>OGDF01000055.1_pt1 | contig 154254 bp, 141 predicted proteins | sample 1570141 | NCBI WGS metagenome assembly OGDF01 (sample SAMEA4370581, study PRJEB24528) | human gut metagenome | reverse complement strand
TCGGTCGCCACGGTGCAGTAGGTGTGGCCTATGTGCAGCTTGTCGGAGGGGTAATAGATCGGTGTTGTGATATAAAATGTTTCCTTTTTCATGGCTCTTCTCTCCTGTATTTATATGACGTGTATTCTCAGCCGTTGCCGTCGCCCTCGACGATTATTATCGTCGGGTCTGGCGAAGGCTCGGTCGGCTTGGGAGGCTCGGTGGAAGGCTCGGTGCTGGGATCGGTCGAGCCGGAGTCGGACGGGCTGGGGGATTCGCTGGAATCGGGCCACTTGATCTCGTTCTCGTGCAGATCGTAGCTGCTGGAGGCCTCGAACACGCGGTCGATGAGATTGCCGTCCTTGTCGTAGATGTTGCGGTAGGAGACGGCGCTGTAGCCGATGACGACGTCGGGATATGTCGAGTCGTAGCGGTAGCCGTAGCCGGAGGTCAGCTCAACGTAGCTGCCGTCAACGTCGGTGCCCCAGATCTCAACGGTGATGGAGTTGTCGGAATCGTTGCAGTAGGCGACGATCTTGACGGGGTAGTCGCGGTCGTTGCGGAACTTGTAGTCCGGCCCCGGCCAGCTGACCGTAGCGTCAAGGCCGTAGGGCAGGTAGTTGACGACGAACATATGGCAGGTGCGCTCAACTGTCGTCATCTGGGCGAGCATCGCCGCGCAGTATATCGTGGAGGATACCTGGCAGATGCCGCCGCCGACCTCCTGCACGACCTGGCCGCCGGAATAGGCCCCGGCCTCCTTGAAGCCGTTGGCCTTCGTGCGCTGGCCGACGACGTCGTTATACGAGAACGTCTGGCCGGGCTGGAGAATGATGCCGTTGATCTTCTCGGCGGCGAGCTTCACGTTCGTGATGCGGTTGCTGCTGCTGCCGGAGAGTGAGGTGGTCTTGGTGGCGAGCTTATCGGCCAGGAGGTGCTTTTGCAGCTGCTCCTGCGTCATTTCCGGCTGCGTGAGCGTGGCCGGGATGGTGACGGTGTCGCCGGTGGACGCCGCGTCCCACAGGGGCTGGGCGGCGGCGACGTCGAACTCAATGCCGACCTTGCTCTCGGTGGCGGACTGGGTCTCGGGGTCGTAGCCCGCGTTGACCGGATCGCCGCAGACGGCGTCGTGCAGCTCCTGCAGCGTCATCTTGTCATCGCCGCTCATATCGACCGGATAGGCCGACGTGCCGAACTTGCCGGCGCGGATGTCGCTGAGCATGCGCTCGGCGACGGCGGCGGGGTCGAGCGTGATCATGCTCGCGCCCTTGACGACGCGGATGGCGCTGTGCGCCTCGTCGATCTCGATGCTGCCGGCGGAGAGGCTGACGTTGATCTCAGCGGCCTCGCGCTCGATGCGCGTGCGCAGGGCATCGGCGTCCATGTCGGCGAGGTTATCCGAGGCGACATCATGGCCCTGGAAGGCGCAGTGCAACCATGTGAAGAAATTCGTGAACACATTGCCGCTGCGGCCGTAGGCATAGGCCGTTTCGGCGGCGGCATCGGGCGTGGCGTCAAAGCCGATCTCCGTCGCGGTGACGGTGATGGCCCGGTCACCCGGGAAGGTCATGGTGAGCACCGGGGCGCTCGTATCGTCCCACCCGGCGGCGCGGATGGCATCCGCCGCGGCGGCCTGCGTCATGCCGCCGACGTCGGTGCCGCAGACAGAAACGTTCGGGAAAATGGCATCCTTTTTCGCCACGAGCACCATGCCGACGGCTGCCGCCGCCACGAGGACGGCCAGCACGATGAGCACGACGCGCACGGCGATTTTGCCGCCGCGGCCGCGCGGTTTTTTCTCTTTCGGAGCCGGCTGCGGCTGGGCGCCGGGCGCACTGCGGCGCGCCGTCTGCTCCTGCCGGGGCACGGGCGGACGCTGGGGCGCCGCCTGTTTCGGTGCGGCGGCGCGGCGGGCGGCCGCCTCGCTCTGTGCGGAGCGGTTGGCGCCGCTGCGGTGTGCCGAGCGCTCCTGCGCTGCGAAATCCGCCGCCTCGCGGCGGGCGGCCGCGCTGCGCTTGGAAGTGTTGCCGTTGAGTTTCATTTGCTCGAATCCCTGTCTTTCCCTGTCAAAATCGGATTATTTAAATATGTATCGCGGAAAGCCTCCGCCTCGCCGGGCGGGAGCTTGGTGCGCGGCTGGCGTTCGATCTGCGGCTTCATCCACGGGTTGTGCTCGGCCTTGCGGTCGGTCTGCGCCTCGAGGAGCTTGCCGATGAGCACATTCGAGATGAGAAAGCCCGAGGGCGTGAAGTGCCAGCGCTCCCCGTCCGCGACGGCCCAGCCGCGGCGGATGAACGTCTCGAGCTGCTGCTCGATGCCGGAAAAATCGCTGCGGTAGAGCCGCTCGTACTCCGCGCGCGACACGCCGTGAACGGTGCGCATGCCGAGCATGAGGTACTCCGCCGCGCGCTCGAAATCGCCGATGGTCTCGTACTCATCGATCATGTCCTCGCCGTGGAAGACGCCCGCGAGATAGCGGTCGAGATCGCGCACATAGCTGTAGCGCGTGCGGCCGATGCACGAGTGCGCACCGGGGCCGAAGCCCATATAGTCGTCGAGCTGCCAGTACTTCAGATTATGCCGGGATTCGTAGCCCGGTATGCTGAAATTGGAGATCTCATACTGCTCATAGCCGTAGCGCCGCAGCTCCTCGACCATGCACAGGTACATGTCCGCCTGCTCGTCGTCCGACGGGATGAGGGGCGAATCCTTGAGGTCGTACATGGGCGTGCCCTCCTCGAGCTTGAGCCCGTAGCCGGAGATGTGCTCCGGGCGCAGGGCGATCGCCTTGGCGAGCGTGTCCGCCCAGTCGCTGCGGGTCTGGCTGGGCAGGCCGTAAATGAGGTCGAGGCTGATGTTGTCGAAACCCGCCGTGCGGGCATTCTGAACGGCCATCTCCACCTGACGGAAGCTGTGGCGGCGGCCGATCATTTTCAAAATATCATTGTTCGCCGACTGCATGCCGATGCTCAGGCGGTTGAAGCCCGCTTTGTGCAGGGCGCGCAGGTCGTGCAGGCGGACGCTGTCCGGATTGACCTCGACGGTCACCTCCGCGCGCTTGAGCAGGCGGCCGGTGGCCTTGACGGCGTCGAGCAGCTCAATGAGGCGCGCCGCGCCGTAAAAGCTCGGCGTGCCGCCGCCGAAATACACCGTGTCGATGTACGCCGGGGCGATGCGCCCGGCGCTCTCTTCGATGTGCTCGAGCAGGGCCTGCTGGTAGTCCGCCATGCGGTCGGCCGCGCCGGCGCAGGAATAAAAGTCGCAATAACCGCACTTGCTCGCGCAAAACGGGATGTGGATATAGATACCGAGACGCGGTTCCATAGACAGCTCCTTACATGGGGATGCCCCGGCCGCCGGGGCGCGGCGGCCAGGGAAAAGATCGGATCAGATGAGCGTGCAGACGAGCTCGGAATACGCGGCCGGATCCTCGAGCGGCTCGCCCGCGATGAGCAGCGCCTGCGCGTGCAGGATGCGCGCGATGCGCGCGGCCTTGTCCTTGTCGCCGGCGTCGAACGCTTCCTTCATGGTCTGATAGGCGTGGTGGTTGGCATTGAGCTCGAGCACGCGGATGGCGCGGATGTCGGTCGGTGCGCCGGGCATGCTCTTGAAATAACGCTCCATCTCGAGCGTGACGCCGCCCTCCGTGCTCAGGCACACGGCGCTGGATACGAGCTTATTGGACAGGCGCACGGACGCGACCTGGTCGCCGAGCGTCTCCTTGACGAAGTCGAGCAGGTCCTTGTCCTCGGCCTGCTTGGCCTCGGTCTCCTTCTTCTCTTCCTCGGTCTCGAGGCCGAGGTCGTCGGTCGCGATGTTGCAAAACGGCTTGTCGGCGTAGCTCTTCATGGTGTCGACGAAATACTCGTCGATCTGCGAGGTCATGCACAGGACATCATAGCCCTTTTCGTGCAGAAGCTCTGCCTGCGGCAGGCTGAGCAGGCGCTTGACGTTCTCGCCGCAGGCAAAGTAGATCTTCGTCTGCTCGGCGGGCATGGCGTCGACGTACTCCTTGAGGGAGACGAGCTTCGTCTCGCTCGTGTGGTAGAGCAGCAGGTCCTTGATCTCGTCGACCTTGTCGCCCGTCTCGGTGACGGCGCCGGCGCGCAGCATCATGCCGAAGGCGGCGTGGAACTGCTCGTACTTCTCGCGGTCGTTGGTCATGAGCTTCGTGAGCTCGGACTTGATCTTCTTGCCGAGGTTCGTGGCGATGAGCTTGAGCTGGCGGTCGTGCTGGAGCATCTCACGCGAGATGTTCAGCGACAGGTCGGGCGAATCGACCACGCCGCGGGCAAACGCGTAGCACGGCGGCAGGAGGTCGGTGCACTTATCCATGATCATGACGCCGGAGCTGTAGAGCTCGAGACCGGGGTCAGATTCGCGGGTGAACATGTTCATCGGGGCCTTGGCCGGGATGAACAGCAGCGCGCGGTAGGAGATCAGGCCCTCGGCGTTGACGCGGATGACGGCCAGCGGGTCGTCCTTATCGTGGAACTTGTCCTTATAAAACGCGATGCACTCCTCGTCCGTGGCTTCCTTGCGGCTGCGCTGCCAGATGGGGACCATGCTGTTGATGGTCTGCTCCTCGGTCTTGGTGACCATCTCCATCTTCGGCTCGCCCTTTTCGTCCTTCTCGCCGGTGTCGACCCAGTCGCTCTGCTCGACGTCCATGACGATCGGCCAGCGGACATAGTCGGAGTACTTGCGGATGAGCATCATGAGCTTCCAGTTTTCGAGATAGGTGGAGTACTTCTCGCCGGCCTCGTCGGCTTTGATGTGCATGATGACGTCGGTGCCGACGGTATCCTTTTCGGTCTCGGTGATGGTGTAGCCGTCCGCACCGGTGCTGACCCACTGGTAGGCCGTGTCGCTGCCGTAGGCGCGGGTGATGACCGTAACCTTGTCGGCGACCATGAACGCGGAGTAGAAGCCGACGCCGAACTGGCCGATGATGTCGATGGCGGCATCCTCCTGCGCGTTCTCGCCGAGGCCGTCCTTGAACTTCAGCGAACCGCTGCGCGCGATGACGCCGAGGTTGCTGTCGAGCTCCTCCTTGGTCATGCCGATGCCGTTATCCGACACCGTGATCGTGCGCGCATCCTTATCCGGGGTGACGCGGATCTTGAAATCGCTGCGCGCCATGCCCACATTTTCATCCGTGAGCGACTGGTAGCAGAGCTTGTCGATCGCGTCCGAGGCGTTCGAGATGATCTCGCGCAGGAAAATTTCCTTGTGCGTGTAGATCGAGTTGATCATCATGTCGAGCAGCTTTTTCGACTCGGCCTTGAATTGTTTCTTTGCCATATCTATGCCTCCAAAAATTTCATTACACCTTTGGGTCCGTACCCGGCCGGCACGCAATAGCAGCCCACGGTACAGATTTTAATATTATAGCACATCGACCGTTTTTTTCAACACCCGCGGCCGGAATAATTGGGATTGTACAGCGCGTTTTTCATGGTATAATAGGGTGTTAAGAAAAAAATAAGATTCTGTGAGGTGGCTCCCATGAACAATCTGAAAGACCTGCTCGGCGCGCGCCTGTTCCTGCTGGACATGGACGGCACGCTCTACCTCGGGGACGACGTGTTCCCCGGCGCGGTCGACTTCATCCATACGCTGGCCGAGACCGGGCGGCAGTACATCTACCTGACCAACAACTCCTCGCGCGCAGGCACGGACTACATCACGCGCCTGCGGCGGCTGGGCTTCCCGTGCGAGGCTGAAAACGTGTTCACCTCCGGCATGGCGACGGCGCTGTACCTCAACCAGCACTATGCGGGCAAGCCCGTGTACCTCGTCGGCACGCAGGCGTTCCGCCGCGAGCTGCTCAGCTACGGCATCCCGCTCGTGGAAGAGGGCGCGGAGATCGTCGTGGCCGGATTTGACACCGAGCTCGTGTACGAAAAGCTCGATAAGGCCGTGCACTTCCTGCGCCGCGGCGCGGCGTTCATCGCCGCCAACCCCGACTGGGTCTGCCCCATGCCTGCCGGCGAGGTGCTGCCCGACTGCGGGAGCATCTGCGCGCTGCTGACGGCCGCCTCCGGCGTGAAGCCGACCTACATCGGCAAGCCGAACCGCAACATGATCGACGTCATCTCGGCGCAGACCGGCGTGCCGAATGCGCAGATCTGCTGCGTGGGCGACCGGATCTACACCGACATTGCCGTGGCCGTGAACGCGGGCGCGCAGAGCGTGCTCGTCATGTCCGGCGAGACGGACGAGGCGATCCTCAAAGCGTCCGACGTGCAGCCGAAGTACGTCCTGCGCGACGTGGCGGAGCTGGCGCAGATCTTGCGCGGCGGCGCAGCAGTGTGAGAAAAAAGTTCCAAAAACTTTTGAAAACCGCTTGACAATGGCGGACACAAATGTTAGTATATGTTCAGTAAACATCGTTTTTCTTTTCGATGTTGCAAAATCCCTCGTTTGTGTTCTCTCTTCCACTTTGCAGCGTCCGGGTCTGCATCCGCCGCGGACGTGCAAGCACAAGCAAACAACAGCAGCAGCCGCACCGGGTTCCCGGTGCGGCTGTTGCTTTCGTTATGTGCGGATGCGGCAGCAGCCGCACCGGTTTCCCGGTGCGGCTGTTGCGATTATCAAAAACGTTCCGTTCAGCTGTCGGCGCGGAACCAGGCACCGGGGCGGTAGTGCTCAAAGATGACGATGTCATAATCGTGCTCATGCGTCCAGGCGCGGCTCGTCCAGCCGGCGCGCACGGCACCCATGGCCTCGCACAGGCGCACGCTCAGCGGCTTCGGCCCGATCTTGTAGGCGATGAACTGCGGGCGGGCGATCACGTTCGTGAGCACGTTGCCGACGATGGCGGCCGCGGGCTTATTGAGCGCCTTGCCGTAGTCCTTCGGCGGCTGGCTGAGCTGGCCGCGCAGGATATCTGGCGCGTTGCGCCGGAACCACGCGACGATCGTGGGGTCAAAGCTCTCGACGCAGTACGGCCCGCCGTAGGTACGCAGGGCGGCGAGCGTCAACGCGCACAGGCGGCGGTTATTGTGTCCCCGCTTGACCTCGAGCAGCAGCGGCACGCGGCCGCCGAGCGCTTCGAGCGCCTCGGCAAAGGTCGGGATGACGCAGTCGGTATCGCCGAGGCGCAGAGCGCGCAGCTCGGCGAGCGAGAAATCATCAATGACGCCCGGCACGCCGCACATGCGCTCGAGCGTGTCGTCGTGGAATACGACGAGCTGGTCGTCCGCCGTCAGGTGCACGTCCATCTCAACGGCGTAGCCCGCCTCGGCCGCGGCACGAAAGGCCGGGAGCGAATTTTCCGGCACGGTGCCGTCCTCGGTGTGCAGGCCGCGGTGCGCATAGTTGCGGTATAGAAACGGGGCCTTCTGTGCGCGCGTGGCGCGGCCCGGCGCAACAAGAAATGCAAACGCACCCGCGCAGGCGGCGGCCGGTACGGCAAACTTGCAGGCAGTTTTCCAATCCATAATGTGTCCTCCTTTCGGCGGCGCAGGCCGCCGGTTTGCTTTGCCCTTATTAAACAACAATTTCTGCTTTTCGTCAAATGCCTGTTGAATTGCCGGGCGAGGTATTGTAGAATGAGACAAATCCGATACACATGATGGAGGTAACCCTGTGAAGCTCAACTACAAACGCACCATCTGCGTTGGCTTTGCCTTTTTCCTGATCTGCGCCTTCTGGCAGGCGTATGACAACACCATCCCCCTGATCCTGACGAACAAGTTCGGCATGTCGCAGGCGTGGTCCGGCGTCATCATGGCGCTCGACAACATTCTGGCGCTGTTTCTGCTGCCGCTGTTCGGCGCGATCTCCGACAAACACACCGGCAAGCGCGGCCGCCGCACGCCGTTTATCGTCTTTGGCACGATCGTTGCGGCCATCGCGTTCATCAGTCTGTCGCTCGTCGACGATGCGCAGCTGAAAAACATCGACGCGGCCGCCGCCATCGACGATCCCGCCGCGCTGCGCGTCGTGTACCAGCAGGAGGCCGACCGCACGCTCAAGACCCCCGACGGCGAGACGTTCGTGCTCGAGGACACCTTCTCGGAGGACGAGTTTGCCGCCATCACGAGCCAGGTCACGACCGCCGAGGGCAAGACCGTGACGAACCACGACTACACGAACTATGTCGTGCCCGCGCGCCAGGCCTACACCCACCAGACGACCGTGCAGCACCCCGGCGCGCTCATCGGCTTTATCGCGCTGCTGCTCGTCGTGCTCGTGGCCATGGCCACGTTCCGCTCCCCCGCCGTCGCGCTCATGCCCGATGTTACCATCAAACCGCTGCGCAGTAAGGCGAATGCCGTCATCAACCTCATGGGCACCGCCGGCGGCATCCTCGTGCTGGCCATCGGCATGGCCTTCGCAACGAGCTCCGTGCGCAACTCGCTCATGAGCTACACGGTGTACTTCGCCGTGATCGCGGGCATCATGCTGCTGGCACTGCTGATCTTCCGCCTGACGGTCAACGAGCCAAAGTTCGTGGCCGAGATGCAGGCCGACAGCAAACGCTTCGGCATCGACAACGGCGACAGTGACGATGCGCCCGCCGGCTCCGGCAAGCTCGGCAAGGCCGAGCGCCGGTCGCTCATCTTCCTGCTGCTGTCGATCGTGCTGTGGTTCTTCGGCTACAACGCCGTGACGTCGAAATACTCCGTTTACGCCAGCAACATCCTGCACAAGGACTACAACCTCACGCTCATGCTCGCGCAGGCCGCCGCCATCGTGGCCTACCTGCCCGTCGGCATCGTCGCGTCCAAGATCGGCCGCAAAAAGACCATCCTCGGCGGCGTCGTGATGCTGGCCGTTGCGTTCGGCGTGGCCGCCTTCCTCAACGCCGAGAGCCCCACGATGCTCATGAACGCCATGTTCTGCCTTGCCGGTATCGGCTGGGCCACCATCAACGTCAACTCCTTCCCGATGGTCGTGGAGATGTGCTCCGGCAGCGACGTCGGCCGCTACACCGGCTTTTACTACACGGCCAGCATGGCAGCCCAGGTCGTCACGCCGATGTTCTCCGGCTTCCTGATGGACAAGCTCGGCATGACCGTGCTCTTCCCCTACGCCGCCATCTTTGTGGCCGGCGCGTTCGTGACGATGCTCTTTGTCCGCCACGGCGACAGCCGCCCCATCCCCGCCAAGGGCCTCGAGGCGCTTGACGTGGACGATTGACTGAAATTCACATTTGGAGGATGCAAATACTATGGAACGTCTGACCCGCAAACTGAAAAAGGGCGGCTACTCCGCCAACCGGCACTCCGAGGCCCAGCTCACCGAGCGCCTTGACCAGCTCAAGGGCGTGCACAAGCAGTGGGTCGGGGATGTGTCGGACATGATCACCGGCATGAAGCAGAGCGAGGCCGCCGGGCAGGCCGGCGCGCTCACGCTCATGATGCTGCAGGCGAGCTATGCCGCGATCGTGCGCATCGGCCGCCGCTTTGAGGCCGTCTGCCCCGCCGAGGGCAACACCGACGACGCCGTCACGGCGCTCGGCAAGCTCGAGGATCTGTACGAGCAGTGCGTCTCCGAGCTCGAGGATGCCAAGGCTGGTCTGGATGAATGCCGCGAAAACGGCTTCCAGGATGACCTCGCCTACGGTGAGCTCATGGTGACGAAGCTCGGTCTCACGCAGCTGACCAAGCAGTTCGACATCGCCACCGGCTATGCCGAGCCCGATCCGGAGCCGTACCAGTACCAGCCCAAGGAAGGCAAGCCTGCCGAATAAGCCGCTGTCATATTTCAAGAAAGGATCAGTTCGCCGCCGGCGTGGAGGACATCACGCTCGAGCAGTACGCCGAGCTTGTCATGCAAGCCAACAGTGACAAGGATCCCGTCGCGGGCGACGACATCGACGGCAACCCGACCCTGCTGTATAACTACTACAACGAGGATCGGGACCTCGAGTACCGCTACCTGACCGTGCTGTATCAGGCCGACGACGGCTTCTGGATGGTGCAGTTTGCGAGCGTGAAGGACGATTTTGACACCTACGAGCCGAGCTTCGTGGAGGCGGCCAAGAGCGTCAGCTTCGGCGCATAAGTGCGGCCGCACAGACACAAACGAACCGGCCAGCAGCGAACATGCTGCCGGCCGGTCGGATTTATATGGGCAGATGCCTGATCGGAAGGAGACTGCGGCGATGGCAGCGGCAACAGACGAACGGCTGATCTACGAGATCCTCTCCGCCGTGGGCGAGATCCCGGAGGGATGCGTGGCCACCTACGGGCAGATTGCGCGGCTGATCGGCCGGCCGAAGAACGCGCGGCTGGTCGGCCGCGTGCTCAGCCAGGCCGAGCGCTACGGCGACTATCCGTGCCACCGTGTGGTGGACCACAGCGGGCGGCTCGTGCCCAGCTGGGACGCGCAGGCGGCGCTGCTCGCGCGCGAGGGCGTGACCCTGCGCGACGAGCAGCACGTGGACCTGCGGCGGCACCGGTGGCAGTGCGAATAAGTGAAAAAAGCAGACAGGCAAGTTGCCTGTCTGCTTTTTGTCGGAAAAACTCAATAGCGCACATCGCTGACGGCGACGGTCTCCCCGTCGTAACGGTAGACGCGCCGGACGCGGAAATGGATGTCCGCCGTAACGCCGCCGTTCGTGCCGTCCGGCAGCAGCGCCGCCAGCGCGTCGGCCGGGATCTGACGCGTGCCGTCCCCGCCGAGCAGAATGGCCTGATCACCGACAGTGACATCGGGAACATCCGTGACATCGACCATGGTGAAGTCCATGCACGTCTTGCCGCACACGGGCGCATATTGCCCGCGCAGGAGCACCTGCGCGCGGTTGGAAAAGGCGCGGGAATAGCCGTCGGCATAGCCAACCGACAGCACGGCCATGCGCGTGGGGCGCGCGGCGGTGAAGGTGCGGCCGTAGCTGACGCTCTCGCCCGGTGCGACCGTGCGGATGTCAACGACCCTGGCATACCACGTCAGCACGGGCTCGAGCCCGAGCGCACGCGCACTCGCGGCGCTGTAGCTCATGCCGAGGGCGAACATGCCGGTACGCACCATCTGGCAGCGGTACTCCGGGTGCACGAGCAGGCCGCCCGTGCTGGCGCAGTGGCGCACGCCGGGGTCGATGCCCAGCGCCTCCAGACCGCGGCATACCTCCTGAAAGGCCGCGAACTGCGCGTCCGTGAACGCGCTGTCCGAGGGATCCGTCGTGTCGGCGCAGGCGAAGTGGGTGTATATGCCAGTCACGTGCAGACGATCGAGCGCGCAGATCTGCGCGGCATCCGAAATGGCCTGCGCGCAGTGCCCCGGCCGGGCGTGGAGCCCGAGCCGGTTCATGCCGGTGTCCACCTTGATGTGCACATCGATCTGCAGATCCAACGGCTGCAGGAGCGCCTGCACATGGCTGGCATATGGGAGTGAGAACACGTTGATGGTCAGACCGTGCTGCGCCGCCTGAATGATCTCCGGATCGAGCAGGCCGCCAAAGATGAGAATGGGCGTGTACGGTGCGGCCGCGCGCACGGCGAGCGCTTCCTCGAGTGTGGCCGCCGCGAACCAGTCAACATAGGGCGCAGCATACTCGGCGCACACACGCAGGCCGTGGCCGTAGGCGTCGGCCTTCATGACCTCCATGATCTGACACGATGGACCGATGAGCGCGCGCAGGCGCTGCAGGTTGCGCTGGAGCTTGTTGAGGTCGATCTCCGCGCAGGTCCGATAGGGATACTCATGCATAAAGCAGGGTCCTTTCTTGGCACATCAGGACTGCCGCGTCAGGATGGCGCGGACGGCCTGCACGATGGGCATGAGCTCATGCGGCTGCAGGCACTGGGGGTTGATGACGATCTGGTCCTGATAGAGGAAGGTATAGATGCTCGGCTCGCCGCCGATGAGCGCCAGACGCAGCTCCACGGCGGACATGGTCAGCGGGCGCAGGAAAAGCCGGCGGATGCAGGCCGGCTGCACGCCGGGCTCCGTCGGCACGCCGACGGTCATCTCCAGACCCGGGCAGTCGGCAAGGCCGGCGCGGATCGTGTCCACATAGCCGTCCCACTGCGCCATGATCTGGTCATAGTCGCGCTGCACGAACAGTTCCACCGCCTTGACGAGGCCGCAAATGTTCTCCTTATCGACCTTCATGGGTCGGCCGATACCGTAGTTCGGGCAGCAGTTAAGATCGCACGCGGCGATCAGCTCACGGCTGCCGAGGATCATGCCCGAGGCCTGCGGGCCGCGGATCTCCTTGCCGCCGCTGAACACGACGAGGGACGCGCCATCGTCGAGGTATTTGCGGATGTTCGCCTTCGGCGGCAGCTCGGCCGCCGCGTCGACGATGATGGGGATGCCGTGCGCGCGGCAGAGCGCCGCGATCTCCGGCAGGGGGATCGAGCCGCGCATGGTCTCGGCCTCGGACGTGTAGAAAAACGCCGCCGTGCGCTCGGTGATGCGGTCCTCGATCTGCTGCAGGAAGGCCGACGACGTCACGCCGACCTCCACAAAGTGCGCGCCCGAGAGCAGCATGCCCTGATCATAGAGGTCGCGGTGACACTTGAGGCAGAGGATCTCGTCTTTCATGCCGGTGGTGTCCGGCAGCTGGTAAGCATACGAGCGGCGCGTACCCGTCATGCAGGCGGCCGCCGCGATGGCAAGGCCCGCGGCCGCGCCGCATGTGACACAGCAGGCCTCCACGCCGAGCAGGTCGGCAATGCGCCGGCCGGCCGCCGTGTGCAGCTCATTCATGTCCACAAAGGCACCGGCCGCCGACTGCATGGCCTGCAGCACCTCGGGCGCCATGAGCGAGCCGCCCAGCGCCGTGACCGTGCCCCAGGCGTCAATGACCGTGCGGACGCCGAGCGATTCGTAAATGTTTTCCGCCATGGCTCAGTCCGCCTTCGCGTCGCTCGTGACGATGGGCGTGGTGAACGTGGACAGGAATTCGCGCAGTCGCGCCGTCGGCCGGTCCTCGAAGATCTCCTTCGGGGTGCCCATGGCATCGATCTTGCCCTTGTCCATGAAGATGACCTTGTCGGACACCTCGTAGGCAAAGCGCATCTCATGCGTGACGAGAATCATCGTGGCGCCCTCTTTGGCGAGGTTGCGGATGACGTTGAGCACTTCGCCGACCAGCTCCGGGTCAAGTGCGGACGTGGCCTCATCAAACAGCAGGATCTTCGGGTTCATGGCCACGGCACGGGCGATGGCCACGCGCTGCTGCTGGCCGCCGGACATCTCGCTCGGGAGGTTGTCCATCTTATCATGCAGGCCTACGGCCGTGAGCCATTTTTCCGCCAGAGCCTCGGCCTCGGGCTTCGGCATTTTCTTCGTGTGGGTCAGGCCGAGCATGACGTTCTTCTTCGCCGTCATGTGCGGGAACAGGTTGAACTGCTGGAAGACCATGCCCGTCATCGAGCGCTGCTGCGCGATGACTTTTTCCGACACGCGCTTGCGCTTGCCGTTGACTTCATGATAGCCGATCTCCTGACCGTCGAGGATGATCTTGCCCGCCTCGAACGGCTCCAGCAGGTTGATGCAGCGCAGCAGGGTCGTCTTGCCCGAGCCGCTCGAGCCGATGATCGACACGACCTCCTTCTCGTGCACATCCAGCGAGATGTCCGAGAATACCGTGAAGTCACCGTAGCTTTTCGTTACGTTTTCAAATCTCAACAGTGCGTCACTCATGGTAATTACCTCTTAGCTTTCTGCAGATAGTTGAGCTTCTTGCTCAGTTTCTTGCCGGCGTACTCGATGAGCGTGTTGATGGCAAAGTAGAACACGCCAATGATCAGGTAGTACACCAGCGCCTCGCCGTATTTGGCGACGATCTGGCGCGTGACCAGCAGCAGATCCAGCACGCCGATCATGCCCAGCAGCGTCGACGCCTTGATCATCTCCGTAGCGGAGTTGATCCAGGGCGGGATCATCTGCACCACCGCCTGCGGCAGCAGAATGTTGAAAAAGATCTGCGGAAACGTCAGACCGATGGCACGGCCGGCTTCGATCTGGCCCTTCGGGATGGCCTGCAGCGCACCGCGCGTGAGCTCGGTCATCTGCGCGGCGGCAAACATCGTCAGCGCGACGGCACCGGCCGTGTTCTGCTCCATCTGCACGCCGAAGAACATCTTGAGCACGGCGTTGACAAAGTAGTACACCACGAAGATCGTGACCAGGACCGGCAGACCGCGCATGATGTCCACATAGATGCGGAACAGCCACTGCCAGCGCTTTTTGCAGTAGGTCAGCACCACGCCCATCGCAATGCCCAGAATGGTGCCGAGCACGATGGAGATCAGCGAGATGTAGACCGTGTTGCCCAGGGCCGTGAGCACGTTGCCCCAGAGATTGGATATGTTTTGGAAGTACTTCATACGGACCTCCCCTACAGGAACAGTTTCTCGACCCGACGCAGAATGAACGCGATCAGGTAGCAGGCCGCCACGTACAGCACGCCCGTCGTCAGCCAGACTTCAAAGACGCGGAACGTCTGCGTCGTGAGTACCTTCGAGATGTACGTCAGCTCGCCGACCGTGATGGCCGAGGCGATGGATGTGTCCTTAAACAGCGAAATAAGATAGTTGCCCATGGACGGAAGGACTTTTTTCATCATGATGGGCAATTCGATTTCCATTTTAATAACTGTTCCACTCAAACCGATGGCCTGACCGGCCTCGATGATCCCCTTCGGGATCGCTTCCAGTCCGGCGCGGAACACTTCCTCCATGTATGCGGAGGAATACAGAGCCAACGTGATGACAAAGGAGGGGACCTTCGGGATGTTGATGCCGATCGTCGGCATGCCAAAGTAGGTAATGTAGACCAGGATCAGGATCGGCGTGTTGCGGAAGATCGTGACAAAGATCTGCACCAGCTTGCGGGCGGTTTTGGATTTGGAGACGGCGGCAAAAGCCAGCAGCAGGCCGATGATGGTGCCGATGGTGATTGCGATGATCGCCATGAGCAGGCCAAAACCTAGACCCTCGAGCATGGGGACAATATTCTTTTCGATCACTGTCCAGTTAAAATTGTAATTCATAGCGTTCTCCATCCGAATCTTTGGAAAAATGCGGATCGCAAGGGCGATCCGCACCTTCCAAAATTCTATTTACATAGGGATGCGGCTGCGCTGTGCTCAGCGGTACATGCCCGGCTTGCCAGTCTGAGGCGGATCGAGCTTCACGCCGAACCACTGCTCATACGCGTCGATGTAGGACTGGTAGGTCGCGCCGCACATGGCATCCTGCAGCACGGTGTTGACATAGTTGAGCCACTCCTGATCGCCCTTCTGGACGCCGGCGCCGTAGTTCTGCGGACGGCCGGAGATGCCGGTGGCGATGAAGTTGCTGTCAAGGGAAGCCTGATACTTGGCGTTGGACATATCGCACACGGCGACGTCGCAGCGGCCGGAGGCCAGCGCCTGGTAAAGCAGAGCCTGATCCTCGTACTGGTCAACGGTGTAGTTGTCATGGCCGGAGAAGACGTCGGCAACGATGTCCTCGGCAAAGCTGTTCTGCAGAACGGCCACGGTCACTTTCGTGCCGCTGTCCATGGCTGCGAGCAGCTGGTCGCCGGTCTGGTACTTGCCGTTGGTGTGCAGCAGGGCCTCACAGCCTTCGGTGTAGTACGGGATGGTGAACTCGATCTGCTGGGCTCTCTCGGCGCTGATGGTCATGAACTGGAAGCAGATGTCCACGTTGCCGTTGACCAGGTTCGGCACGCGCTCGTCAGAGGACTGCTCGACGAACTTGACCGCTTCCGGATCGCCGAAGAGGGAATTGGCAACGATCTTGGCCATGGAGACGTCGAAACCGCAGAGGTTGCCGTTGTCGTCGTAGAAGTGCCACGGCGCGTTGGTGCTGCCGGTGCCGACAATCAGATAACCGCGGTCGAGGACTTCCTGGAGCTTGCCGCCGCTGGCGGAGCTGCTGCTGCTGCCGTTGCTGCCGCAAGCCGTGAAGGCAGCGACCATGAGCACGGCCATGAGCAGCGCGAGAATGGATCTGAGCTTTTTCTTCATTATTTTTCCTCCTTGTGTATTGTGAAATGTTTTCACACCATTTCTTCTGGGGTTGCTCGTGGTTGTTGGGTGGTCGTGGGGGATCAGAGCTTTTCGGCGATGATCTCGATCTCGACCGAGGCGTTCGTGGGCAGCGAGCCCACGCCGATGGCGCTTCTGGCGTGGCGGCCATGTTCGCCGTAGAGTGCTTCCAGCAGCTCGGACGCACCGTTGACAACGGCAGGCTGATCGCCGAAGTCGGGCACGCCGTTGACCCAGCCGTGCACGCGCACGATGCGGATCTGATCGAGATCTGCCACCGTGGCGATCGCGCTCAGGCAGTTGACCGCGCTGAGCTTGGCCGACTCATAGGCGTCGGCGACGCTGACGTCCCCGCCGACTTTGCCGGCGTAGAGCAGCTTGCCGTCGACCCAGGCCGTCTGGCCGGACGCATAGATCAGCTTGCCCGCAGTCTGCACCGGCAGATACGCCGCGACCGGCGCCGGGCACGCAGGCAGCTTCAAGCCCATGGCCTGGAGCTTTTGTTCCACATTGGACATTGGAATCGTCTCCTCTCTCAAGCCGTGTAATGTTTGGCACAGAAGCGGCGGATGCGTGCGATCGCTTCCGTCAGGTCCGCGTCACTGCAGGTGTAGGCGATGCGCACGAAGCCCTCACCGCATGCGCCGAAGGCGCTGCCGGGGATGCAGACGACGTGCTCATCGTCGAGCAGGCGGTTGCAGAATTCCTCGCTGCTCATGCCAAAGGCACGGATATCGGCAAAGACGTAAAACGCGCCTGTGGGATCGTTGCTGTTCATGCCGGGGATGGACGCCAGGCCCTCGAGCAGCACCGTGCGGCGGCGCGCAAAGATATCGCGCAGCTGCGTGCACAGCTCCGGATGGTCGAGCGCGGCGACGGCCGCGTACTGGCCGATGGCGTTCGGGCAGGCGTTGAAGTTCTCCTGGCACTTGGTCATGCGGTCCACGATCTCCGCCGGGCCGGCCAGATAGCCGATGCGCCAGCCGGTCATGGCATAGGATTTCGAGAAGCTGTTGACCACCACGCAGCGCTCCTTCATGCCGGGCAGCTCTGCGATGGACAGGTACGGCTCCGTGCCGTAGAGCAGGGTGTTATAGACCTCGTCGGCGATGATGAGCAGGTCGTGCTTTTTGGCGATGGCGGCGATCTGCTCCATGGCCGCGCGGGACATGACGCTGCCGGTGGGGTTGTTGGGCGAGTTGATCATGAGCGCCTTGGTATGCGGGGTGATGAGCCGCTCGATCGTCTCGGGCTGCATCTCAAAATTGTGCTCAAGATCCGTCGGGACGCGCACGGGCTCACCGCCGCAGTAGCGCACCTGCGCCACGTAGTTGAGCCACTGGGGATCCTGGATGAGGATCTCGTCGCCGGGGTCGAGCAGCACCAGAAACAGCAGGGACAGTGCGCCCATGCCGCCGTTGGTGATGATGATCTCGGTTGCGGGGTCGTAGCCGACGCCCTTCAGGTTCGATTTTTCCGCGATGGCGCGGCGCAGGTCCAGCGTGCCGGCGTTCGGCGTATAGTGCGTGATGCCCTTTTCGAGCGCCTCGCAGCCGGCGCGGCACACGAGCTCGGGCGTGGCCATGTCCGGCTCGCCGATGCCCATGCTGATGACGTTGTCTATCGTGGCGGCCTTGTCAAACATGGCGCGGATGGCGCCCTGCCGGAGCGTTTTGGCCTTGGCATTGATCCAGTTCATCGGACTCGCCCCCTCTCAGCGCTGCACGCGGCCGGTGCCGTCGCCGCTGGCCAGCTTCTCGACGTCAGAAACGCTGACGCGGTTAAAATCGCCGATGACGCTGTGCTTGAGGCAGGAGGCCGCGACCGCAAACTCCAGCGCCTGCTGGCGGTCGGTATAGTGGTTCAGGCCGTAGATCAGGCCGCCGGCGAACGAGTCGCCGCCGCCGACACGGTCGATGATGTCACGGATCTCATATTTTTTCGACACGTAGAAGTGCTCGCCGTCATTCAGGCAGGCCGCCCAGCCGTTGTGGTCGGCACTGTGGCTCTCGCGCAGGGTGATGGCGATCAGCTTCATGTTCGGGAACGCGGCCAGCACCTTATTGCCGAGCACGCGGTACTTCTCGCGGTCGAGCGCACCGGATTCGACATCCACATCCGCCGTGATGCCGAGCGACTTCTGCACATCCTCCTCATTGGCGATGGCGACGTCCACGGACTCGGCGAGCTTGTTCATGACCTCGGAAGCGGCCTTGCCGTACTTCCAGAGATTCTTGCGGTAGTTGAGGTCGCAGGAAACGGTGATGCCGCGCTTTTTTGCCTCGGCGACCGACTCGAGCGACAGCTCCATGGCCGTCTCGGAGATGGCCGGAGTGATGCCGGTGATGTGGAACCAGTCCACACAGTCGAACGCCTTGTCCCAGTCGATGTCGCCGGGCTTGGCCAGCGCGATGGCGGAATAGGCGCGGTCATAGACGACTTTGCTCGGCAGCTGGTTCGCGCCGCCCTCGAGATAGTAAATGCCCATGCGGCCCTCGCCGCGCAGGATGCGGGACGTGTCCACGCCGAAATAGCGCAGCTCGCGGATGCACGCCTCGGCAATGTCGTTTTTCGGCAGGACGGTCAGAAACGCTGCGTCCATGCCGTAGTTTGCCAGCGAAACCGCCACATTTGCCTCGCCGCCGCCGAAGGTCGCCTCCAGGCTCGGGCTCTGGAAAAAGCGCTCGTGGCCGGGGGCCTTCAGGCGCAGCATGATCTCACCAAACGTCAGTACTTTCATCTGATCTTCTCCTTATTTCTGCAGCAGATGGATCGCAAAGCCGCCGAACTCCTCTTTGAGGTAGATGGCCGTCATGCGGTCGCCTTTATACTTTGCGGTGGCCGGGTCACAAACGAAGCCGCGCTTTTCCAGCTCGGCCACGGCGACCGGCAGCGCATTGGTACGGATGGCAATGTGGCCGTTCTCGCCCAGGTACATCGACTTCATGACCTCAATGCCGGTCGAGGCGAAGTTGGAGGAATTGCCGGCCTTGACCGGCAGGCCAAACGCCTGATTCAGCGACTGGCAGACAGCCATGGAGGCGTCCGCGCTCTCGCAGTTGATGCCGACATGCGCGACCTCGAAGCCGAGCAGCGCTTCCTTCGCCTGCGCGCACAGCGCGGTGATCTTGTCAAAATTGCCGGCCGCGATGTCCGCCTTCGGGCAGACCCAGCTGCCGCCGACCGCGTGGACATAGGGCGCCGCGATGAACTCGCCCAGGTTCTGCGCGTTCACGCCGCCGGTCGGGATGAAGCGGATGCCGCCAAACGGGCCGGACAGAGACTTCATCGCCGTCAGGCCGCCGTAGACATTCGCGGGGAAAAACTTCACCACATGCAGGCCCAGCTTCATAGCCGCCATGATCTCCGTCGGCGTGACGCAGCCGGGCGTCACGGCGATGCCGCGCTCCACGCACCAGGACACAACCTCCGGGTCAAAGCCCGGCGCCACGATGAACTTTGCACCGCACGCCACCGCCTGCTCACACTGCGCGAGCGTGATGACCGTACCCGCGCCGACAAGCATGTCCGGGCACTGCTCACTCACCGCGCGGATCGAATCCGCCGCCGCCGCCGTGCGGAACGTGATCTCCATCACATCCACACCGCCGGCCAGCAGCGCTTTGGCAGTGGGGACTGCATCTTTCGCATCGTCCAGCACGACGACCGGCACGACGCCGCTTCGCTCAAGTCTTGTTAACACGTCCATCAAGTTACACAGTCCTTTCACATAAAATCAAAGATTTTTGTATTTTTTGTATTTCAAATCGACATTATAAATTTATTTAATCATTGTTTGACGCATTCGTCAATAAATTTTTAATATGTCTTGTACAAAATCATAGTTTTTTTACTAAATCACCCGAAATTAGAACATTTTTTGTGGAAAATGTCGGTTTTTTAAAGTCCGATTTTTATATAATTTTCAGTATATGGAATTTCGTGGGTGCTTTTTGAAGAATGCACTATCCTTTTGCGTGAAAATGTGGTATATTGTGTGGTATATTAAATTTCAGGATTCAAAATAATTTTTTGAGGGAGAATGACCAACGCATGCTTTCTTATCAGGAAAACAAGGAATGGCTGCATAAACTCATGGATCTGCTGGAGGCGCACTTTGGGCCGGACGTCGAGTTCGTGCTCCACGACCTGACACTGGACTACGAGCACACGATCGTGGACATCCGCAACGGGCACATCACCGGCCGCGAGATCGGCGGCACCGGCGACATTCTGGGTCTGGAATACATTCGCAACGCGTCCGAGGACAACGGAACGTACTACAACTTCATCGAATACACCAAAGAAGGCAAGACCCTGCGCTCGTCCACCCTGTTTCTGCGGGATGAAAACGGCAACCCCTCCGTGTGCATCGCCATCAACGAGGACATCACCAAAAGTCTGGAGCTGGAACGCTATCTCCACGGCCGCAACCGGGTCGACGCCGAGCAGCCGAACGAGGACAAGTACCGCGGCAACGTCAATGATATGCTGCAGCATCTGATGGATCAGGCACAGCTCATGGTGGGCAAAAACTCCGCGCACATGACCAAAGAGGACAAGATCCGCTACCTGGAGTTTCTCGATAAGCACGGCGCATTTCTCATCACCTACTCCAACGCGCAGGTGTGCAAAGCGCTGAATATTTCGCAGTTTTCGCTCTACAATTACCTGCGCATGATCCGCAGTGGCAGCAAGGATGGCGCGGGCGAGCAGCTCCCCATGGGCAAATAACGTACAAACAAAAAAACCGGCAGACAGCAAGCAGCTGTCTGCCGGTTTTCACGTCCGGGACATAAAAAAACCTCCGTGCCGGACGGCACGGAGGTTTTTGTGTGTAAGGTTCGATTACTTGAGTTCGACAGAAGCGCCGACTTCCTCGAGCTTCTTCTTGAGCTCCTCGGCCTCGTCCTTGGAGACCTGCTCCTTGATGGCGCAGGGGACGCCCTCGACCTTCGCCTTGGCTTCCGCCAGGCCCAGGTTGGTGATCTCACGGACGGCCTTGATGACCTTGATCTTCTGATCGCCGAAGCCGGTCAGAACGACGTCAAACTCGGTCTTCTCCTCGGCGGCAGCAGCAGCGCCGGCCACCGGAGCGGCGGCAACAGCGGCAGCGGCGGAAACGCCGAACACATCTTCGATCTCGTGCACGAGCTCGGACAGCTCGAGGACGGACATAGCCTTGATCTCTTCGATCATAGCAGTGACTTTTTCGCTAGCCATGGTAATTTTCCTCCTAAATAGTTAAGTGAAGTGGTCGCCTTATTCGGCGGCGGGAGCTTCGGCCTCGGCAGGTGCGGCGGCGCCGCCCATCTGCTCGACGACCTGATTCAGGCAGACGGCCAGACCCGTGATGGGGGCCAGCATCGTGCCCAGGACCTTGGAGTACAGCGCATCCTTGTTCTGGAGCTGCGCGATCTCCGCGATCTCAGCGTCACTGAGGACCTTGCCCTCGAGGAACGCGCCCTTGACGATGAACTTCTCGTCCTTCGCCATCTTCTCGCTCATGTCGTGGATCATGCGGATCGGGACGATCGGATCAGCCGTGCTGGTTGCGAGCGAAGTCGTACCATTGAGCAGATCACTCATTGCCTCGAGACCGGCGTCCTTGAGCGCGAAGCGGGTCAGGGTGTTTTTGACGACGGAATACTCCACGTCATTCTGACGCAGCTCGGTGCGCAGCTTGGTGTCTTCATCGACGGTGATGCCCTTGTAGTCGACGAACACGCCGGCGCTGGCGCCCTTGAGCCGCTCGGCCAGAGCGGCGACGATCGCCTGCTTCTCGCTGAGAACTTTTGCGTTCGGCATAGTGTGATTTCACCTCCGTGTGAAAGATACACGCCCAAAAAAATTCCGCGGCCAAAGCCCCGGAAACAGAAAAAGAAACATCGTGATGGATGCATCCTCGGCAGGATTTCCGCGGTCAAGCCACCTGCTGTCTTTGGAGCGCTCTAATAGAATACCAGACTCTGCCGCGCGTGTCAAGCATTTTTCGCGCGAAGATGCGGCTTTTAAAAATGAGATGGCCCCCGGAGGAGTACCGGAGGCCATCGCAAAAAAATCCCACAAAAAAACTTTTACCCTAAACTGCTGTGATTAGTCTAGCATGTTTCCTCGCATGTGTCAAGCCTTTTTATGACAATTTCCGGTCTGCTGTGCAGGTGCACAGCGCTGCGGCCGCGTCACCAGTCCATGGTCGCGATGCCCTCGCCGAGCGACATGCCGCAGCAGCCGTGGCCGGGATAGAGCGTGAGATCAGGCGGCAGTGCGCGCAGAAACGGCACGGTGCGCTCCATGAGCACAGCAGCGTCGCCCCCGCGCAGGCGCGTGACGACGGCGTTGCCCGGCACGAGCGAGTCGCCGCTGAAAAAGGCGTCCGGCCCGATGCGGTAGCACGCGCTGCCGCGCGAGTGGCCGGGCGTGGCATAGCCCTCGAGATGCAGCGCGCCCCAGTCGAGCGCGATGTGATCGCCGAAGGTCATGTCCGGGGCATAGGTCTCGGTCTTGAGCTGCAGCGTGCGCAGAAAGTCGCGTGCCTCTGCCCCGCGCGACACGCTCAGCGCCGCGAGCAGCACGGGCGTCGTGTTGCCGGGATTGCGCAGCCAGGGGGTGCAGTTTTCCTGCCAGAGGGTGCGCGCCGAGAGCGCGCGCTGCATCCGGCCGAGGCCGGAGATGTGGTCGACATGCTCATGCGTGAGCACGAGCAGCACGTGGTACCCCTGCAGGCGCTGCATGGTCGTCTCGTCCGGCCAGGGGTCGAGGACGATCGCGTCGCGCCCCTGCGTGACGACGTACATATTCGAGCCGATGGGCGGAAAGGGAATGCGTTGGATCTGCATAGGCCGTCAGTCCTCCCGCGGCAGGGCGAGCAGCCGGCGGCTGAGCGGCAGCTCGGACGGGCGGCTGTTTTCCAGTGTGACAGTGCCGCGGCTGCCGCCGCGGACCCAGCCGCGGCGCACGAGCTGACGCAGCGTTTCGCGGGCGGTGCCGTCGCTGCCGTCATAGAGCGCGACACCGCCGCCGAGGGCGGCGCGGATGGCCCGGCGGGCAAACGGGAAATGCGTGCAGCCGAGCACGGCCGCGTCCACGCGGCCGGCATAGGGGCCGAGCTGCCGCGCGAGGTAGGCCGTGAGCGCGGGCGAATCGAGCTCGCCCCGCTCGACGAACTCCACCAGCTCCGGGCACGGCAGCGGCGTGATCTCGGCGCAGCCGGCACACTGCTGCATGAGTGCGGCGAACTTCTCCTCCCGCAGTGTCAGGGGCGTGGCCAGCACGAGCACGCGCCGGTGGTGCGCCACGGCGGGCTTGAGCGCCGGCTCGATGCCGATGACGGGGATATCCGGAAAGGCGGCGCGCAGCGGGCCGATGGCCGCGCTCGTAGCCGTGTTGCAGGCGATGACGGCGGCCTTGATGCCGCGGTCATACAGCCGGGCGATGACGTCCTGCGTCAGGCGGCGGACCTCCGCCGCCGGGCGCACGCCGTAGGGGGCATTGGCCGAGTCGCCGAAATAGAGAAAGTCCTCCCCCGGCATGCGCTGCACGAGCGCACGCAGGACACTGATGCCGCCGAGGCCGGAATCAAACACCGCGATCGGAAGCTCCGTCCGCTCCATGGCATGCCCCTCCTTTCCGGGATGCAGTACAGAATGCATCTATTGTACCACATTCGGCGCACTTTTCAAGTCAGGCAGCAACACGCCGGCGGCGCAGGAGCTTCCAGACGAGCGAGCACAGCGGGATCAGGTAGAGATAGCACGCGGCCAGTAGGCTCTGCTCCGGCGCGCCGGCCGAGGCGAGCGGCACCGCGCCCGCGATCGACCACGGGACGAGCGGCGCGAGCACGACGACGGAGTTTTCCAGGTCGATGGCGCACGACGGGCCGTCCGGCTCCGTATCGGCGCAGAGCTGGTGCGTGAGCAGGATGGAGAGCGTCTGGTTGCAGGCGATCATGGACGCAGCGACGGCCGTGCAGAGCATGGCGCCGAAGGGCGTGATGCGCCGGCTCATGCGCGCGATGCCCGCCTTGGCCGCGCCGAGCAGGCCGGTGGCCTGAAAGATGCCGGAATAGGCCGCCGAGATGCACACGATGGCCGTGACCCGCAGCATGGACACGATGCCGCCGCCGTTGAGCAGCGCGCCGGCGGCCGCATCCGGCGCGGCATAGCCGGTGAGCATGCAGCGCAGCACGTCCGCCAGCGGCTGGTGCTGCACCGTCAGGCACAGCGTGAACGCCGCCGCGATGCTCGCGCACATGACCCAGCGGACGTGCACATGCAGCGCCGAGAGCACGAGGATGAGCACCGCCGGCAGCAGGGCAAGCCAGTGCAGCGTACACACGCGCGCAAACAGCGCGCGCACGTCCTGCGCCGCCCCGCCGCCGTGCGCCATGGCACCGAGCACGGCATAGACCGCGCACGTGAGTGCAAACGGCACAAAGGCCGTGCGCACCATGGCACGCAGGTTGTCGTAAATATCCGTTTGCGTGAGCTCGCTGATGAGCAGCGCGCTCGTGGACACGGGCGAGCAGCGGTCGCCAAAAAAGACGCCCGACAAGACCGCGCCGCCGGCCAGCACCGGCGACACGCCCATGGAGGCCGCCGCCGTCATGCACACGGCGCCCATCGTGGCCGCCGCGCCGAAGGACGTGCCCATGAGCACGGACACGGCGCACGTGAGCAGAAACGACGTGATGACGAGCGTGCCCGGGTGGATGAGATCGACCGCATAGCAGATCAGCAGCGGCACCGTGCCGCACGCGCGCCAGAGCGCCGTGAGCACGCCGATGAGCAGAAAGACGATGAGGACATTTTTGGCCGTCCGGACGCCCGACCAGAGCATACCGCCGACCGCGCGCAGACCATACCCCTGCCGCAGCGCCCAGCCCACGAACAGCACCAGCCCCACGAGCAGCGCCGCAACGATCGGCCCGCCGAGCGCCACGCACACGAGCAGCTCCAGGCAGAAAAGACACAAAACGACCATGGTGACCTCCGAATCAAAATGATTTTTTATTATAGACCGAGGTTTTTCCATTGTAAAACTGTTGTTTTTGATATGTTCTACAAATAGAAACTGTAGATTCCGGATGTGGCGGCATGAACTTTTCGTCCTTTGATTACTTTCTCGCGCTCGCACGCGGCGTGGGTGCGTGCTTCTGCCCTGAGAATCTGGCGCGGCTGCTGTTGGCCGCGCAGCCGCACGGCCGGCTGGAGATGCTGCGCATGCCGGACACGATGGCCTACCCCATCAGCTTCGGCTACACAAAGCACGCCTACCCATGGAGCGTGCTGGCGGACTTCATCCACATCGCCCGCGCGCAGTATCCGCAGCCGGCATGAAAACATCCCCCGGAGCAGACGCTCCGGGGGGATGTGCCTATCTATGCTTACTTGTTCCAGGGGTTGGCCGGATCGGGATCCGTCGGGTCCCAGCCGCGGTTCGGGCTGGAGATGTCCAGCCACGGGGCCGACGGCTTCGGCACCGGGAGGGACGAGGCATTGTAGATCGACACCGTGGTGCCGAGGGGGCAGTTGTCGTAGATCCACTTGGCATCCGCCACCGTCAGGCGCACGCAGCCGTGCGAGCAGACCGTGCCGAGCTGGTTATACAGCCGGTAGGACAGGTCGTTCTTATTCGGGCTGTTGTACGGTGAGGAGTGGAAGAGATAGTTGCCCGTGATCTGCGTGCAGTACTGGCCCCAGCAGCCCATGAGCGGGTGCCACGCCGCCTTGAACGGCGTGCGGAACGTGCCGATGGGCGTGGTCTGGCCGGGGCCGCAGACGAAGGCGTGATAGAGAATGGAGTAATCGCCGCTCATGTCCAGACCGTACACGAGCACCGTGCACTGGTTGCGCACGACCTCGAGCTTATACGGGTACTGCGCGCTGAGGAGCTGATCATACTCCGCGTCCGTGTAGTTGTTGACCGGGACGACGAACGTGGTGCGGATCACGTCCGTGCCGCACAGGAAGAGGATCTCGACCGTGTGCTGGGAAGGCATGTCGCGCTTCCAGACGGACTCTTCCACGTGGAAGCCCGGCGTGATGGACTTGCCGTCGAGCGTGTAGTGGCGCGTGCGCTGCTGCACGCCGTCCACATACCAGATGAGGGTCGCCTCGCCCGGTGTGGTCTGATACTCCGACGGGAAGTAGCGGTAGGTCACATACAGGTCAATCGCGCGGCACTCCGGCGAGAGCGCGGGCACGGGGTCGGTCGTGAGTGTGTCAACGCCGCGGAGCATGGGGTCATACTCCGCATCGGTCTTGTCGGCCGCGAGCGAGACGGTGCAGCCGCGCGCGAGCAGACGCACAAGGCCGGCATGGCCGGTACCCGCGACGGTCGTGCCCTCGGCCGCGACGGCGAGCGTGTCGACCGTGCCGCCGGCGGTGACGGTGCCGTTCGGGTCGGTGCGCACGACGAGCGTGCCGGTGACGTTCAGGGTGCCGAGGTCGCGCCCGGCGGCGCCGCCGAGGTAAAGCGTACCGGTGAAGGTGCCCGCCGTCAGGGGCTGCGTGCCGGTATAGACGACGCGGCCGGAGGCCGGGAGCACAGCGGCATCGGAGCAGAACTGCAGGCCGAGCTCATAGAGCATCTGCGCGATCTCGGCACGGGTGATGCCGGCCGTGGGGCTCAGGCGGCCCGCGTCGCCGCTGACGATGCCGGCCTTGACCAGACCTGCCACCGAGGCGACCGCCCAGTCGCTGACGGCGGAAGCGTCCGAGAACGCGGCAATATCGGCGGCCGTGCCGTCCGCCACGGCGAAAGCGCGGGCGATGACGGACATGGCCTCCTGACGGGTGATATTGCGGTCCGGGCCCATGGTGCCGTCACCACAGCCGCTGAAGATGTTCATCTGCGCAGCGGTGCTCAGCTCCGGATAGTACCAGGCGGCAGCGTCCACGTCCGAAAACTGCGTAATATCCTTGCCCGCCGTGCAGCCGAACACGCGCACGAGCATGGCGGCCATCTGGGCGCGCGGGGCGTTGTTGCCCGGCAGCATGTCGCCGCTCGCGTCACCGACCAAAATGCCGTGATCGCGGGCAAAATCCATCGCCGCCTGATACCACGGGCCGGTCGGTGTGGGCTCCGGCGTCGGCTCCGGGCTGGGTTCCGTGGGTGCGGTCGGTGCGGTCGGCTCCGTTGCTGGGGCCGAGGGCTCCGTCGTGGGGGCCGTGGGCTGCACGGGGTCGGGCTCTGCGGCGATGACCGGCACGACGGCCAGTGTCAGCACGCACGCGAGCACGAGCAGCAGGGACAAAAAGCGTTTGCGCATGGTTTTCTCCTCCATATTTTCCTGTAGAGTGTGCGATGGTTTCATTATACCGGACGGCGGTGATTTTTCAACATTTTTCGCAGCGATTTCAACTTTTTTAAGTTTCTGTGACGCGCAAAAAAAGCAGCGCGCCGGGCGGCACGCTGCAAGTTTACATAATTTAGTTTACATAATTACAAGTTCAGCAGCTCCGCCACGTCGTCCTCCCCGTAGACGCGGATGCCGTGCGCAGACAAAAGCGCGGCGGTGACCCCGTTGCCGGGCGTGAGCGTGCCGGTGAAGGTGCCGTCATAGATCCCGCCCTTGCCGCACGAGGGGCTGCGCTGCTTGAGCAGGGCGGCCGTGCAGCCGAAGCGCTGCGCGAGAGCGAGCGTCTGCTGCGCGCCGCGGGTATAAGCGCCCGTGACGTCGGCGCCGGTACGCATGACGACGCGGCTGCCCTGCCGCTCGGACGGCGCGCGCGGCGTCGGCAGGCCGCCGAGCTGCTCCGGACAGGCGGGCACGAGCGTGTGCCGGGCCATGAGTGCGCGCAGAATGTCCTCCGGAAGGCCCTTCGACGCGCCGTCATACCGGCAGGCGATGCCGAGCAGGCAGGCACTGACGAGAATGTTCATCGCACCGCCCGCTTTCCGCGGCTCCACGTGAAGCCGAAGATCATGCCGAGCACGCCGCCGGCGATGTGCGTGAGCTGGGCGAGGCCGGCCGTGCCGGTGACGGCCTGAAAAATCTCGCTGCCGAGGTAGAGGATGAGCACGAGGATGAGCGTGAGCGGGATGGTGCCGGTGCGCATGCCGGCAAACGACGCGAGCACGATGAGCATGAACACGACGCCGGAAGCGCCCATGAGCGCGCTGTTCGGGAAGAAGAACCAGAGCACCAGCCCCGTGACGAGCGCCGTGAGCGCGATGGCAAGCAGGATACGCTTGCCGCCGAAGCGCTCCTCCGCCGTGGGGCCGACGACGAGCAGCATGACGATGTTGCTGCAATAGGCGGCGAAATCCGGATGGCCGAGCACGTGCAGGAAAAAGCGCGGGTAGGTCAGCCAGTCCGTCAGCGACGAGCGGTAGACGCAAAAGAGGTTCTGCGTCGTCCAGCCGTCGGTGAGCTTGCCGAGACCGAGCGCGAGCAGGCTCAGCAGTGCGAACGTGAGGATGACGGGCGAATTATACAGGATCGTGATGGAATGTTTCTTCATATGTACCTCTCAAAACCAAACGCGCGCAGGTCCTCCGGGACCGGCGCGGTAATGTGCAGGGGCTGCCCGGTGACGGGCTGCGTAAGATCGGCCGCGGCCGAATGCAGCGCGGGACGCGCGAGCAGGGACGCATCGCCGCCGTAGAGCGCATCGCCGAGCAGCGGATGGCCGAGCGCGGCGAAGTGGACGCGGATCTGGTGCGTGCGGCCGGTGCGCGGCAGGACACGCAGGAGCGTGTACCCGTCCTGCTCGGCGAGCACGGTGTAGTCCGTGACGGACGGCTGACCGTCCGGCGCGGTGATGCGGCGGGTGGTGCCGTCGTCCGCGCGGGCGATGGGCAGGTCAATGGTGCCGCTTACCGGCAGGCCGGTGCCGCAGGCGGCGGCGAGATACGTGCGCCGGAAGCCGTCGGTGTGCAGCACGCGGCGCAGCCGGTCGTGCACGTAGCCGCTGCGGGCGACGAGCATGACGCCGGACGTGCCACGGTCGAGCCGGTTGACGGGGTGAAAAACAGCGTCGGGGCCGAGATAGGCGGCGAGGGCGTTTGCGACCGTAGGGTCGCCGCGGTCGTACCCGCCGTGCACAGCCATGCCGGCGGGCTTGTTGAGCGCGAGCAGGTCGGCGTCTTCATACAAAATATCCAGCGGCACGGCCACGGGTGAAAAGCGGCCGCCGGAGCGCTTGTCGTCGATGCGCACGGTGAGCGTATCCCCCGCCGCGACGCGGTCGACGGTGCGGGCGTGCGCACCGTTGAGGCAGATGCCGTCCGGCACGGTCTTGACGCGGGCGATGGCCCCGTCGGCCATGCGCAGTTCACGCCGGAGCAGGCTTTTGACCGTGCGGCCCGCCTGCTCCGGCGTGACGGTAAGCGTCAGCCGGCGCATTCCTGCGCGGCCAGCGCGGCCTCGTATGCGGCGCGGGTGCGGCTGTCAAAGCAGACCATGCGCACACGCGTGATCTCGGGATGGTCGGCGAGGTAGGCCGTGATCTCGCGCACGGCGATCTCCGCCGCCTGAGCCAGCGGGAAGTGATAGATGCCCGTACTGATAGACGGGAAATCGACCGTGTGGCAGCCGTTCTCGCTCGCGAGGCGGAGGCTGTTGCGGTAGCAATTGGCCAGCAGCTCAGGCTCGCCGTGCTGCCCGTCGCGCCAGCGGGGGCCGGGCGTGTGGATAACGTGGCGCGCCGGCAGGCGGTAGCCGCGGGTGATCTTCGCCTCGCCGGTTCGGCAGCCGTTGAGACCGCGGCACTCGTTGAGCAGGCCGGTGCCGGCGGCCATGTGGATGGCCCCGTCCACCCCGCCGCCGCCGAGCAGCGAGCAGTTGGCGGCGTTGACGATGGCGTCGACGTCCGACTTCGTGATGTCGCCCTGAATGACTTCAAAACGGTTCATGCGGTTACCTCCTTACCGTCGATGGTGACGGTGATGTGATCGTCCTGCGCGTCGATGCCGATGTCTCCGGCGGCCTTGCGCTGGGTGACGATGGCCGTGGCGATGGCGTCCTCCACGTCGCGCTGGATGGTGCGGCGCAGGTTGCGCGCGCCGTAGGTCTCGCTGTAGCCCTTGCGGACGAGGTAGTCGATGACGGCGGGCGTCCAGTGCAGGGTCATGCCGCGCTCGGCCATGGCGGTGCGCACCTCGTCGAGCATGAGGGCAGCGATGGCGCGGAAGTTTTCCTCCGTGAGGTGGTTGAAGTAGACGATCTCGTCGATGCGGTTGAGAAACTCCGGACGCAGGAACTCGTTGAGGGCGCGCTGCGCGCGCTCGCGGCTCTGATCGTCCGTGCTCAGACCGAAGCCGAGCGCGCCGGTGTGCGTGTTGCTGCCGGCGTTCGTGGTCATGATGATGACCGTGTTTTCAAAGTTCACGGTGCGGCCCTGCGCGTCCGTGATGCGGCCGTCGTCGAGGATCTGCAGCAGCAGGTTCATGACGTCCGGGTGCGCCTTTTCGATCTCGTCGAAGAGGACGACGGAGTACGGGCGGCGGCGGATCTTCTCCGTGAGCTGGCCGGCCTCGTCATAGCCGACGTAGCCCGGGGGCGAGCCGATCATGCGCGAGACGGAGAACTTCTCCATAAACTCCGACATATCGAGCCGGATGAGCGACTCGGGCGCGTGGAAGAGCTCGTCGGCGAGGCGCTTAACGAGCTCCGTCTTGCCGACGCCGGTGCCGCCGACGAACAGGAAGCTCACGGGCTTGCGCTTGGCCTGCAGGCCGACGCGGTTGCGCCGGATGGCGGCGCAGACGGTGTCGATGGCCGCATCCTGGCCGACGATGTGTGCGCGCAGCCGGTCGCCGAGACCGGCGAGCTGCTCGAACTCATCGGCACGGATGCTCGCGGCCGGGATCTTCGTCCAGAGCTCGATGATGCGCGCGAGGTTATCCGCCGTGAGCTCCGGGCGGCCCTTGGCACGCAGGGCGTCGAGCTCGGTCTGCAGCTGCATCTCGCGGCTGCGCAGCTCGGCGATGCGCTCGTAGCGGCGGTCGAGCTCCTGCTCGTCATGCTCGCCGCCGGTCTGCGGCGGCGCGGAGGCCAGCAGCTCGCGCTCGCGCGCGTAGTCGCCAATCTCCTTTTCGACCTCGTCCGCGCGGATGAGGTCGGGATTTTTCAGGTTCACGTCCGAGCAGGCCTCGTCGATGAGGTCGATGGCCTTGTCGGGCAGGAAGCGGTCGGTGATATAGCGCTCGCTGAGCACGACGGCGAGGCGGCACATGGCGTCCGGGATGACGACGCCGTGGAAGTCCTCGTAATAGCGGCGCACGCCCTTGAGGATCTCGACGCTGTCGTCGATGCTCGGCTCGGCCACCGTGACGGGCTGGAAGCGGCGCTCGAGGGCCGCGTCTTTTTCAATGTGCTTGCGGTACTCGGCGAACGTCGTCGCGCCGATGACCTGGATCTCGCCGCGCGAGAGTGCGGGCTTGAGGATGTTGGCGGCGTTCATGCTGCCCTCGGCATCGCCGGCGCCGACGATGTTGTGCACCTCGTCAATAACGAGGATGATGTTGCCGACGCGGCGGATCTCCTCGATGAGGCCCTTCATGCGGCTCTCGAACTGGCCGCGAAACTGCGTGCCCGCCACGAGCGCCGTGAGGTCGAGCAGATAGACCTGCTTGTCACGCAGCTTATAGGGCACGTTGCCCTCGGCGATGCGCTGGGCAAGGCCCTCGGCGATGGCCGTCTTGCCGACGCCGGGCTCGCCGATGAGGCAGGGGTTATTCTTCTGGCGGCGGTTGAGGATCTGGATGACGCGCTCGAGCTCCTCGGCGCGGCCGACCATGGCGTCGAGCTTGCCGTCGCGGGCGCGCTGCGTGAGGTCGATGCAGTAGTTATTCAGGAACTTGAGCTTGCGCGGGGCAGCGCCGCGCTTGTCAGCAGCAGCACCGTCGGCGCGCGGAGGCTCGGCTGCGGCGGCAGAATCGGCCGCCGGGGGCGGGTTCTGGTTAAAGAGGCGGTTGAGAAACGGGAAGGTCGCGGTCTTGCCGTCGTCCTCGTCCGTGTCGGCATCGGGGGCGTCGGGGTCCGTATCGGCCGCGCCGTCGCCGCCGAGCATGCCCATGCTGCCGAGCATTTCCGCCACGTCGCCGGTGAGATTGTCGAGATCGGTGTCCGAGATGCCGAGCTTTTCCATCATCTCATCGACGGGCTTGATGTGCAGCTCGCGCGCGCAGCGCAGGCACAGGCCCTCGTTATGGGACTCGCCGTTTTCGATTCGTGTGATAAAGATCACCGCTACGTTTTTCTTGCAGCGGGAGCAGAGTGTAGGCTGCATAGATTGGTTCTCCTGTTCGATAGATTCCGTACGCGCCGGTCACACGCCCACGCCGAGCGTGAGCACATCGATGGCCTGCAGCGCTTTTGCCAGGGCGGTGTGCGCGAGGGTGTCGCGGCCGATGACGGGCCCGGCAAACTGCAATGCCCAGCACAGCAGGATGCCGAAGCACACGCCGTTGACCGCACCGAGGGCAGCGCCGCCAATGTCGTTGAGTTTCTCCCGGTTCGGGAGCTTGAAGGCCAGGTTCGGCAGGTTGCCGATCGCGGCCAGAATGAGCAGAATGAGCAAAAAGCCGACGGACGTGACGAGCACGTAGCACAGTCGCGCGCAGTAGACCTGCGTCATGGCGGCGCGCAGGGTGATGCCCTGCTCGCCGTGCATCGTAAGCGCGGCGCGGGCCATGCGCTGTGCCGGGCGGCCGGTAACGCCGGCAGCGGCAAAGCACTGCTCGGCATATTCCTGTGCGGTGTCGGGGTGCGCGGCGACCCAGTCCTCACCCGAGAGGCCGGCGTCGTTATCCGGCAGTTCCGTCGCGACCGCGTCGAGCTGGCCCTCAAAGTACCCGCCGGCAAACGGCTCCGCCACCGGCAGGAGCCGGTCAGAAAACAGGCCCGCGAGCAGCGCCGCGCCGTAGAGCGCGACGACGATGGCGGCCAGCTGCGCGGCGCTGAGGATCAGCCCGCGGCGGTAGCCGCTCCAAACGGCGGCCAGAAAAATGGCGGCAAGCACCACTGTCAATACGATTTTCATAGGTGTATCCCTGTTCTTTCTCTCTAGGCTGCGGGGGTCAGAAGGCGAGCACCTCGGCGCTCGAGCCGCTCACAAGCAGCGCCGCGCCCCGGCGCAGCAGCACCGAGCGGCGGACGCCGAGCAGGTTCTGCTCGACGGACTTGATCTCATCGAGCTGCTGGTTATAGAGCGTGAGCCGGTCACTGTACTGCACGAGCACCTGCTTGCCGTTGACCGACAGGCTCGTGACGGCGCCGATCGTGCTGCACTTGCCGAGCTCATTGCCGGAGGCGCCGACCGTGACGAGCTGCTCGGCGCTGCCGGAGCGGTAGCGGCTGAGCGCGAGGGTGACAAAGCCGTCACCCTCGGCGGCGTAGTCGTACAGGTACAGGTCGCCGAAGGGGTACTCGGCGGTGAGCCTGGCGGCATCGTCAAAGAAGGCCAGGCGCATCTGCGACACGCAGCAGACCTTGCCGCCGCGCCAGAAAAGGTCGGCAAAAAGCTCATCAGCGCACGCGGCGCTGCCGCGCTCGTCGGCGCTCGTGAGGGCGAAGGTGTGCACGACGCTGCCGGAATCCTGCAGGCAGAGCACGGCGAGATACTTCCCGTCCGGGCTCACGGCGGCGCGCACGAGGTAGCCCGTGCCGGAATACCAGACATAGACGGCCTTGCCGGAGGTGTCATACACCGTGACGGCGCCCTTATAGCCTGCGGCGTCCGAGCAGACGGCGAGATAGCCGCTGTCGCTCAGGTCGGCGCTGATGATCTCCCCGGCGGGCTCGATGTCGGTCTTGCTGCCCTTGAAATCCGCCACGCACAGCGTCGTGCCGCCGATGTCATAGGCGCACACGCGCTCGCCGCCGACGGAGATGCCCGGCTGCGAGAGCGTGAAGATCTCGTGCAGGACGGTCTTGCCGTTTTCATCGAGCAGCTGCAGGCCGCTCGAGGAGACGACCGCGAGGCGGCTGTCCACCGTGCGGAAGGTGCGGCTGGCGCTGGAGTCGAACGTGTAGGGCGCGCTGTCGTCCAGATAGTCGCTCGCCGAGCCGGGCCGGTCGCGCAGCAGCAGATACAAAAACAGCAGCACGGCCAGCACGCACACCGCCACGATGACGGTCTGCCGCAGCCTGGGATTTCGTTTTTGGTGGTCGTTCATGGACATTCCTCCCCTATCCGCCGGGCGGATGCGGTGTCAGGCCTGATTCATCATATCGCCGACGGCGCCGTCGTACCACACGCGGTTGAGATACAGCCCCTGCGGGGGCATGGTCGGCCCCGTAAGACGCCGGTCGCGCGTGGCCAGCAGCGCCGGGATGGCCTCCGGCTCGATCTTGCCGTAGGACGCATAGACCATGGTGCCGACGATGGCGCGCACCATATTATACAGGAAGCCGTCAGCACAGACGGCGATGGAGATGAGCGGGCCGTCCCGCTCGGCGCGGCACCAGTGCACCGTGCGCACGGTCGTGCGCGTCTCGGTGCCGACGGAGCGCACGGCGGCAAAGTCGTGCGTGCCCTCAAAGGCGCGGCCGGCGCGTGCGAGCCGCTCAAAATCCAGCGGCTGGGGATAAAAGCAGACGCGGTGCTCCAGAAACGCATCGCGGATGCGGGAGTTATAGATCTGATAGACATATTCCTTCTGGATGCACGAGCCGATGGCGTTGAAGTCCTCCGGCGCGGCGACGGCGTCGACCACGGCGATGTCCGCCGGGAGGCGGGCATTGACCGCAAGAGGCACCCGGTCGATCGGGATCGTGCAGCCGGTGCGGAAATTGGCGCAGTAGCGCTTTGCGTGCACACCCGCGTCCGTACGGCCGCAGCCGACGACCTTGATCGGTTCTCCGCAGACCTTCGTGAGCGCGCGCTCCAGCGTTTCGGCGACGGTGATGTCCGTCTTCTGCACCTGCCAGCCGTGATAGGCCGTGCCGTCATACTGCAGGCGCAGGGCGATGTTGCGTCTCACAGGCCGAACCTCACGAGCACGATGACCCCGGCGAGCACGAGCGCGCTCCAGATCATGGCGAGCGTGTCGCGCGTGCACCAGGTGAGCTGCTTCATGCGCGTGCGGCCCTCGTCGCCGTGATAGCAGCGGCACTCCATGGCCACGGCCAGCTCGTCCGCGCGGCGAAACGCCGACACGAACAGCGGCACCAGCAGCGGCAGCAGCGCCTTGGCGCGCTGAAAGAGGTTGCCGGTCTCAAAATCGGCGCCGCGCGCTTTCTGCGCGGACATGATCTTGTCCGTCTCCTCGATGAGCGTCGGGATGAAGCGCAGGGCCATGGACATCATCATGCTCATCTCGTGCACGGGCACTTTGAGCTTTTTGAGCGGACCGAAAAGGATCTCCATCGCGTCGGTGAGTGCGATGGGCGACGTGGTATAGGTCAGCAGGAACGTGCCTGCGATGAGCATCGTGATGCGCAGGACCATGAACACGGCGCGGATCAGGCCCTCGTAGGTGATGGTGATCTTCCAGAAGGACACGAGCTCGCGCCCGGGCGTGAAGAACATATTGAGCACGGCCGTGAGCGCGATGATGACCCACAGCGGCTTGAGGCCGCGGAGGATGACCTTGAGCTGGATGCGCGAGAGCGCGATGCACACGCCCGTAATGATCAGCATGACGGCGTAGGACACGTAGCTTTCCGCCGTGAACAGCGCCGCGATATAGACGATGGTCAGCAGGAGCTTGCAGCGCGGGTCGAGCCGGTGCACGATGCTGCTGCCGGGGAAAAACTGGCCGAGGGTGACGTCTTTCAGCATACGCCCGCCTCCTTTCCGGCGGCGAGCAGCGCGTCCGTGAGCTGCTCAAGGGTGTAGATCGACGGCGGGAGCGGAATGCCCCGGTCGCGCAGTGCCTGCGCGATGCGCGCAGCCTGCGGCACGTCGAGGCCAATATCCAGCAGTTCCTGCGTGTGGGCAAAGACCTCCGCCGGTGCGCCGTCAAAGGCGACGTGCCCGGCGTGAAAGACGATGAGCCGGTCGGCGATGCGCGCGGCATCGTCCATGCTGTGCGTGACGAGCAGGACGGCCGAGCCGGTCTCGCGCCGGTAGGCGGCGATGTTTTCGAGCACGCCGCGGCAGCCCGCGGGGTCAAGGCCGGCCGTGGGCTCGTCGAGAATGAGCACCCTGGGGCGCATGGCGATCACACCGGCGATGGCAATGCGGCGCTTCTGCCCGCCGGAGAGCTCGAGCGGCGAGCGCTCGAAGAGCGCCTCGTCCACACCGGCAAAGCGCGCGGCCTCGCGCACGCGCGCATCGACCTCCTCCGTGGAGAGCTTGGCATTTTTCGGGCCGAAGGCGATGTCCTGATATACCGTCTCCTCAAAGAGCTGGTGCTCGGGATACTGAAAGACCAGCCCGACCTGAAAGCGCACGTCGCGCGTGGCGGCCTTGCTGCGGTGAATGTCCTCCCCGTCGAAGAGCACGGTGCCGGACGTCGGTGCGAGCAGAGCGTTGAGGTGCTGGATGAACGTGCTCTTGCCGGAGCCCGTGTGGCCGATGATGCCCACGAACTGCCCGGCAGGGATGGCGAGATCAATATCGTCGATGGCGACTTTTTCAAAAGGTGTCCCGGCACTGTAGGTGTGCCGGAGATGATCCACCCGGATGATTGGCGTCATAATTTCGTTTCCTTTATCTATCGGTGAAGACCGGTGGTTATCGTTTCAGGGCGGCGGCGACGGCATCGGCACAGTCGGAGACCGTGAGCGCGTCGAGCGGCACGTCCATACCGTGCGCGCGCAGCGCATGCAGCAGCCGGACGGTGACGGGCGCGGTGAGCCCCTCTCTTTTCAGCAGCTCGACCTGAGAAAAGACCTGCTTCGGCGCACCGTCGGCCACAATGGCGCCGTTGGAGAGCACGATGACGCGGTCGGCGCCGATGCACTCTTCCATATGATGCGTAATGAGCACGACCGTGATGCCCTGCTCGCGGCAGAGCTTGGTCGCCGTGTCGATGACCTCGCGCCGGCCGGCCGGGTCGAGCATGGCCGTCGGCTCGTCAAGCACGATGCACTTGGGCCGCATGGCGATGACGCCCGCGATGGCCACGCGCTGCTTTTGTCCGCCGGAGAGCAGGTGCGGCGCGTGCAGGCGAAAATCATACATGCCGACCTGCTTGAGCGCGGCATCCACCCGCGCGCGTATTTCCTGCGGCGGGACGCCGAGGTTCTCGGGCGCGAAGGCCACGTCGTCCTCGACGACGTTGGCAACGATCTGGTTATCGGGGTTCTGAAAGACCATGCCCACCGTGGCGCGCACGGACAGGAGATTGTTCTCGTCGGACGTGTCCATGCCGTCGACGTATACCTTGCCGCCAGTCGGCAGCAGGATGGCGTTGAAGTGCTTGGCGAGCGTGCTCTTGCCGGAGCCGTTGTGCCCCAGCACAGCCACGAACGAGCCGCGCGCGATCTCGAGCGAGAGGTCGCCGAGCGTGGGCCGCTCCTCGCCGGGGTAGGTAAAGGTCAGATGTTCGGTTCGTAAGATCGGTTCCATGGTGTTCCTTTCCGCTCAGCGCTCCCAGCGGCAGGCCGCCCCGCACGGCAGCACGAGACCGGACGCCGCGACCGGCAGGCCCAGCTCCTGCGATTCACTACGGCCGCCGAAGCGCCGGGTGAAAATGCTCTCCGAGAGATACGTGAGCACCGACGGGCTCAGGCCCGTGGTGTAGGAATTGATGATGACAAAGAGCGGATCGTCCGACAGCACGCCGGACACCAGCTCCACAAACGGCCAGAGGTTCGTCTCGAGCTTCCAGACCTCGCCGCCCGGGCCGCGGCCGTAGCTCGGCGGGTCCATGATGACGGCGTCATAGCGGTGGCCGCGGCGGATCTCCCGCTCGACGAACTTGCCGCAGTCGTCCACGATCCAGCGGATGGGCCGGTCGGCCACGCCGGAGGCGGCGGCGTTTTCCTTGCCCCAGGCGACCATGCCCTTCGCCGCGTCCACATGACACACGCTCGCCCCGGCGGACGCGCACGCGACCGTGGCCGCGCCCGTGTAGCCGAAGAGATTGAGCACCGAGACCGGGCGGCCGGCCGCGCGGATCTTCGCCATGGCGTAGTCCCAGTTGGCGGCCTGCTCGGGGAAGATACCCGTGTGCTTGAAGTTCATGGGCTTGACGCGGAACGTCAGGTCCCGGTAGCGGATGTCCCAGCTCGGCGGGAGGGTGCGCTTGTCCCAGCTGCCGCCGCCGGTGTGGCTGCGGCTGTAGCGCCCGTCGGCCGTGCGCCAGCGGGGGTCGGTGCGCGGCGTGTCCCAGATGGCCTGGGGGTCCGGGCGCACGAGGGTATATTTGCCCCAGCGCTCGAGCTTTTCACCGCGTGAACAGTCGAGCACCGCAAAGTCCTGCCAAGAATCCGAAATCCACATAGCTGCTCCTCTTGTCCGGCGGAGAGAACCGTGCAGTTCCAGTGTGCGCCGGAATGGTGATACTTAGACAGTGTATTATAGCATCAAGTGCCGCAATGGTCAATGTGTCCTTCGAGTTTGTCGAAAAGAATTTGCAAAACCTACTTAACCACACGAAAAACGCAATGCAAAAAGTAAATTGCTTTACTTTGCGCTGTTCTTCTTACATAATAGTAGACAAGAAGCAAGGTCGTAGTAAATTCTTTTCAGTGAGGGAGTTGGTGCTGACCATGAGCATAGGAAATCAAATATCAGCAATTCGTAATGAGCAGCAATTAACGCAAGAACAGTTTGGTGAGTTATTCCATGTTACAAGACAGACGGTTTCGAATTGGGAAAATGAAAAGAGTTATCCGGATTTACAGATTCTCATAGCAATGAGCAATCAATTTGATGTATCGCTTGATACATTACTGAAGGGGGATTCCAAAATGGTAAAAGCTATTGACAAGGAGCGCGTATTGGGAAAAATAAAGCATGAGAAATCACTCGTAGACTTCTTTACGGGTGCTGGTACAGGACTTGTTGCCTCTTGCTTTCTCTCGTCAGCGTCAACAATTAGGACTGTAGTAATGATTGTTGGCTTTGTCATGATAGGCATTGGTTGGTATAAAAGGGCTAAATCCGATAAAGAAGTGTTTAAGTATATGGAGGAGCGCGGACAGGAGTGACTTTATATGAGCATTTCTCTACTGTGCCATTAAAAAGATGCCCCTGTGAGGATTGACCTCACAGGGGCTTTCTTATTTTCTCAGGCGCTGAGAGTGCCGTTTCGTAGTGCCTCCACCAGCGGTAGCACTTGCCATTTGGGGATGGTGTACTCGTTGCCATCCAGCAGCAACAGCCAGTATACCTGCCGCTCCAGTAGCAGGGTCTTGTCCGCGTTCCATCGCTTGATGCCGACCTCGTAGACGCCATCTCCCGACAGCTCCACATCGAACCGTCGGCCTTTCGGTGTCTTTGGCGGCCACTGGTATTGCAGGAACTTGCGGGCAAAGCGGTACTTGGGGCCTGGACCCATGATGCGGGACACATAGGGATACGCCCGCGTGTTGGGGATATGCGGCACGAATATGGAGTAGCCCCAGTACCAAATGTCATCGTCGTCCTCACACAGAGGAGCATTATTTCTGTGGCTCGTGTCCATCGGAGTTGCCCTCTGCCACCTACGACTCAAACCCCGGCGGCGTCAGCTTCCGAAGGATTTCCGCCGCTTCCTCGGCGGTGTAGTGATTGTAGAGGCCTGCTGACGGATTACTCTTTTCCTCATAGAGTATGTTTGCGATTTCAAGGTTTTCCTCGTCACCCATGTTACGAGCCTTGTTTCGCAAGCATCCCAGTTCACGAAGCTCTACTTCTTCAACAGAGAGCTCACCAGAAAGGATTGCCTTTTGCCTGTCGCTGTAAAACGGCGCGAAGGGTGCCACATAGTCTGGACTATCCTTATTCGTGTAAAGGAAATGCGGCGTACCTTTTTTCATAAAAACACCTCCTGTCATAGAAAATTCTACAACAGGAGGTGCGTGCTTTGTAGCACATAACTTTGAAAATGCAGTCTTTCTTTTTTTGATGCTGAAAGCACAATCATTCACTTATGGAACGACCACGCTTCCTTCCCTCAATCCCACATCAAATCTTAGATATCCGGGCCGTCCGGAGGGCCGGAATTGTAAACAAATGATAAAGAATCGCCCGCCGGTGCTCCGGCGGGCGATTCTGGGTGGGGCTCGTTTGCGCGCGGGCACGCTCAGCGGCGGCCGCTGCCGACGCGGTCGCGGTCAAAGTCGAATTCGTGCAGCGTCTCGCGCATCTGCGCGCGGCGGCGGGCCTCCTCGGCCTCCATCTGCGCGCGGCGGCGGCGACGGCGCTCGGCCTCGAGCTGCTTGCGGCGGCGCGCCAGCCACAGCACATAGCCGATGACGGCCAGCACGACGAGCAGCAGCACGACGAGCACAATGGGATTCGTGAAAAAGGCGCGCAGGTGGCCGCCGATGTACGCCCCCTTCGACACGGCGACATCGACTGCCGCGACGAGCTTGACCGTGCCGTAGACCGTGCCGTTATACGACACCGTGAGCTCGCCGACCTCGTCCCCCGCCTTGACGGGGGCTTCGAGCGGTTTGCCGTCGCGCTCGGAATAGAGCGTGACCTGCTGCTCAAACTGCGGCGCGCCGCCCGCATCGGCCGACGGCAGCACGGCCGAGATGCTCTGCGCCGGGCGGACGGTCACGCTGTCACTGTCGCGCCCATAGCGCACGGGCACTTCGCAGATGAGGTCGCTCGCGCTGACGATATCGCGCCAGCCGTAGTTGGCAAACACCCAGCGGTAGGCCGTGAGTGTGTCGGAAAAGCTGCCGAAATCGGTCGTGCCGTTGGCGCGGGTCGTGCCCTTGCCGCCGAGCACGACGCACAGCAGGCGCACGCCGTCCTTCTCCGCCGTGGAGATGAGGCAGTAGCCCGCGGCATCGGTGTGGCCGGTCTTGACGCCCTTGGCGTATTCGTAATAATAGCCGCGGTACATCGGAGACTCGGGATTGATGAGGCCGTTCGTGTTCGAGAGCGTGCGCTCGTCGGACAGGTTCGTGGCCGGGACGGTGTGCTTGACCGTGTTGCAGATCGTGGCGAAGAGCTCATGGCTGAGCGCTTCTTTCGTGATGCGGTAGAGGTCGTGCGCCGTGGTGTAATGGTCGTCGTTCGGCAGGCCGTGGGGGTTGACAAAGTGCGTGCCCGTGCAGCCGAGGGCCTGCGCGCGCTCGTTCATGCGCTGCACGAAGGCCGAGATGCTGCCGCAGACATACTCCGCGATGACGTTGCACGCCTCGTTGGCCGAGGAGATCATGGCACAGTAGAGAAAGTCCTCAAACGTCATGGTCTCGCCGACCTTGATGTCGGCATTGCTCGCGCCCTCGACCATGTCGGCATTGCAGTCGTCATAGGCGGTGACGGTGTCATCCAGATGCACGTCGCCGCGCTCGACCGCCTCGACCGCGAGCAGGAGCGTCATGATCTTCGTCAGGCTCGCGGGATAGGCTTTGGTGTCGATGTTGCGGGTATAGTAATACTGGCCGCTGTCCTCGTCGGCGAGCAGGACGCAGTTGGCCTGCAGCTTTTCATCGAGCGCGGACTTGACCGCGTCGCTGCCGAAAACATACGACCCCTCCTGCGCCTGGACAGTGCTCTGGGGCACGCCGTCGGACGAGACGTTTGCGGTGCTCTGGGGGGTATCGGCCGAATTGTCCGCGGTGTTTTTCGCGGCGGCGGCCGGGAAAGCCGCCGTCAGCAGCAGGCAGACGATGAGCAGCAGCGGCAAAATGCGATATTTTTTCATATCTTTCTCCATGGAACTATGATATAATAGAATATCCGGCCGGAGGCGGCGCTGCCGCGCGGCCGGGACAAATGACAGTGTCTTGCCCCATTATAATAATTCCGGCGGCGAAAAGCAAATCATTTCCGCGAAAAGACGCAAACGGAGGGACCGCGATGAAAATACTGGTTGTGGACGACGAAAAAACCATCGTCAAGGGCATCAAATTCAACCTCGAGAACGAGGGCTATCAGGTGGACGTGTGCTATGACGGTGAGACCGCCGTGGACATGGCGCGCCGCGGCGAGTACGCCGTGATTTTGCTCGATCTCATGATGCCGAAGCTCGACGGGCTCGGCGCGTGCCAGCAGATCAGGCAGTTTTCCACCGTGCCGATCATCATGCTCACGGCCCGCAGCGAGGACGCCGACAAGCTCATCGGCTTTGAATCCGGCGCGGACGACTACATCACGAAGCCGTTCAACATCCTCGAGCTCAAGGCGCGCATCCGCGCGCTCATCCGCCGCTCGAGCATGGCCCCCGCCGCCCCGGCCGAGCCGGACGGCGGCAAGCTCGTGCGCGGCCACATCGAGATCGACCCCGAGCGCCGCAGCGCCCGCCGCTTCGGCCAGAACGTGGAGCTGACGCTTAAGGAGTTCGACCTCATCGAACTGCTCATGCGCAACCCCGGCAAGGTCTACTCGCGCGAGCAGCTGCTCGACCTCGTGTGGGGCTACGACTATCAGGGCGACATCCGCACCGTGGACGTGCACATCCGCCGCCTGCGCGAAAAGCTCGAGCGCAACCCTGCCACCCCCGAATACATCATCACGAAGTGGGGCGTGGGCTACTACTTCGCCGAGGCCTGACGGATGAAGCAGCATCCGTTTCGCATCCGGCTGCCGCGCAGGCTGGTATCGAGCGTGCAGTTTCGCTTCGCCGTGACGTTCACGATCCTCGTGGCAATTTTGCTTGCGCTCATCAACACCTACCCCACGCGCGCCTCGCGCGACATCGTGTTCACCGAAAAGCAGAGCGCGCTGACAAACCGCGCCGCCGTCGTGTCGTCCTCCCTGTCGCTGCTCGACAATCTCACGCCGGACAACACGCGGCAGGTGCTCGCCCTGCTCGACCTGCGCGACCTGACGCGCATCATCGTGACCGACAGCGAAGGGCTGGCCGTATATGACTCTGCAAGCGAAAACAACATCCGCGGCAAGTACGTGCTCTACCCCGAGCTCGTGCGCGCGCTCGGCGGACAGGCCGTGTTCTACTCGCACTACACGACCGAGGCGTTTCTCAGCCGCGCGGCCATGCCTGTCATGAGCAGCGGCCGGACCGTCGGCGCCGTGTACGTGTGCGAGAGCGACAGCGAGCGCGCCGCGCTCATCGGCAGCATCCAGCGCCGGCTCGGCACGATCACGATCGGCATCGGCGCGGCCGCGCTCGTGGTGCTGTGGTTTTCCATCAAAATGCTCACGCGGCGCATCACGCAGCTGGCCGACGGCGTGCGCACCGTGCAGAGCGGCGACTACAGCTTCCGCCTGACGCTCTCGGGCAACGACGAGCTGACCGAGCTCGGCCAGGAATTCAACAACCTCACCGAACGGCTCGAGACGACCGAGGCCCAGCGCCGCCGGTTCGTTTCCGACGCGTCGCACGAGCTCAAGACGCCGCTGGCGTCCATCCGCCTGCTGTCGGACAGCATCTCCCAGAGCGCGGACATGGACAGCACGACGATGCGCGAGTTCGTGGCCGACATCGGCAGCGAGGCCGAGCGCCTGCAGCGCACGACCGAGAAGCTGCTCGACCTGTCGCGGCGCGATGACGGCGTGCAGCCGGACGTGACGATCGTGGACCTGCAGCAGGCCGTGCACGGGACGCTGCACCTGCTGCGCCCGCTGGCCGACCAGAGCGACGTGACGATCACGTGCCTCATGAGCGAGGGCGTGACCGTGCGCGCATCCGAGGACGACATTTACCACATCGTGTTTAACCTTGTCGAAAACGCCATCAAATACAATCTCCCGGGCGGGGACGTGACCGTGCGCGTGGAGACGCACGGCGGGCAGAGCGTCCTGTCCGTGGCCGACACCGGCATCGGCATCCCCGAGGCCGACCGGCCGAACATCTTCAACCGCTTTTACCGCGTGGACAAGGCCCGCTCGCGCGAGCACGGCGGCAGCGGTCTCGGCCTGTCGATCGTACACGATGCGGCCGCGCTCTACGGCGGCACCGTGGCCGTGGACGGCGTGGAGCCGCACGGCACGCGCTTTACCGTGACGTTCCCGCGCGCGGCGGCAGACGACGCGCCCGAAACGCAAAAGGAGGTGCCGGAGACATGAAGCGATGGCTCCCCCTGCTGCTGGCCCTCGCCCTCGCGCTCGGCTGCGCGGGCTGCGCAAAGCGGCAGACCGTGACGGTATACCGCATCGCAAAAGAGGGCGCCGCCCTCATGGAGACAGAGGCGGTCACCGTGCCGGACGGCACGGACCCGGTTCAGGCGGCGATCGACGCACTCGGCGCGGCGCCAGGCGACAGCACGTGCTTCAATCCCGTACGCGGATGGCTGACGCTCGGCAGCTACCGCATCGACGACGCAGGCACGCTCTGGCTGACGGTGACGGGCTCGGACACGGTGAGCGGCATCGTGCGCACGCAGGCGCTGGCCTGTCTGGTGCTGACGGGCACGGCACTCGACGGCGTGTCGGCCGTCGGACTCGAAGAGGCGGACGGCGACGTGCTGCACGAGCCGATGGCCGCAGATGATCTCACCCTGACCGACCCGGCCACGGACACGCAGACTTAAACACAAACGCATTCCCACGGAGGTGTATTTTCCATGCTCAACAACATTGCCCGCATCCAGCGCGCGCTGACACAGGCGCATCTGGACGCTATCCTGCTCACCGACGAAAACGACCGCCGGTTCGCCACCGGCTTCCCGTCCTCGGACGGCGCCGTGATCGTAACGGTACACCAGGCATTTTTCATCACCGACGCCCGCTACATCGAGGCCGCGCGCGCCGCGCTGACCGGCATCGCGCAGGTGCTGCTGTGCTCGCGCGAGGCGCCGATGCGCACGCTCGTGCAGGGCATCCTGCGCGAGGCGAACGTGCAGATCCTCGGCGGCGAGGAGCAGACGACGAGCTATGCCGAGTTCACGGCCTATGAGCAGCTCTTCGGCCTGAAGCTCCAGCCGGCGCAGAACCTGATCCGCAATCTGCGCGCGGCCAAGCAGCCGGAGGAACTGGCGATGATGTATCAGGCGCAGCAGATCACGGACGAGGCGTTTGCCCAGATCTGCACCGTCATCCGCCCCGGCATGACCGAGCGCGAGATCGCGGCCGAGCTTATCTACCGCATGCTGCGCCTCGGCGCGGAGGGCACGAGCTTTGACCCCATCGTGCTTACCGGCCCGGACACGAGCATGCCCCACGGTGTGCCCGGCGACCGGCGCGTGGCCGCGGGCGACTTCGTAACGATGGACTTCGGCTGCCGCAAAAACGGCTACTGCTCGGACATGACGCGCACCGTCGCCGTCGGCATACCGACCGACGAGATGCGCAGCGTGTACCAGACCGTGCTCAACGCGCAGCTGGCCGGCATCGCCGCGGCAAAGGCCGGCGTGACCGGCGAGCGCGTGGACGCCGCCGCACGCAAGGTCATCAGCGACGCGGGCTACGGGGACTACTTCGGTCACAGCTTCGGCCACAGTCTGGGTCTCGACATTCACGAGCACCCCATCGCCGCCCCCGGCGTGCACGGGAGACTGCCGGAGCACACCGTCATCTCCGCCGAGCCGGGCATCTATCTGCCCGGAAAGTTTGGCGTGCGCATCGAGGATGTGATGCATCTGACGGCTGACGGGGCCGAAATTCTCACCCGGAGCCCGAAAAATCTCATCATTCTGTAAATACCCGCTTGTCAAACCACGCAAAATCGTGTAAACTATATAAGATTTTTGATTCTAATCATTCTTGAGGAGGATTCCTATATGATTACTGCAGGCGATTTCCGCAACGGCGTTACTTTCGAAATGGACGGCCAGGTCATGCAGGTCGTCGAGTTCCAGCACGTCAAGCCCGGCAAGGGCGCGGCCTTCGTGCGCACCAAGATGAAAAACGTCATCACCGGCGCCGTGACCGAGACGTCCTTCAACCCCACCGCCAAGTTCGAGAGCGCCACCATCGACCGCAAGACGATGGAGTACAGCTACAACGACGGCAATCTTTACTACTTCATGGATCCCGAGACCTACGAGCTCATCCCCATCGACGAGAGCGCCCTCGGCAGCAACTTCCGCTTCGTGAAGGAGAACATGGAGTGCGTCATCAGCTCCTACAAGGGCAAGGTGTTCCAGGTCGAGCCGCCCACGTTCGTTGAGCTCGAAGTGACCGACACCGATCCGGGCTTCGCCGGCAACACGGCCACCAACGCTACCAAGCCCGCCACCCTTGAGACCGGCGCCGAGATCAAGGTGCCGCTGTTCATCAACCCGGGCGACCGCATCCGCGTCGACACCCGCGTGGGCGAGTACCTCGAGCGCGCGAAGGGCTGAGAAGCAACAAGACAGGAAAAAGACGCTGCCGCGGCAGCGTCTTTTTTGTTTGCAGATAGGGGCGGCGCACGGTGCATGACCGGCAGCGCTGGAGAAAACCGCAGCCTTTCCACCTCATCCGGCAAGCCGAGCTTGCCACCTTCTCCTCGAGGAGAAGGCATCGCCTTGCGGCGATGCAAAGATCTCATCCGAGGTGGGCCTTGCCCCCTCTGGCTCCCCTGCTGCTCAGGTATATGGAATGATGCACCATTTCCTCCTCAAGGAGAAAGCTTGAAAAAACCAGCGCACCGGCTCTTGCGGGCCGGCGCGCTGGTCATCTTTCGTTTGCGTTATTCGGCGCTTTCCGCGGCAGGGGTCTGCTCCGGGGCCGGGGCCTCGGCCTGCGCCGCGGCGGCGTTGGCCGCATTGATGCCATGATCCAGATCCTTGATGAAGCAGCGGCGGCGCTTGTGCTGCTCCTTCTCGAGCCGCTTCCACTGCGCGAGGATGTGGTCATTGAGCTCGAGCATGGGGCCGGTCTCGGCAAACTGCACGCCGTGGCGGTTGCAGCTCTGGCAGACGTGATCCATCATGACGGCGTTGATGCCCTCGGTCTGCAGATCGGGCCGAACAGCCGTGAGCAGCATGATGAGCGTGTCGCCATGGTGCAGATCGTTGAGCACCTCCGCCCAGCCGAATGGGAACAGGCGGCCGTCGGAGTGCTTGAGCGCGGGTGAGGGGTCGAGCGTCGTGACGCCGAAGGCGACGAGGTTTTCCTGCTCATCGAGCACGAAGCACACAAACTCCGGGTCGACGAGCGGAATAAACTTGTTGGCGTAGCGCTCGATCTGCTCGTCCGAGAGCTCCACAACGCCGTAGAGCGGCGCGTAGGCCGCGTTGACCAGCTCAAATACCTGACGGACGAACGGGCCATACTCGCTCTTGTGATGCACGGTGGCCACGTGCAGGTTCTTGCGCTTGAGGATAAACTCCGAGAGCTTATGCAGACGCTCGGCCTCCGCGCTGCCCGGCGCGGGCACCGTGATGCGGTACTCGATCCAGTCGACGTCCTTGCGGTAGCCGAGGCGGGCGAGGTGCTCGGGATAATACGGCGCGTTGTAATTGGTGAAAAACAGGCTCCGGCGGTCAAAGCCCTCGACGAGCATGCCCTCGCGGTCCATGTCCGTGAAGCCGAGCGGGCCGTGCACCTGATCGCACCCCTTCTGGCGTGCCCAGCGCTCGACCGTGCCGAACAGCGCCGCCGAGACCTCGGAATCGTCCACGAAGTCCACCTGGCTGAAGCGCATGCGGTGCGTGCCGAACTTGTCATTGGCCTTGTGGCTGAGGATCGCGCCGATGCGGCCGACGATCTCCCCGTCGCGCCAGGCCAGCCAGCAGCGTGCCTCGCAGTAGTCGAACGCGGGGTTCTTGCCCGGCGTCCAGTCGGAGAGGTCATCCCCGTAGAACGAGGGAATATAGTTCGGGTTATCGGCATAGAGCCGGTTGGGATACTGCATAAACTGGCGCAGCTCGTGCTTGGTCGTGACCTCGGTCACGACGACCGGGCTGTACTTTTCAAACTTCTGCATGAGAATGTGCTCCTTACAACAACAATGACCAGTGGAAATCTGGCTGGCGATAGTATAGCGCGCATTCCGCCGGATTTCAACCTTTGTGTGCGTGGTTATTCACCCAATCGGCACCGTTCGACACGAAAAAGCCCCCGGAGCGGACGCTCCGGGGGACCGTTTTTCCTGTTTCTGCTTACAGGAGCTCGGGATACCAGTTGTTGATCGCGTCAACGATCGCGGCAGCCTTGCCTTCCTTGCAGATCTCCAGAATGTCGGATGCGAGGCCGAGGCCCCAGTGGACGAATGCATTTGCGTTCATGTTACTTTACCCCTTTCTTGATGCTCCGCCGCCGCACACACACTTCGGCGCCGGAAGGTTGGTGGCAATACCGGTTACAGGTTTATTTTACCGGTTTTGCGCGGGATGTCAAGCGGACAAACGGCGTCAAGTGCGCAATTTCCCTGCCGCTTTCTTAGCGCGTTCCTGACAGATTTTCGGTGCTTTTCCCGCCGGGCGGCTTGCACTGCGCGCCGGAATCGGCTATAATGAGCGTTGCGCCGTGATTCTGTCAAAAAAGGCGCGACCATCGCGAGGGGGGAAAAGCACATGCAATGCCGCGAATGCCACGCGGAGCTGCCGCAGGGCGCACGCCGCTGCCCGCAGTGCGGACGGCCGGTCCTGCACGAAAAAATCTGGCGAAACAAGCGCCTGCGCGCGCTGCTCATCGGCATCGCCATCGTGCTCGTTGCCGTCGGCGCGGGGTTTGCCGTCGTCGCCTCGCAGGACGCCGCCGTCAACAACCGCGTCAAGGACGCGATCTGCAGCTTCCAGTTTGACACCGCCGAGACGCTGCGGCGCGACGTCAAGCTCTTCCCCGCCGGGGACAACGATCTGCGCACGGAGATCATCCGCACCGGCCGGCTCTATCAGGCCGGGCAGTACACGCAGGCACTCATGTATATTGACGACCTGCACGAAAAATACACCGACGCCGATCTGGCGACCTACAACGGCGTGCTCGACGCCATGGAGGCCAAGAGCCTGCCGCAGATCTACGCCGCGGCCGCCAACGCCTACAGCGCGCAGGACTATCAGAATGCGCTGGCCGAATACACCGTGCTCGCCGCGCGCAATTATTCCGACAGCGACAAGCGCCTGTTTCTCACCAACGCGCACCTGTGCGACAGCCTGGGCCAGCTCGCGCTCATATCCGGCATGACCAATGCGCAGACCGCGCAGAAGCTCATGGAGCTTATCGGCTTTTCCGACACCAATCAGGTCATCATGCGCGACGACAGCTACGCGCAGGCGTTCCTGACCGGCAGCTGGAGCAGCGACGCGGGCGAGCTGACCGTAACGGACGACGGCACCGTGACGTGTTCCCTGCCCGGCCTGAGCGGGAAGGAATGCACCCTGCGCGACGACACCATCTGCGCCGGCACGGGCGACGATGCCGTGGCGTTTTACCGCTTTTCCGTGCTCAGCGACCGCATGATGATCGCCGACGCCGTCGGCGACGGCCGCGCCTACACAATGTTCCGGCAATAAAAACTGCATAGCCTCTACCCCGCAGTGCCCATGAACGCTGCGGGGTGTTTTTTTGCCGATCCTGAACAGATATCCGGCAGTTGTTACTTGCTATTTACATTTTTTATACGTATAATTAGATTGGTTGTATCTAAACTTGCAGACCAACGACAAATGGGAGGAGAAAGAACATGAAAAAGCGCATCATCAGCCTGCTGCTGTGCCTGGTGCTGATCGTGTCGCTCGTGCCGGCCGCCGCCGCGGCGGACACGGGGGACGCCAGGACCGTCACGGTACGCTACGCTTCCGGTCACGGGGTCGACACCCATGACTACGAGACGGACTTCACCTACAGCGACGATCTGTTTACCAAGAGCGGCTACACGTACCGCAAGGATCTCGCGCTGATGTCCATGGGCCTCGCGTTCGCGGCCTACACGAGCAAGGACTCCGAAAAGACGGACGACTACGCCACCGGCAACCGCAACTTCGTATCCATGGCCGAGCAGTGCGGCTTTGAGAATATCCAGTCGAACAAATGGATGTTCCAGCCCGCCGAGGCCGACTCCATCGGCATCAGCTGTGCCAGCAAGACCATCCGCGACAACGGCGGCAGCTACACGCTCATCGCCGTCGGTGTGCGCGGCAACAACTACCACGCCGAGTGGGGCGGCAACGCCCGGCTCGACGCCGCGGGCGAGCACAAGGGCTTCGCCCTCGGCCGCGACCAGGTGCTTGACTACCTGCGCGCCTACATCGCCGACACCGGCATCTCCGGCCGGCTGAAGATCTGGATCGCCGGCTACAGCCGCGGCGCGGCCGTGTCCAACATGGTCGGCGGCGCGCTCGACAATGGCTACAGCCTCGGCGAGGGCGTCAGCCTCAGCCCGCACGACCTGTACTGCTACTGCTATGAGCCGCCCATGGGCGCGACGAAAGATCAGGTGCAGGGCCGCCTGTATGACAACATCCAGAATCTCGTGAACGAAAACGACCTCGTGACCTACGTCGCGTTCGACAACTGGGACTTCGCCCGCTACGGCGTCGACCGCGTCGTGCCGACCAAGGGCGACGACAACTATCTCGGCTACAAGGCCGCCATGCTCAAGGAATTCGTGCAGATCCCGAACAACGGCGGCATCTACTGGCCCGACCACTTCCAGGCCTGGGGCATCGACCCGAAGGACATCACGAGCGGCGATCTCGGCAAGATCTTCAAGGTCAACATGACGCAGAAAGACTTCTACGTTGACCTCTGCGAGGCGATCACGACGTGCCTCGCCTCCTCGCGCGAAGACTACGCGGAGAATATGCAGGACTTCCTCGTCGCCATGCTGGCGGATATCTTCGGCGCAGCCGATAAGAACACCTCCGGCGTGGCCGAGGCCTTCGCCAAAAAGGTACAGGACAACTGGAAGAAACTCTTCTACGCGCTGACCATCCCCGGCATGATCAAAAACGGCACAGCCGCCAAGCTCCTGACCGGGTATCTGGTCGAGGCGCTGCAGGAAAACGGCGTTCTGACCTACGATCTCGCGGGCATCGAGGCCGCGATGGGCATGCTCGCGCCGCGGCTGTCGAAGATGGCGTGCAAATACCCCGGCACGACCATGACGCTGCTGGCAAACCTGCTCGTGATCGGGCTGGCCCACTGCGGTGAGCCGGGCCTCGCCTGGCTGCGCAGCCTGCCGGACGACTACATGGCCAAGAAGCAGACCGTGAGCTATGCGGGCCTGTTTGACGACGTGGGCGCGGATGCCTGGTATGCATCCAGCGTGGACTACGTCAAGTACGGCCGGCTGATGTACGGCACCGGGAATAACCTGTTCCAGCCAGATGCGCAGATGACCCGCGCCATGTTCGCGCAGGTGCTCTATGCGCTCGAGGGCAGCCCGTCCGTGCGCGGCCTGAGCTGCCCGTTTACCGACGCGGGCGGCAGCTGGTACACCGACGCCGTCATCTGGGCGTACCACGCGGGTGTGGTCGCGGGTGTGTCCGCGACGCAGTTTGCGCCGAACGAAGCGCTGACCCGCGAGCAGATGGTGACCATGCTCTACGGCTACGCCGGCCGCACCGAGCAGCTCTCCGGCTCCGACGGCGCGCTGGCAAGCTATCAGGACCAGGCGAGCGTGTCCGACTGGGCGCGTGAGGCCATGGCCTGGGCCGTGAGCACCGGCGTGATCACCGGCACGTCCACCACCACCCTCGCGCCGCAGAAGATCGGCACGCGCGCCGAAGTCGCGACCGTGCTGATGCAGTTTTGCGAGCAGTGATATCAGCGCAGCGCCCGGACTTCCTGAGAAGTCCGGGCGCTTTTTCATGCGTGCAAAGCCCGCCCCCGGCGAATGCCGGGGGCGGGCTGTTTTTGTATGCGGTTTACTGGTCGGCGGCTGCGGCTTTCGCGCTGCGGCAGTTGGCGCGCAGCACCGGCATGAGTGCCGTGAGCGCGATGTCCAGCTTGCGGGAATAGTCCCCTTCCATGCCGTTGTTAATCCAGTCGATGAGCATGCCGAACATCATGTCCGTGTACATGCGTATGATCGCCTCAAGGTCCTCGGGCATGATGTCCATGTTCTGCGCATAGCGCGTGATGACCTGACGGGCATAGTAATCGCTCGTCTCCCACGTGAAGCGCTCGAGCTCTTCCTTGCCGTAGCCGTGGTAGATGTTCAGGATGGCCTGCCGGTCGTTCGAGAGGTTCGCCGCCAGCGTCAGAAAACCCTCACGCACGGTCTCGAAATTGCCGTTCGTGTCCAGAAAGTGCTGCACGCGCAGCTCAAACACATACTGCGTGAGCACATAAATATCCGTGAAATAATAGTAGAATGTCTTGCGGCTGCAGCCCACGGCGTCCGTGATCATCTTGACCGTGATGCGGTCGATCGTGTAGTCGTTGAGCAGGCGCATATACGCATCCGCGAGCGCCGTGCGCGTCCGGTTCTGCTTCATAAAGTGTGCCTCCGTTCCTGCGGCCGGACAAATGCCGGCGCTGTTTTTTCTGGCCCTATAGTAACCCACCTGTCACCATAATTCATTGGCCATTATCATGTTTATGTAACGTTTTTGCGCACTTTGCGAAACGATTCTACCCGTTTGTCCGGATTTTTTCAGGAATCCAGCTCGCCCTGCAGCTGGCAGGTGCGCATAATGATGGCGGCGAGCTGTGCGCGGCTGGCACCGGCATTCGGGCTCAGTTCCGTGCTGCTCGTGCCGTAGAACAGGCCCATGGAGACAGCCCACGTCGTGGCGGAAAATGCCCAGTCGGGCACGGTGTTCCAGTCCTCGTAGCCGCCGATGGGCCGCGGGCGGACGCCCTTTTCCGGGCCGAAGACGCGGTAGAGCATCGTGACGAGCTGCGCGCGCGTGAGGCGGGCATCGGGCGCAAAGTGCGTGTCGTCCACGCCAACGGAGACCTCGTTGGCATAGGCCCAGCGCACGGCGTCGGCGTACCAGGCATCGGCCATGACATCTTCAAACGGGAGCTCCGGCAGCCCGGACACATCCGGCTCACCGGCCATGCGGTAGAGCATCGACACGAGCATGGCACGCGTCGTCTCCCCCGCCGGGTCGAACAGATCGTTGCCGATACCGCTCATGAGCCCGAAGAGCACACAGTAATCAATGCCCGCGTGCGACCAGTCGTCCGCTGCCGGCATGTCGTCAAACACACCGCCGGCACAGTACTTGTCGCCGATGCAGGGATCCGGGATCTTGGCCGTCTCCGTCTTGCCGCAGATGGAGCAGGTGCGCTCCATGTTCACGACGCCGTCGTCCGTCTCGATGGCCGTCCAGGCGCTCCAGTGGTGGACGGGATAATAATACTGCACCGCCTCCGTGATGCGCTCGCTGCCCTTGAAATAGTTCACGGTGCTGCCGTTGGTGAGCGTCATGGTATAGATCGTCTTGACCGCCGGGTCGAGCACACGGTACTCCGTGGCCGAGACCTGGCCGATGATCATGACATAGTGGCCGTTGGCCGAGTAGCCGTTGAGGTGGATGATCGGCGGGCTGTAGCTGCCCTCGCCGCCGACGTAGCGCGCGATGGCCTCGGCGAGCGAGGTCTTGCTGTACGTCGCGCCGCTGAAGGCAACATCCTCCGGCGTCGTGGCAAAGGGCGCGCCATAGTGGCCGCCGCTGCGCCAGTAATCGCCGAGCGCACCGGGCGTGGCGTCGATGCCGAGGTACGACAGCGCCATGGAGATGCACGCCGTGAAGCACTCGTGGTTGGCATAGCCCACATAGCTGCCCCAATACTCGGGGCAGAACAGATCGGTATAGGCCGGCACCTGGCAGATATAGCGGACCGTGCCCGTCTTCACGCCGGAATTCTGCGTATACTCCACGCCCGCATACGGCGCGGCATCCACCCGGCTGGCCGCCGCGGCGCCCATCGTCAGACAGGGCAGCAGCCCCGCCAGCAGGCACAGCGTCAGCGCCAGGCTGAGGATTTGTTTCTTCATAGATGACTCCTTTGGTTCCGGATTTTTGCTGGGTGTTGACATAACGTACACACACATTTGCATATCTTACACCTTCTGTTACGAAATTGCAACCTTTTTTGCTTTCTCTGCCAGCATTTGTGGGGCACAGCGGCCGGACGTGGCCGGTTTTGGCGCGAAAAGTGGGGATGCAGAGATCTCGACAGGATTCGCAGAAAGCGTTATGTAAACCGATACAAGCAAAATATGGTCGTGCGCACGCGGACGTGCGCGGACGGTGCGGAACATTTTCTGTGACGTACATAATATTCCTATTGACAGATATGCAAATGCATAATAAAATGGAAATAGAAGGGGCAGCTTCCGGCGCTGTGCGGCCGCGACCGGCAGGTTTCCGACGCAAAGCCGGGCAGATGCGCAGCTTCGATGGCAAAGTCCGCCGTTTTGGCGGCGAAAACGCTGCCGAAACGGCGGAAGTATGGCGTTATGTAAACTGCAAGGAGGTGAGGGACCGTCGGGATGGAAAGACGGAAACGATATGTGTCCGCGTGCGGCCCGGGGCATGGCGTGGATTGAGCTGCATCAGTCGCTGCCGCAGCACCGCAAGCTGCTGGCACTGCGCGACGCGCTGGGCGTGCGCACGCCGGCGGCAATCGGGCACATGTGCCTGCTGTGGCTGTGGGCGCTGGACAACGCGCCGGACGGCGACCTGTCTGCCCTGCCAGCAAAGCAGCTGGCGGAGATCTGCCAGTTCAACGTGCGCCGGGCAGATGCCCTTGCGGCGGCGCTGCGCACGTCCGGGTTCGTGGACTTCGACGGGCAGCTGCACGACTGGAGCGACTACACCGGCCGCCTGATCGACCAGCGGGCAGCCAGCCGCGAGCGGCAGCGGCGGCGGCGCGCGCGGCAGCGCTTGGCGGCTATGGAAGAAAGCAAGGAGGATGGTACATGAAAAAGCAGACGAACACCGACCTGCGCCGTGCACTGCGCGAGCAGCGTGCGGCGTATGAGGAGCTGCTGGGCCTGTCGGGCGCGATTTTGGCAGCGCTGTGCGTGCGCTGCGGCGACGGCGCAACGCTGCGGCTGCCGAAGCAGGCCGTGCACGACGCGCTGGAGACCTACGAATTCGCGGCGGCGGCCGACGGTGAGGACTACGTGCTCTCGTACCGGGAGCGCGCGACATGATCGACCTCGAGGACGAGAAGGAGCGCATCCTCGAGCAGCTGGCGGCCATGGTGGCCGACGCATCCGTGAAACCGGAGCTGCGGCTCAAGGCGGCGGGCATGGTGCTCGGCCACGAGCGAGGCAAAGCAGCCCCTGCAAAGGGCGAAGGCGAGACAGAGCCGGAGGTGCTGCGCTTCGAGGGTGCGCTCGAGCAGTGGAGCCGGTAGTGAGGAGGCGCGATGGCACGCAAAAACGAACCCTATATTTATCAGGTACTGCGGCGCGAGACGCCGAACCCGCGGCAGCAGGCGTTCTTCCGCGCGGAGGCGGCCAACGTCGCCTACGGCGGGGCGCGCGGCGGCGGAAAGAGCTGGGCCATGCGGCGCAAGCTCGTGCTGCTGGCGATGCGCTATCCGGGGCTGAAGCTATTGCTGCTGCGCCGGACGCTGCCGGAGCTGCGCGCCAACCACATCCTGCCGCTGCAACGGGAGCTGGCGGGCTACGCCGTGTGGAGCGGCGCGGAGCGCGCGTTCCGGTTCCCGAACGGGTCGCGGCTCGTGATGGGCTACTGCGACAGCGACAGCGACTGCGCCCAGTATCAGGGGCAGGAGTACGAGGTGATCGGCTTCGAGGAGGCGACGAACTTCGAGCCCGACTGGCTGACATTCATCGCGACCTGCCTGCGCACGACGCGCACGGATTTCGTACCGCGCATCTACTACACCTGCAACCCCGGCGGGCCGGGCCACGCCTACATCAAGCGCCTGTTCATCGACCGCGCGTTCCGCGACGGTGAGGACCCGGCGGACTATGTGTTCATCCCGGCGAAGGTCTACGACAACCAGGTGCTCATGCAGCGCGACCCCGGCTATCTCAAGCGGCTGGAGGCACTGCCGCCCGCACGGCGGCGCGCGCACCTCGAGGGCGACTGGAACGTGTACGAGGGGCAGGTGTTCGCCGAGTGGCGCGACGACCCCGCGCACTACGCCGACGGGAAGTGGACGCACGTGATCGAGCCGTTCGACATCCCGGACACATGGCGGGTGTACCGCAGCTTCGACTTCGGTTACGCCAAGCCCTTCTCCGTGGGCTGGTGGGCGGTGGACTTCGACGGGCGGCTGTACCGCATCCTTGAGCTCTACGGCTGCGTGCCCGGCGAGCCGGACACCGGCGTGCGCTGGACGCCGGAGCAGATCTTCGAGCAGATCCGCACCACGGAGGCCACGCACCCCTATCTGCGCGGCCGGGACATCCGCGGTGTGGCCGACCCCGCGATCTGGGACGCGTCGCGCGGCGACAGCATCGCCGACATTGCCGACCGGTACGGCGTGTACTTCGAGCCCGGCGACCACAAGCGCCTGCCCGGCTGGATGCAGGTGCACTACCGGCTGGCGTTCGACGAAGCCGGAATGCCGATGCTGTACGTGTTCCGCAACTGCCGGGATACGCGGCGCACACTGCCGCTGCTGCGCTACGACGCGCACGCGCCCGAGGACGTGGACACGCGGCAGGAGGATCACATCGCCGACGAGATCCGGTATCTGTGCCAGTCCGACCCCATCGCGCCGCGGCCCGTGGTGCAGCGGACGCCGAAAGTGTTCGACCCGCTGAGCAGCGACTGATTATGTAAACAGGAAAAGACTGCGACGGCAGTCTCTTTTTCTCGCAAAACGCAAAAAGTTATGTAAACTATTTCGCCGGAAACGGCAGCAAAGGAGAGCCTATGACAAACGAGAAAACGAACCCCATGCCTTACCGCGCGGCGGATGCGGCGGCGATGTTTGCGGCAGCCAGTACGGCAGGGCCGCTCGGGCCGGACATGGCCGCGCCCGTGATCACGCCGGACGACGTGGCGCGCGGCACGGAGCTTCTGCGCCGGTACAAGGACGGCAAGCGCGCGCTCGAGGCGCGCATCATCGCCGACGAGCAGTGGTACCGCCTGCGGCACTGGCAGTACCTGCGCGACCGCCGCCGCGAGCAGGGCGCCGACGTGGTGGAGCCAACGAGCGCGTGGCTGTTCAACGCCATCGTCTCGAAGCACGCCGACGCGATGGACAGCTTCCCGGAGGCGGTGATCCTGCCGCGCAGCGAGCAGGATGAGCCGGACGCAAAGGCGCTGTCGGCCATCGTGCCGGCGGTGCTGGAAAAGACGCACTTTGAGCAGGTGTGGTCGGATGCGTGGTGGTACAAGCTCAAGCACGGGTGCGCGGCCTACGGCGTGTTCTGGGACAGTGCCGGGAGCAACGGCCTCGGCGACGTGGCCGTGCGCCAGCTCGACCTGCTGAACCTGTTCTGGGAGCCGGGCATCACCGACATTCAGGCCAGCCGCAACCTCTTCGTGTGCGCGCTCATGGACAACGACGACATTTCCGCCGCCTGGCCCGACGCGCGGCCCGGCAGCTGCGGCGTGGAGCTGGCGCAGTATCTGTACGACGACGCGGTGGATACCTCGGGCAAGAGCATCGTCGTCGACTGGTACTACAAAAAGCCGCTGCCCGGCGGCGGCACGGCACTGCACCTGATCAAATTCACGGGGCGCGACCTGCTCTACGCGAGCGAGAACGACCCCGCCATGGCCGGCGGCTTCTACCCGCACGGGCAGTACCCGGTCGTGTTCGACGTGCTCTACCCCGAGGCGGGCACGCCGTGCGGCTTCGGCATGATCGCCGTGAGCAAGGACCCGCAGCAGTACATCGACCGCCTGAGCGGCAACCTGCTGGAGATGAGCATGAAGGCCTCCACCCCGCGCTTCTGGGTCAAGAAGGGCTGCGGCGTGAACGCGCAGGAATTTCTCGACTGGTCGAAGCCGCTCGTCGAGGTCGAGGGCAGCATCGACGACGAGCGCCTGCGCCAGATCAGTCTCTACAACCTCGACGGCCAGTGGGTGAACATGCTGCAGCTGAAGATCGACGAGCTCAAGGAGACGAGCAACAGCCGCGACGTGACGCAGGGCAGCGTGTCCGGCGGCGTGACGGCGGCGAGCGCCATCGCGGCGCTGCAGGAGGCCGGAAGCAAGTCCAGCCGCGACACGCTGCGCGCGAGCTACCGCGCGTTCGAGCGCGTGGTCGAGCTCGTGATCGAGCTTATCCGCGCGTACTACACCGAGACGCGGCCGTTTCGCGTGGCGGCGCCGGGCGCGCAGGGCTACGCGTTCTGCACGTACTCCAACGCCGGACTGCGCTCACGGACCGTGGGCATGGACGCCGACGGCATGGCGCTGCAGCGCGCACCGGCGTTCGACGTGTCGGTCCACGCGCAGAAGGAGAGTCCGTATGCGACCGCGTCGCAAAATGAGCTGGCGCGGCAGCTGTATCAGCTGGGGGTCTTTAACCCCGCGTTCGCGCAGCAGGCGGTGCCGATGCTGGAGATGATGCAGTTTCCAGGGCGCGACAAGGTGCTCGAGGCCGTGCGCAGCAGCATCGTGCCGCCGCAGCCGGAGACACCGGACGCGGGCCCGAATACGAACGCCGACCCGCTGCTGAAAGCGCAGGCGGAGAAAAACCGCGTCATCACAGCCAACGCCCGCTGAGGGCAGAAGGGAGCACAGAGTATGAACGAAACCAATCTTTCCGCCGCGCCGGAGCAGGGCGCTCCTGCCGCCGCGCCGGAGGCGACCGCGCCGCACGAGGCCACTGAGGAAACTGTGACCGTCGGCGCGCTGCGCGGGGCCATCGAACGCCGGAATGCGCAGCGGGCGCGCCGCGCGGCCGAAGAAGCCGCCGCGCGCTGGTCGCGCGAGGCGGACGAACTGACGGCGCAGTACCCGGACTTTGATCTGGGCGCGGCGCTGAAGGACACGCAGTTTTGCGCGCTGCTGCGCGCCGGCGTGGACGTGCGCACGGCGTGGTTTGCGCTGCACGCGCAGGCGCTGCTGGAAGCAGCGTGCGTGCGCGCGGGCCGCAGCGCCGAGCAGCGCGTGGCCGAGCACATCCGCGCCCGCGGCCTGCGCCCGGCCGAAAACGGCCTGGGCGGCGGCGGAGCCGGCATCGTGGTGCGGCCGGACGTGTCGCGCATGAGCCGCGCCGACCGCGCAGCGCTCGCTGCGCGCGCAGAGCGCGGCGAGCGCGTGAAGCTGAGCCTGTGACCCGCTTCGCGTACATCCGCCGGGACGGGCGGTGCGTGCTGCGCGCGGACGGCCACGCGGACTTCTGCCCGGGCAGAGACATCGTGTGCGCCGGAGCGTCGGCGCTCGTGTGCGCGCTGGCGGGCGCGCTCGATCAGCTGGGCGCGCAGGGCGTGCAGCGGACGCTCTGCGCCGGACACGCAGCCATCGCAGCGGACGACCGGGCCGATGTGCGCGCGGCGTTTACCGTGGCCGTGACGGGCCTGCGGCAGCTGGCCGCGGCCTACCCCGGTCACGTTGCGGAGGACACCGGCCGCGTCCCCGCGCAGGAGACCGAACCCACGGCAGCGCAGCGGCCGGGCGCTGCCCCGGCGCTGTCCCCGGAAGCGGACAGCAGAGAAAAAAGGAGACATGAGTATGGAAAACATCCGCATGGACCTGCGCCTGTTTGACGCAAACACGCAGGTGACCACCCAGCAGAGCCTGACCGAGGAGATGAAGACGTTCTACTCGGACTACCTCATCGACGCGGCCGAGCCCGAGCTCGTGCACGACCAGTTCGCGCAGAAGCACCCCATCCCCGCAAACGGCGGCAAGACGATCCAGTTCCGCCGCTTCGCCCCGCTCGGCAAGGCGCTGACCGCCCTGACCGAGGGCGTGACCCCCGACGGCCAGAGCCTGAGCATGACCACCGTTGAGGCGGCCGTGCGCCAGTACGGCGGCTACATCCAGATGAGCGACCTGCTGCTGCTGACCGCCATCGACAACAACCTCACCATGGCCACGAAGCTGCTCGGCGCGCAAGCCGGCCGCACGCTTGACACCATCACGCGCGAGGTGCTCGTCGGCGGCGACAACGTGCAGTACGCCGACGAGTCCGTGTCCGCGCGCTACCTGCTGCAGGGCGGCAATGCAAATGCGGCCGACAACAACTACCTGACCGTCGACTGCATCCGCCGCGCCGTGCGCGCGCTCAAAAACGCCAACTGCCGCCGCATCGACGGCGCGTTCCCGGTCATCATCCACCCCGACGTGGCCTATGACCTCATGAACGACCCGAAGTGGCTGGCACCGCACCAGTACGTGGACACCGAGCACATGTACGAGGGCGAGATCGGCAAGATCGAGGGCTGCCGCTTCGTCGAGAGCACGGAAGCGAAGATCTTCCACGCAGAGGATCTTGCCAGCGACAGCCGCACCCTGCTCACAAACGGCACGGTGAGCGGCAAGACCACCTTCTCGTTCGACGGCGGCACGGTCAAGTCCGGCGCGCTCGTCGGCCGTCAGGTGCTCGTCGGCAATGCGTGCGTGACCGTCACGGCCAACACCGCGAGCTCCATGACCGTGGACGCCGCCGTCACGGCCGAGGACAACGCCATCATCTACCCCGGTGAGGCCGGCGCACAGGGCCGCGACGTGTACGTCACGCTCGTGCTCGGCGCCGACGGCTACGGCACGACCGAGATCACCGGCGGCGGTCTGGAGCACATCGTCAAGCAGCTCGGCTCCGCCGGTACGGGCGACCCGCTCAACCAGCGCGCCAGCGTCGGCTGGAAGGCCACGAAGGTCGCCGTGCGTCTCGACGACAGCGCCATCCGCCGCATCGAGACCTGCAGCACCTACACCGAGTAAAGAAATCCACCCCATGCCTCCCGCCCGCGCGGCGGGAGGCGCACCTACAACAAGGAGGAAACAACTATGGCAACCAGAAAAAAGACCGACCGCGCCGCCGCTGAGGCCTGGCTGAGCGAGCCCGTGACCGTGCGTCTGTTCCGCGACAACGGCAGCTACAAGGAGGACAAGGTCGTGACCGTCAACGGCGAGACCGTGCGCATCCCGCGCGGCGAGGACGTGACCATCCCGCGCCGCTTCGCGCTCGTGCTCGCGCAGGGCGAGGCGCAGGACGCGCGCACCGGCGCACTCATCGAGCGCGAGACCGCCCGCTTTGCCGCCGAGAGCGGCGCGCTGGGGCTCTGACCATGGCGACGCTTCAGCAGGCGCTCACGCGCATCGACGCGATCTGCCCGAACGCGTGGGACGAGACGGCGAAACTCCTGTGGCTCAACGAATGCGAGAGCATGATCCAGACGCGCATCCTCGGCGTGGCGCCCGAACAGTGCATCACCTACGACGCGGACACCGACCGCAGCACCGCGCTGCTCGTGCCCGCGCCGTTTGACCGGCTGTACGTGTACTACGTCATCGCCATGTGCGACTACGCCGCACACGAAACGGCGCACTACGCCGACAGCATGATGCTCTTTAACGCGGCACTCGACGAATACGCCAAGTGGTATCAGCGCGCCAACGGAGCAGCGCCCATCGCACCGGGACAGCTCCAGCAGATCGCCGCCAACACGAAGGCGCGGCACACGCACGAAAATCTCGCGGTGCTCGACGGCATCACGGCGGAAAAGGCGGCAGCCTGGGACGCGAAAGCGGACCGGACGGCCGCGACGGCGTCCGCCAACGGCCTGATGTCCAAGGCGGATAAGGCCAAACTCGACGGCATCGCCGCGGGCGCGACGAAGGTCATCGTCGACAGCGCGCTGTCCGATGCCAGCGCCAATCCGCTGCAAAATAAGGTGATCGCGGCAGCGCTCGATGGCAAGGCCGGAACGGCAGCGGCTACACAGTCCGCGGCCGGTCTGATGTCCAAGGCCGATAAGGCCAAGCTCGACGGCATCGCCGCGGGCGCGACAAAGGTCACCGTCGACAGCGTCGTATCCGCATCGTCCGTCAACCCTGTGCAGAACAAGGCAATCAAGCAGTACGTGGATAGCAGGGCCGCAGGATCGGGCGCCGTGCGATATGACGAAGCACAGACGCTGACGGAACAGCAGAAACTACAGGCGCGGGAAAACGCTGGCGCGCTGGCCAGCGAAGCACCGACCATCACAAGAGGATGGATGTCGATTTGCCCGGATGGGTCAACAGACAGCAATGACGCTGTCCACGTGACAGTTACCAAGGCTGGTGATGATAATTATACGGCTGCGCTCGATGGCGGCCCCGAAAATTGGCCGGTGCATGTTGGCGGCGTTGCAACACCGACGGATGCGCAGACAAACTACGCGGCGAACGTGGCCTATGTCAAGGCCAAGATCGCGGCGATCGGCGCCGGCGCGACGCTGCCAAGTGTGACGGCAGCCGATAACGGCAAGATCCTGCGTGTTGTCGGCGGCGCGTGGGCCGCCGCGAGTTTGCCGGTATATAACGGAGGTGTCAGCTGATGGCCGATGTCAATATCAAGTATCAGGGCACATCGATCGCAACGATCGACGCAAGCGGCAGCAAGACGCTGCAGACAAGCGGGAAATACTGCGAGGGCGATATCACCGTGGAATACACCGACCCGGAAAAGCCGACGCAGGCCAAAAGCGCAACACCGACGGAAACGGCGCAGGACATCACGCCGGACAGCGGGAAGGTGCTCTCGAAAGTTTCCGTCGGCGCGATCCCAAAAACATATGTCGGCAGCGGTGTGACCAAAAAAGCAGCGGCGACCGTTTCGCCGTCCACGAGCGAGCAGACGGTTTGCGCAAGCGGGGTCTACACGACCGGCGCGCAGAAAGTCGCGGCGATCACGAAGAACCTGCTCGCGCAGCTGGATCCTGATTTTGTGGCTGCAAATATCAAGAAAGATGTGGATCTGTTTGGGCTGGTCGGTACGCTCGAAGCCGGGGACAGCGGTGGAAAAGCGTACAAAATCGTTTCGGGTTATTTACGTTCAACAAGTACGGATACAGACGGCTCTTTTACTTTGGCGCACAATTTGGGGTGCACGCCGATCTTGTTCATGATGATGCGCCCGGCAACTTTCTCGTTTAATGATGGTCAGATCGGTTGCGTGTTGTATGGCAATTCCGATGCGGACGAATCGCTTGCGCCAGAGTTTAACTGGGAAACCTGGCGCAAGAAATTTCAAGCCATTGTGCGGTACGATCGTGACGTTTATGTAGCCGCTTTGACCGGAACGGTTGACAACAACAGTATTTCTTTCAGCCGATACAAAAATGGCAATTTCACAGCAGAAGTGACCGGCACGTATTTTTGGCTTGCGGTTGGGGTGGAAGGAGCGTGACAACGTGAGGTATTTTGTGCAGTATGGGAAGAAAAATCACATCATTGCCATCGGCACCGGCGCGGGCGGCACCGAGATCACCAAAGTTGAATACGACGAAATCATGGCAATCATCCAAAACCGTCCGAGCGCAGACGGCAAAGGCTACCGGCTGAAAACCGACCTGACGTGGGAGGCATACGACCTGCCGCCGGAACCCGAACCGAGCGACGAGGACGAACTTTCGGACACGCAAGCCTTGAATATTCTTTTGGGAGGTGCAACATGACACGCGGAAAAGCAAAGCTGCTTCGGCAGCTCATTGAATCCCTTGCAATCGCTTTGGACGATGAAACCGCCCTGACCGGCATGGAGCTATTCCCCGCGTGGGCGGCCGGCAATGCCTATGCCATTGACGACAGGGTGCGGTACAACGGCGCGCTGTACAAATGCGTGCAGGCGCACACCAGTCAGGCGGACTGGACGCCGGACGCGGCCCCGGCGCTGTGGGTCGCTGTCAGCGTGGACGCATGGCCGGAGTGGGTGCAGCCGTCCGGCGCGCACGATGCGTATCACCGGGGCGACAAAGTCAGCTACAACGGCAAGCACTACATTTGTACGGCCGACGCAAACGTCCACGCACCGGGCGTGTACGGATGGGAGGAAGCGGCATGAGCATCGACATTGTGGAGGCATTCACGGCGAAGAACAAGTGCTATCAGGCGGGTGTACCGCTGACGCCGCAGGGGCTGATGCTGCACAGCATCGGCACGCCGCAGCCGAGCGCCGCCGTGCTGGCGCGGTACTTTGACCAGTACCAGCCGGGCGGGCAGAGCGTGTGCGTGCACGCGTTCGTACAGGCAGACGGCACGGTGTATCAGACGCTGCCGTGGGAGATGCGCGGCTGGCACTGCGGCGGCACGGCAAATAACACCCACATCGGCATCGAAATGACGGAGCCCGCAGCGGGCGTGCCCTACGCCAAGGCGGCCGAGCAGATCACGGGCACGTACCGCGCCGCCGTGGAGCTGTTTGCACAGCTTTGCGAAATGTATAGCCTTGACCCGCTGGCCGACGGCGTCATCATCGGCCACGCGGAGGGGCACCGGCGCGGCGTGGCGAGCAACCACGCGGACCCGACATATTTGTGGGACACCTACGGCATGGGCTACACGATGGACGGGTTCCGCCGCGCCGTCGCCGAGGCAATGGCTGGGGCCAAGGAAGAGGAGGAGGAAACAGACATGACACGCTACAACACCGTGGCAGAAATGCCCGCATGGGCACGGGAGGAGGCGCAGCGGCTCATCGACTGCGGCGCGCTCAAAGGCGGCACGGACGGCAGGCTCGACCTGTCGGAGGATATGCTGCGCACGATGATCGTCTGCCAGCGGATGATCGACGAAGCAAAGGAGACATAAATGGACAGACTCACAACGATCAAGGCGGCCGCCTCTGCGGCCGCCGCAGCGCTGACGGCATTCTGGGGCTGGACAGGCTGGCTGGCGGCCGCCTGGTTTCTGGCCATGGTGCTCGACTACGCCACCGGCAGCGCTGCGGCCCTGCACGCGGGCACGTGGAGCAGCCGCCGCGCCCGCGAGGGCCTGTGGCACAAGGCCGGCAGCGTGGTCGGCGTGCTCGTGGCGGCGCTGCTGGACTTTGCGCTGCGGGCGCTGCTGGGCAGCGTACCGGGGCTGGGCGTGCAGTATGACGTGCTGCTGTGCCCGCTCGTGACGGCGTGGTACCTGCTGACGGAACTCGGCAGCGTGATCGAAAACGCCGGGGCGCTCGGCGCGCCGCTGCCGCAGTTTCTCGTGCGGGCCATCGCCGTGCTGCGCGCGGACGTGTCGCAGCGCGGCGGAGGGGACGGTGACGCATGACGGACTTTTCCCCGCTGGACTTTCCGCTGCCGGAGCGCACCGGCCATGAGACCGTGGAGCAGCGGCTCGCGGCGCTCGAGGAGACTGTGCCGCGCCTGCTCGAGGCGCTGCAGTACACGCTGGCGAACCTCGGCGCGGAAAACTTCAACGCCGTGGCGCTTTCGCGGCTCGTCTCGCCGATCCACGCGCGCATCGACGGGGCCGACGGCGACATCGCGCAGCTGAGCCTTGACGCCAACGCCCTGAATGTGCGCCTGACGTCGGCCGAGGGCAATGTCGCCGCGCTCGAACAGACCGTGAGCGACCAGGGCGCGCGCATCGCACTCGTGGCCGACGCCGACGGCGTGAACGCGGCGTCCATCGTCGCCGCCATCAACAACGGCGGCAGCAGCGTCACGCTCTCGGCCGATAAGATCGACCTCAACGGCATCACGACCGTGGCCGACACGCTGCACATCGGCAGCGAGAACAGCCTCGAGCGCAAATATCTCATCTTTCACAAGAGCGGCGCAGTGATCTCCGCGACGCGCGGCGATGTGCCGGAGCTGAAGCTCTCGGCCGGTAAGATCGACCTGTGCGGCACGCTGTATCACAACGGGCAGCCGCTCGATCTGTAAGGAGGCAAGGCATGCATCTACCCACATTTCCGCGGAGCATGGCCGCCGTCCGGCACGTGCAGACCGCCTTCGGCGGCTACGACCACCGGCCGGTCTGTCCCGAGGGCGGCATTTACGAAATGATCAACGGCTCGGCGGCCGACAGCCCCCTGTTCGCGACGCGGCCGGGCCGCACGCTCAGCTACCCGTGCACCGGGCAACCGAACGGCCTGTTCGCGTCCGGGGACGGGCTACTCTGGTGCGCGGGCACGGCGCTGTATCACAACGGCGAGGCCGTGCCGGGCTGCACGCTCACGGACACGCCGAAGGTGTTCGCCGAGCTCGGCGGCACGGTGCTCATCTGGCCGGACAAGATCTGGTTCCGCCCGGCGGACGGCACATTCGGCAGCGCCGAGCCGAGCTGGACCGGCACGGTGACGCTCGCCAGCAGCAACGGCACCGGCGACGCCGGGCGCGCGAACGTGCTGCAGGCGGACGGCGCGGGCACGCGCTTTCGCGTGGGCGACGCCGTGACGCTCAGCGGCTTCGGCGACGCGCGCAACAACGGCACGTACATCCTGCGCGGCATCGACGGCGCGAAGCTGATCTTCGACCCGGACACGTTCGTGCGCGCGGGCGCGCTCAGCGGCGTGACGATCACGCGGCGGGTGCCCGACGCGCAGCACGCGTGCAGCTACGGCAACCGGCTCTGGGCATGCGCGCACGACACCGTGTGGTGCACAAAGCTGGGTGACCCGCTGAGCTGGTTCTGGTACGAGGCGGACGAAAACGGCGCCGTCGCCACGGCGGCGTGGAGCGTGGACGTCGGCGCGCCGGGCGATTTTTCCGGCTGCGCGGCGACAGGCAGCGGCGTGGTGTTTCTCAAGCCGGAGGGGCTCTGGCGGCTGTACGGCACGCGGCCGGACAACTTCCAGCTCGTGGCCTCGGCCGCGCTCGGCGCGGAGCAGGGCTCCGGCCGCACGCTCGTGACGGCGGCGGAGACGCTCTATTACCTCTCCCCCGTCGGGCCGGCGCGCACGGCGGGCGGACGGCCGACGCGCATCGGCGACGCGCTCGGGCGCACGCTCTCGGACGGGGCGGCGGGCACGGACGGCACGCGCTGGTATCTCTCGGCGCGGGACGAGAAAAGCGCCTGGCACCTGTTCGCATACGACACGCGCAGCAGCCTGTGGAGCCGCGAGGACGATTTTCACGCGCGCGCCTTTGCCCGGCGCGGCGGCGCGCTCTACGCGCAGGACGCGCGGGGCATCTGGCGCTTCGGCACCGGCAGCACGGCGCAGATGCAGAGCATGCTCGAGACGGGCGACTTCGTCAGCGGCAGCCCGGACTGCAAGCGCCTGCTGCGCGTGCAGCTGCGGCTGGAGGCGGAGGCGGGCGCAAGCATCACGGCGGCGGTGCAGTATGATTCCGACGGACAGTGGCACACGCTCGCGGCCGTGACGGCGGGCGCGAAGCGCTCCGTCAACCTGCCGGTGCTGCCGCGCCGGTGCGACCACTTTCGCCTGCGGCTGACGGGCACGGGGGCGTGGCGGCTGCTGTCGCTCACGCGCACGGAGACCGCCGCCGGACCGCAGCACTGAGGAAAGGAGAACCTATGGCGACAAAATACAAATACGACAAGAATACCGACTACGCCACGCTCATGGAGCGGGCGGCCCAGCGCGGCGACAACGCGGCCGCCGCCATCTACGAGCAGCAGCGCAACGCGAAGATCCGCGGCGAGGGCATGACCGATCAGGAGCAGACGAACGATTACCTGCAGTACCTGCCGGTGGAGGACGTGCCGGACTATGACGACACGCACCGCCGCGAGGCAGAGTCGCTGCTGACCGAGCGCGGCACGACCGGGCAGCGGGACCGCATCGACCAGATGCTCGACGCGCTGCTCGGCGAGGAATTTGACTACGACCCGGCGTCGGACAAACTCTACGCCGCCTACCGGCAGCAGTACGAACGGCAGGCCGATCTCGCGGCGGCCAACGCCCTCGGCACGGCGGCCGCGCTGACGGGCGGGCAGGCCTCGACGGCGGCCGTGGCGGCCGCGCAGCAAGCGGGCGGGTACTACCGCGCAATGCTCGCGGGCAAGCTGCCGGAGCTGGCGCAGCTCGCCTACGAGCGCTACAGCGGCGAGCGCAGGACGCGCCTGAGTGCCATCGACAGCCTGCTCGACGCGGCCGACAGCCGCGATGGCGTGACGAAGGCGCAGATCGCCGCGCTGCTCGACATGGACGACGCGGACTTCACCCGCGCGGACAGCAAGCTGCAGCAGCAGGCCAAGGACCTGGCCGACGCCAAGGCCGCCGCCGACAAGAAGGCCAAGGACGAGAAAGACGCGGCCGAGAAGGACGCGGCCGCGCAGGAAAAGGCAGCCAAAGCCGCGCGCAGCGAGGCGCGGCGGCAGATCACGCTCATCCTGCGCAACGGCGGCACCGTGCCCGACGATCTCTGGCAGCAGAGCGGCTATGGCGCCGTAACGATCGCGGCAATGCTGCGCGGGCGCAAGGGATAAGCGTTATGTAAACTCTTGTTCCGGCTAAGCCGCATAAAAGCAGTGTGTTGTCACTTCAATTATCGTTATGTAAACCGAACAGGAAAAAGAAGTCCCGGAAGCGAAAACGCTTCCGGGACTTTTGCTTTTCGGGGTCTGCGCTCAGGCCATGGCCTGCTCAAAGCGCATGAGGATGGCTGCGACCTGTGCGCGCGTGGCGCTGCCCTGCGGGCTGAGGTAGGCAACGCCGCCGCTGCCGGTGCCGGAGATGAGGCCGTTGCCGACGGCCCAGGCCATCTCCGTGCGCGCCCAGGACGAGACGCTGCCCGCATCCGGGAAGCCGGCGAGCGAGCCCGCCGCCGGGATGCTGCCGGGCGCGAACTGCTGCGTGTAGTTATAGAGGATGACGGCGAGCTGCTCGCGCGTGATCTCCCCCTCCGGGTCAAAGGTCGTGGCGCTCGTGCCGGCGACGACGCCCGTGAGCTTCGCCCACCAGATGGCGTCGGTATACCACTGGCCGCGCGGCACATCGTCAAACGGGGCGCGGAGCTTGGCCAGCTCATAGCCCTTGACGGTCGTGGGCTCGCCCTGCATGCGGTAGAGGATGCTCACGAGCTGGGCGCGCGTACACACGCCGGTCGGCGAGACGGTGCTGGCCGAGGTGCCGGCAACGTAGCCACGGTAGATGCAGTAATCCAGGCCCTCGTGCGACCAGTCGGCCGGCACGGGCATGTCGCGGAAGGCGTAGCCCGGGCAGGTCGGGCCGCCGGGGCAGACAGACGGCAAACCGGTAGCAGGAATGGTTTCTGCCTTTGTCTCTCCACAGACGGAACAAGTATAAACTCGAACCCCGGATGTTGTTGCAGTCGGCTTAATAACGACCTCTCCTGCATTCATCTTATGGCCAAACGCCGCCACTTCATTGCGGTGTTCTACAGCTCCGCATTTTGCACATGTATACAGGTCATAACCATCTTCCGTGCAAGCTGCAGGAACATGCTTTGTCAGCTGCCAAGTATGCACATGCACACCGGTCGCCGGAATCGTCTCCGTTTTGGTATCCCCGCACACAGTACAGGTATAGGTGCGGACACCTGCCATATCTTCTGTCGGCTTCGTTGTCACTTGCCCGCTGTTCCATTTGTGTCCCAGCGGTTCTGAAGCGTCATATCGCTGTGTCGTGCCGCAGACACTACATGTGCACAGGATATAACCGCCCGTCGTGCAAGTGGCCGGAATCTCCTTGGTAACAAACGTATGCTCACCCGTTGCAGGGATTGTCTCCGTCTTCGTCGCGCCGCAGTCCGTGCAAGTATAGGTGCGGACACCAGCATGAATGCAGTCCGGTTTCGTGGTCACGATGCCGGAATCCCAGGTATGGTCCCGCAGCTTCGGGATGTCCTCGCCCTCGCGCGTGTTGCAGCGGGCGCAGAGGTGATAGCGGTAGCCGGTGGTCTCGGCCGTCGGCTCCTGCGCGACGACCCACTCGCCCCAGTCGTGGCCGAGGGCGGGGATGGTGTCGTTATACTCCTTGCCGCAGCGCGGGCAGGTGCCCTGATAGCGGCCGGACTCGGTGCAGGTCGGCTCCGTGCTGGAGGCGGACTTATAGCTGTAGTCATGGCCCTTGGCGGGGATGACCTCATCGATCTTCACGCCGCAGCGCGCGCAGGTGCCGACGGCGCGGCCGGGCTGCGTGCAGGTGGCGTCCGGGACGAGGTCGCAGCGGCTCAGGTCATGGCCGAGCGCGGCGATCTTCTCGGTGCGGGTCGCGCCGCAGGCCGAGCATTTATAAAACGCCGTGCCCTGCTCGGTGCAGGCGGGCGGGTTCGTCTGCGTCTTGACCCAGGTGTGGTCGGTGGCGGCGACATAAGTATCGTCCACGGGGGCATAGGTGCAGCCCTTCACCGTGCAGACGTGGTGCGTGTAGCCCTGCTTCGTGCAGGTGGGGTCGACGACCGTGTCGGCGAACTGGGCGATGTGGTCGCCGTGCCAGAGACCGGTCTTGTAGCCCTGCCACGTGCCGTCGTCCTTGAGCGCGGCGGCCCAGGTATGGCTGCCCTGCGTGTAATAGACCACGCAGTCATCCGGGAAGGAGCGGTTGGAATCCGCCGCGCCGTAGATGCTCTTGGCGGGGTCGTTTTTGAAGACGGCGCGCTTGAGCTGCGTGATCTTTGCGATCTGGGTCAGGCCCGCAGCAATATCATCCGCGTGCTCTTCGTTCCCATCCGGATTGTCCGGGTCGAGAATCCCGTTGAGGACAGTCTTGATGGCGAACTGCAGCGCGGCGTCCACACTGGTGAAGGCGCGGGCCTGAATCGTGTCGATCCTGTCGCCGAAGTAAGCCTCCTCGAGCAGCTCGCAGCCGGCAAAGGCGCACTTGTCGATCTGCGCGACGCGGTTGGAGAGATCGACGGACTTCATGTGGTTATCGCCGGCAAACGCGGCCTTGCCGATCGTGAGGGGCTTGTCACCGGGGCTGAAGGTGAGGTTGTTCATATAATAATCGCACATGAACGCGTAGTCACCGATGCGCGTGACGTTGGCCGGAATGTTGAGGTTCTTGTGGTGGTTGACGAACGCGAACGCGCCCGTGTCAATGACCTGCAGGCTCGACGGCAGGCCGAGCGTCGTGTCCTCCTGACCGAGGATGCGGTCCCACGCGAAGGCCCACGGGCCGATATACGTCAGGCCGTTCGGCAGGCGCAGCTCGGCGAGCATGGTGCAGCTGTAAAACGCGTGGTCCTCGATGCGGCGCAGGCGGCTGCAGGCGCCCGCGCGCACGAAGGTGAGCGTGTCGCAGCCGTAGAAGGCGTACTGATCGATGAGCTCGAGATTGCGCGGCATGTTGATGGCCGAGAGGTACTCGTCCTCATAAAACGCACGATCGCCGATGGTGGTGATGCCGTCGTCGAGGAACATGCACGTCAGGTACTGGCAGTCCTTGAAGGCGCGGTCGCCGACGTTCGTGACGCCGGTGAAGGACTGTTTTTTTCCATCCCACTCCTCGGTGGTGGCGCCGGCGATGTAGGCCAGAGCCAGATACTCCTCGCCGAGGTTTTCCACGACGGTCGTGCCGAGCTTCTGCCCCTTGTCGTTATACTCCGTGACCTCCACGTTGCCCATCCACGGGGCTTTCTGACCCTTGACCGCGTAGTCCGCCATCGGGCCGTCGCCGAAGATATACACGCCGTAATACTGCGCGTCCTCGCGATAGTCGTGGATCTGCCAGATCTGCTGCAGGAAGGGGTTGTCCTGCACGACCGTGGGGTTCGTGACTTCGTAAATCTTATAATGTACGCTGGCCTCGTTCCCGGCGGGGCCGCAATCGCCATGGGCGACCTCATTGCCGAAAAGCTTTTTGATCTGGCCGGGCTTTTGGATGAACTGCTCAAACGCACCCGCGATCGTGCCCGCCTGCGCCGGCGGGGCGCACACGCTCAGCAATCCGGCCGCGAGCGCAAAGCACAGCAGCAGCGACAACACTCGTTTTTTCATATGGTTCCTCCCTCCTGGAATGGACACACGGGGAAATATGTCTACACAGCCAGTATACAGGACGCGCCCCGCTTTTGCAACGGGTCTCGCACGCACGGACACGAAAAAATACACATTTTATTTACACAAACGCAACAAAATGTAACGATCAAAACGTTTTTTCGGCGATACCCATTGCACACTTTCCCAGTCATATGGTATATTTTCGACAGATAGGTATTACGGTTGTACACACGCATCACAACAAAGGAGGAAGAAACGATGAAAAAGCGCGTGCTCTCGCTGGCGCTGTGTCTCGTTCTGGTCGTGGGACTGTTCTCCGGCCTGACCGTGAACGCATCGGCCGGTATCACCGACATTATCGACAAAATCAAGAGCAGGAAAAACGAGATTATCCAGCAGGTCATCCGTGATAAAATTGACGAAATCAAAGAGGAGTTTGAGATTCCGGATCTGAACACGGATGCCATTTTTGAAAGCTTCACCGCTGCCGCCACAGAGGGCGACTTCGGTGAGAACAACTGCCTGCACTGGGAAGTGAAGGGCTCTCTGTTTGACGGAAAGACGCTGACCATCAGCGGCACCGGGGCCATGCCCGACTTCGACTTCCCCAACGGCAATCTTGCGCCGTGGTGGAACTATGAGGCGCTGGGCATGATTAAAGCCGGAATTGGTGGTCTAAATGGTATCAAGATTGACCCCATTGGCGACCTCCAAAAGGTCGTCATCAAAGACGGCGTCACGAACGTTGGCAGCTACGCTCTGTTCTGCCTGCCGGCCGCCACGCAGGTCACACTGCCCGACAGCGTGACGCGCATCGGCCGCTACGGCATCGCCATGTGCTCCAAGCTCACGGGTATGTCCATCCCCAAGAGCGTGACCGAGATCGGTGACTTCGGTCTCGCGGGCAACGGGCTGACCGCCGTCACGCTGCCTGACGGGCTGCAGAGCCTCGGCCGCGGCGCGTTCGACACCTGCACCAGCCTCACGAACACCACTCTGCCCGCCGCCATCACGGCCGTGCCCGGCAAGTGCTTTGCCAACTGCACGAAGCTGCTGAACGTCAAATACGCCGGCACCGTGACCGCCATCGGCGAGCGCGCGTTTGAGGGCTGCAAGTCGCTCACCGCAGCGCCCATCCCCGAGACGGTGACCGAGCTCGGCGCGTCCGCCTTCACCGGCTGCACCGCGCTGACGGATGTGACGCTGCCAGCCGGCGTGACCGCCATTCCCGACGGCTGCTTCCAGGGCTGCACCGCGCTGAAAGACATGAAGCTGCCCGGCACCGTGACGAGCGTCGGCCACAACGCGTTCACCGGCTGCACCACGCTGAAGGACGTGCGCTGCTACGGCGCGCCCCCGACGGTCGAGCCCGCCGGCGCGGCCGAGCACAGCTTCGAGCCCGCCATCGTCACCATCCACTATAACCCCGACCCGGTCTACGGCTGGACGTTTGATGACGGCAAGTGGCAGGGCTACACCGTCAGCAGCAAGGGTGCATGTCTGCACACGGGCTACGGCACGACGGAAAACACCGTGCCCGCCACCTGCGGGGAGGCCGGCCGCACCGAGACCATCTGTGACAACTGCGGTGATGTCGTCTCGACCAAGGAGATCCCCGCCACCGGCGCGCACACCTGGGACAACGGCACCGTGACCACGGAGCCGACCGAGACCACCCCCGGCGTGCGCACGTTCACCTGCGACGTCTGCCACGCGACCCGGACCGAGACCATCCCCGCAACGGGTGCGCACGACTATCAGTTCACCAAGAACGTGGCACCCACCTGCACGGCGGACGGCTACGACCTCTATACCTGCAGCGGCTGCGGCGCGACCGAAAAGCGCAACAGCAAGCCCGCGCTCGGCCACAAGTGGGACAGCGGCACCGTGACCACCGAGCCGACCGAAACCACCCCCGGCGTGCGCACCTATACCTGCACCGTCTGCGGCGAGGTCAAGACCGAGACCATCCCCGCCACCGGCGCACACACGCACAAGTGGGACGCGGGCAAAGTGACCACGGAGCCGACCGCCACCACCCCCGGCGTGCGCACCTACACCTGCACCATCTGCGGCCTGACGAAGGAAGAGGTCATCCCGCCCACCGGCGGCAGCACCGTCTGCCCCGGCGGCCCGAGCTGCCCGAGCTACGGCTTCCGTGACGTGGCCGGCCCGAGCGACTGGTCGCACGAGGGCATCGACTACTGCGTACGCCGCAGCCTCATGGTCGGCACCGGCGTGGGCACGTTCTCCCCGGACATGGCCTGCTCGCGCGCCCAGATCGTGCAGATCCTCTATAACCTCTCCGGCGATAAGACCGACTACGGCAACTACTACCTGCCGTTCACGGACGTTGCACCCGGCGACTGGTTCTACGAGGCCGTCGCCTGGGCCTACGCCAACGACATCGTCGCCGGCACGAGCGCGAGCACGTTCGCGCCCAACGACGTCATTACCCGCGAACAGATGGCCGTCATCCTCTACGGCTACACGGCCAAGTACGCGCCCGCGTTTACCGGCGGCGGCACGTCGCTGGGCCAGTTCCCCGACGCCGGCAGCGTCGCCAACTGGGCCTATGCCGCCATGTCGTGGGCCGTGGGCAATGGCCTGATCTCCGGCATGGGATCCGGCGGTGTGTCCTACCTCGCGCCGCAGGGCAGCGCCACGCGCGCGCAGGCCTCGGCCATCATCATGCGCTACTGCCAGCTCATCGGCCAGTGAGCCGGCACGCAAACTGCATCACCATCCGCCCCGGGAGCCGTGTGCTCCCGGGTTTTTTTGCGCGCGCAGCCGGCGGCCGCCGGGCAGAAAATGTGCGGCAGCAGCGGACACATGTGCCTGACCTGCAGAGGCCGGAACAGGCGGCGGAAAACGGCTCAATGTTAACATAACTTCGTTAATTGCACTGCATTTATGTTGAAAACTCTGTTGGCAATGTGGAAAAATGGTTTCCATAACGCCGATTCTACCCATGAAAATCGACAACCGGTGCAGTTTTATCCATACAGCTGTCGAAATGTCAGGTTGTGTAACAAATATGGCATTTGAAAACAAATCCGCTCTGCCGTTCTTAACAATTTCACTCAAAACGTTACATAATGTTACACATAGCATATATGTGTCCGTTGCGTTTTGACCGTTTTTTGCTATAATACAGCTTGTAACCGGCAATACCAACCATCCGATGTCGTCTATTGTGTGGGACGGCGTTGGAAATCTTACGAAAGGGGTAAAGTAACATGGGTCTTATTCAGACTGGTCTTGGCATCGCTTCCGATATTCTCGGCAAGTGCGGCGAAGAGAAGGCGAAGGCGATCGTTGATGCGATCTCCGATGCGCTGCCGAACTGGCTCGCCATGTAAAAACAGCATAGGAAAATCCCGGAGCTTCGGCTCCGGGATTTTTTTGTCGGAAAAACGGATGCTTCCCGCGTGCCCTACACAGCCCGCAGCATCGAAGCGCACAGAAAACGGCTGCAGCCGCCGGTGGTACGAAAATAATGACAAACGGTTGCGAATTTCAGCTAAACGTTACATTCTTCGTTATTTGTCCGTTGTGTTTTTCCCGTTTTTCGGGTATTATGGCCTTGTAACCGGTAATATCAACCATCCGGTGTCGCCGAATGTGTGCGGCGGCATTGGAAATCTGACGAAAGGGGTAAACGGACTATGTTGTATGGCGCTCTGGAACTGACTGCGAAAATTCTCGGCATCTGCGAGGAGTACGAAGCACAGAAAATCGTGCAGGAGATCGCAAACTCCCTGACCATGCCGATCGACTGATCTGGTTTGCAGCCGCCCCGGAGCAGAAATGCTCCGGGGCTTTCTGCCGCGGCCCTTACACCGGGGAGACCCCGTCAGGATCCTATGACTTCCTTCTGCTCCGGCACACCGGTGTACGCGAACACATAGTCCACGGCGCGGTTGCTCACACGCTCGAGCGACTCGTAGGTGCTGCCGCCGATGTGGAAGGTCGCGATGAAGTTATCCAGATGGATGAGCGGGTCATCACACGCCGGGGGCTCGTGCACGAACACGTCGCTCGCCGCGGCGCGGATCTGCCCCGTGGTGAGGGCGACATAGAGATCGTGCTCGTTGACGATGCCGCCGCGCGAGGTGTTGACGAGCAGCAGGTCCGGATTCGCCGCGGCGAGCACCGGCGCGTTGATGAGGTCGCGCGTGGCATCGCAGAGCGTGATGCTCACGTTCACGAAGTCCGAGCGGCGGAAGAGCTCCGGCAGGGTGTTGACCTGTTCATAGCCCCAGGCGGCGCACTCGGCGGCCGTGCGGCGCGGATTCCAGCACAGGACGCGCACGTCGAAGGCCGCGCGCAGGATATCCGCCACGCGGTGGGCAATGTTGCCCGTGCCGACGAGGCCGAGCGTGCGGCCGGTCATCTCGTGGCAGACGAACTCCTCCGCGCCGAAGTGGTCGAAGCGCCCGGCGCACAGGCCGTTGTTGACGAATTTCAGCTGCCGGTTGAGCGCCAGCAGCTGCGCCACGGCCAGCTCCGCGACGGCCGGTGCGCCGAGGCCCGGCACATTCGGCACCGGCACGCCGTACTCGGCGGCGGCCTCGGTGTCGATCGTGTCGCGGCTGACGCCATGCATGGCGATGACCTTCAGGTTCGGCGCGCGCGCGATGACCGAGCGCGGCACAACCGCGCGGCGGATGATCATGGCAGCGAGCTGCTCGGGGTGGTCGAAATTGTCCACGATCTCGAAATGGCGCGCAAGCCTTGCATACGCCGACGGCGCGATGTGTTCACTCAAGTAGACCTGCATGGTTGACTCCTCCCGTGAATGAGCAGATGACGAAACTGCCGATTTGTGCGGAATCCAGCCGATTCCTGCAAAACGATGATACTACATTCGCACCTGGCGTACAAGCGGCAGGTGCATTTTCTGAATTTCTGAGCTCCTTCTTTTCGGCGGAATTTCTTGGTATGCACAACGAAGTATGCTCATTATGTATTTATGCTTGCCTTTCTGCAAGCGCTTCCATTGCTGCAGGACCGGCGTCGGCGTGCGCAGCTGAGGGCAATCGGAGCCCAACGGTGCGTGCCGGTGGTCGGTTCTGTTTTTTGTTCGGATAAGATATCTGCGGCCGCTGAGCATCAGCGGAACATGAAAAAAGCTGCGGCCTGTTGGCCGCAGCTTTTTGCTGCTCGGATATGCGGTTTGGGCGCTCAGCCGCGGCCGCTGCCGCGGCGGCGGCCGCGCGTGCGGTCGCTATAGAGGCGGTTGCCGGCCATGCGGCTGTCCGACTCCTGCATGAACTGCTTGAGCCGGTCTTCAAACGCAGCGTCCCCGCTCGGGCCGCTGACCTGCCCCACCGGCTGGGCCGGACGGTTCGGGCGCGCAGCGCGCGGTGCGCCGCCGTTATTCGGGCGGTTGCCGCCCGGGCGGCCGCCCATCGGACGGTTGTTCGGGCGCTCGGGCGCCGGCTCCGCCTTCTTGATGGACAGATTGATCTTCCCATCCGGCGTTATGGCCAGCACGCGCACCTTCACCTTGTCACCCAGCTTCAAAAACTCGTTGACGTCGTTGACGTAGGTGTTGGCGATCTCGGATATGTGCACCAGACCGCTCCTGCCGTCCGGCAGGCTCACAAACGCGCCAAACTTCGTGATACCGGTGACGGTACCCTCCACAACTGCTCCGACTTCCACCTGCATACGGTTCGTTTCTCCTTGCTCAATCACTCGTGTCGTAAAAAATCTTTTCACCGGGCTTGACCAGACCGAGCTTTTCGCGCGCGACCGATTCGATCATGTCGTCGTCCTCGCTGTGGTCGATCTGATACTGCAGCTCGGCGTTGGACTGGGTCATCTCGGACACCTGCTGCTGCAGCGTCGCCGCGCGATCCTGAAGCTGCCGGGTCTGCCGGTGCACCATGACCAGACTGATGACCGCGTACACCATCAGCGCCGCGATGACCAGTTTCGTAAAGATGCTTGCCTTTTTGAATTTCACAGTCTGCAGAACCTCCCCCCGGATCGTATCTGCTTCCAGTAATACAGTCTATTCTAAAACATCCGCGGCGATTTTGGAAGCGTTTTTTTGCAAAAATCCAAACTTTTTTTGCGATTTTTCGTCCGGGGGCCGTGATTTTGCGCGTTTTTTGCGCGCAGTGGCGTGAAAATTTCTCCAGCGGCGGCAAAACCTGCCCGCTGACCCAGGCAAAATAGCCCGTCCAGCCGGCCGCGATGGCGAGGAACATGAACAGGCGCACCTGCCCGGAGCCGGCCGCCATGCCGAAGGCGAACACGACCAGCCCCACCGTCAGACAAAACACGGTGTCGAGCACCGCGCGGGTGCAGGCCCGGTGCGCGTGGCGGCGCGGCACACGCAGCACATCGAACAGCAGCCCGAGCGCCGCGCCGAGCCCCAGCGCCAGCGCCAGCTGCCCGAGCTGGGCGAGCGGGTGCAGGCTCATCCGCCGAACAGGCGCGACCAGAAGCCGCCGCCGGACGCCGTCTCCTCCGTGTAGTCGAGCGCGTCAAACGCGCCGTCGATGGCCAGTTCCCCCGTGTCGATCGCGAGCCGGCCGACGCGCAGCCCCTCGCCGTGCACGGTGAGCATCCCGCGCGACGTGCGCATGGACACCTCCGTGTCGTCAAAGCGCACGACCTCGTCCACGCCCGTGACGGTCAGATGGCTGCGCTCGTCGAGCGTGACCGCGTGCGGCCGGCGCTGCGGCGCGGCCTTCTTGTCCTCGTATGGCATAGGCTCCCCTCCCGGTTCTGGTTTGCTACCAGCGTATGCGGGGCGGGCGGGCGATATGCGGAGGGGCGGGCGCGGCACCGGCGGCACCGTGCTTTGCACCGTGACAGAGGGGTTGCAGATACCGGATGCAGCGGCGAATTTTGACGTATCAATCCCTCAGTCAGCCTGACGGCTGCCAGCTCCCTTTACACAAGGGCGCCTATGGGGTGCGAAACCGGAATCGCCAGAGGAAAGCATGCGCTTTCCACCGCATCCGCCTCGCTGCGCTCAGCACCTTCTCGGCGAGGAGAAGGCATTGCCTTACGGCGATGCATGATCTCATCCGAGGCGGGCCTTGCCCCCTCGGGCTCCCCTGCGGCGCAAATACCTTTCCATCACACGCCATTCGGTTGATTCTCTGTATTATGTAAACTTTTCACCAAAACAAAAGCACAAAAACCAGGCCGTTCCGGATACGGAACGGCCTGGTTTGATTTCGTTATGTCAACCTGTATCGCTTATGTTAACCGATTTCGCTGCCGAGGGCATCGCTCAAAGCGGCGAACTGCGCGAGGCTGAGCGTCTCGCCGCGCACGCGCGCATCGAGCCCGCAGGCGGCGACGGCCGCCGCGGCGCGCGCCTTGTCGCAGCCGGGCACACCGGCCGAGAGCGCGTTGATGAGCGTTTTTCGGCGCTGATTGAACGCCGCGCGCACGACGGTGAACAGCAGCTTTTCATCCTGCACCGCGACGGGCGGGGCTTTGCGCACGTGCAGGCGCACGACGGTGCTCGTGACCTTCGGCGCGGGGACAAAGCAGTGCGGCGGCACGTCGAACAGCAGCTCCGGCTCCGCGTGCCACTGCACGAACACGGTCAGCGCGCCGTAATCCGCCGTGCCGGGCCGGGCGCACAGGCGGCGCGCGACCTCGCGCTGGATCATGACGGTGACGGTGTCGAAGCACCCGGCGGTGAGAAACGCCGTGAGCAGCGGCGACGTGACGTTATACGGCAGGTTCGCGCACACGACGGGGCGCAGACCAGGGAAACGCTCGGCCACCAGCTGCGGCAGGTCGAGCGCGAGCACGTCGCCAAAGACGAGCTCCACGTTTTCATAGCCTGCAAGCGTCTCGCCCAGCACGGGGCGCAGGCGCTCGTCGAGCTCGACGGAGACGACCTTCCCGGCGCGCTGCGCGAGCTGCTCGGTCAGGCAGCCGATGCCGGGGCCGACCTCGAGCACGCCGGTGTGCTCGTCCGCGCCGGAGGCGTCGGCAATGTCGGCCGGGACCCACGCGGCGGTGAGAAAGTTCTGCCCCAGGGACTTGGAAAAGCGGAAATCGTGCCGCGCGAGCAGCGCGCGGATGTCCGCGAGATTCGTCAGATTCATACACAGGCCCTCACTTCAGCAGCTTTTCAAACGCCTGACGGCGCGGGTCATGTCCCGGCTCATCGCAGAGGATGTTGCCGCAGAAGCGGTAGCCGTGGCGCTCGAGGAGCTTTTTCTGCGCGCCGTTGTGCCGGTGCGTGTCCACGCGGACGGCGTGCGCGCCGCCTTCCCGCGCGAGCCGCTCGACCTCCTGCATGAGCAGGTCGGCCATGCCGGTGCCGCGGAAATCGGCGCTGACGGCGTTGCGGTGCAGCACGGCGGCGTGGTCACGGTCCGAGCGCCAGCGCCCGTCCGTGAGCGCATCGTAGGCCGGCTCCGGCGTGAAGGTGAGCGTGAACATGGCGGCGACCGTGCCCTGATACGTGAGCACGTGGCAGGTACCGGCCGCGATGTCGGCACGGAAGGTCTCCTCGTTCGGGTACGCGCCCTGCCACTGGTCGACGCGGTGGCGGCGCAGGTAGTTGCGCGCCTGCTGCGCGATGGCAAGGATGGCCGGCAGGTCGTCCTCCGTCGCTGCACGGCAGATGGGCGGCTCTGTCAGCTGCGGGCGGCTGCGGTCGCGCCGGATCTTATCGAGCAGGCGCTGCTCGTCCGGCGTCGGCGGTGTTTCCTGAAAGAGGTCCGGCCGCTTGAGCAGGGTCCTCTCCAAACTCTGGCGCGTGCGCCACGCGGCGATCTCGGCGTGGTTGCCGCCGCGCAGCACCTCCGGCACGGTGCGGCCCTCCCACGTCTCGGGGCGGGTATACTGCGGGTACTCGAGCCGGCCGGCCCAATGGCTCTCACCGGTGTAGCACTCGGTGTCTGACAGAACGCCCGGCACCATGCGGCAGACGCAGTCCGTGACGACCATGGCGCCGAGCTCGCCGCCGGTGAGCACAAAGTCGCCGATGGAGAGCTCCTCGTCCACGCACGCCTCGATGAAGCGCTCATCCACGCCTTCATAGTGGCCGCAGACGAGCACGAGCTGGTCATAGTCGGCCTTGAGCTGGCGGGCCTTCGCCTGCGTGAACGTCGGCCCCTGCGGGGAGAGGTAGATGACGCGGCGGCGCTCGACGGGCACGGTGCTGTCCGCGAGCGCGGCGTCAAGGCAGCTTTTGAGCGGCTGCGCCATCATGACCTGGCCCCAGCCGCCGCCGTAGGGATAGTCGTCGACCTGCTTCTGCCGGTTTTCGGTATAGTCGCGGATCTGGTGGCAGCGGATGTCGAGCAGGCCGCGCGCCTGCGCCCGGCCGAGGATGCTCTCGCCGAGCATGGCGCGCATCGTGTCGGGAAAGAGGGTGAGAATGTCGATGCGCACGCGCTCACATCCCTTCGATCAGGTGCACGACCATGCGCCCGGCGTCGGGGTCGATGCTGCGCACGAACTCCGGCCGGTCGGGGATGAGCACCTCGCGCGCGCCCTGCACGACGTAGACGCTGCCGCGCGGCAGGTCGAGGATCTCGCGCAGGGTGCCAATGGTCTCGCCCGCGTCGGTCTCGACGGCGATGCCGAGCAGGTCCTGCTGGAAATACTGCCCGTCGGGCAGCGTGACGTCCGCGCGCGCGATGGACACGACGCGGTTTTTGAGCGTCATGGCGGCGTTGACATCGTCCACGCCCTGAAACTTCACGACGAGCATGCCCTTGTGCACGCGGCTGTGCGCGACGTGCACGGGCGCGCCGTCGATATAAAACGTCCGGAAGCCGAGCAGGAACGCCGCGTCATCCGCCCACGGCTGGATGCGCACCTCGCCGCGCACGCCGTGCGTGTTGACGATCTTTCCTGCTTCCAGATACGGTTTTTGCATCGTTGGGTCCCCCTTTTTGGGTGTTGGGTGCAAAAAACGCACTGCACGGGTGCAGCGCGTTTCCTGCGTCAATCCATGATCTCCACGGAGACTTTCTTGCCCTTTCTCTGGGCGACGGCCTTCATCAGGATGCGGATCTCTTTGACGATCCGGCCCTGACGGCCGATGACCTTGCCCATATCGCCGTCGGCGACGCGCACTTCAAACACGGTCTCGCCGTTGGCCTCGCGCTCGGTCACAGAGACCTCGTCCGGTTTTTCCACGAGGTTCTGCACAATATAGGTCAGAAGCTCTTTCATCTTTGGGGTCTCTCCTTATTCCGCTGCGATGGCTTTCTTGAGCAGCACACGAACGGTATCCGTCGGCTGTGCACCGTTGGCGAGCCAGTAGTTGGCGCGCTCGGCGTCGACGACGATCTTCTTGTCCGCGCTCAGCGGATCGTACGTGCCGATCTCCTCAATGCATCTGCCGTCGCGTGCGAAACGGGAGTCCGCCACCACGATGCGGTAGTAGGGGGCCTTCTTGGCGCCCATTCTGCGAAGTCTGATCTTGACCATGTATCTTCACCTCCATCAATGTTCTCTGTATCTCCAGCTCCCGGCGGGAGCTTGGAACCGATTTAGAATCCGTACGGCCGGCCACCGCCGCCGCCGAACAGATTGCCCAGACCGCCGAAGCCGCCGCGGCCGCCGCGCTTCATGCGCTTCATGGCCTTGCTGTTGCCGGACATCTGGCGCACGAGCTGCTGCATGAGCTCGAACTGCTTGAGCAGCTTGTTGATCTCGACCACGCTCGTGCCGGCGCCCGCCGCGATGCGCTTTTTGCGGCTGGAGTTGAGGATGGCGGGGTTGTCGCGCTCGCCGGGGGTCATGGACTGGATGATCGCCTCGATGCGGCCCATGGCCTTCTCGTCGACGTTCGCGCCCGAGAGGGCCTTTGCGTCCATGCCGGGGATCATGCCGGCAATGTCCTGCAGGGAACCCATGCCCTTGAGCTGCTGGAGCTGGTCGTAATAATCCGTGAGCGTGAAGCGGTTCTGCCGCAGACGCTCGGCCATTTCCTCGGCCTTTTTCTGGTCGAGGTTCTGCTCGGCCTTTTCGATGAGCGTGAGCACATCGCCCATGCCGAGGATGCGGCTGGCCATGCGGTCGGGGTGGAAGGGCTCGATCTGGTCGAGCTTCTCGCCGATGCCGGCAAACTTGATGGGCTTGCCGGTCAGCGCCTTGATCGACAGCGCGGCGCCGCCGCGGGCGTCGCCGTCGAGCTTTGTGAGCATGACGCCGGTGATGTCGAGCGCATCGTCAAAGGCCTGCGCGGTCGCGACCGCGTCCTGGCCGATCATCGCGTCGATGACGAGCAGGATCTCCGCGGGGTTCACGGCGGCCTTGATGTTCTGCAGCTCGGTCATGAGCGCCTCGTCGATGTGCAGGCGGCCGGCCGTGTCGAGAAACACCAGGTCGTTGCCGTGCTTTTTCGCGTGCTCGATGCCGGCCTTTGCGATCTCGACCGGGTCGCCCTGCCCCATCTGGAACACGGGAATGTCGAGCTGGCGGCCGACGGTCTCGAGCTGCTGGATGGCCGCGGGACGGTACACGTCGCACGCGACGAGCAGCGGGCGCTTGCCCTGCTTGCGCATGAGACCGGCGAGCTTGGCGCCGTTGGTCGTCTTACCTGCACCCTGCAGGCCGACGAGCATGACGACGCTCGGCGAGTGGGAGCTGATGTTCAGCTTCTGGTTCTCGCTGCCCATGAGGGCGGTGAGCTCCTCGTTGACGATCTTGATGACCATCTGCGCGGGCGAGAGGCTCTCGAGCACATCCGCGCCCGTGGCGCGCTCGGTCACCTTGCGCACAAAGTCCTTGACGACCTTGAAGTTCACGTCCGCCTCGAGCAGCGCGAGCTTGACCTCACGCATGGCCTCCTTTACATCGGCCTCCGTGAGCCGGCCCTTGCCGCGCAGGCGTTTGAACGCCTCGGTCAGCTTGTCCGACAGGGATTCAAATGCCATGGTATCTATCCTTTCAGATCCTGAAGCTGCCGCAGCGCCTGCTCGGCCAACAGCCGGGCGTCGCCGCCGACGGTATCGCGCAGCTTCGTGAGCGTATCCTCCAGCGCGGCCGCGGCCGTGCGCTGCGCAGCGAAGCGCTGCACCAGACCGAGCCGGGCCTCCGTATCGCGCAGCGCGGCGTCCGCGCGGCGGATGTTGTCCCACACGCCCTGACGCGAAATGCCGCTGCTGGCGGCGATCTCCGCCAGAGAGAGGTCCTGATTATAATGGAGGTCGTAATACTCCCGCTGCTTGTCCGTGAGCAGATCGCCGTAAAAATCGAACAGCATCGTGCGCCACACGGTCTCATCCGGCATGGTGGGGTCCCTCCTCGCTGTAAACCATTTTTCCTTTACAGCACGAGTAGTATACGCCAAGGCCGCGCAGGTGTCAAGTATTTTTTCTTGTCACCGCATAGATTTCCCGCCGGATGGGAAAAATTCCGGTATTGCAAACCGTTTCTGGAGGGATCTTCATGGCCGAAACCAACACTGCCGCCCTGCGCGCACAGGGCGGGCGCGACGCCCGCGCCCTGTCCGTGACCGGCCGGGGCCGCGCGGACACCGGGCGCATCCGGCGCGCAGCGAAAGCGCTCGCGCGCATGGCGCGCACCGTCACGCCCGAGACGCCGAACGGCCAGTGGCTGCGCGACAACCGGAGCTTTGCCTGCGCTGCTGCGGGCGATGCCGCGGCGGCCCTGCGGCACGCGCGCGTGCGCACGGCGGGCGGGCAGACGGCGTTGGGCGCGTGCTGTGCGGGGCTGCTGCGCGCATGTGAGGGCGCGCTGACGGTCAAGGCGGCGGAGGCGTATCTGGAGGGGTTTCAGGACGTGCTGCCGCTCGAGACGGCGGAACTCGCCCTGCTCGTGCCGGGGCTGCAGGCGGCCGTGGTGTGCGCGCTGGCGGAGAGCTATGCCCATGACGGCGCGGCCGCGCCCGCGCTCTTCACCTCCCTGCGCGCACTCGGCACGGCGGCGTGGGGCATGCTCGCCGAGCGGTGCGACCGCGTGGGGCGCATCCTCGCGCGCGACCCGGTGGGCGTCTACCCCGCGATGGACGCGGCCACGCGCGCGCACTACCGGCAGGTCACGGCGCGGCTGGCGCGGCGGACGGGCCGGACGGAGATTGAGATCGCCGAGGACGTGCTCGCGCGCGCACAGAGCAGCGAGGGCGCGCGGCGGCACGTGGGCTGGTTTTTGCTGCGCGAGGTGCTCGGCGCGCCGGAACGTCGCCGCGACGGCGGGTGGTACATCGCGGCCGTCGTGGTGGGGACGCTGTTTTTGTCGCTGCTGCTGGGCTTTGCGACCAAAAGCGTGTCGGGCGCGGTGCTGCTGCTCATCCCGGTGTCGGAGGTGGTCAAGGGTCTGCTCGACGCGGTGCTGCTGCGCGTGACGAAGCCGCGCTTCGTGCCGCGGCTGGCGCTGCGCCGGGGCATCCCGCCGGAGGGGCGGACGCTGTGCGTGATTGCAGCGCTGCTCACCTCCCCGGACGATGCGCACGCGCTCTGCGCGCGGCTGGAGGAGTACTATCTCTGCAACCGCGACGCGCTCGGGCAGCTCACGTTCGGCCTGCTGGCCGACCTGCCGGAGGCGGACATGGCGCACGCGCCCATCGACCCCGCCATCCTGCGCGCGGCGCGCGCGGAGATCGCCGCGCTCAACGCGCGCTGGGGCAGCCGGTTTTATCTCTTCACGCGCAAGCGGGTGCCCACACCCGACGGGAAATGGAGCGCGTGGGAGCGCAAGCGCGGCGCACTGCTGGAGCTGGCGCGGCTGGTGCTCGACCGGCCGGGCGCGCTGCAGTGCGCGGCCGGGGACGCGGCGGGCCTGAGCGGTACGGTGTACCTGCTGACGCTCGACGCCGACACGCGCCTGACGCCCGGCGCGGCGCGCGCGCTCGTGGGCGCGATGCTGCACCCGCTCAACCGCGCCGTGGTGGACGCGCAGCGCGGTGTGGTCACGCGCGGCTACGGCCTGCTGCACCCGCGCATGGCGACCGAACTGGAAAGCGCAAACGCCACCGACTGGGCGCGCGTGTTCGCCGGGCCCGGCGGCGCCGACCCCTACGGCGGCGCGTGCGGGGAATTATATATGGACTGCTTTGACCGCGGCGGCTTCCCGGGCAAGGGCATCATCGACGCGCGCGCGCTGCTCGACTGCTGCGGCGGCGGGGTCATTCCGGAAGGGCGCGTGCTGAGCCACGACGCGCTTGAGGGCGCATATCTGCACGGCGGCTTTCTCGGCGACGTGGAGCTGACGGACACCTTCCCCGCAGCCCCGCTGGCCTGGGGCGCGCGGGCGCACCGCTGGATCCGCGGCGACTGGCAGAACGCGCCGTGGATCTTTGGGCAGCGCGGGCGGGCACTGCACCCGATCGACCGGTTCCGGCTGGCGGACAGTCTGCGGCGGTCGCTCGTCGCCCCGACGACGTGGATTTCCATCTTCCTCGGCTGCGTGCTGCGCTGGCCGGGGCTGCGGCTGGCGGCGTATGCGGCGCTGCTGGCGCTGGCGCAGGGGCTGATCCGCGCGCTCGGCCAGCCGATCGTGCACCCGGCGGACACGCGCGTGCGCTACCACAGCGACGTGCTGCACGGGCTTGCCAGCGCCGTGGTGCAGACGGTGCTGCGGCTGATCCTGCTGCCGTGGGAGGCGGTGCTCAACGCCTCCGCCATCGTGACGGCGCTGTGGCGCATGCTGGTGTCGCACAAAAACCTGCTGCAGTGGCAGACGGCGGCGCAGCGCTCGGGAAAGCGCGACGGACTGGGCGCGTATTGGCGCGCGCTCTGGCCGGCGAGCGCGCTGGGCCTGCTCACGGCCGTCCTGACGCCGAGCCCGACAGGGCTGGCCGCCGGCATCGTGTGGGTGCTCAGTCCCTTCGTGCTGGCAGTGCTCGGCGCGCCGAATACGGTTGGTGCCGCGCCCCTGCCGCGCGCGGCGCAGCGCGAGCTGCTGGGCTGGGCGAAGGCGACGTGGCAGTATTTTGAGACGTTCTGTACGGCGGAGGATCACTATCTGCCGCCGGACAACGTGCAGCTCCAGCCGCCGACCGGCACGGCGCACCGCACGTCGCCGACGAACATGGGGCTCGCGCTCGTGTCCGCCCTCGGCGCACACGCGCTGGGCATCGACAACGGACGCGGGCTGGAGCTGGCGGAGCGGATGCTCACGACCATGGAGCAATTACCCCGCTGGAACGGGCATTTTTACAACTGGTACCACACGTGCACGCTGCGGCCGATGCCGCCGCTGTATGTGTCCACGGTGGACAGCGGCAACTGCGCCGCCGCCCTGCTCACGGCGGCAAACGCCCTGCGCGGCTGGGGGCGGGACGAGCTGGCGGCGCGGGCGCAGCAGCTCTGCGACGGCATGGACTTTGGCCCGCTCTACGACCCGCAGCGGCGGCTGATGCACATCGGCATCGACACCGGCAGCGGCAAGTGGTCGGAGAGTTACTACGACCTGCTGGCAAGCGAGGCGCGGCTGACGTCGTACTTCGCCGTGGCGCGGGGCGACGTGCCGCGTGAGCACTGGCGCGCCCTGTCGCGCGCGCAGGTGCAGAAGGACCACTACCGCGGCTGCGTGTCGTGGTCGGGGTCGATGTTCGAGTACCTGATGCCGGAGCTGTTTCTGCCGCCGGTGCGCGATTCGCTGCTGTGGGAGAGCGCGAAGTTCTGCCTCTACGTGCAGCGGCGGCGCGTGCATCCGGGGCAGGTGTGGGGCGTGTCGGAGAGCGCGTACTTCGCGCTCGACAGCGCGCTGAGCTACCGCTACAAGGCGCACGGCTGCGCGGCGCTGGCCCTGCAGCCGGGCATGGACAAAGAGCTCGTGCTCTCGCCGTACAGCAGCTTTCTCGCGCTGGCGGTGGAGCCGCGCGCGGCGATGCGCAACCTGCGCAAACTCGCGGCGCTCGGGCTGCTGGGGCAGCACGGATTTTTCGACGCGCTCGACTGCACCCGCGCGCGCACGGGCGGCGGCGGGCAGATCGTGCGCTGCGTGATGGCGCACCACCAGGGCATGAGCCTGCTGGCGGCGTGCAACGCGCTGTGCGGAGATCAGGTGCGGCGGTGGTTCTTCGCCGACCCCGCCATGCGCGCGCACGCGACCCTGCTGTCCGAGCGGCTGCCGCTGGGCGCGCCGGCGCTGCGGCGGCGGGCAGAGGAGCCGGCCGAAAAGACGCGCCGCCGCGCCCTGCCGGACTATGCGGCCGAGGGCACGGGCATTGATGCCGAGGCCCCGCGCTGCGCGCTGCTCTCGAACGGCACGTACTGCCTCGCCGTATCGGAGGCCGGGCAGAGCTTCGCGCGCTGGCACGCGCTGAGCGTCTGCCGCCGCGCCCCGCGCTCAGACCCCGCCGCCGGGCCGGTCGTGCGGCTGGAGACGGAGGACTTTTCCGGCCCGCTGCTGCCGGGCACGGCCGAGAGGGCGCAGTGGCGCTTCACGGTGCGCGCGGCGCAGTTCACCACCCGGCACGGGGACGTGACCGCCGTGCAGACGCTGACCGTACCCGGCCGCGCCAACGGCGAGGTGCGCGCGCTGACGCTCTCGTCCCCGAGCGGGATCGAGGGCACGGTGCGGTTCGTGTTTGAGGCCGTGCTCGCACCGTGGGAGGATTATGTCAACCACCCGGCGTTCGCGCGGCTGGGCTTTCAAAGTGTGCAGCGGCGCAACGCGCTGCTGCTGCGCCACCTCGGCCGCGGCGAGAAGCCGGAGGCGTGGCTGTGCGCCGCGTGCGACCGGCCGGGCACGTGGCGGGCCGAGGGGCCGGTGCCGGGGTGGCTGCGCGCGGGGCGCGTGGAGCTGACGGTACCGGTGCACGCAGCGCCGGACACGCCGTGGCGCGTGCGCTTTGCGCTCGGCGTGGGCGCGCGCGAGGACGATGCGTTCACGGCGGCGCAGCGCGCGCTCGTGCTGCCGCCCGCGATGGCGGCGGCGCTGCCGGAGGAGCTCGCGGCGCAGTACGGCATGACGGGCGCGGAACTCGATGACGCCATGGCGGCGGTCTCTCCCCTGCTGTTTCTAAGCGTGGCGGCGGACGCCGTGCCGGAGCAGCTGGCGCGCCCCGCGCTCTGGGCGCAGGGCATCTCGGGCGACCTGCCGGTGTGGTGCGCGGAGGCGGAGCGCGGCGTGCTGCGGCAGTGGGCGCTGCTGCGCGCGCTGGGCGTGGGGTGCGACCTCGCGCTGCGCAGCGGCGACGGCGGGGACTACCAGCAGCCGACGGCCGGAAAGGTACGCGGCTGGCTCGCGGCGCTCGACCTTGCGCACACGCTCGATGCGCCCGGCGGCGTGCACCTCGTGCCGGAGGGGGCCTTCCCCAGTGTGGCGGCGGCTGCGGCCATCCACCCCGGCATGACGCGCACGCGCTGCACGCTGCCGCTGCTGCCCCCGCCGGGCGACCGGCGGTATCTGCCCACAGGGGCCGATGTGCACTGGGACAATGACGGCACGGTATCTTTCACCGGGCTGCCGCCGCGTGCGTGGAGCCAGGTGCTGACAAACGGCCGCTTCGGCTTTCTCGCCACCGACGCGGGCACGGGCCACATGTGGCACCGCAACGCGCACACCGGGCGCATCAACCGCTGGCTGTGCGACCCGTGGGTGCTGCGCGGCACGGAGACGCTGCGCATGGCATCGCGCGCGGGCGCAGTGTCGCTCTTTGACGACGACGGGGCGGCACGGGTGGAATACGGCTTCGGCTGGGCGGCGTGGGAGCGCAGCGTGGACGGCATGTCCGTGCGCGTGACGGCGTTCGTGCCCGAGGACGCGGACGCGCGCGTGCTGCTCATCGAGTGCGCGGGGCGCGCGCGCATCACGTGGCACACCGACCTTGTCTGCGCCGGGCGCGACGCGGACGCTCCCGCCGTGGTGACGGCATACGCCGACGGTCTGCTCACGGCCGAGAACGTGCGCGCGGACGCACCGACGCTCTTTAGCGCAGCGGCGGGCATGCCGCTCACGGGCTGGACGTGCGACCGGTTTTCGTTCCTGCGCGGGCAGATGGACGCGCGCGCCGGCGCGGGGCTGAGCCCCTGCTTCGCGCTCGAGGGCACCGTCGACCGGCAGGGCGTGATCGTCTGCGGGTGCGACACGCGCGCAAACCTCCTGCGCCTGACGCAGCCGGACGAGGCCGCGCACGCCCTGCGCGCGACGCGCGAGCGGTGGCTGGGTGCGGTGTCGCGCCTGTGGATGACGACGCCGGACGCGGACATGAACCGCTACCTCGGCGGCTGGGCGGCGTACCAGGCGCTGTGCTGCCGGCTGCTGGCGCGCACGAGCCTGTACCAGAACGGCGGCGCGTTCGGCTTCCGCGACCAGCTGCAGGACGCGGTGAACCTCCTGCTGCTCGACAGCGCGCCTGCGCGCGAGCAGATCGGCCGCGCGTGCGCGCATCAGTTCGCCGCCGGGGACGTGTGCCACTGGTGGCACGAGGGCGCGGGAGCCGAACACGGCGTGCGCACGCGCATCTCGGACGACCTGCTATGGCTGCCGTGGGCGGTGTGCGAGTACGTGGAAAAGACCGGCGACGCGGAGATTTTAAGCGCCGAGTATCCCTTCCTCGCGGGCGAGGAGCTGGAGGAAAACGAGCACGACCGGTACCAGCCGCTCGAGCCGGACGCGGAGCGCGGCACGGTGCTCGAGCACTGCCGCCGGGCGCTCATGCGCGTGCTCGCGCGCGGCGTGGGGGCGCACGGGCTGCTGCGGATCGGCACCGGCGACTGGAACGACGCCTTTGACCGCGTGGGCGCACAGGGCCGGGGCGAGAGCGTGTGGCTGACGTGGTTTTTCGCCATCACGGCGCGGAAATTCGCCGCCCTCGTGGGCGGGCACGCAGCCGAACAGCTCTGCCTCGCCGCCGACCACTGCACGCGCGCGGCCGAGGACGCGTGGGACGGTGCGTGGTACCGGCGCGGGTACTATGACGACGGGCGGCCGCTCGGCTCCGCCGGGAATGACGAATGCCGCATCGACGCGATCGCGCAGGCGTTCGCCGCCCTCGACACGCACGCCGACCGCGGCCGCGTGCACACCGCGCTCACGAGCGCGGTGGAGCGTCTCTTTGACCGGGAGCACAACGTGGTGCGGCTGTTTGACCCGCCCATCACGCGGCGCACGCCCGAGACGGGCTACGTGCGCAGCTACGGCGCGGGCCTGCGCGAAAACGGCGGGCAGTACACCCACGGCGCGCTGTGGCTGGCCATGGCGCTGCTGCGCACGGGCCGCACGGCCGAGGGCGCGGAGATCCTGCACGCCGTGCTGCCCACGGCGCACGACCCCGCGCGCTACGAGGGCGAGCCCTACGTGCTCGCGGCCGACATCGCGGGCGGGGACAACGCGGGCTCGGCCGGCTGGACGTGGTACACGGGCGCGGCGGGGTGGTACCTGCGCATCGCGGCGGAGGACCTGCTGGGGCTGCACCTGCGCGGCGGCGTGCTCTACCCCGAGCCGCACCTGCCGGCCGGCTGGCCGGAGTGTACCGTGCGCTGGCGCGACGGGGCCGGTCTGCTGCACACCATCCGCCTGCGGCCCGACGGCGTGACCGTGGACAATGCGCCCTACGACGGCGGCGGCATCGGCAAAAAGCGCCCGAAACCCTATTCCCAAGATAGGTAAGGCGTGATATAATAAAGTATTCAAAAAATATGGACACACCATTGGCGAAAGGAGCGTATCTTATGGAACGCATCCGCACGGAAATTCTCCCCGGCGTGTGGCTGACCGCCCTGCGCACGGACAAGTTCAAGACCGCGTGGCTGAGCGTGAACCTGCTGACGCAGCTGCGGCGCTCTACGGCGGCGTGCACGGCCGTACTGCCGTATGTGCTGCGGCGCGGCAGCACGCGCCTGCCCGATCTGGAGACGATCGCGGCCGAGCTCGAGAGCCTCTACGGCGCGAGCATCACGCCGAGCGTGCGCAAGCTCGGCGAAATCCAGGCCGTGGGCTTCGAGGCCGAGTTTGCCGACGACGGCGCGGTGGGCGAGGACGTGTTTCCCCGGCTCGCGGCCGATGTGGCCGACCTGCTGCTGCACCCGAACACGCGCGGCGGCCTGCTGCGGCCCGACATTGTCGACAGCGAGCGCGAGAAGCTGCTCGAGCGCATCCGCGCCGGGATGAACAACAAGCGCGCCTACGCCATCGAGCGCCTGTACGCGCACATGTGCTGCTGCGAGGACTACGCCGTGCCCCGCCTCGGCGAGGAGGCGGACGCCGAGCGCATCCACTACCGCAGGCTCACGATGCGCTACCATGACGTGCTGGCAACGAGCCCGGTGGAGATCTTCTACTGCGGCTCGCTCGAGGGCAAGGCCGTTGCGCGCATCCTCACGGACGTGCTCGCGACGATGCCGCGCGGCGAGATCGATGAGGACATCGGCACCGACATCCGCATGAATGCGCTCGAAGAGCAGCCGCGCTACGTGACCGAGACGCTCCCGGTCGCGCAGGGGCAGCTTGCCGTGGGCTATCGGCTGGGCGCGTGCATGGCCGAACCGGACATTCCGGCGCTGTTTGTCTTCAACGCGCTCTACGGCGGCTGCGTCACATCCAAGCTCTTTTTGAACGTGCGCGAGAAGCTCAGCCTGTGCTACTACGTCGGCTCGCGCCTGAGCACGCACAAGGGCCTGCTGACCGTGACGAGCGGCATCGACGTAAAAAACTACGAGCGCGCACTCGCCGAGATCACGGCGCAGCTCGACGCCGTGCGCACCGGCGACTTTACGGACGGCGAGCTTCAGGCCGCCATCCGCAGCGTGGCCAGCGACCTGCGCGCCACGGCCGACGCGCCCGACGCGCTGGCGTGGTACTGGCTCAACCGCACAGTGCAGGGGCTGGACATCGACCCGGCCGAGATGGCCGCGCTCGTGGAAGAGGTCACGCGCACGGACGTGACGGACATTGCTGCCGGCGTCGTGTGCGACTGTGTGTATCTGCTCAAGGGAACGGAGGAGACTGCCGATGACGAATGAACGACCCGAAAACGTCTGGGCCACGACGCTGCCGAACGGGCTGCGCGTGCGCGTGCTCTGCAAGCCCGACTTTCAGCGCAGCTACGCCGTGTTTGCCACCTGCTACGGCGGGGCCGACCGGCGCTTCCGCGTGGGTGACACGTGGACGGACACGCCCGCCGGTGTGGCGCACTATCTCGAGCACAAGCTCTTTGACATGCCCGACGGGTCGGACGCGCTGCTGACGCTGAGCGAAAACGGCGCGGACCCGAACGCCTTCACGTCCACGAACATGACGGCCTATTATTTTTCCTGCACGGACGGGTTTGAGGAAAACCTGCGCACGCTGCTGCGCTTTGTCTCGACGCCGTACTTCACGGACGCGAGCGTGGCCAAGGAGCAGGGCATCATCGCTCAGGAGATCCGCATGGGCGAGGACGACCCCGACCGCGCCGTGTGGCGCAACCTCATGCGCTGCCTGATGGCGCGCGACGGGGCGCGCGACGCCGTGGCCGGCACGGTCGAGAGCATCGCGGAGATCACGCCCGAGACGCTCTATGCCTGCCACCGCGCGTTTTACGCGCCGTCGAACATGGTGCTGTGCGCCGTGTGTCAGGACACGCCCGAGCGCGTGGCCGCCATCGCGGCGGAGATCCTGCCGCCGGAGCGTGCCCCCGTCCCGGCCGCCGACCACGGGGAACCGGAGGACATGACGCCAAAGGATGCCCGCATGCGCGTGGAGCTCGCGGTGTCCGCGCCGCAGATGCTGCTGGGCGCAAAGTTCCGCCCGGCGGAAAAAGGCACTGCCCGCCTGCGCCAGACGCTCACGGCGGAGCTCGCGCTGCAGGCCGCCTTCGGCGAGGCGACGGCGTTTTACAACGATCTTTACCGCGCGGGGCTGCTCGGCGACGACTTCGGCTGCAGCGCGGACTACTGCGGGCCGATCGCGCTGGCCGTGCTCGGCGGCGAGAGCAAGGACCCCGACGCCGTGTGCGCGCGCGTGCGCGAGACCGTCGCGCGCATCGCGCGTGACGGCTTTGACGGTCCGGCCTTCGAGCGGGCGCGCCGCGCCGTATACGGCGGCTGGCTGCGCGGGCTCGACCGGTTCGACGATCTGTGCGTCGACATGACCGAGGGGCTCTTCGGCGGGTACGAGCACATGGACGCGTTCCCGCTGCTGGGCGCCATCACGGCGGCGGAGTGCGCCGCGTGGCTGACCGAAACGCTCGCGCCCGAGCGCCTGGCGCTCTCGGTCGTGGCCCCGAAAGGAGGCGAGGACGATGCCGACGATGATGCGTGACGCCGCCATCAGCTTTCCCCTGCTCGGCGACTGGAGCATTGACCCCAGCGCGTCGTTCACGCTCTTCGGCCGCACGTTTTACTGGTACGGCGTGATCATCGCCGTGGGCTTCATCCTCGCGATGCTCTACTGCGCGCGGCACTGCCGCCGCTGCGGCATCGAACCGGACACGCTCTACGACTTTCTCATCTGGATGATCCCAATCGCCATCATCGGCGCACGGCTGTACTACGTCATCTTCCAGTGGGGCGACTACCGCGCCCACCCCATCGACGCGCTCAAGATCTGGGAGGGCGGGCTCGCCATCTACGGCGGCGTCATCGCGGGACTGCTGACCGGCATCATCTGGTGCCGGAAGAAGAAAATCCCCTTCGGCGCGATGGCGGACGTGTGCGCGCCCGGCCTGCTCATCGGCCAGTGCATCGGCCGCTGGGGCAACTTCATCAACCGCGAGGCCTTCGGCCGCGAGACGACCGCCTTCTCCCGCATGGGGCTCACGCTCCCCGGCCGGGAGACCGTGTACGTACATCCGACGTTTTTGTACGAGAGCCTGTGGAACTTCGCGGGCTTTCTGCTGCTGCACTTCTGGTTCCGAAAGCACGAGCGGAAGTTTGACGGCGAGCTCATCCTGCTCTACGCCGTGTGGTACGGCATCGGCCGCGCGCTCATCGAGGGTCTGCGCACCGACAGCCTGTACATCACCGGCACGGGCATCCGCGTCAGCCAGCTGCTGGCCGGAGTGTCGGCGGCCGCGGCGGCGGTCGTGCTCGCGCTGTTTTACACCGGAAAGCTCCGGCACCCGCCGCGCTACGTTGACCGCGGCAAGCAGCCGAACGCATAAATCCCCGTTTGTATTTTCATTCTCCAAGGAGGTTTTTACCCATGAAAGATTACCGTGACATGCTCAGCAGCCTGAAGGACAAGGTCGTCGACGCGGCTGGCAAGGCCGGTGAGACCGTGACCAACGCCGCCAACAAGGTCGTCAGCGACGAGATGCGCGACAAGGTCGCCGGCGCCGCGCACGCCGTGGGCGACCGCGCCAAGTACGCCTCGCACATGGCGCGCCTGACCGTGGACTGCAACGCCGAGCTCGAGCGCGTCAAGCGCACGTACACCGAGATCGGCCGCCTGTACTACGAGAACTACCGCGACACGGCCGACGCCTTCCTCGCCGATCTCTGCCAGCAGGTGACGGACGCCAACGCCCACGTCGCCGCGCTCGAGGCGCAGATGGACGAGCTGCGCGCCGCCGCGAAGGAGTACCGCCCCGCGCCGGATCTGCACACCGTGGACGCCGACGTCACCGTCGAGCCGGAGGACATCGAGGTCGAGGTGACCGAGGAGCCCACGCCGGAGGAATAAGCGCGGAAGGGCAAAACAAAACAGCCCCCGCTTCCGTCTGGAAGCGGGGGCTGTTTTTATGCTGTTTCCCGGTCGCAGTAGAACATGAGGATGGCCGCGACCTGCGCGCGGCTGGCGTAGCCGCGCGGCGTGAGGCGCACGCCGTCGTCCGTGCCGACGCCGCTGACGAGCCCCTGCTCGACCGCCCAGGTGAGCGCAGCGTAGGCATAGCCCGCGACGTGGCCCACATCCGGGAAGGCGGCCAGCTCCCCGCCGGTCGCCGCCGGGCGGCCGGACTGTTCATAGAGGATGACCGCGAGGTCCTGCCGCGTGATGGGTGCGTCGGGGTCAAACGTCGTGACCGACGTGCCGGCGACGAGCCCCGTCCGGTACGCCCAGCGCACCGCGGCATAGTACCACGCATCGGGCGCCACGTCCGTGAACGGCAGCGTGCCCGTGGTCTCCGGGCTGCCGGCCGCCGCCCAGAGCAGCTGCACGATCTGCGCGCGGCTGGCGAGCGCCTCGGGTGAGACGGTGACGGCCGACGTGCCGGCCATCAGCCCCGCGCCGATGCAGTAGTCCAGCCCGGCGTGCGACCAGAAGTCCGGCTCCGGCATGTCGCGGAACGTGCGGCCGGGGCACAGCCGGTCGTGAAAATACTGCGTGAGCACCGGGAAGCCGTGGCCGTATTCGTCGTCCCGCCCCGGGTCGCCGAGGTCGTCGGCGTAGCTGTAGAGCGTCTGGCGCACGCGCGCGGCGCTCAGCCCCGGCTGCGCGAGCAGCACACAGGCGGCCGCCGCCGCGACATGGGGCGCGGCGAACGACGTGCCGCTGCGCACGGCCGTGCCGCCGCCCGGCGCCGCGACCGTGACGTATGACCCCGGCGCACACAGGTCCACCGACGCACCGGAGGCCGAATAGCTGTCGTCAAACGTGCGGCTGCGGTCCACGGCCGAGACCGTGAGTGCCGCCGCCTGATTGGCGGGATAGACATCGTCCGCGTCGCCGGTGGGGTTGCTCTGGGTGCGGTTGCCCGCCGCCGTGACGACGACCACACCCGAGGCATACGCCTGCGCGAGGACATTGTTTAAAAAGGAGTAGCCCTTCTCGATGGCGTTCGGCCAGCCGAGGCTCATGTTGACGACCGTCGCGCCGTTTTCCAGCGCGTACTCGAGCGCCGTGAGCACGCGTGACGGCTTCGAGAGATTGTCATCGCCGTACACGCGCAGGACCATCACGTCCACCTCGTCGGGCGTGAGGTCGGCGATGAGCCCGGCCGTGGCCGTACCGTGGCCGTTGACGTCCGTCATATCGGCCGTGGCATTGGCAAAATCATAGCTGCGCGCCGACACGCGGCCCGCGAGTAGCGGGTGCGTACAGTCGGCCCCCGTGTCGATGACGGCGACGGTCGCGCGCCGGCCGGCCGGCAGGAGCACGTCCGCCTGATGGCGCAGCGTCGTGAGGCCCATGGCGTGCCCGCCCCAGGAGCGGCTGGCCGTCTCGTCCCAGAGGCCGGCGAGCGTGTCGTCCGCCGTGACCGCCTCGTCGAGGAAGCAGTCCGTCACATCGGGATTAGCGCGCGCTCGCGCGAGCGCGCGCTGCGCGGTCTCGACATCCGAGAATTCGAGCACATATTCCTGCCACGCCGCCAGATGCAGCACCCGGTCGGCGCCGTACCCGTCCGCGAGCGCGGGCGCGAAGGCGACTACGCGTGTCGGCTCGGCCGCTGCGGCGCGGGCTCGGAACAGACCGCGCGTCGATACCGGCGCGGCCATCGCCTGCGCCAGCTCCAGCGCACTCGCTACCTCTACCGGCTGCGTCTGCGCGGCCGCCGCCGGCACCGCCAGCGACACCGCAAGCACCAGCGCGAGCAGCAGGGTCAAAAGTCGTTTTTTCATCCCGCGCCTCCTCAGGTCGTGATCGGTACGAACCACAGGTCGCGGTCCACGCTGCCGGAGATGCCCGGCACCGTGCCGTCATAGCTGTACTGCCAGAAATCGTGCGCGTAGTAAAAATCGTCTGCCGTGCCCGGCGCGCTCACCCAGAAGGCATAGTCCTTGAGCTGGGCGAAATCGTAGTCATAGTACCCCTGCCAGCGGTTGCCGTAGACGGCGGCGTCGTAGCCCGCGGCCGTGACCGTCTCGCAGAACGTGACGGCGCAGGCCGTGACGTCCTCGCCGGTCATCTCCGCGGTGCGCACCGTATCGCCGGCGGCGACGGTGCTCTGGTCGATGTTCTCCCAGTCGAACACGAGCGGCATGTCGATCTGATAATCGCGCGCCGCGTCCACGAGCCACTGCGCCTCCTCGGCCGCCTCCTCGGGCGTGACCGCCTGCGAGAAGAAGTACAGCCCCACGTGCAGCCCGGCCGCGCGCGCCCCGGCGACGTTCTGGCGGAAGCGGTCGTCTTCGACGATGCTGCCCTTGCCGTAGCCCCGGTAGCCCGCGCGGATGACCGCAAAGGCGATGCCGGAATCCGCGACGGCCTGCCAGTCGATGTCCTGCTGGAACGTGGACACGTCGATGCCCTGCAGCACGCGGTAGGCCGTGCCGGTGTAGGTCACGGAGCCGTCCGCCCCGGCGGAGAAGTCGGACGCCGGAATGTTGAACTTGTCCACGCCCCTGGCGGGGGTGATCCACGCGGTGTTGACGCCGGTGTTCACCTCGACCTGGCCGATGTGCAGCTCGCGCGGCGAGCAGCCTGCGAGCGCGAATGTCATCGCCGCTGCCAGCAGCACGGCCAGCACGCGGCGGAATGTGTGATTGTTTTTCATATGTAAGCGTTTCATGCCGATAAGTATACCACACCTGCCGCAGGAACGCAAACCGGGGCCGCGCGCGGCCTCAGTCGGGGTCGTAATAATGCGCGAGGTAGCCCGCCGTGCGCAGGGTCTCGCCCGCCATCTGCTCCAGACGCGCGATGCGCGTTTCCAGCTCGCGCCGGACGCGGCCGGAGCGCGGCATGGCCGCCAGTTCCAGCCGCAGTGTGGCCGCGCGCGCACGCAGCGCGTCGCCCGTGGCGCGGTACTGCGCCGCCAATTCGTTCAGTTGCATGCTCTCCCTCCAAAAACATTTGATTTTCGAAAAATTTTTGTTGACAAACATAGTCGGTTTTGCTATGATACATAGGCCGGTGTTGTGCTGGTATAGCTCAGTTGGTAGAGCAGCTGATTTGTAATCAGCAGGTCGGGGGTTCGAGTCCGTCTACCAGCTCCACCTTCTGACAAATTGCATATGGGGGAATTCCCGAGTGGCCAAAGGGGACAGACTGTAAATCTGCTGGCAATGCCTTCGATGGTTCGAATCCATCTTCCCCCACCAAAAATACCGATTGTCCTTTTGGACGGTCGGTATTTTTCTTTGCGCGGAAGATGGAGTCGAAGTTTATCCCCGTCAGGGGAAATCCATCTTCCCCCACCAGAAATACCGATTACCCTTTTGGACGGTCGGTATTTTTTATGCCTTCTCCCGGCGGGAACGGTCGGGCCGTGCGCTGCCTTCTCCTCGAGGAGAAGGTGCTGAGCGCAGCGAGGCGGATGAGGTGGAAAGGTCACAACCGCCTCCAGTGCCGCCGGTAGTGCCTCCAAATCCAACAACACCGCATCCGTCGCGGCGTACCGCCGCGCCGCCTTTCCCTCAAGGGGAAGGCTTGCATGCCCCTCTCTGGCTCCACCGCTGCTCAGACGCTTTGGGAGAAGCCGTCTATACGCGCCCCTCACACCCCCGGTGCGCGCAGCCGCGCGGCCAGCTCCCGCCGCGACAGGCCGCCCACGAGCGTGTCAAAGCAGTCGGCACACACCGTCAGCCCGCCGCGCACGCACGGCCACAGATACGCCTCTTCCCACGACGGCAGCGGCGCAAAACACACCTCGCATCGCCGCATCCGCGTTCCCCCTTTCTTTCGTAAAATTATTATGCATTTGGATAACTTTCGGCCTTAGTTTATACTCGTTAGAATAATTTGTCAAGCAGTTTTTCTCCGTCCGCATAAAAAATACGTGTGGCTGTCTCCTATGCGTCAGCAGAATGTTGCTTTTTTGACGAAAACAAAGCGATTTAAAGTGCTCTTTCTGACTTTTTGCACAAAAAAATTGAGAAATTATATGGAAAACGGATATTGCAATCTTTTTCCGTTTGCGTTACCATGATGAAGGAAATTGGCCGCTCAGGCCGTTTATGAGAGCAAAGCGAATAATAAGAAAGAGGTAAGAAAATGATCAACAATGCATATCTGAACCGCGTCTTCGCCGACCTTCAGAAGAACCACCCCAACGAGCCCGAATTCCTGCAGGCCGTTGACGAAGTCTTCGAGAGCCTCCAGTACGTCGTTGACAAGCACCCCGAGTGGGAAGAAGCCGGTCTCATGGAGCGCTTCGTCGAGCCCGAGCGCATCATCATGTTCCGCGTTCCCTGGGTGGACGACAACGGCAAGGTCCAGGTCAACCGCGGCTACCGTGTGCAGTTCAACTCCGCGATCGGCCCCTACAAGGGCGGTCTGCGCTTCCACCCCTCGGTCAACCTGTCCGTCATCAAGTTCCTCGGCTTCGAGCAGATCCTGAAGAACTCCCTGACCACCCTCCCCATGGGCGGCGGCAAGGGCGGCTCCGACTTTGACCCCCACGGCAAGTCCGACGGTGAGGTCATGCGTTTCTGCCAGAGCTTCATGACCGAGCTCTACCGCCACATCGGCCAGTTCACCGACACCCCGGCCGGCGACATCGGCGTCGGCGCCCGCGAGGTCGGCTATATGTACGGCCAGTACAAGAAGATCGTCGACCGCTTTGAGGGCGGCGTCATCACCGGCAAGGGCCTGACCTACGGCGGCTCCCTCGCCCGCACCGAGGCCACCGGCTACGGCATCTGCTACTTCTCCGCCGAGGTGCTCAAGCACCTGAGAAACGACAGCTTCGAGGGCAAGAAGGTCATCGTGTCCGGCTCCGGCAACGTCGCGCAGTACTGCGCGCAGAAGTGCATGCAGTTCGGCGGCAAGGTCATCGCCATGAGCGACTCCAAGGGCTACATCTATGATCCCAACGGCATCAACCTCGACGTGCTGTTCGACATCAAGCAGAAGCGCCGCGCCCGCATCAGCGTCTACGCCGACGAAGTGCCCGGCAGCGAGTACCATGAAGGCTGCAAGGGCATCTGGACCGTGCCGTGCGACATCGCCATGCCGTGCGCGTCCCAGAACGAGATGGATCTCGAGGGCGCGAAGGCCGTCATCGCCAACGGCGCCATGGCTGTGTTCGAGGGCGCGAACATGCCGCTGACCCCCGAGGCCATCAACGCGGTCATCGAGGCCGGCCTGCTCTACACGCCGGGCAAGGCTTCCAACGCCGGCGGCGTCGCCACCTCCGGTCTGGAAATGAGCCAGAACTCCCTGCGCATGAGCTGGAGCTTCGAAGAAGTCGACGAGAAGCTGCACGGCATCATGAAGAACATCTTCAAGTCCTGCTATGACGCCTCCGTCGAGTGCGGCCAGCCGGGCAACATGATGCTCGGCGCCAACGTTGCCGGCTTCCTGAAGGTCGCCAACGCCATGATGGCTCAGGGCATTGTGTAATTTCAAAATCTCTGTCGCTGCATAAGGAAGGTCCCCGAAACAGACGTTTCGGGGACCTTTTTTGCGGGTGCGCAGGGAGGCGGTGGGCGGCGGAAGGGGCATGGTTTTTTCCGGCGGCTTCCGGTCATGCGGCATTCTCGGCTCCCTTGTGGAAAGGGAGCTGGCAGCCATCAGGCTGACTGAGGGATTGACATGCGCATTCTCGCACTGCAGCCGGTATCTGCAATCCCTCCGTCACGGTGCAGAGCGCTGTGCCACCTCCCCTTACACAGGGGAGGCATCGCCGGACGGCGATGTATCATAGCATCCAAGGCGGGCCTTGCCCCCTCGGGCTCCCCCGCTGCTCCGGCATTTCGGGAACAGCCGATATTCGCCGCGCCGCAGGAACGCGCAGTCCTGCCTCCGCAGTCAAATCTCCCCTTTGCGCGGCGGGGCGATGCATGCTATAATGGCCGCAGACTTTTTCGGGAGGTGCGGCCATGGACACGCAGAGACTTTCGCAGACGGTGCAGCCGCTGCTTGACTGGTACCGCGGGCACGCGCGCGCGCTGCCCTGGCGCGCCGACCGCGAGCCGTACCACGTGTGGCTCTCGGAGATCATGCTGCAGCAGACGCGCGTCGAGGCCGTGCGTGGGTACTACGCGCGCTTTCTTGCGGCCGCGCCGGACGTGTTCGCGCTCGCGGCGCTGCCGGAGGCGCAGCTGCTCAAGCTCTGGGAGGGGCTGGGGTACTATAACCGCGCGCGCAAGGCGCAGGAATGCGCCCGCGAGATCGCGGCGCGCGGCGGCGTCTGGCCCGACACGGTCGAGGGTCTGCTGGCGCTGCCGGGCATCGGGCCGTACACGGCCGGGGCCATCGCCTCGATCTGCTTTGAGCGCCCGGCCGCTGCCGTGGACGGCAACGTGCTGCGCGTGTGCGCGCGCGTGCTCGACGACGCGACGCCCATCGACAACGCCGCGCACAAGGCGACGCTCACCGCGGCGCTGAGCGCGTGCTACCCCGCCGGGCACTGCGGTGACTTTACGCAGGCGCTCATGGAGCTCGGCGCGACCGTCTGCGGCCCGAACCGCGCGCCGCAGTGTGCCGACTGCCCGATCGCGGTGCTGTGCCTCGCCCGCGCGCACGGCACGGCGGCCGCCCTGCCGGTCAAGGCGCCGAAGCGCGCCAAGCGCGCCGAGGACTACACCGTGTTCTGCCTGCGCTGCGGCGACCGGCTCGCCGTCGAGCGGCGGCCATCGAGCGGCCTGCTCGCCGGGCTCTGGCAGCTGCCGAACACGCCGGGCCTGCTCGACGAGCGGCAGGCGGGTGCCTATGCCAGCGGGCAGGGCCTCGGCGATGTGCGGCTGCGCAGCGCGCGCGACGGCAGGCACATCTTCACGCACATCGTCTGGACGATGCGCTGCTACACGCTCGAGTGCTCGGCCATGCCGCCGCGCTACCACTGGGCCACGCCGGACGAGCTGCGCGAGGAGATCTCACTGCCGACGGCATTCCGGCAGTTTCTGGACGTTGAATCATAGCAAAAAGCCGCCCCTGTCAGGTCAGACAGGGGCGGCGGAATTTTAAATGTGTGCGAATCGAACGCTCGCGCTCAGCGCCAGAAGTCGTCGTTCCGGTCGCGGTACTGCGGCGGCATGGGGTACTGCATGCGGCGGAAGTAGTCAAACACCGTCTCGCGCGTGACACGGCGGTCATCACGCGCCGAGCGGTTCACGCGCCGGATGCCGAACACGTACAGCGCGATCAGGTAGGCATAAAACAGCAGCGTGAAGCGGCCATTGCTCTGCTGCGCGAAGGCCAGAAAGTCATAGCACCCGTGCAGCAGCACCGGCACGACGACGCTCAGCGCGAGGTAGGCCCCGCGGTCCTCAGTGCGCCCCCAGTAGTCGGAGAGCTTGGCGTAACCGTAGAAATAGCCCATGAACACGCCGAAGATCGCGTGGCCGGGCACGGCCGTGACCGCGCGCACGATGCCGGTGGCAAAGCCGTAACTGTAGACATACTTCACATTCTCGAACGCGGCAAAGCCGAGCGCGACCATGACGGCGTAGACGATGGCGTCAAACTGATAGTCGAACGCCGGATTGCGCCACGTCGTGCGCAGGAAGAGGAACTTGCACGTCTCCTCCGTCAGGCCCGCGACGACGAACGCCTCGAGAAAGTAGCCGAGGTAGGCATTGCGCACATGCAGCTGCTCGATGATGGCGCTGAGGATGAGCTCGACCACGATGGCCGGCAGGCACGAGAGCGCGCCGTAACCGAGGAGCTTGGCGAGCAGGGCCGGCGGCTCTTTTTCCGTGCGGTCCTTGCGGCAGATATACACCACCAGCACGACGGCCGGCAGCAGCGCGATGAACATCAAAGGATCGATCATGGGGGAAACCTCCAATCTGGGATGTGCGGGAGCGGGATCCTACATCGCCGTTCGGCGATGCCTCCCTTTCCACAAGGGAGCCAAGGGGCACGATACCGGCGGAAAGGCCGCAGGCTGCCGGTCAGAACAGCAGCCAGATCAGCAGCGGGATCGTCACGGCGGACAGAACCGTGCTGAGGAAAATGCACTTGGACGCGAACGCGTCCGACCGCTCATACTGCAGGCACAGCGCCGTGACGACCATGGCCGACGGACACGCCGCGAGCAGCACCGGGATGCCGAGCAGCACACCGCTGACAAATGGCCGCAGCACCAGCCACGTCAGCAGCGGACACACGAGCAGGCGCGCCGCCGACACGGCATAGACCCGCCAGTCGGTCAGCGCCGCGCGCACGGAAATGGCGCCGAGCGACGTGCCGATGATGAGCATCGACAGCGGGATCGTCGCGCCCGCAAGCGTGGAGATCGTATCAGCGATGACGGCGGGCACATGGATGCGCGAGAGCAGCAGCACGACCGACAGCAGCGTCGCAATGACAGGCATGTTGAGCACCTTGCGCCAGTCAAAGCGCGCGCCGTCCGTGCCCGAGAGCTGCGCCGCGCCGATGGAATAGAGCGCGAGGTTGAACGGAATGTTGCACAGGGAGGCGAAAAACACCATCTCGTCGCCGAAGATCGCCGCGACGACCGGCAGCCCCACGAAGCCCACGTTGCCGAACGCGGTCACGAGCCGCGTCGCACCCACGTCCTCGCTGCGCGTGCGCATCAGCCGCGGCAAAAACCATGCCGGGAGCATCTGCAGCGCGACCATGACCGTCATGACCAGAATATAGTCGAGCAGCTCGCGGCCGCTGAAATCCGGCACGCTCAGCACGGAATTGAGGATGGTCGCCGGCAGCAGCACCTTCACCATCAGGGGCGTCACGCGCTGATTGAACTCCGGCCCCGTGATGCCGATGCGCGCACAAAGATAGCCAAGGAGCATGATGAGCACCAGCATGGCCATCTTGGCAAAAACAATGGACAGATTCATATTTCTCTTTTTCTCTCTTTTCTCGGATTCTCTCGTCGGGCGGCGCATGGTGCTACCAACCCAGTGTAGAATAGTATATGCCAGACATTGTGTCTTGTAAAGCGGAATTCTCAACGGGTACTTGCCAAACGCCGCCCGGCCTGTTACACTGACAGAAAAGGGGGTGTGCGCATGAAGAAAACCGTCATCACCGTCATCCGCGTCATCGTCATCGTCGCCATTCTGGGCCTGCTGACCTACGGCGGCTTTGTGGGGATGAACCGCGTGTCCGGCACCGGGGACTACACCATCGATCAATACGCCGCGACCGACGACGGCGGTCTGCTGACCGTGACGAAGGCCGGCACGACCGTGCACGTCAAGTGCTCGGCCGATCAGCTCGCCGCCGTGGCCGCACAGCCGGACGGCACGTTCCACCTGTCGTTCTCCTACAGCCAGATCACGAACAGCGGCACGCTCAAAGACATCACGCCCGCCGGCTGACCACTGTGCCGCGCGGCTGACTGCCCGTCTGAACACGCCCGCCGGCTGACAACCGGCCGGGCGCGTTTCTTAACAATTCTGAATTTTTCGCGCGCGCTTGCACAATCCGCGCCGGTGCGCGTATAGTAGAGGCAGCAATTAACAGATTTTCGGAAACCAAACATTCTCCCGGAGGTAACCTCGTATGCAGACAACCGATCCCCGCCGCACCTCGCGGTCCGACAGCGAGGAGCGCACGCAGAAGCCGGGCGCGGCCGCCCGGCCGCACCCGGTCAACCGCCGCGCGCCGCGGCGCCGCGGCCCGAACCAGTCGATGCTGGTGTTTGCGGCCGTGCTGGCCGTGATCGTGCTGGCGGCCGTGCTGGTGCTCGTGCTCATGAGCCGGCACAACCGCGCGCCCAAGGACGATCCCGCCGCGCTGGCCACGCCCACCGCGCAGGTCACGGAGCAGGACACCGTGCTCGCGGGGGCAAAGCGCCTCGCCGCGCAGTATGACTACGACAAGGCCATCGCCGCCGTGACGGGCTTTGCCGGGTGGGAGAACGTGCCGGAGCTGCAGCAGGCCAAGGCCGATTTCGAAGCGCAGAAGGCGCAGGCCGTCCGCTACGCCGACCCCACGACCATTCCGCACGTCTTTTTCCACACGCTCATCGCAGACACTTCCCGCGCCTTTGACGGCGACCCCGAGCAGGGCGGCTACAACCAGTTCATGGTCTCGATCAAAGAGTTCAACGCCGTGCTGCAGAGCCTGTACGAGCGAGGCTACGTGCTTGTGGACATTCACGACGTCGCCGGGCCGCAGCAGCAGGCCGACGGCTCGACGAAGTACGTCGCGGGCGACATCTACCTTCCCGCCGGGAAAAAGCCCATCGTTATGTCGCAGGACGACGTGTGCTACTACGAATATATGACCGACAGCGACGGCGACGGCAAGCCCGACAAGGGCGGCGACGGCTTTGCCTCCCGTCTGCTAGTGAAAGACGGCAAGCTCACGTGCGAGTACGTGGACGCCGACGGCCAGACGCTCTACGGCAGCTACGACCTCGTGCCGCTGCTCGACGACTTCCTGGAGCAGCACCCGGACTTTTCCTACCGCGGCGCGCGCGCGACCATCGCCGTGACCGGGTATCAGGGCGCGTTCGGCTACCGCATCAGCAGCGACTATCAGGCAAAGCTCGGCGCCGAGGCCTTCGCGCAGGCGTGCAAGGACGCACGCGAAGTGGCCGACGCGCTGCGCGCCGAGGGCTACACGATCGCGAGCCACAGCTACGGCCACCTGACCTACGGCGACATTTCGCCCGAGCGCCTGGCCGGCGACGCGCAGAAGTGGAACGATCAGATCGCGGCCGTCATCGGCGAGACCGACGTGCTGCTCTACCCCTTCGGCAGCGACATTGCCGGCATCGAGGCCTACAAGGGCGCGAAGTTTGACACGCTCTACGGCCTGGGCTTCCGCTATTTCTGCAACGTGGACTCGGCCGAGCACTGGGTGCAGATCCACGACGGGTATGTCCGTCAGGGCCGGCGCAACATCGACGGCTACCGGATGTACTACCAGCCGAACCTGCTCGACGACCTGTTCGACACCAAGACCGTCTGGGACGACGCCCGCCCGACGCCCGTGCCGAAGATCTGACCGAAACCAAAATACCTCCGTATGACTGCATCATACGGAGGTATTTTTATGCCGGATGTCGAACCGCCACACGGCGACGGCGTAGGACACGAAGGCGATGGCCTCGATGACCATGCACGAGTACGAGCGCGCGAGGATGTCATACGTGAACCAGAACGGCGAATTGGTCAGATAAAGCAGGCGCGTGCGGCGCATGTCGCGCGTCCAGAGCGCGACCGTCGTCATGCTCATGGCGATGCCGGGCAGCAGGCTCACCGGCCCGTCCCACGTGAGGACGGTGTTGACGACGTACAACGCCAGAAACGCCCACAGCCACGCGCGGCTCTGCGCCCACTTGCGGTCGTTGAAGTAAAACACGACGCTGCGCGCGAACGACAGAATGTTGATCGTCGCGGCGGTCATCGCGCCGAGCAGCCCGTAGTGCACGATCCACATCAGGCAGGCGGCGGCCTGCGCGGCGAGGATGACACGGCGGTTATTGAATTGCACCGAGACAAACACGATCAGACTGCCGAGCAGACCCAGCGCCTGGTTGAGCCAGAAACCCATGTGCCCACACCCTTTCTTCCCGCGGGAAAGAGTATCGTAACACAAACGCGCGGAAAAGGCAAGCCTTCCCACGCGATTTTTCGCCCACATACAACGCCAAAATATACAAATCAGGAAGCCGCCGCAAGCGCCGCTTTGCTATTTATAAATGGTATCGCTCAGAACCACGCGGTGATCTGCTGCCAGAGCGGCAGACTGACCAGCCAGCGGATGAGCGGCACGAACAGCAGCGCCGGTAAATAATCCGCCACCTTGATCTTCGTGGCGCCGGTCTGGTTGAGGCCGATGGCCGCCACGAGCAGGGAGCCCGCGCACGTGAGGTCCGCGACCGTCGCCTCCGAGAGCAGCGGCGCAATGGCCCCGGCCAGCAGCGTGAGCGCCCCCTCGACCACGAACACCGCCGCGCCCGCGAGCATGACGCCCGCGCCGAGCGTCGTGGCCATCATGGCGCAGAAAACGAGGTCGATCATCGACTTGGTGAGCAGGATACTGTTGTCGCCGCGGATGCCGGCGTCGAGCGAGCCGTTGACCGCCATGGCACCCACGCAGCACAGCAGGCTCGCCGTGACAAAGCCCTCGGCCAGCGACGGGCCGCCCTCGTGCCGGTGAACGTGCGTCTCGACCCAGGTGCCGAGGCGGTGGATGGCCCCGTCGATGTTCAGCAGCGCGCCCACGGCCGCGCCGAGCGTCATGGACACGATGACGATGAGGATGCTCCGGCACGCGAACGCGCCCGAGATGCCGATATACAGCACGCAGAGACCGAGACCGATCATGACCGTCTTGCTCACGCGCTCGGGGATGCCCCGCCGAAACAGCAGGCCGACCGCACCGCCGGCCACGATGGCCAGCGCGTTGACGATGGCGCCTGTCATGCTCATGAATGATCCGCTCCTTCCCGCCGCGTCCGCCATATTTAAATAAGGTATCCCCCCGGACACGGCGCGCCATGAAATGTTACCGCTCTACGATAGCACAACCGCCCGGCAGTGTAAACACCCAAATGCGGCAGATTCAGCCGTGCGGCGCGGGGCTGGACGCTTTGAGCTCGCTCAAAAACAGCTGCCCGGCGGTGGACAGGCCGGTCTTCTGCTTGTAGATGACGCCGATGGTGCGCTGCAGCTCCGGAGAGAGCCGGCGTGCAGTGAGCCGCTGGCCGCTGCGGCGCAGCACGGCCTCCGGCAGGATGGACACGCCGAGCCGGCTCTCGACCATATTCAGGATCGTGTAGTCGTCGGCCACGCGGTACTGCACGTTGATCTGCGGGTGGCGCGCAAGCAGCTCGCGGATGCAGCCGCCGCCGCGCCCCTCCTCGAGGAGGATGAACGGCTCGGCCGCCAGCTCATCGACCTGAATGAAAATGTTCTCGCCCAGCGGGTGGCCCTCGGGCAGGACGGCGAGCATGGTGTCGCGATAGATCGGCTCGCATGCAAACGGCGTCGTGCGCGACATGTCCGTGAAGCCGAAGTCGACCACGCCCTCGCGCACCCAGTCCTCGATCTCGTAATACAGGCCCTGATAGAGCTCGAAGCGGATGCCGCTGTGCTGGCTCCGGAAGCGCTCCATGGCCGGCGGCAGCAGGAAGCTCGACACGCTCGTGAACGTGCCGAGGCGGATCGTGCCCTGCTCGAGCCCGCTGAAGCCCGCCGCCTGCGACTGGAGCATGCGGTAAGCGTTGACCGTGTCGCGGATGTACGGCAGCAGGTGGCGGCCCTCGTAGGTGAGCGCCACGCCCGAGCGCGAGCGCACCAGCAGCGTCACGCCCAGCTCCTCCTCCAGCGACTTGATCATCTGGCTGACGGCCGACTGCGTGTAGCCGAGATCGCGCGCCGCGTCCGAAAAACTGTTGCGCTCAAAGACCTTCAGAAAGGCAATGTATCGGTTCATAAGCACCTCACAAATAAGAAACGCTAATTTAACTATCAGAAATATTTGCTTTACTTATCTATAAAGGCATTATATAATGGGCACTGTCAGATAGCAAGCGGGAATTTTCGTGACCGCACACGAACCGCTCCGCCCGCTGACTGGCACGCAATTTCTCCCCCAAGCAACATGATAATTCCTTTTTCCAACTCCATTTCTCCTATGGAAACGCCCCTGCTGGTTTGTCCGTTCCGGCAGGGGCGTTTTCCGTTTTGCAGGAGATTTGCTGCGCACTTTTCAAGCCGTCTCCTTTGAGGGGAAGGCAGCGCCATACGGTACTGTGGCCGCAAGGAGAAAATATCGCCGTTCGGCGATGTCTCCCCTGTGTAAGGGGAGGCGTCACGGCGCTCTGCGCCGTGCCGGAGGGGCTGCAGATACCGGCCGCAGTGCAAGAATGCGCGTATCAATCCCTCAGTCAGCCTGACGGCTGCCAGCTCCCTTTGCACAAGGGCGCCAAGGGGCGCGGGACGGACGTACCGGAAAAAACGATCACCCCGCCGCAGACAAAGCAGCCCTCCCGGATCGGGAGGGCTGCTTTCCCTTGAAATTCTGCCCCAACGGTCAGTCCACCACCGTGACGGCCGCAGTGGTGGACGCGGCGATGGCGTCCGCCTGCAGGGCGTCGGCCGTGACGGTCTGCAGCGGCAGACTGCCGAGTGCCGACCAGTCCAGCGACCCGGGAACGCCGCGCACCGTCAGCTCCGTGAGCCCGGTGAAATCCTCCAGACCGGATGTGCTGTCCAGCTCGCAGCGGATGAGCGTGAGCGACGTGATCGCCCGCTCGCGGTCGAAGCTGTGGAAGAAATCGCCGCGCAGATCGCAGTCCACGAGCGTGACGCGCGTGAGCGAGGACTTGTGCAGCGGGATCAGCAGCTCGCGGCGCGTGCAGTGCGAGAGCGTGATGTCCTGCAGCTTTGTGAGCGCGCGCAGCTCGGACAGGTCCGACACGTTTGCGCCGTTGAGACTCAGCTTCCGCACGTTCAGGCAGCGGCCGAGGCCGGTCGGGTCGGTAATGGCGTTGCCGTCGGTCGTGAGGGCCGTGAGCTTCGGCAGCTGTTCGATGCCCGACAGGCTCGTGAGCCGGTTGGCGCTGACATCGAACACCTCCACGCCGCAGGCGGGCAGGCTCTCAAGCGAGGTCAGCGACTGGAACTGCACCGAGACCACCGTCAGGCTCGGGAAATACGCGAGGTCGGACAGGTCGCGGATGCCGCCGCGGCGCACGGTGACGCTCTGGCCGGAGGGGTCGGTCATCTCCGCCGTCTCGACACCGGCGGCCGCCGCGTCCACGCCCTGCTGCGGGGCGGCGAACCAGTACCGGTCGCCGCAGACGTACAGTGCCGTGAGGCCCTTGAGGTCCGCGACCGTGAGCTCGCCCGCGGGCTTGCCGGCATAGTCGCGCGCGGCCTGCTCGAGCAGCGGGTTCTGGAACTGGGCCACCGTGTCGTCCGCGAGCGTCTGCACCGCGACGGTTTTCGCCGTGAAGCGGTAGAGCAGACCCGTGAAGTGGCCGACGATGCCGGCCGCGATCAGGCAGCCGGCGAGCACAATGGCAATGATTTCCGCCGCGAGGCCGCGGCGCTTTTTCTTCGGCCGCTCAGGCTTCGGCGCCTTGGGCGGCTTTTCATGCTTGGCCCGGCGGGGCTTGGCGGCGCGGGGCTTTTTCTCTCTCGCCTTTTTCCCGGGCGCGGGCGCCGGGGCATCCGGCAGCTCCGGCGGCTCGCCGGCGAATTTTGAAGCGTCGAGCAGCTCGGCCGAGAAGAGCTTGTCGTAGAAATATTCCTCGCTCGGGTAGGTGTACTTCATGAGCGCGAAGAGGTTGCCGATCTGCATCTCCATGCCGGGGGAGAGCTCCGTCTGTTCGAGGTAGACGTTGATGACGGGTTTTTTCTTCGTCAGGGCATAGTGCATCTCCTTGCGGCAGTTGTCCGAGCGCAGATACGCCGGGGACAAGAACGCCAGCACGAGCTGCGCGCGCTCGAGATGCGACGCGATGCTCTCCGGCCACTCGCTGCCGGCCTCGATGCCCTCATCGTACCAGACGCGAAAGCCGCGCGACTGCAGGGTGCGGATGATCTCGAGCACGGCCGCGTCGTTCTTGTGCGCGTAGCTGACGAAGAGATACGGCAGCGTGCCCTCATAGGGGCGCAGAAGGGTCTTCAAGGAACCACCTCCGGAAAAATTTCAAAATTCAACTGGATTTTGTTCGTGTATCACACACGGCCGGGCCCGGCAAGGGCTTTGAGCCCGGCGAGGTACGCATACGGCACGCGCAGCCCGCCCCGGCCGGAGCCGAGGGCGATGTCCGGCTTGCGCAGACCGTGATAGTCCGAGCCACCGGAGGGCGCGAGACCGAAGCGCTCGGCCAGCGCCTGCGCCGCCGCCGTCTGCTCGGGCGTATAGGTCGTGTAGTGCACCTCGACGCCGAGGGCCCCGGCGTCCGCCGCCGCGGCGAGCATGGCGGCGCGCTGCGCATCGTCGAAGCGGTACTTGAAGATGTGCGCCACGACCGGCACGCCGCCCGCCGCGCGCAGGGCGCGGGTGAAGTCCTCCAGCGGGACGTTGTAGCGCGGGACATAAAATTCCTTCCCCCGGCCAAGCAGGCCGCGCATGCCGTCCGGCACCGACGCGATGCACCCGCGCTGCACGAGCAGCGCCGCGATGTGCGGCCGCCCGAGCACCGTCTGCCCCGGGAAGGCCGCGTGCAGGTCGGCCATCGTGATGGGGTAGCCCGCATCGTGCAGGCGCTGCACCATGGTCTCGTTGCGGGCGTTGCGCTCGTCGGTCGCGCGGGTCATGAGCGCACACAGGGCGGTATCCTCCGTGTCCATGAAGTAGCCGAGCAGGTGCACCTCCTCGCCGCCCCAGACGGTGGACAGCTCCACGCCGGGCACGACCTCGATGCCGCAGCGCTGCCCCGCCGCGCGGGCTTCGGGCAGGCCGGCGAACGTGTCGTGGTCCGTGACGGCCACGGCCCGCAGGCCGAGCGCCGCCGCCTTGCGCACCACGTCAGCCGGCGCGTCCGACCCGTCGGACGCGAGCGTGTGCGTGTGCAGGTCAATCCGCTCCATGGCGCACCTCCAGCCCGTCCGGCAGCGCGTCGCCCTGCCAGAGGACATAGACCGTGCCGTCCGTGACGCGCACCGTGGCCGCCGCGCCGGTGAAGGAATTGCTCACGCCGAGCGGCATGGCGCAGCGCAGCTCCGCGTCCGTGATCTCGTAGAGCAGGCCGCGCAGCGTGACGCCGCGCGCGGCATCGCCGCTGCTGAACACGGACACCGTGCCCTCCATACCGGCGGGAAAGGTCAGCGTGCCGTTTTGCACCGCCGTGACCACCCAGCCGCAGCCGATGAGCCAGCCCTGCGCGCCCGCGTCCGTGAGCCCGCGCAGCGTCTGCAGGCTCGCGATCGTCTGGTCGAGGCGGCCGCCGAGCGCGCCCGCCATCACGAGCCGCCGGTACCCGTGCGCCAGCGCCCAGCGCACGGCGAGACCGAGGTCGGTGTCGTCCTTCATGACCGGGTGCGTCTCCACGTTCGGGTGGTCCGGCCGGTAGCCGAGGGAGTCAAAGTCGCCCATGACGAAGTCCGGCTCGATGCCGCAGTCTTTCAGCGAGCGGTAGCCGCCGTCGGCCGCGATCACGTAATCCCCCGCCCGGGGGCTCAGGCGCACGCCGTCGAGACTGGCCGCGCCGACGATGTAACAGGTATTTTCCAAATTCATTCCAGCTTTCCTGAATTTTCGCCCGCTATTGTACCACATTCCGCGCGGCGAGAAAAGAATTGCGTGTAAATTAAGAAGAAACCATATTTGTTAGATTTTAAACTCGCCAAAATTTCAAAATTTTATTTCTATTGTTACTGATATATGATATAATTCCGACGTTGACAGCGCGCCGGAGCACGCCTCTGCGCCGCTGCAGCCCCCACCTCTGCGGCCCGCCGCAGTCAGAAAGGAGACACGACCGTGTCAGAAAAAGTTTTCAACAAGGTCCTTGCCGCCAACCGCGGCGAGATCGCGGTGCGTATCTTCCGCGCGTGCTACGACCTCGGCATCCACACCGTGGCCATGTACTCCAAGGAAGACGAACTGAGCATGTTCCGCACCCGTGCCGATGAGGCCTACCTCGTCGGCGAGAACAAGAGCCCCCTGGGCGCGTATCTCGACATCCCCGAGATCATCGACCTGGCCAAGCGCCGCGGCGTCGACGCCATCCACCCGGGCTACGGCTTCCTGTCCGAGAACGCGGACTTTGCCCGCGCCTGTGAAGAAGCCGGCATCACGTTCATCGGCCCCCCGAGCGACGTGCTCGGCAAGATGGGCGACAAGCTCTCGGCCAAGCAGATCGCCATGGAGTGCGGCGTGCCGGTCATCCCCGGCTGCTCCGAGCCCCTGCGCGACGGGCAGGAGGCGCTCGAGAAGGCCATCAGCTTCGGCTTCCCCGTCATCCTCAAGGCGGCGGCCGGCGGCGGCGGCCGCGGCATGCGCCTGTGCGAGATGCCCGAGGACGTCATCCCCGCGTTCGAGCTCGTCAAGAGCGAGGCGCGCAAGGCCTTCGGCAATGACGACATCTTCATCGAGAAGTACCTCGTGCAGCCCAAGCACATCGAGGTGCAGATCCTGGCCGACCAGTACGGCAACGTGCGCCACCTCGGCGAGCGCGACTGCTCGCTGCAGCGCCGCTACCAGAAGGTCGTCGAGTTCGCGCCCGCGTGGAGCGTGCCCGAGAGCATCCGCGAGCAGCTGCACGCCGACGCCGTGAAGATCGCCGAGGCCGTCGGCTATGTCAACGCCGGCACGGTGGAGTTCCTCGTCGACCGCGACGGCAACCATTACTTCATCGAGATGAACCCCCGCATCCAGGTCGAGCACACCGTCACCGAGATGGTCACGAACATCGACCTCGTGCGCGCGCAGATCCTCATCGCCGAGGGTCAGCCGATCAGCCACCCGGAGATCGGTCTCGGCGACCAGAACAACCTCAAGGTCAACGGCTACGCCATCCAGTGCCGCGTGACCACCGAGGACCCGGCCAACAACTTCGCGCCCGACAACGGCAAGATCGAGGCCTACCGCTCCGGCGGCGGCTTCGGCGTGCGTCTCGACGGCGGCAACGTCGGCACGGGCTCGGTCATCTCCCCGTACTACGACTCCCTGCTCGTCAAGGTCACGAGCTGGGACTGCACCTTCCCCGCCGTCTGCCGCAAGGCCACCCGCGCCATCAATGAAGAGCACGTGCGCGGCGTGAAGACGAACATCCCGTTCGTGACGAACATCCTCACGCACCCGACGTTCATCGCCGGCAAGTGCCACACGAAGTTCATCGACGAGACGCCGGAGCTGTTCGAGTTCACCGAATCGCGCGACCGCGCGACCCGCGTGCTCAAATACATCGCCAACATCCAGGTCAACAATCCCGACGCCGAGCGCCACCAGTACGACACGCCGCGCTTCCCGAAGGCGCAGCGCGAGATCTCGAAGCAGGACGGGCTCAAGCTCCTGCTCGACACCGACGGCCCCGAGGCCGTCAAGGACTGGGTCCTCGGCCAGAAGAAGCTGCTCATCACCGACACGACGATGCGCGACGCGCACCAGTCCCTGCTGAGCACCCGCCTGCGCACCCGCGACATGCTCAAGGGCGCCGACGGCACGGCCGACATCCTCGCCGACTGCTTCTCGCTCGAGATGTGGGGCGGTGCGACGTTCGACACCGCCTACCGCTTCCTGCACGAGTCCCCGTGGGAGCGTCTGGAGATGCTGCGCGAGAAGATCCCGAACATCCCGTTCCAGATGCTGCTGCGCGGCTCGAACCTCGTCGGCTACGCGAGCTATCCGGACAACCTCGTGCGCGCCTTCATCGCCGAGTCCGCCCGCGAGGGCATCGACGTGTTCCGCGTGTTCGACTCGCTCAACTGGATGCCGAACATGGAGACCGCCATGGACGAGGTCCTGCGCCAGGGCAAGTTCCTCGAGGGCACCGTGTGCTACACCGGCGACATCCTCGACCCGACGCGCGACCGCTACACGCTCGAGTACTACGTCAACTTCGCCAAGGAGCTCGAGCGCCGCGGCGCCCACATGCTGGCCATCAAGGACATGTCCGGCCTGCTCAAGCCCTACGCCGCCAAGAAGCTCGTGAGCACCCTCAAGCAGGAGATCGGCATCCCCATCCACCTGCACACGCACAACACCACCGACAACCAGATCGCGACCTATCTCATGGCGGCCGAGGCCGGCGTGGACGTGGTCGACACCGCCATCGGCCCGCTCGCGAACCTCACGAGCCAGCCGTCGATGAACGCCGTCGTCGAGTCCCTGCGCGGTCAGGAGCGCGACACCGGCTTTGACCCGCAGCGCCTGCAGGAGCTGGCCGATTACTGGGCCGACGTGCGCCTGCGCTACGAGAGCTTCGACAAGGGCCTCAAGGTCCCCGTCACCGATATCTACCGCTACGAGATCCCCGGCGGCCAGTACACGAACCTGCAGCCGCAGGTCGAGTCGCTCGGCCTCGGCCACCGCTTCGCGGAGGTCAAGGAGATGTACCGCACCGTCAACCTCATGCTCGGCGACATCATCAAGGTCACGCCGTCGTCCAAGATGGTCGGCGACCTCGCGATCTTCATGGTGCAAAACGACCTCACGCCCGAGAACATCGTCGAAAAGGGCGAGCACCTTGCCTTCCCCGACAGCGTCGTGAGCTACTTCAAGGGCATGATGGGCCAGCCGCCCTGCGGCTTCCCGAAGGATCTGCAGCGCGTCGTGCTCAAGGGCGAGAAGCCCATCACCGGCCGCCCCGGCGACCTGCTGCCGCCCACCGACTGGGATCAGCTGCGCCGCGAGATCGTCAAGTTCTACCCGAACTACGAGGAGCCGCGCTCCCTCATCTCCTACGCCATGTACCCGAAGGTCTATGAGGAGTACGTCCGCCACCGCAAGGAGTACGGCTACATCATGCGCATGGGCAGCCACGTGTTCTTCAACGGCATGGCCGTCGGCGAGATGAACAAGATCAACATCGAGGACGGCAAGACCCTCATGATCAAGTACATCGGCCTCGGCGACCGCAACGACGACGGCACGCGCAACGTGCAGTTCGAGCTCAACGGCATGCGCCGCGAGGTCGCCGTGCCCGACCCGACCGCGGCCGACAAGGCCAAGACCGTCGTCATGGCCGACCCGAACGACAAGAGCCAGGCCGGCGCGTCCATCCCGGGCATGGTGTCGAAGGTCAACGTCAAGCCCGGCGACCAGGTCAAGGTCAACGACGTGCTCGCCGTGATCGAGGCCATGAAGATGGAGACGAGCGTCGTCGCCCGCATGGACGGCACGATCGACGAAGTCTTTGTCAAGGGCGGCCAGTCGGTCAAGGCCGGCGAGCTGCTGCTGACGATCAAGTAAATCCCCGGTTTTTTCAGGCGGAGCGCACCCTCGTGCGCTCCGCGTTTTTGCGCGCAAAAGCAAAGGCGGATGGCAGTTTTTCAAGCCTTCCCCTCAAAGAGGAAGGCTTGAAAAGGCACGCCGCTGTGTTTTTGTCCATTTTGCCGCTTTTGTCCCATCCGCGCCGGAAAGACTGGAAATGCCCGGAGCATTATGTTATAATCTTTGAACCATCATGATGAGACTGGGTCAGTGTCGCCGCAGGCGCCCAGATCTGAGAGGAGTTTTTTTCGTGCTTGTGCCCTATTCCTGGTTCCAGATCCTCTGGTACTTCTACATCTATGGATTTCTCGGCTGGTGCTCCGAGGTGGCCTTCGCCGCCATCGCGCACGGCAAGTTCGTCAACCGCGGCTTCGTCAACGGCCCCATCTGCTCCATCTACGGCTTCGGCGTGATGAGCGTGCTGCTCGTGCTCGGGCCGCTCAAGAGCAGCCTCTGGCTGCTGTTCGGCGGCAGCGTGCTGTTCACGAGCGCCATCGAATACCTCACCGGCTGGGTGCTCGAAAAGGTGTTCCACGACAAGTGGTGGGACTACTCCAAGCGTCCGCTGAACATCAAGGGCTACGTGTGCCTGGAGTTCTCGGTGCTGTGGGGCATCGCGTGCGTGTTCGTGGTCGATGTGTTCCAGCCGCTCGTGGCCAAGGTCGTCGACCTCATCCCGAAAAAGCTCGGCTGGGTGCTGCTCGGCACGTTCAGCGCCCTGTGGATCGCGGACAACATCATCACCGCCATGGAGATCCGCAAGCTGCCGAAGAAGCTGCGCGCTCTGCAGGCCATCGAGGATTCGCTCACGGCCATCTCCGACGAGATCGGCGAGGAGATCTATATTCGCGCCTCGGACGCGAAGGACCGCGGCATGGAGGTTTACACCGACGCGAAGGAAAAAGGCGCCCAGATCGCAGAAAAGCGTGCCGAGAACTCGCTCATGCGCCGCAGCGAGCTGCTGGCGCGCCGCAGCGAACTGCTGCAGCGCCGCGAGGAGCTGCTGGGTCAGCGCAACATCGTGCACGAGCGTATCGCGCAGGCGTTCCCGGCGCTGCGCGAGGGCAAGACCAACGGCCCGGCCTTCACGCGTGTGCATGAGCATGCGCAGCGCCGCAAGCAGCTGGCCAAAGCCCTGAAGGCGAAGGCCAGAGAACTCAAGAACAAGGCCAAGGACCGCTCCTGACCTGACACAGGAAGAGGAGAAAAAGAATACCATGAATCTCTATCTGATCGGACATGATTACCGCTATGCGGTGGAGCAGATGCTCCTGACGCTGTTTCCGGACGAGCGCCCGGAGTATCCGGACGGACGGCCGACCGGCGACCGCGTGGAGCTGCGGCTCATGCCCGGCCCCAAGATCACGACCGCGACGTGCGTGCTCGTCTATCACGGACGGACGGCCAACGGCCGCACGAGCGTGCCCAACGGTGAGCTGACCGACCCCACCGAAACCGACCGGCGGCTGCAGGGCGCGGTCAAGCGCGCGTTTTACCGCGCGGCCATGGGCATCGGCATGCCGCACAGGCCGTGGGGCATGCTCACGGGCGTGCGCCCCGGCAAGCTCATGACCCCCCTGCTCGCACAGGGCATGGGCGACGCGCAGGCCATGCGCTATTTCGAGCGGCACTACGACGTGGCGCCCGCGCGCGCCGCGCTCGTCGTGCGCACCGCCCACGCCACGCTGCGCGCCATGGACGCGCTCGGCGACAAGGACGTGTGCCTGTACGTGGGCATCCCGTTTTGCCCGACGCGCTGCGCCTACTGCAGCTTCGTGAGCCAGTCGGTGGAAAAGAGCATGGCGCTCGTGCCGGAGTTTCTGCAGGCGCTCGCGCGCGAGATCGCCGCGACGGCAGAGGCCGTGCAGCGCGCCGGTCTGCGCATCGTGTCGCTCTACATTGGCGGCGGCACGCCGACCACGCTCTCGGCGCGCCAGCTCGACGCGCTGTGCACGCAGCTCGAGGCGGCATTCGATCTCAGCGCCCTGCGCGAGTTCACCGTCGAGGCCGGCCGGCCCGACACCATCACGGCCGACAAGCTGCACGTGCTGCGCGCGCACCGGGTCGACCGCATCAGCGTCAATCCCCAGACGCTCGACGATCGTGTGCTCGAGACCATCGGCCGCCGCCACACCGCGCAGGATATTTTCGACGCGCTGCGCCTCGTGCGCGAGACCGGCGGCTTCGCCGTGAACATGGACCTGATCGCGGGCCTGCCCGGCGACACGCCGGACGGCTTCCGCGCCACGCTCGAGCAGGTGCTCGCGCTCGCGCCCGAAAACGTGACCGTGCACACGCTGTCGCGCAAGCGCGGGGCCGACCTCATGACGCAGGACGCCCCCATCCCCGACGGGGAGCAGGTCGGCGAGATGCTCGACTTTGCCAATACCGCGCTCGACGCGGCCGGCTACGCGCCGTATTACCTCTACCGGCAGAAGTTCATGTCCGGCGGGTTTGAAAACGTTGGCTGGACGCGGCCGGGGCAGGAGAATCTCTACAACATCTGCATCATGGAGGAGCTGTGCAGCATCCTCGCCATGGGCGGCGGCGCCTCGACGAAGCTCGTGCGCCCCAACGGCGGCAGGCTCGAGCGGCACATCGACCCCAAGTATCCCACGGAATACATCGCCAATATCGACCGCATCTGCGCGGCCAAGGCGGAACTGGAGGCGTTTTTTCAATGAGTTACCACATTCAGGAGATCAACCGCCGCATTCAGACTGACCCCAAGGAATTCGTTGACGCGTGCGACGCGGCCTACGCCGAAAAGATCGAGCGCGCGGCCCGCGCCATCGCCGAGAACGTGCACACGTGCCCGATCGTGCTGCTGTCCGGCCCGTCCGGCAGCGGCAAGACCACCACGGCCATGAAGATCGCCGAGGCCCTGCGCCGGATGGGCATCGGCAGCCAGAGCCTCGCCATGGACGACTATTTCCGCACCGTGAACCCCCGCACCGCGCCGCGCACGCCGGAGGGCGACATTGACCTTGAGTCCCCCGCGTGCCTGGACATGGACCTGCTCGGCGAGCACCTCAACGCGCTCGCCCGCGGCGAGGAGATCCACCTGCCGCGCTATAATTTCGTCACGCGCGTGCAGTCCGGCCCCATCGGCCGGCCCATGCGCCTCGGCAAGGACGAGGTCGCCGTGTGCGAGGGCATCCACGCGCTCAATGACGACATCGCCGCCTACTGCCCGGACGCGTTCCGGCTGTATATCAGCGCGCGCTCCATCGTCGTGGACAGCGACGGGCGCGAGGTGTTCAAGGGCACGTGGATGCGCCTGCTGCGCCGCCTTGTGCGCGACAGCAACTTCCGCGGCACCCCCGCCGCCGCGACGCTGGACATGTGGGCCAACGTCCGCCGCGGCGAGAAGCGGTTCATCTCCCCGTTCAAGGAGCGCGCGAATTTGATGTTCGACTCGTCGTTCCCGTGCGAGGTGTCCATCCTGAAAAACTACGCCGCGCCCCTGCTCGCGGCCGTGCCCGAGGGCGCGGAGCGCTATGCGGAGATCCGCAGCATCCTGCCGGCGCTCGAGCGCTTCGAGACGATCGACCCCGCCCTGCTCGCGCCCGAGAGCATGCTGCGCGAGTTCATCGGCGGCGGCGTGTACAGCTACTGAGCGGGCGGCGCTGAATCCTGCAAATACAAAAAGCCTTCTCCGTTGGGAGAAGGCTTTGCGTTTTCCTGCGCCGCACGGCGGTTTGGGTGACAGACGCCGCGAAAACGGGTGATGCGATTTGTCACCGCTGCACAGAATCCCGAATCGTGTTTTGGCGAAACTTACAAATATTATGAATCCTGTTCCAATTTCATAAAGAATCTGCTAAAATGAGGATGTCAGGATCCGGACACACATTTCATTCAACAGGAGGTATCATATGGAACCGTTTGCACTGGTAAAAATGATGGGAACCTTTGTGGCCAATGGCATGACCGGGCGGATCGTCCTGTATCTGCTCCTGCTTGCCGCCGGCGTCGGCGTGCGGTGCGTTTTGCAGCGCCGGCGCGATTTCCGGGCGGCCGTGGGCATCAGCGCCGGGCTGTGGCTCGTGTGCGAGATCCTCGTGGACATCGGCGCGGTGCATGAAATGTCGATCGGCCTGTTCAGCGCCGCCGCCGCTCTGGGTGCGATGGGCCTGATGTTTGCGCTCGGCCTGCTGCTGTGTGCCCTTGTCTGCCGGCTGCTGCGCCGAAAGCAGCTCGCGTGACCCTATGGCAAGCGCCCCCGCGGGGATGTTCTCCCGCGGGGGCGCTTTTCCGTTCTCCGCGCCGTCAGCTCAGCCGCTGCACGAGCGCATCCCACAGCTCCAGCAGCCGGAAGCGCACGACATAGCCGCCGCCGGACTCCGTGACGAGGCGCACATCGTCGTCCGAGAGCGCCTGCACCGCCTGCTCCGACAGGCCCGCCGCCTGCGCGCACAGCGGCGGGAAGATGACGCACCACCAGTTGTGCCCCGCGCCCGCGCCGAGCGTCACGCGCAGGGAGGTATACACCCCCGCCGGGAGGGCGAACGTGCCGTAGTCGCGCGTCGGGTAGTGCTCGGGGCCCAGCGACACGCGCACCGGCCGCTCCCCCGCCGCCGCCTGCGCCGCGCGGGCGATGCCGTCGAGGTCGCCCGCGATGATCTGCTCCGCCGCATCAATATCCGTCACGTCCTGCAGCTGCGGCCCGAGATAGGCCAGCACCGCGTCGCGCACCTGCAGCTTCACGGCCTGCTCGGCGTCGTCGTCCGAGACCGCGATCACGTGCAGCCGCACGAGCCGGGCCGCGAGCAGCTGGCTGCGTGCCTGCGCCCACGTGCCGGTCAGCAGCGTCACGCACACGGCCAGCAGCAGCGCCAGCTCCCACGGGCGCAGCGCGCGGCCGGAATCGGGATGGATGGAGAGAGAATGGGTATGCATCGTATGTCCGCCTTTCTGTGATGAAAAAAACTGCCGGTACCGGGCATCTGTGCTCAGTATCGGCAGTTTTGTTCGGTTTTAATCCGGCGGGCGCTCAGATCTCCAGGCGGGCAATGGTCTCGGTCAGGAAGCACTCTTGATAGTCGCGCGCGAGCCGGCGCTTGGCATACGCCGCGCTGTCGGCATCGGCGAAGAGGCCGAACACGGCCGAGCCCGTGCCGCTCATGACCGCGCCGAGCGCGCCGCCGTCGAGCAGGCGGCTCTTGATGGCCGCGATCTCGCCCTCGCGGTGGGTAAGCACGTCCTCAAAGACGTTGTACATCCGGCGGGCGAGCCGGGGCATGTCCCCGTCGGCGAGCGCGGCGCAGATGCCCTCCGTGTCCGGACGGCAGCGCGAGGTGCGCGCGTCCACGCGGTGGAACAGCTCCGGTGTCGAGATCGGGAAGTCCGGCTTGCAGATCACGACCGGCAGGCGCGGCATGGGCGTGACGGGCGTGAGCCGCTCGCCGCGGCCCTCGGCCAGCACCGTGCCGCCCGCGACGCAGTACGGCACGTCCGAGCCGATCTCGGCCCCCATCTCCTCGAGCTGCATGCGGGTGAAGCCCGCGCCGGTCAGCCGCTCGAGTGCGCGCAGCACGGCCGCCGCGTCCGACGAGCCGCCGCCCAGCCCCGCGCACACGGGGATGCGCTTGTGCAGCCGGATGTGCACGCCGCAGGTAAGCCCCGCGCGCGCGAGAAACACCTGCGCCGCGCGCACGGCCACATTGTCCGCCCCGCAGGGCAGATAGCTGCGGTTGGTCTCGGCGCGGCAGGTGCCGGTATCGTCGAGTGTGACGGTCACATCGTCGTGCAGGTCCACGCTCTGCATGACCATGCGCAGGTCGTGAAACCCGTCGGGCCGCGCGCCGAGCACGTCCAGCGACAGGTTCAGCTTCGCCCACGCGGGCTCCATCGTCGTGCCGGTCACAGCTTTTTCAGTTCGAAGAGCAGGTCCATCAGCTCCGCGCCGTCGTCGACGTACGGGCCCTTGCGGCCGTTGGCCTCGGAATACGGCAGGCCGGAGCCCTCCGTCACGCGGCTGTCATAGAGCACGAACGGCACGGGGTCGGCGCCGTGCGCGCCGTTGGCCATGTATGTCATGTGGTCCGAGAGCAGCAGCAGGCGGAAGTCCTCGCCCGCGGCGCGCAGCGCCTCGGTCACGGGGGCGACGACGTCGGCGCTCAGGCGCTCGATGGAGTAGATCTTGTGCTCGAGGTCGTGGTTGTGCGTGGCCTCGTCCGGGCCCTCAAGATGCAGGGCCACGAAGTCGTGCCGTTTGAGCACGTCGAGCGCGGCGGCAACCTTGGCGGCGTAGTCGGTGTCCCACTCGCCGGTCGCGGTCGGGACGGTGACGGCCTCCAGCCCCGTCAGGATGCCGATGCCGTGGCACAGCGGCACGGCCGAGACGACGCCGCCGTCCGAGCCGTAGTGCTCCGGGAAGTTCGGCAGCGCGGCCGCCGTGCCCTCGGCCCAGAACCAGACGCCGTTGGCCGGGAGCTTGCCGGCGGCGCGGCGCGCGACGTTGATCGGGTGCTGGTCGAGAATGTCGAACGCGCGGCGCATGAGCTCGCGCAGCACGTCGGCGTTCGGGCAGCCGGTGGGCAGGATGGGGCCGATCTCCTCGCCGAGGTGGTCGTGCGGCGGGGCGAGCCGGATGCCCTGGATGTCCACATGGCTCTGCACCGCGAGGTGGCGGAACGACGAGCCCTTGTGGATGACCATGCCGGCCTGCTCGGCCAGCGGGCGGAAGTCGGGGTGATGGAAGAGCATCGTCACGAGCTCGTCCGACTCGCGGCCCTCGATGCTGCCCGCGCTGTGGGAGAGGATGTGCTTGTGCTCGAACGGCACGTCCTCATCGGCATACGTGACCATGTTGCAGCGGTAGCACGCGTCGCCGGGGGCGAGCTGAATGCCGGATGCCGCCGCCTCGAGCGGGGCGCGGCCGAAAAAGTACTTGCGCGGCGAGCAGCCGAAGATGGACATGATGGCCGTGTCGCTGCCGGGGGCGAAGCCCTCGGGCACGTTGCGCACGCTGCCGAGGATGCCGTGGCGCGCGAGGGCGTCGATCGCGTCCTTTTTCGATGCTTCGAGCGGCGTGCGGCCGCCGAGCGTGTCGAGCGGGTGGTCGGCCATGCCGTCGCCGATGACGAGAATGTATTTCATACCGTATCCCTCTTTTCGGAAGATTTTTCGCCGCGGGGTGCCCTGTGGGATGCCGGGACCCGCGGTTTTTTTCTGCCCCACAGTATATACTATTTCCCCCGGTTTGTGAAGCGGCACGGCGGCTTCCGGGGCATTTTGTTTCTATTTGTAGAATTCAACAAAATTATTCAAAATCCTGAATTGGGTATTGGCAATTTTTCGTCATCATGATATAGTAGAATACTGTTAAGTATCCGCTAAGTTTTCGCTAAGAAATTGCCCCGGCGCTGCCGGGGTTTTCCGCAGATCGGGAGGGACAGCAAATGTCGATCGGACAATATCTGCTCGGCGGCGCGGCCGGACTGGCGTTCGGCCTGCTCGTGGCCGCCGGCAACACGCTGCTGCTGCGCCGCAGCCTGCAGCGCGCCAAACAGGACAAAACCACCGTCATGGGCACCAGCGGCCTGCGGCAGGTCATCAACCTCGCCGCGCTCGTGCTCGTGTACCTGCTGCGCAAGGTGGTGCCGCTGCCGCTGGCCGGCACGCTCATCGGCACGGCCGTCGGCCTGTCGGGCGGCAGCATCGCCGGCGTGTGGATCCTCGCGCGGAAAATGGACGACACCATCCCCGCCGAGGGCGTGGAGGTGCCGGATGCGGAGACGATCGCACTGCCCGAAGATGCTGCACAGGAATCCACGCCGGACACCGACCCGGCGGACGAACGGAGGGACGACACCCATGGGTGAGACGAATGTACTGTTTTCCATCGGCCCGCTGGAGGTGACCGGCGCGGTCGTGACCATGTGGGTCATCGTGGCCGTGCTGGCGCTGCTGTCGTGGCTGGCCACGCGCAGACTGCGCGACGTGCCCGGCCCGCTGCAGAACGCCGCCGAAATGGCCGTCGAAAAGCTGCAGGGCTTCTACGGCGGCATCCTCGGCCCGGCCAACGCCCGGCGCTACTTCCCGATGATGGCGACGTTTTTCATCTTCATCGTCGTGTCCAACTACATCGGGCTGCTGCCCGGCGCGGGCGAGGTGTTTACCGTGCCGACGGCCACGCTGTCCGTCACGGCGGGCCTGGCCATCATCGCCTTTTGCATGACGCACACCGTCGGCATCCAGCGCCGCGGCCTGGGGGGCTATCTCAAGAGCTTTATCAAGCCCTTCCTGCTCATGCTGCCGCTCAACCTCATCGAGCAGATCGTGCGGCCGTTCTCCCTCGCGCTGCGACTGTACGGCAACCTCTACGGCGAAGAAATGGTCACGCACGAGCTCGGCAACCTCTTCCCACTCGTGCTGCCGCTGCTCATGCAGGTGCTGAGCCTGCTGTTCTGCCTGATCCAGGCCGTCGTGTTCACGATGCTGCTGTCGATCTATATCGAGGAAGCCATCGAGGAGTGACGCCCTGCATCCCATAAACGCGCAAGGAAAGAAGATTCAGATAACCGAAAAACATTAGGAGGAAAAGAGTTATGTCAACCGGAATCATTGCGATCGCCGCCGCGCTCGCCATCGCCATCAGCACCATCGGCCCCGGCATCGGCCAGGGTCTGGCCGCCGCCCACGCCATGGACGCCATCGCGCGCCAGCCCGAGGCCGCCGGCACCATCCGCTCGAACATGATCATCGCCATGGGCCTGCTCGAATCGCTGACGATCTATGGCCTGCTGATCGCGTTTCTGCTGATCGGCCAGCTCGGCTGAGAAGCCCGGAACAAGGGAGGCACACGCTTTGAGCATCAACATCTCCGAACTGATCTGGACGGTGATCTGCTTTTTCGTGCTGCTGGTGGTTTTGAAGAAGCTGCTGTTTGACCCGCTGGTGTCGTTCATGGCCGCGCGCGACGCGCGCATTCAGGACGGGCTCAGCGCCGGGCGCACCGCCCAGCAGCAGCTCGACGCGGCCGCGCGCGATCGCAGCGAGGCCCAGCGCAAGCAGGCCGCCGCGGCGGACGCGCTGCTGGCCGAGGCCAAGAGCGCAGCCGAGCGCACGCGCGCCCAGGCACTGCAGAGCGCGCACCAGGAGGCCGCACAGGCCACGCGCGCCATGCGGGCGCGTGTGCGCGACGAAGAGACCGCCGCGGCCGCCGCCGTGGACGCGAAGCTGCCCGAGCTCGTCACGGCGCTGACCGGCGGGCTGCTCGGCAGCGACGCCGCCGAGCGCAATGCCGCGCAGATCCGTCAGTGGGTCGCCCCCGCACATGAGGGCTGAACCATGCATGAAATGAATCGAAAGGGGGCGCCGACGCCATGGAATTTCTGAGAGCCATCGGCCCCGTCTTCAACTTCCTGCTGCTGGCAGGCGCGCTGTTTTTCCTGACGCGCAAGCGCATCCGCAAGCTCTTCCAGGACCGGAAGGAGCGCATTGCCGACGCGCTCGGCCGCGCGGCCGACGCGCAGGATCAGGCCCGCCACACCGCCGAGGACATTGCCGAGGCGCAGCAGACGGCCGACGCGCAGGCACAGTGCCAGCTCGCGGACGCGCAGCGTCAGGCGGCGGCCAACACCGCGGCCGCCGACGCCGAGACCGCCCGTCAGGCCGAGGCCGTGCGCCGCAGCGCGCAGCAGACCGAGGCGCAGCTGCGCAGCGACATGGAAGACCGCGTGAGCGACGCGGCCATCGGCCGCATCACGGCGGCCGCCGCCGGCGTGCTGGCGCAGGACGCGTTCGCACCCGCGCGCGCAAACCTCATTGACAACTTCCTCGCCCACATCGGCGAGCATCTGACCACGCAGCCGAGCGACGCGCTCGCCCTCGCCGAGACCGGCACGCTGACCGTGACGGTCGAATCGGCCGAGCCCCCGAGCGCCGCCGCGCTCGACGCGCTCACCGATACACTCACGCGCGCCTACGGCCACGTCACCGTCATGACGACCGTGCGCCCGGAGCTGATCGGCGGCATCTGCCTGCGCATCGGCGACACGCACTATGACGGCACGCTGCGCCATGCGCTCGACCTGCTCGAGCAGGACGCGGCCAACAGCGTCCTGCACACGACGGCCCAAACGCCCGACCTCGCTGACTGCATCCGCGCCAGGCTCGCGGACACGCACGTCGGCATCGACGTGTTCCAGTCCGGCGTCGTCACGAGCCTGTCGGACGGCATCTGCCGCATCCGGGGCCTCGCCGACGCCATGGCCGGCGAGCTGCTGGCCTTTGACGGCACGCTGCGCGGCATGGTCATGGACCTCGGCCGCGAGGACATCGGCGTCGTGCTGCTCGGGCCCTACGGCCACCTGCAGGAGGGCGACCGCGTGCGCCGCACGGGGCAGATCATGTCCGTGCCCGTGGGCGAGGAGATGACCGGCCGCGTCGTCGACGCGCTCGGCCGCCCGATCGACGGGCTCGGCCCCATCCGCACGGCGGAGCGCCGCGCCATCGAGAGCCCCGCGCCCGGCGTCATCGCGCGCAAGGGCGTGAGCGTCCCGCTGCAGACCGGCATCAAGGCCATCGACGCGCTCGTGCCCATCGGCCGCGGCCAGCGCGAGCTCATCATCGGCGACCGCCAGACCGGCAAGACCGCCATCGCCATCGACGCCATCCTCAACCAGAAGGACACCGGCGTGCTGTGCATCTACGTCGCCATCGGCCAGAAGGAATCGACCGTCGCGGGCGTCGTGCAGAAGCTGCGCGACCGCGGTGCCATGGCCTACACCACCGTCGTGTGCGCGCACGCGTCCGAGACCGCGCCCATGCTCTACATTGCGCCCTACGCGGGCGCCGCCATCGGCGAGTACTTCATGTACCGCGGGCGCGACGTGCTCATCGTCTACGATGACCTGTCGAAGCAGGCCGTGGCCTACCGTGAAATTTCCCTGCTGCTGCAGCGTCCGCCCGGACGCGAGGCCTACCCCGGCGACGTGTTTTATCTGCACTCGCGCCTGCTCGAGCGCGCCGCGCGCCTGAGCGAGGAAGCCGGCGGCGGCAGCATGACCGCCCTGCCCATCATTGAGACGCAGGCGGGCGATATCTCGGCCTATATCCCGACGAATGTCATCTCCATCACCGACGGGCAGATCTTCCTCGAGACGGATCTGTTCCACGCCGGTGTGCGCCCGGCTATCAACGTGGGCCTGTCCGTGTCGCGTGTCGGCGGCGCGGCGCAGCTCGGCGCCATGAAGCAGGTCGCCGGCCGACTGCGCATGGACCTGGCGCAGTACCGGGAGCTGGCGTCGTTCGCGCAGTTCGGCTCCGACCTCGACAAGGCCACGCGCGACACGCTCGCGCGCGGCAGCCGCATGACCGAGCTCCTGAAGCAGCCGCAGTACGCGCCCATGGACGCGGCCGATCAGGTCGCGGTGCTCTTCGCCGCCGGCGAGGGGTACACGGACACGATCGCCGTCGAGGACGTGCCGCGCTACGCGGACGCCCTGCTCGCGCGCATCCACCGGACGTATCCGGAGCTGCACGACCTCGTGCACAGCGGCAAAAAGCTGCCGCCCGAGGCGCTCGAGCGCCTGCGCGAGCTTGCCGCCGAGACCCTGAAGAATCTATGAACCATCATCCCCGCCGCCGGCAGAAAGGAGTTGACGCCCCTTGACGAACCTGCATAAGATCCGCGCGCGCATCCGCAGCGTGAACAGCACGCAGCAGATCACCCGCACGATGAAGATGATCGCGGTGTCGAAGCTGCGCAAGACGCAGACGAGCCTTGCGGGCGTGCGCCTGTTCGCGGACAAGAGTCAGGCCGTGCTCAACGCCCTGCTCGCCGGCGACGCGAGCTTTGAGCACCCGTATCTCACGCCCCGGCGCCGCGTCGGCCACGTGTGCTACGTGGTCTTCTGGGGCAACCGCGGGCTGTGCGGGGCGTATAACCAGCTGCTGCTGCGCCACCTCGAGGGGCTCGTGCGCGCCGAGGCGCGCCCCTGCTCCGTGATCGTGTGCGGCCGCTGGGGGCGCGACGTGCTCGCGGGCACCGACCTGCCCGTGCGGCAGATCTTCTCCGACCTGAGCGACACGCCCACCATGGCCGAGGCGCTCGAGATCGCCGAGGTGCTCAAAAACCTCTACCGCACCGGCGAGGCGGACGAGATCCACCTCGTCTACCAGCACTTTGACTCCGTGCTGCACCAGACACCGACGCACCGGCAGCTGCTGCCCGCCGCGCCGGAGGCCGACGCACCCGCCGCGAACAACAACTATCTGTTCGTGCCGGACGCGCAGACCGTGCTCGACAACGTGCTCGAGCTGTACCTGAACAACACGGTCTACGCCGTGATGCTCGAGGCCCGCGTGGGCGAGCACGCCGCGCGCATGACCGCGATGACCGCCGCCACGGACTCGACGGCGGAGCTCATCGAGGACCTGAATCTGGAGTTCAACCGCGCGCGCCAGGCCGCGATCACGACGGAGATCTCCGAGATCGTCGGCGGCAGCGCCGCGCTGAAAAAATCGGACAAATCGGACTAACACCGCGGCGGCAGCGCCGCGTCCCACGAAGGGAGAACGTATGGAAAACGGTATCGTCAAAAGGGTCATCGGCCCGGTGGTGGACGTGCAGTTCCCGGCCGGAAAACTGCCGGAGATCAACAACGCCATCGAGGTGCACGCCGGTGAGCGCCGCATCGTCATGGAGGCGGTGCAGCAGCTCGGCGACAACGCGGTGCGCTGCATCTCGCTCTTTTCCACCGACGGGCTGCAGCGCGGCTGCGTCGCCGTGGACACCGGCTCGAGCGTGAAAATGCCCGTCGGCGAGGCAACGCTTGGCCGCATGTTCAACGTCATCGGCGAGCCGATCGACGGCAAAGGCCCCGTCCACGCCACGGAATATCTGCCCATCCACCGCGAGGCCCCGGCCTTCACGGACATCGCCCCCGCGACCGAGCTGCTCGAGACCGGCATCAAGGTCGTCGACCTGCTCGCGCCCTACGCCAAGGGCGGCAAGATCGGCCTGTTCGGCGGCGCGGGCGTCGGCAAGACCGTGCTCATCATGGAGCTGATCCGCAACATCGCCTACGAGCACGGCGGCTACTCGGTCTTTGCCGGCGTGGGCGAGCGCTCGCGCGAGGGCAACGACCTCTGGAACGAGATGAACGAATCCGGCGTCATCAGCAAGACGGCGCTCGTCTTCGGCCAGATGAACGAGCCGCCCGGCGCGCGTCTGCGCGTGCCGCTCTCGGGCCTGACGATCGCGGAAAACTTCCGCGACGAGTCCGGACAGGACGTGCTGCTGTTTATCGACAACATCTTCCGCTTCACGCAGGCGGGCAGCGAGGTGTCGGCCCTGCTCGGGCGCATGCCCTCCGCCGTCGGCTATCAGCCCACGCTCGCCACCGAGATGGGCAAGCTGCAGGAACGCATCACCTCCACGCGCAACGGCTCGGTCACGAGCGTGCAGGCGATCTACGTCCCCGCCGACGACCTGACCGACCCCGCCCCGGCCACGACCTTTGCCCACCTCGACGCCACGACCGTGCTCGACCGCAGCATCTCGGAGCTCGGCATCTATCCGGCCGTCGACCCGCTCGGCTCCACGTCGCGCATCCTCGAGCCGGACATTCTCGGCCGCCGGCACTATGACACTGCGCGCGCCGTGCAGCGCGTGCTGCAGAAGTATAAGGACCTGCAGGACATCATCGCCGTGCTCGGCATGGACGAGCTGAGCGTGGAGGACAAGGCCGCCGTCAACCGCGCGCGGCGCATCCAGCGCTTTCTGTCGCAGCCGTTCCACGTGGCGGAAAACTTCACGGGCATGGCCGGCAAGTACGTCCCGCTCGACGAGACCATCCGCGGCTTCGAGGCCATCCTCGGCGGCGAGTGCGACGACATTCCCGAGCAGGCATTCCTGTTCTGCGGCTCGATCGACGACGTGCTGCGCAAGCGCGACGCGCTGCAGTGAGGTGCGCCATGGCGGACACACTGCATCTGGAGATCGTCACGGCCGGCGGCGCGGCCGTGGACACGCAGGCTCAGCAGGTCACGCTCCCCCTCGCTGACGGGGAGGCCGGCGTTCTGCCGGGCCACGCGCCGCTGCTCGGCGCGCTCGTGAGCGGCGTCGTGCGCTATACCTCCGGCGGCGCGGAGCACTACTGCGCCGTGAGCCCCGGCACCGTGAACGTCGCGGCCAACACCGTGACCGTGCTCGCCCGCACGGCCGAGCCCGCGCCGGACATTGACCTGCCCCGTGCCGAGGCGGCGCTGCGCCGGGCCGAGTCGGATCTCGAGGCCCGCGGCATGGAGATGAACGTCTCCGTGGCCGAGGCGGCCCAGGAGCGCGCCCGCGCGCGCATCCACGCAGTCCGGCTCTGGCGCAAAAACGGATAAAAAGGCGGGAAATCCCCCGCACTGTCCCATTCAACGGACAGCGGCGGGGTTGCATTTTCGCCCGCAATATGAGAAAATGTCTGCGTATTCGCTTACGCAGACATTTTTGCACATTTTCAAGCCTTCCCCTTGAGGGGAAGGCATCGCGCACTCCGGCCGCTCCCGCAAGGAGAAGACGAGGGGTGCGAGCCCTGCACGCGCCGCAATATCGAACGGTGCCCCCGCCCTTTTATCATCAAACAGGAGATGTGACCCATGGCCCAACCCACTCGCGGCCGCAATTCGCAGGCCAAAAATCATCTGATCACCATCGTGCTCGCGCTCATCATCGCGGGCCTCGCCACCTGGTTCGGCTACGGCCGCGACCATGCCGCCGCCGACCCCAGCGCCACGGCCGCGCCCGGCGTCACCGCGACGGCCGCACCCACGCCCCTGCCCGGTGACGGGCTGACCGTGACGTATCTCGACGTCGGCCAGGGCGACTGTACCCTGCTGCAGTGCGACGGGCAGGTCATGCTCATCGACGCGGCCGAGGGCAACCAGGCCAACAAGATCACGGCCTACCTCAAGCAGCACGGCGTGACGGTCATCGACTACCTCGTCTGCACGCACGCGCACGCCGACCACTGCGGCGGCATGCGGGCCGTCATCGCGGCCTTCCCGGTGCGCACGCTCTACAGCTCCGTCACCTCGAGCAGCAACGGCGCGTTCCAGCGCGTCATGCGCGCGGCCGAGACGGCGAACCTCGCCATCACCGTGCCGGACGTGGGCGACACGTTCGCCCTCGGCAGCGCGACCGTGACCGTCCTCGGCCCGCAGCAGCACTACAGCGATGTCAACAACCAGAGCCTCATCCTGCGCGTGGACTACGGCAGCAACGCCTTCCTCTTCACCGGCGACGCCGAGTACGAGAGCGAGACGGACGTGCTCGACGCGGGCGAAAACGTCCGCTGCGACGTCATCAAGGCCGGCCACCACGGCAGCCGCACCTCCACGGGCTACCGCCTGCTGTACGAGGCGCAGCCGAAGTACGCCGTCATCAGCTGCGGCGCGGACAACGAGTACGGCCACCCGCACGACGACACGCTCAGCCGCCTGCGCGACGCGGACGTGACCGTCTACCGCACGGACCTCAACGGCACGATCGTCTGCCGCTCCGACGGCGTGAACCTCACCTTTACCACCGAGAAAGAAGGCTGATCCCCTTGCGCCGCACCCTCTCGCCGGCAGGGGCGTTCTGGCTCGCCGCGTTCACGTATTTCATCTGGGGCTTCACGTTCCTCGCCTCGCGTATCGCGCAGGACTACGGCACGCCGTTCGTGCTGCTGTTCTGGCGCTTCGCGCTGGCGTTTGCGCTGCTGAATCTGCTGCGCCTGACGGGGCGCTTCCCCGTGCGCTTTCGCTCTCGGAGACTCTGGCCCGTGCTGCTGGCGGGTCTGTTCGAGCCCGTGCTCTACTTTCCCTGCGAGCAGTATGGGCTGAGGCTCACGAGCACGTCGTTTTCCGGCGTCATGGTCGCGCTCATCCCGCTGTGCTCGCTCGTCTACGGGGCGGTCTTCCTGCACGAAAAGGCCACGCGGCGGCAGGTCGTGTTCTCGGTCCTCTCCGTCGCGGGGGTGATCGTGCTGGCCGTCTACGCCACCGGCATCGGCGCGGGGAGTTTTCCCGGCTTTCTTGTCCTGCTCGGCACGGTCTTTGCCGGCGCGGGCTACATAGTGGCCTGCCGCGCGTGCTCGGGCAGCTTCACCGCCTTTGAGCGCACATACATCACCTGCGGCATGGGCGCCGCCGCGTTCGGGGTGCTGTCCGTGCTCGAGCACCGGCACGACCTGCGTGCTGTCGTGCTGCCGATGACGCACGCGCCGTTTGCGCTCGCCATCGTGTTTTTGAGCGTCGTGGCCTCGGTGCTGTCGTACCTCGCGCTCAACCGGGCGCTGGAGGTGCTGCCCGTCGCGCGCACCGCGGCGCTCATCAACTTCTCGACCGTTGTGTCCGTGCTCGCCGGAGTGCTCCTCCTGCGTGAGCCGTTCGGTTGGGTCAGCGCCGCTGCCTCGGCCGCCATCCTCGTCGGCATCTGGGGCGTGCAGCGCTTCGCCGCGCCCACGGTGCCGGATACCGCCGAGAGCGCCGAACCGCTGTCCCTGTCGTGAACGGCCCCGGCCTTTGTCCCACTTCCAGTCTAGTATGCTTTTGCATAACTTGTCAAGAAATTTTTCTCTCAGCAAGAAAGCCAGCCAGCGCGCCCTGCGCTGCACGCATCTCCCGCACCGCACGACCGCCATCACGCACCCGGCCGCAAACGCGCACCAGGCCACACCGTGTCCGCCGATCACCGGCGCTCGCTCCACGCGCCCGGCCGCAAGCCTGCGCCAGACCGCACCGTCCCCATCCGCCGCGAAACAGGTTTTCCACAATCTTTCCACAGAGTTTTCCACAATTTCGCCGGTTTTCCACAGCGGCTTTCTTTCCCCTTGGCTTTCTTTGAGAGAGACAGGGTAAGATATGCTTATGCAGTGCGTTCCTACTGCGCAGTAGAGTATGGTACTGTACTGTACGGTTGGGTATGGTGCCCCGTGACGCAGCTGCTACATCACGCGTGACAGGAGATTCCCGCCGTTCCGGGCATATCCAGCCACAAACCCGATAAATATTCATTTCAAAGGATGACCCCTATGCAATCTACCGAACAGAAGATCGAACGCGCCGCGCTGGCCGGCCTCGCCGCAGCGAGCATGGACGAACGCGAGCGCTCAACGGACATTTCCCTTGCCGAGCTCGCCGCGCTCGTGGAGACGGCCGGCGGCCAGCCCGTCGTGACGCTGCTGCAGAACAAGCCCACGCCCGACCCGCGCACCTTCCTCGGCGAGGGCAAGGTGGCGGAGCTCAAAGAGCGCATTCTCGCCAACGACTGCGACCTCGCGGTGTTTGACAACGAGCTCTCCCCGTCGCAGATGCGCGTGCTGGAGGAGGAGCTCGGCGTGCGCGTCCTCGACCGCTCGGGCCTGATCCTCGACATCTTTGCCCAGCGCGCCCAGACGCGCGAGGGCCAGCTGCAGGTGGAGCTGGCGCAGTACCAGTACCTGCTGCCGCGCCTGACCGGCATGTGGACGCACCTCGTGCGGCAGACGGCCTCGGGCGGCTCGTCGCCGATCGGCACGCGCGGCCCGGGCGAAACGCAGCTCGAGACCGACCGCCGCCACATCCGCCGCAAGATCCAGAAGCTGCAGGCCGAACTCGAGGACGTGCGCAAGATCCGCCGCACGCAGCGCCGCCGCCGCGAGAAAAATGCCCTGCCGGTCGTGGCCCTCGTCGGCTATACGAACGCCGGCAAATCCACGCTGCTCAACTGCCTGACGGGGTCGGACATTCCGGCCAACGACCGCCTGTTCGACACGCTCGACACCACGACCCGCCGCTGGCGCATCGACGCCGCGCAGGAGGTGCTGCTCTCGGACACGGTCGGCTTCATCCGCAAGCTGCCGACGCACCTGGTCGAGGCGTTCAAGGCCACGCTCGAGGAGCTGACGTATGCCGACGTGCTCCTGCACGTGATCGACCTCTCGAACCCCGAGTGGGAGGCGCAGGCCGCCGTCGTCGACCGGCTCATTGACCAGCTCGGCGCGGCGCACACGCCGTGCATCCGCGTGTTCAATAAGTGCGATGCCTACCTCGGCATCCTGCCGCACGGGGAGAACATTGTCTGCATCTCTGCCCGCAGCGGCGAGGGCGCGGCGGAGCTGACCGCGCGCGTGCGCGCCATCCTCGGCCGGGCCGACCACCATGTGACGCTGCTGCTGCCGTATGCGCAGGGCGCGCTGCTCGAGACGCTGCACCGCGACTGCGCCGTGCTGCGCACCGACTACCGCGACGACGGCATCGCGCTCGAAGTCATCATCCACCCGGAGCAGTGGCCGCGGCTCGAGCCGTTCGTCATTCCGGACGAGGAGGGGTAATATGGACAGCTACCGCATCCCGACCAAATCCGGCGCGTCGGAGTATGTCGACAAGCGCTCGCGCTTTCTGGGCCTCGTGCAGCCGGTCGGCTCCGAGGACGAGGCGCGCGCGGTCATCGCCGCATGCAAGAAGCAGTATCACGACGCGCGGCACAACTGCTGGTGCTACCTGCTGCGCGACGGCACCGAGCGCTACTCCGACGACGGCGAGCCGCAGGGCACGGCCGGCATCCCGATGCTGGAGGTGTTCCGCCGCGCGGGCGTGACGAATGCCGTCTGCGTCGTCACGCGCTATTTCGGCGGCGTGCTGCTCGGCACGGGCGGCCTGCTGCGGGCGTACACCGCCGCTGCGGCTGATGCACTTTCCGACGCCGGCATCTCGGAGGTGCGCCGCTGGCTCGCCTGCGAGGTCAGCACGCCCTACGCGCTCTATGAGCCGGTGCGCGCGGCCGTCGCCGCACTCGGCGGCGTCGTGCAGGAGACGCAGTATGCCGCCGCCGTGACGGTCTGCGCCCTGCTGCCGGAGGAGGCCGGTGAGGCCTTTGCCGCGCAGGTGCGCGACCTGACCGCCGGCCGCTGCGCCGTGCGCCCCGTCGGCGAGACGGAGCGCGCCGTCCCCCTCGCCGGTTCCGGTCTGTGAGCGGCGCGTGCGGCAGTACATATGCGCGCCGCACGGTGAAGAACATAAGGTATCGCAAAGCCCTCCCAGCTGGGAGGGCTTTGCGATGCTGCGCACCTTTTCAAGCCTTCCCCTTGCAGCGCGAATGATCGATGGTTTCAAGAGATTTGCGCCACGGGGGAGCCCGAGGGGGCAAGGCCCGCCTCGGATAAAATTTTTGCATTGCCCTCTGGCGATGCCTTCCCCTTGCAGCGCAAATGATCGATGGTTTCAAGAGATTTGAGACGCGGGGGAGCCCGAGGGGGCAAGGCCCGCCTCGGATAAAATTTTTGCATTGCCTTTGGCAATGCCTTCCCCTTGCGGCGCGAATGATAGATGGTTTCAAGAGATTTGCGCCGCGGGGGAGCCCGTGGGGGAAAGACCCACCTCGGATAAAATTTTTGCATTGCCTTTGGCAATGCCTTCCCCTTGCAGCGCAAATGATAGATGGTTTCAAGAGATTTGCGCCGCGGGGGAGCCCGAGGGGGCAAGGCCCGCCTCGGATAAAATTTTTGCATTGCCTTTGGCAATGCCTTCCCCTTGCGGCGCGAATGATAGATGGTTTCAAGAGATTTGCGCCGCGGGGGAGCCCGTGGGGGAAAGACCCACCTCGGATAAAATTTTTGCATTGCCTTTGGCAATGCCTTCCCCTTGCAGCGCAAATGATAGATGGTTTCAAGTTATTTGTGCCGCGGGGGAGCCCGAGGGGGCAAGGCCCGCCTCGGATAAAATTTTTGCATCGCCCTCTGGCGATGCATCCCTGCATCCGAGTCAGACCTTGCCTTACGGTGCGTGCCCCCCCATTCCTTTTCTTAAAAAGCGCATAAACATTCCGCGCGTCGAATACATATCCACCACCAAAATCCGCGCAAACCGACCCCAACCATACCGGCAAAACTCCCGTCAAAAAATTGGCACCCGCTCCGAAATTTTTTCAACGCATTTTTTCAAAAAAAAAGAGGGAAATGCACAGCAATGTCGTATAAGAGTATTGCAGCCGGAAATGGCGCAAGGCGCTCCGGCCGCAAACATCGATTTTATGTGGAAACGGAGGGATCCCTGTGCCCTGTCCGAGAGAAAAACGCGAGGCCGCCGAGGCGCTGTTCATCGGCCCGCACGGCCTGCTGAGCACGCAGTCCACCGGCCGCCCGACGCCCGAGCCGCCGTGCGAGATGCGCACATGCTTCCAGCGCGACGTGGACCGCATCACGCACTCAAAATCGTTCCGCCGCCTGAAGCACAAGACGCAGGTGTTCCTGCGCCCGGAGGGCGACCATTACCGCACGCGCCTGACGCACACGCTCGAGGTCGCGCGCCTCGCGCGCACGATCGCCCGCGCGCTCGAACTCAACGAGGACCTCACCGAGGCCATCAGCCTCGGGCACGACCTCGGCCACACGCCGTTCGGCCACGCGGGGGAGCGCGCGCTCAACGCGATCTACACCGGCGTCGGCTTCCGGCACTATGAGCAGAGCCTGCGCGTCGTCGACCGCATCGAGCGCGACGGCCGCGGCCTGAACCTCTGCAACGAGACGCGCATCGGCATCCTCAACCACACGACCGGGCAGCCGCGCGGCACGCTCGAGGCCGACGTGGTGCGCCTGGCCGACCGCGTGGCCTACATCAACCACGACCTCGACGACGCCATGCGCGGCGGCATCGTGCAGCCGGAGGACGTGCCCGCCATCGTGCGCGAGCGCGTGGGCGAGCGCAACAGCGTGCGCATCAATTCCATCCTCACGGACATCATCGCCCACAGCGGCGACGGGGAACTGCGCATGTCGCCCGATATGCGCGAGGCCGTGGACGTGTTCACGACCTTCATGTACGAGGGCGTGTACTACAATCCCATCGCCAAGGGCGAGGAGCGCAAGGTGCAGAATATCCTCGGGAGCATCTGGGAATATTATGTCAACCGCATTGCCGAGCTCCCTGCGGTCTACCAGTCCATCGCGGACGACGAGGGGCCGCAGCGCGCGGTGTGCGACTATGTCTCCGGCATGACCGACAGCTACGCGCTGGAGGTGTACAGCGAACTCTTCATCCCCGCTGCGTGGACGATCAAATAAGGAAGTACATCCAACGGAAACCACAGAAAGAAGGTGACGCGCGTGGCCTTTCCGGAATCCTTTTTGCAGGAGCTCGCCGAGCGCAACGACATCGTCGACGTCGTGAGCAGCTACGTGCGCCTGACGAAAAAGAGCGGGTCGAACCTCTTCGGGCTCTGCCCGTTTCACAGCGAAAAGACGCCGTCGTTTTCCGTCTCGCCGGACAAGCAGATCTACCACTGCTTCGGCTGCGGCAAGGGCGGCAGCGTCATTAGCTTCATCATGGAGATCGAGAATCTCTCGTTCCCCGAGGCGGTGGCCTTTCTGGCCAACCGCGCGGGCATGCATCTGCCCGAGCAGTCGGACAACCCCGGCGCGAAAAAGCGCCAGCGCCTGCTCGCGCTCAACCGGGACGCGGCGCGCTTTTTCCACGCGCAGCTCAAGACCCCGGCCGGCCAGCCGGCGCGGGACTATCTCGCCCGCCGGCAGCTCACGGCGCAGACCGTGACGCGCTTCGGTCTCGGCTTTGCGCCCGACACGTGGGACAGTCTCGTGCGCGCGATGAAGGCGCTCGGCTACTCCGAGCAGGAGCTGTTTGACGGCGGGCTCGTGCGCCACGGCCGCTCCGGCGGCGTGTACGACACGTTCCGCAACCGGCTCATGTTCCCGGTCATCGACGTGCGCGGCAACGTCATCGGCTTCTCCGGGCGCATCCTCGGCGACGGGGAGCCCAAGTACATGAACAGCCCGGAAACCATCGTTTTCAGCAAGAGCCACAATTTGTTCGCGCTCAATTTGGCTAAAAAGTCGAAATGCGGGTATATCATACTGGCAGAGGGCAACATCGACGTGGCGAGCCTGCACCAGGCGGGGTTTGACAGCGCGGTCGCCTCGCTCGGCACGTCGCTCACGCCGGAGCAGGCGCGGCTCCTGTCGCGCTACACGAGCGAGATCGTCATCGCCTACGACAACGACGGCGCGGGGCAGAAGGCGTCGCAGCGCGCGATCGGCATCCTCGAAAAGCTCGAGGTGCGCGTGCGTGTCCTGCAGATGCAGGGCGCAAAGGACCCCGACGAATATATCAAGACCTTCGGCGCGGACGCGTTCCGCAACCTGCTCGAGCAGTCGGAAAACCACATCGACTACCGGCTCGGCGCCGTGCAGCGCAAGTACGACCTCAAGGTCGACGAGCAGCGCGTGGCCTTCGTCAAGGAGGCGGCGGGCGTGGTGGCCGAGCTGCCCGGCAGCGTCGAGCGCGAGGTGTACGCCATGCGCGTCGCGGAGACGGCGGGCATGCCCGCCGCGGTCGTGACCGACGAGGTGCAGCGCCAGCGCAAGCGGCGGCTCAGCCGCGCGCGCAAGGAACAGGAGCGCGACCTGCTGCGCCCCGCGACGGCGATGCAGCCGCCCGGGCGGAGCATCCGCTTCGACAACCCCCGCTCGGCGGCCGCCGAACAGGGCATCATTAAGTTATTGTATCTCGACCCCGGCCTGTTCCGGGGCCGGACGAATGTGCCGGACGCGGCGCAGTTTTCCTCGCCGGAGCTGCGGCACATTTACACCGTCCTGCTCGCCCACGGCGGCACGGGCACGGTGCAGATCGCGGCGCTCTCGGGCGAGCTGAGCCCGGACGAGCTGGCCCTGCTGACCGGCATCATCCAGCAGCCGGCGGAGCTGGCAAACGGCGCGCGCGCGCTCGACGACTACATAAGCATCCTGCAGACCCAGGCCACCGCCGGCGCAGCGTCGTCGGAGGCGGACCTGCTGGCCTTTGCAAAGCAACTCAAAGAACATAAAGGGTATGGTGGTAAAGATGGAACAGAAAGAACTTAACAACCTCTCGGCCGAAGAACTGGACGCCATGGCCGACGCGCTGCTCGCGGCGGACGACGCCAAGCAGGCGGAAGCCAAGGCCGACGGCGCCGCGCCGGCGCAGACCGCGGACAAGCCCGCGGCAGCCTCTGCGGAGGACGCGCCCGCAGCCGAAAAGCCGGAGTCGGAAAAGACCACGGAGGAAAAGCTCAATGATCTGGTGGAAAAGGGCAAGAAGGCGGGCAAGCTCTCGAGCAAGGACCTCATGGTGCTCGAGGACATGAACCTCTCGAGCGAGGAGACGGAGAAGTTCTATGACCGGCTCGAGAGCCTGAACATCGACGTGCTGAGCGACGATGCGCTGCCCCCGGTGGACGAGGACGCGCTGCCCGAGCTCGAGGAGCTCGAGGAGATCGAGGAAGTCACCGAGGAGGAGATGAACGAGACCGAGGCCATGGCCGACACGTTCTCGACCGACGACCCGGTGCGCATGTACCTCAAGGAGATCGGCAAGGTGCCGCTGCTCACGCCCGAGGAGGAGCAGGATCTGGCCAAGCGCATGGCCGAGGGCGACGAGGAGGCCAAGCGCCGCATGGCCGAGGCGAACCTGCGTCTGGTCGTGTCGATCGCCAAGCGCTACGTCGGCCGCGGCATGCTGTTTCTCGACCTCATCCAGGAGGGCAACCTCGGCCTGATCAAGGCCGTCGAGAAGTTCGACTACACGAAGGGCTACAAGTTCTCCACCTACGCCACGTGGTGGATCCGTCAGGCCATCACCCGCGCCATCGCCGACCAGGCGCGCACGATCCGCATCCCCGTGCACATGGTCGAGACGATCAACAAGGTCATCCGCGTCTCCCGTCAGCTCCTGCAGGAGCTCGGCCATGACCCGAGCGCCGAGGAGATCGCGGCGGAGATGAACATGCCGGTCGATAAGGTGCGCGACATTCTCAAGATCGCGCAGGAGCCGGTCTCGCTCGAAACGCCGATCGGCGAGGAGGAGGACTCCCACCTCGGCGACTTCATCCCCGACGAGGACGCGTCCGAGCCGAGCGAGGCGGCGAGCTTCTCGCTGCTCAAGGAGCAGCTCATGGAGGTGCTCGACACGCTCACCCCGCGCGAGAAGAAGGTGCTCGAGCTGCGCTTCGGCATCGTCGACGGCCGCACCCGCACGCTCGAGGAGGTCGGCAAGGAGTTCAACGTCACGCGTGAGCGCATCCGCCAGATCGAGGCGAAGGCTCTGCGCAAGCTCCGCCACCCCAGCCGCAGCAAGAAGCTGCGCGATTTCCTGAACTGAATCCGGATATGACAGTGCATCCGGGCGCGGCAGTTTCTGCCGCGCCCGGATATTTGCTGCGCCGCCAAGCCTTCCCCTGGAGGGGAAGGTGGACAGATGATCATCTGAAGTGCAGCACCCGAAAAAAAAGACGACACGGCTCCCTTGTGTAAAGGAAACCGGCAGCCGTCAGGCTGACTGAGGGATTGCTATGCTGCGTCCTGCACCGCGGTCGGTATCTGCCCCTCCGGCAAAAATCAGAGATTTTTGCCGCCGTCCGCGCGCGGTTTTCCCCCGAAAAACCGCCCGCTCCCCCGCCCCGAAACGGCCGGAAAAATAATTATGAACAATCTATCAATAATATAGGAAAAGGCCTTGACTTTCCGACCGCACGGGTGTAAATTAGCACTCGAAGGCCAGGAGTGCCAACAGTCGGCAGCTCCGAGTGCCAACGGAGGAGATCATGGACATCAGCAGCCGCAAAAAGAAAATACTTGCCGCGGTCATCGAGGAATACATCCGCACGGCGGAGCCGGTCGGCTCAAAGGCCATCGCCGCGAGCGCGGATCTCGGCTGTTCCTCGGCCACGATCCGCAACGAGCTTGCGGAGCTGGTCGCCATGGGCTATCTCGAGCAGCCGCACACGTCGGCGGGCCGCGTGCCCACGCCGCTCGGCTACCGGATGTACGTCAACGAGCTCATGGAGCACAAGGATCTCACCGCAGAAGAAACGCAGGCCATCACGCAGAGTCTGACGGGCCGCCACCAGCGCGGCGAACTCATGACGGACGCGAGCCGCCTTGCCTCGCAGCTGACGAACTACCCCGCCGTGACGCTCACGACGAGCGCCGGCGTGACCATCCGCCGCTTCGACCTCATCTATCTCGACGCGAACAGCTTCATCATCGTGCTGCTGCTGAGCGACGACACGGTGAAAAACAAGCTCGTGCACCTGCCGGTCTCGGCCGACGAGCGCATGATCCAGAAGCTCGCCACCGTCTTCAACGCCCACTTCACGGGCATCCACGAGAGCGACATCACCCCGGTGCTGATCCGCTCGGCGGAGCGCGCCGCGCAGGATAACCTCGGCATCACGGCCGTGATCGCGGCCTTCGCCATTGAGGTGCTCACGGGCGCCGGCACCGCGCAGACGTACCTCGTCGGCGAGTCGCAGCTGCTGCACCAGCCGGAGTTCCGCGACCCCGACAAGGCGCACCGCCTCATGAGCTACCTGTCCGACGGCAGCAACCTGCTCGACATCCCGATGGAGCAGCTCGGCGGCGACAACGAGGTGCGCGTGCTCATCGGCCCGGAGAATGTGGCCGAGGAGCTGCGCGACAGCAGCGTCGTGCTCGCGACGTATGACGCGGGCGAAAATATGCGGGGCCTGATCGGTGTGGTCGGCCCGACGCGCATGGACTATTCCAAGGTCGCCGCGAAGCTCAGCTTCATTGCGGCCGGCCTTTCCAAGCTGCTCGGCGGCGGCACGCTTCCGCCCCCCGGGCTGGACAACAAGCTGATCATTAAGGGAGACGATACAGATGAGCACGAAAACGAACGACCCGAAGCAGACGGCGCCGGAAACGGATCCGACCGCTGAAGACGTGAAGACCGACACGGCCGCCCCGGCCGCCGAGACCGAAGAAGCTCCGGCCAAGCAGGACGGCAAGAAGGCCGACAAGAAGGAAACCAAAAAAGAAAAGGAATCCAAAGAAAAGAAAGAGACGAAAAAAGAGATCGAGGCCGATCTCGCGGCGGAGAAAGACAAGTACCTCCGCCTGCTCGCCGAATATGACAACTACCGCCGCCGCAGCACCCGCGAGCGCGAAGCGATCTACGCGGACGTCCGCTGCGACACGCTCAAAAAGTTCCTGCCGGTGTACGACAGTTTGTCCCGTGCCCTGACGCAGACACCGGCCGATGACCCCGCCCGCAAGGGCCTTGAGGGCATCATGAACCAGTACAACTCCGCGCTCAATCAGCTCGGCGTGACGGCGATCGAAGCCGTTGGCCAACCATTTGACGCCAACCGCCACAACGCCGTCATGCACATCGAGGATGATGCCTACGGCGAGGGCGTTGTCGTGGAAGAGTTTGAAAAGGGCTTTTGCATCGGCGACCGCGTGCTGCGGTATTCCGTTGTGAAAGTCGCAAACTGATTCCAATATAAATTTGTATACACAATCTGCTTTCAATACAGGAGGAAATCATTATGAGTAAAATTATCGGTATCGACCTTGGCACCACAAACAGCTGCGTCTCCGTCATGGAGGGCGGCGAAGCGACCGTCATCCCCAACGCGGAAGGTCATCGCACCACCCCGTCCGTCGTCGCGTTCTCCAAGACCGGCGAGCGCATGGTCGGCCAGGTGGCAAAGCGTCAGGCCGTCACGAACCCGGACCGCACGATCAGCTCGATCAAGCGCGAGATGGGCTCGGATTATAAAGTCGAAATCGACGGCAAGAAGTACACCCCGCAGGAGATCAGCGCCATGATCCTGCAGAAGCTGAAAGCCGATGCGGAAGCCTATCTCGGCGAGCCCGTGACCGAAGCCGTCATCACCGTGCCGGCCTACTTCACCGACGCGCAGCGCCAGGCGACGAAGGACGCCGGCAAGATCGCCGGCCTCGACGTCAAGCGTATCATCAACGAGCCGACGGCGGCCGCGCTGGCCTACGGCCTCGATAAGGAGACCGACCAGAAGATCATGGTCTACGACCTCGGCGGCGGCACGTTCGACGTCTCCGTGCTGGAGATCGGCGACGGCGTCATCGAAGTGCTGGCCACGGCCGGCAACAACCGCCTCGGCGGCGATGACTTCGACCAGTGCATCACCAACTACCTCGTCGAGGAGTTCAAGAAGAGCGACGGTATCGACCTCTCGGGCGACCGCGTGGCCATGCAGCGCCTGAAGGAAGCGGCCGAGAAGGCGAAGATCGAGCTGTCCGGCGTGACGAGCACGAACATCAATCTGCCGTACATCACGGCGGACGCGACCGGCCCGAAGCACCTGGACGTGACGCTCACGCGCGCAAAGTTCAATGAGCTGACCGCTCACCTCGTCGAGAAGACCGCAGGCCCGGTGCGCCAGGCCATGAGCGACGCCGGCATCACCGCATCCGACCTGACGAAGGTCCTGCTCGTCGGCGGCTCCAGCCGTGTCCCGGCCGTGCAGGAAATGGTCAAGAAGCTCACCGGCAAGGAAGGCTTCAAGGGCATCAACCCCGATGAGTGCGTGGCCGACGGTGCTGCCATCCAGGGCGGCGTGCTCGGCGGCGACGTCGCAGGCGTGGTCCTGCTCGACGTGACTCCGCTGTCCCTCGGCATCGAGACCCTCGGCGGCGTGTTCACCAAGCTTATTGAGCGCAACACCACAATCCCGACCAAGAAGAGCCAGGTGTTCTCCACTGCGGCCGATAACCAGACCTCTGTTGAGGTCAACGTCCTGCAGGGCGAGCGTGAGATGGCTGCTTACAACAAGAGCCTCGGCCGCTTCCAGCTCGACGGCATCGCCCCGGCCCGCCGCGGCGTGCCGCAGATCGAGGTCACGTTCGACATCGACGCCAACGGCATCGTGAACGTCTCCGCCAAGGACCTCGGCACCGGCAAGGAGCAGCACATCACCATCACCTCCTCGACCAACATGTCCAAGGAAGACGTGGACAAGGCCGTCCGCGAGGCGGAGCAGTACGCCGCCGAGGACGCCAAGCGCAAGGAAGAGATCGACACCCGCAACCAGGGCGACCAGATGGTCTACCAGACCGAGCGCACGCTCGAGGAGCTGGGCGACAAGGTCGACGCGGCCGAGAAGGCCGAGGTCGAGAGCAAGCTCAACGAGCTCAAGGAGACCCTCAAGGGCAGCGACACCGCAGCCATCAAGGCCGCGACCGAGGCGCTGACGCAGGTGTTCTACAAGCTCAGCGAGAAGATGTATCAGCAGGCCAACCCGCAGGGCGGCCAGCCGGGCGCGAACCCGGGCTGTGACCCGAACTGCCAGGGCGGCGACTGCGGCAACGGCGGCGACAACGGCCAGCAGTACTACGACGCGGACTACACCGTCGTCGACGACGACAAGAAGTAAACACCCCGCCCCCGACACGGGCAAAGCAACGCGGGCGCGCCGAACAAGCGCGCCCGCATTTGGAGCTTTCTGACCCCCGCGCGGGGGGAATCCATAGACAGTTGAGGTTCATGTATGGCTGAAAAACGAGATTATTATGAAGTGCTCGGCGTCCAGAAGGACGCATCCGAGGACGAGATCAAAAAAGCCTACCGCAAGCAGGCCAAGGCCAACCACCCGGACCTGCATCCGGGCGATAAGGAATGCGAGGAGCGCTTCAAGGAGATCAACGAGGCTTACGAGGTGCTGTCCGATCCCGACAAGCGCGCGAAGTATGACCAGTTCGGCCATGCGGCGTTCGACCCGTCCGCCGGCGGCCCCGGCGGTGCCGGTTTCGGCGGCTTCGGCGGCTTTGGCGACATTTTCGGCGGCGGCTTCGGGGACATCTTCGGCGACATCTTCGGCGGCGGCTTCGGCGGCGGACAGACCCAGCGCAGCGGCCCGCGCCGGGGCGAAAACCTGCGCGTACGCCTGAACATCACCTTTGAAGAGGCGGCGTTCGGCTGCGAGAAGGAGATCAACGTCGGCCGTGTCGAGCAGTGCCCGGACTGCAAGGGCACCGGCTGCGCCCCCGGCACCACGCCGGAGGTCTGCCCGGACTGCAAGGGCACCGGCAGCGTGCGCACCACGCAGCGCACCCCGTTCGGCATGGTGCAGACCAGCGGCGCGTGCAAGAAGTGCGGCGGCCGCGGCAAGATCATCCACCAGCCGTGTCCGCGCTGCGGCGGCCGCGGTGCCGTGCGCAAGAATCAGACCATCAAGGTCAAGATCCCGGCCGGCATCGACGACGGCCAGACGCTGAATCTGCGCGGCAAGGGCAACGCCGGGCTTGACGGCGGGCCGGCGGGCGATCTGCTCATCACGGTCTTTGTCAAGCCGCACCCGCTCTTCGAGCGCGACGGCAACTCCGTGCTCATGGAGATGCCGGTGTCGTTCGCCCAGGCGGCGCTCGGTGCCGAGATCGAGGTGCCGACCATCGACGGCCGCGTCAAGCTCACCATCCCCGAGGGGACGCAGCCGGGCAGCGTGTTCCGTCTGCGCGGCAAGGGCATCCCGTACCTGCAGAGCAAGGGCGGCGGCCGCGGCGACCAGTTCGTCACGATCACGGTCACGGTGCCGAAGAACATGACATCCGAGCAGAAGGAGCGCCTGCGCGCCTATGCCGAGGCGATGAACGAATCGGTCAGTGAAGGCCGCAGCGGCATCTTCGGCAATAAGAAAAAACGCTGAGCAGAAAACATAAAAAAGCCAGTCACGGCTCTGCCGTGGCTGGCTTTTTTGCGCGCTCGCGTGACCGGCATCATGCGTCAAAAAACAGCGGCGTCACGGAGCTGTCTCCGTGACGCCGCTGCGTCGGTGCGCGCACTTAACGCTTGCGCTTATTCTTCTGATACAGGGCCCACAGGCCGTTGAGCAGCAGGTTCTTGTCGTACGTGATCTCGCGCCGGCAATACGGGATGATGCAGCCGCCGAGGCCGCCGGTCGCAATGACGGCGGCGGGCTCGCCGAGCTCGGCCTCCATGCGCTCGATCATGCCGTCGAGCATGGCGGCCGTGCCATAGACACTGCCGGAGCGCATGGCCTCGACCGTGTCGGAGCTGATGCACTTTTTCGGCGCGTCGAGCGAGATGTGCGGCAGCTGCGAGGTGCCGTTGGCGAGCGCCTCGAGCGAGATGCCCACGCCGGGGATGATGGCCCCGCCGAGCACGCGCGCCTCGCGGTCGATGACGGTCATGGTGGTGGCCGTGCCCATGTCGATGATGATCAGCGGCGGGGCATGGATGGCCAGCGCGGCGGCCGCGCCGACGACGAGGTCGCTGCCCATGGCGGCGGGATTGTCGAGCGCGATGTTCAGCCCCGTTTTCATGCCGGGGCCGACGACGAGCGGGCGGATGCCCGTGATCATGCGCACGGCGGCGATGAGCGCGCCGTTGATCGGCGGCACGACGGACGACAAGATGGCGCCGTCGATGTTCTCCGGCGCGATGCCGGAAAACTCGATCACCTGCCGCAGCGAGATGGCGTACTCGTGCGCGGTCTTGTCGCGGTCGGTCTCCAGACGGGCAATGTTGCGGATGCCGGACTCATCGAGAAAACCGATCACAATATTCGTATTGCCAACGTCCAGAGCCAGCAGCATATCAGTCCACCGGGCCTTTCTTGCCGGCCGCGATCAGCCGGGTGATGGTCGGGCTCAGGACGAGGTTCACGCCCAGCTCGAGCAGGAAGTTCACGCCCACGAGACCCGTAACGATATAGGTCGCGACAGCCGTGCCGCCGGCCCACGCCTGCAGCTGCGGCTGGAAAAACAGCACCATGGCAAGCACGAACAGCCCGGTGTTGACGACCGGGGCGGCCGCAGCCGCGACGATGACGCCCGCGAGCGGGTGCTTTTTGCCGATGGCGCGATAGAGCGCACCGGCGACGAGGCCGGCCGCCGTGCCCTTGATGAGGCAGACGAGCACGGTCATGACCGGGCGCGCGGAAAACATGATGTAACCGCCCTGATCGGCGCCGGTGACGACGGCGATCGTGACGACGACGCCAAACACGAAGCCGAGCCACGCGCCGGCGCTCACGCCGTAAACGGCTGCGCCGACCACGATCGGGATCAGCACGAGCGACACGGCGAACGGGCCGACCTTGATGAAGCTGCCGAGCAGCTGCAGCACGACGACGATGGCGGTGAAGAGTGCAAGCCCAGCCAGACGCCGGGTCTTACCATTGCTGTTGTTCATTTTTGATACCTCCTAAAGCTGCTGTTCCCGCTCCGGGCGGGATATAGCGCAGGAGTATCTTACCCAATCCGGCGCAAAAAATCAAGAGCGGACGCGCAAACTTTGTACGTCCGCCCATGACAAAATTTTATGATGGGATTACTTGAGTGCGTCCACGGTCGCCAGATACAGGGCATCCGACCCGTCGGACGGCATGCTGAAGCCGGTGCGCGGCGAGAAGCTGAAGCCGTTGAGCGTCGGGCCGTCCTGCAGGCAGGAGCGCTTGAACTGCTGGCTGAAGAGGCGGCGGCAGTAGCTGCGCAGCCACTTCTTGAGCGTCGCGTGGTCAAACTCGTCGCCGTAGGCGATGTCGGCCAGGCGCAGCACCTTCTCGGGCGCGAAGCCGTGATCGACCAGATAGTACAGGAAGAAGTCCTGGAGGTTGTACGGGCCGACGGAGTCCTCGCTCTTCTGGGCGATCTCGCCGTTGCGCGTCGGGGGCAGCAGCTCGGGGCTGACCGGCGTGTCGAGCACGTCGAGCAGGGCCTTGGCGAGCACTTTGTCCTCCGTCGTCTCGGCGACGTAGCGCACGACCATCTGCACCATGGTCTTGGTGGAGCCGGCGTTAACGTCGTACATGGAGATGTGGTCGCCGTTGTAGGTGCACCAGCCGTCGGCAAACTCGCTCATGTCCTCGGTGCCGACATGGATGCCGCCGTCGGCAAAGCCGTTGGCCACGTCCATGAGGATCTGGGTGCGCTCGCGCGCCTGCGAATTCTCATACACGACGTTGCGGTTTTCAGGGTCGTGGCCGATGTCTTTAAAGTGCTGCATGACGCTCTCGCCGATGTCGATGACGCGCACGGTCGCGCCGAGCTGCTCGGACACGATGATGGCGTTGGACTTCGTGCGGTCGGTCGTGCCGAAGCACGGCATGGTCACGGCAGTGACGTAGTCGGCCGGCAGGCCCATCATCTTCACGGCCTCGGCGCAGATGATGACGGCGAGCGTGGAGTCCACGCCGCCGGAGATACCGACGACCGGGTGCTTGAGATTGGCGTACTGCATGCGGCGCACGAGGCTGGCGGCCTGCATGTGCAGCAGGCGCTTGGCCGCGGCGTGATAATCGGCCGGGTCGTCCGGGCGGTAGGGGTACTTGCCGAACGGGCGGGTGAGCACGGTCTCCTCCATGCCCTCGCCCCACTCGGTGACGACGTAGGACGCAGCGTCGCCGGTGAAGGTCGCGTCCTTGCGGCGCGCGGCGATGAGCAGCTGCACGTCGAGCTCGGTCACGATATCGGAGCAGCCGTCCTCGGCGCTCTCGAGCACCTTACCGTCCTCGGCGATGAGGCACAGGCCGGAATACGTCGCGTCGGTGCTCGACTCGCCGAAGCCGGGGGCCGCCAGCACGACGCCGGCGTGCAGCTTCGCGCTCTCGGCGCGCACGGCGGTGGTCACGCGGCAGGCGGAGTCCGTCGCCATCGGGAAGCCCGCCATTTCGACGAGCACGGTCGCACCGGCGAGCGCATGACGCACAGCCGGGGACACCGGGGCGGACACGTCCGCGCCGACGAGCGCGGCGACGTTCAGCTCACTGACCGCGCTGTGCTGGAACAGCTGCTGCGGGTGGAAATCGACCGGGCCGAGGGAGCCGATCTGAATATCGTCGAGCAGCGCGCCGGGCAGGGCGAAGTGCTTGTCGCCCGGGCAGCTGGCCGGCACGACGCCGAGCAGCTCGCCGTTGCACACGGCGGCCGCCGCGTCATACACCTTCGCGCCCTGCGCGACCGGCAGGCCGACGAACACGAGCATATCCTTGCCCTCGGACGCCTTGACGACCTTTTCGAGCGCGGCCGCCGCGCCCGCGAGCAGGGTGTTCTGGTAGAACAGATCGCCGCAGGTGGCGCCCGTGAGCGTCAGCTCCGGGAACACGAGCACCTTCACGCCGAGGCGTGCGTGCTCGTCCATGGCGCGGATGACGGCATCCGCATTGAACATCGGGTCTGCTACCCGGATCTCGGGAGCAGCCGCTGCAACCTTGATAAATCCGTGTTTCATGTTGATTCTTCCTTTTCTCTATTCTAATTTGCTTTCTCGAATGTAAAGAGCGCCGCGTCATAAAACTTCAGCACCGCACCGCGCACGGGCACGTATTCCTTTTCCGACGCTGTAACGGTGACAGTGCCGTCCCCCGCCTCGGCGTGCGCGGTCCCGTCGAGCACGGGCAGGACGTTGGCATTGAGCTCCTGCGCGAGCTCGTCGAGATGCTGGGCGTAATAGTCGCTGTCGTGCGGCGGCGTGTAGCCCGGCACGGGGTCTGCGCCCCGCGTGAGGCAGAACACCACCATCAGCACCGACAGCAGCAGCACGAAGCCGCCGCCCACGGGCCCGAGCCAGCGGGCGATCTGCGCGCCGGGCTCCTCCTTCGCGGTCGGGTCCGGCGGCGGGACGATCTTCGGCATGGCTTAAAACCGGATGCGCGCGGCGATGTAGTCGGCCAGCTGCTCCATGGGGATGCGCTCCTGCTGCATGGAGTCGCGGTCGCGCACGGTCACGCAGCCGTCGGCGGCGGAGTCAAAGTCGAACGTCACGCAGTACGGCGTGCCGATCTCGTCCTGGCGGCGGTAGCGCTTGCCGATGGAGCCGGCCTCGTCATAGTCGCACATGAAGCGCTTTTGCAGCTTGTGGTAGAGCTCGGTCGCGGGCTCGGAGAGCTTTTTCGACAGCGGCAGCACCGCGCACTTGAACGGCGCGAGCGCCGGGTGGAAGTGCATGACGACGCGGGTGTCGTTCTTGGCCTCGTCCACGACCTCCTCGTCATACGCCTCGCACAGGAAGGCCAGTGTCACGCGGTCGGCACCGAGCGACGGCTCGATGACGTAGGGGATGTAGTGCTCGTTTTTCTCCTGGTCGAAATAGTCCATGTCCTGGCCGGAGAACTTCTGGTGCTGGGTCAGGTCGTAGTCCGTGCGGTCGGCCACGCCCCAGAGCTCGCCCCAGCCGAACGGGAACAGATACTCAAAGTCGGTCGTGGCCTTGGAGTAGAAGCTCAGCTCCTCCTTCTCATGGTCGCGCAGGCGGAGGTTCTCATCGTGCATGTTCAGGCCCTTGAGCCACTCGTGGCAGAAGCTGCGCCAGTAGTCGAACCACTCGAGATCGGTGTCCGGCTCGCAGAAGAACTCCAGCTCCATCTGCTCGAACTCGCGGATGCGGAAGATGAAGTTGCCCGGCGTGATCTCGTTGCGGAAGCTCTTGCCGATCTGGCAGACGCCGAACGGGATCTTGCGGCGCGTCGTGCGCTGGATGTTCTTGAAGTTGACGAAAATGCCCTGCGCGGTCTCGGGGCGCAGATACACCTCGGCGGCCGTGTCCTCGGTCACGCCCTGGTGGGTCTTGAACATGAGGTTGAACTTGCGGATATCGGTAAAGTCGCTCTTGCCGCAGCCCGGGCAGGGGATCTGCTGCTCGCGGATGAAGGCGACCATCTCGTCGTTGGTCATGGCCTCGACGTTCACGTCGGGCATGGGGTTCTCGGCCAGCCAGCCCTCGATGAGCTTGTCGGCGCGGTGGCGCATCTTGCAGGACTTGCAGTCGATGAGCGGGTCATTGAACGTCGTCACGTGGCCGGAAGCCACCCAGACCTGCGGGTTCATGAGGATGGCGGAGTCGAGCCCGACGTTGTAGGGGTTTTCCTGCACGAACTTCTGCCACCAGGCGCGCTTGACGTTGTTTTTCAGCTCCACGCCGAGCGGGCCGTAGTCCCAGGAGTTGGCGAGGCCGCCGTAGATCTCGGAACCGGGGTACACAAAGCCGCGGTTCTTGCACAGGGCGACGATCTTGTCCATGGTTTTTTCGGTGTTTTTCATTGTTTTTCCTCCCTGCTCCGCCAATGGCGATGGCGGAAGCCAAATGATCTCCGCCGATGGCTTCGGCGGGACGCGTCCGGCCGGAAACGTCCCGATCGGACAATTTTATATTATAGCACCGCGCCCCCCGTCCTGCAAGGAATGACACAACGTTAACACGAGACGGGCGCTTGTCTGCAATTTGGGTTGCGTTCCCGAAAAAATCATGTTAAACTACTTTTACCCCCAGTTGTCAGCCGGGGGGTACTCACAAAAGTAAAGGAGACGATAACCATGTCCATTTCCGTTGGCGCCGTCGGCACCGCTTCCGCCGTCGTGACGCCTGAAAATACCGCGGCTGCGGTCGGCTCCGGCTCGCTGCCGGTGTTCGCCACGCCGTACATGATCGCCCTGATGGAAAACGCCGCCTGCAACGCCATTGCCGACGGTCTGGAGGAAGGCCAGAGCAGCGTCGGCACGAAGCTCGACGTGTCGCACGACGCGGCGACGCCCGTCGGCATGCACGTCACAGCGAAGGCCGAGCTCGTTGAGGTCGACCGCCGCCGCCTCGTGTTCCGCGTCACGGCGGAAGACGACGCCGGCCCCATCGGCCAGGGCACGCACGAGCGCTTTCTCATCATGGCGGACAAGTTCCTCGCCAAGGCGGAGGCCAAGAAGGGCTGAGTCCCCCTGCCCCGCACAAAAAATTGCCGGCGATGCGGTAATTGAGAAACATTCACAAAATGTCCCTTTCTTTTTGCCGCAAGACCGGTTACACTGTAGTCAACAGATCCGGGGCGACCCGGAGTGGAAAACCTGAAAGGAGTGGCGTTTTATGAAGTTCACGTTCATTGAAAAGAAAATGGCCCCGTCCGATTCCCTGCGTGCGTACGCGGAGAAAAAGGTCAGCAAGATCGACCGGCTCTTCCGCACCGAAAGCGAGGCAAACGTCACCTTCAGCACGGAGCGCGGCCGCTTCACGGCCGAGATCACGATCAAGAACAACGGCACGTTCTTCCGCGCCCACGAGACGACGAGCGACATGTACGCCTCCGTCGATTCCGCCGTGGCGACGATCGTACGCCAGATCCGCAAGAACAAGACCCGCCTGGCCAAAAAGCTGCGCGAGGGCGCCCTCGAGCGCGAGGTGCAGCCGGAGTACGTTCCCGCGGACGACGCGGTCGAGGCCGGCGCGTTCGAGGTCGTGCGCCGCAAGCGCTTCCCCATCAAGCCCATGAGCGTCGAGGAAGCGATCCTGCAGATGGACCTGCTCGAGCACACGTTCTTCGTCTTTCGCGATGTTGCGGCCGACGGCGCCGTGTCGGTCGTTTACCGGCGCAAAAACGGCGGCTACGGCCTCATCTCCGACGAGATGGAGTAAGCCCCCATCGCCCCCGCCCGGGGCGGACAAGCCAAAAGAATGTGAAATAGGCACGCCCCGCGCCGAATGGCGCGGGGCGTGTTTTTCTGATAAATCAAAATGGATACGGCCTTGCCCGTCAGACTTTGGGCGCCGTGCAGTCCCTTCCGCAGATCGGACAAAAACGCATGCCTTTTTCCAGCTTTCTGCCGCAATTCGTGCAGTACCGCTCTTGTTCCAGCTTTGCGCCGCAGGCGAAGCAGAACTGGCTGTCCTCGCTATGGACGGCGCTGCCGCAGTTCGGGCAGAATCTGCCCGGCGCTTTCGGCGGCACCGGCGCTCCGGTTTTATTGGTATGAAACACCTTGAGGACGGAGTCCATTGCAACATCCGGCATTTTCTTGCAGACGAGCACCCCCAGCACACCGAGTACCAGTGTGAAATATGCGCACACTTCGAGCGTAAAGAGCCTCGGAACATAGCCGTCGCTCTCGGAGTTGACCACGCCGTTTGCGATCAGCACAAGCAGCAGCATAACGACAAAGAGACCGATGCCGTATAGAAAGCCATGCGGCTTGATCTCCTCAGATCTGAAAATGGAAAGGACGGTTTTTACGCACATCCACACGCCGACCGCAAGCAGCACATAGATCAGCACCGCAAGGGCGATCAGCCCATCCGCTTCATCACCGATTATATTGCCGAGGTTTGACAGGAGCTTTCCAACGCCGAGCAGCGTTGTGCTGTCGCTGGTCGTGCCGAACAGGTAATTGAGCGAATAGCCGAGCCATTTTCCAAACACCACCAGCAGCACGATCACAAACTGGATAAGAAACGCAAGCCACTGCTTTCCAGACCAGGATTTCATTTCGTTCATGGTTCATTTTCCTCTCTATTTCTATTTCCCCGTGATACAGAAAAATCTTCCGTAAAAAGTATACCTGTTCTTGGATGAAAATGCAAGCGCTTTCTCATTTATGCGTATTTGTTACGGGATACGTCTGCCCCCCTCCCCCATTGCGCAAGCGGCGGGGCTTTGCTATAATGGGGCCAAATCATGCACAAAGGAGCACCGCTTATGCAATGGATCGAAGTGTCCGTCCCCACCCGCAGCGACGAGATCGACGACGTCTGCGCGCAGCTGGCCGAGCTGGGCGCGGGCGGCATGGTCGTGGAGGACGAGACGGATTTTCAGCAGTTTTTGGAGCAGAACCACCAGTACTGGGACTACGTGGACGACGCGCTCGAGGCGCAGTTTCGCGGCGTGTCGCGCATCAAGTTTTACCTCGCCGACGATGACGACGGCCGCGCGCAGCTGGAAACCATCCGCGCCGGCATCGGCCGCGCGCTGACGACCGCAACCGTGCGCGACAGCGACTGGGAGAATAACTGGCGCCAGTACTATCAGCCCATTGAAGTCGGCGAACGGCTCGTCGTCGTGCCCGAGTGGCTCGACGCGCCGGCGGACGGCCGCCTGCCGCTGCGGCTCGACCCCGGCCTCATCTTCGGCACCGGCAGCCACGCCACGACGCGCATGTGCCTCGCCGCGCTCGAGCACTGCGCCGGCGCAGGCAAGACGGTGCTCGACCTCGGCTGCGGCAGCGGCATCCTCGGCATCGGCGCGCTGCTGCTCGGCTGCGCACACGTCACCGGCTGCGACATTGACCCCAAGGCCCCCGAGGTCGCGGCGGCCAACGCCGCGCTCAACAGCTTTTATGAGGACAGGTTCACCGTCTGCGCGGGCGACATTCTCGCCGACGCGGGCCTGCGCCGCCGGCTCGGCACGGGGTATGATCTTGTGCTGGCGAACATCGTGGCCGATGTCATCATCCCGCTGGCCGCGCTGGTCCCGGCGTTTCTCGTCCCGGGCGGCACGTTCGTGTGCTCGGGCATCATCGACGGGCGCGAGGACGAGGTGGCCGCTGCGCTCACGCGCGCGGGCTTCACCGTCACGGCGCACGACACGCTCGAGGAGTGGCACTGCTTCACGGCTGTGCTGGCGTGACGGGGTACAGTGCATCACCGCAGACGCCGGAAGGTCCGGATTAGGAAAGTCTTCCCCTTGTGGGGAAGGCATTGCCAGAGGCAATGCAAAAATTTCATCCGAGGCGGGCCTTGCCCCCTCGGGCTCCCCTGCGGCTCAGTCACGCAGCGCAGC
>OGDF01000053.1_pt1 | contig 155711 bp, 124 predicted proteins | sample 1570141 | NCBI WGS metagenome assembly OGDF01 (sample SAMEA4370581, study PRJEB24528) | human gut metagenome | reverse complement strand
GAAGCGTCCAGTTTACTCGGCTCACTGTTCCGCTGTTTTGAAAAGTTCACCGGTTTGGAAAATGATTGGGAGGATTATGTTGACCTCCGCGATGAAGAACGCAATCAGGTTTTAGCGGCAGCTTACAAGCAGTATATGCTCAATCGGGTGACGGAAGCGGTAAAAGCTAGCTTGGAAGCTTATAGGGAGTATAATAAGCCGTGGGAGTGAGTTTTCAGCCGCATTAAATTTAAGCCGCCTTTTTGAAATAAATCGGCGGCTTTGCCTTTTTATATTGAAATTTTTGGTTGGTTATGTTATAATGAGTTAGACGAATTGATAATCTGCCCGAAAAATCAGTATCTGTCAGCATATCAAAAGTACCCCTGCCCTTCCACTTGCACATAATAATTATGAGGTAATGCCCTAACATATAATAACATAAAAAATTACAGTTTTGTAACAATTATTGACAGCATTAGGAGCACATGATATAATTGTATAAAGCATTTTTCACCTAAAGTATCAGAAAGGAGGATACCCGTGAAAAAGAGTGCGGCGCTTATTCTGGCAGCACTTATGCTGCTTTGTTCATGTAAGGCAAGACCCGACATAGAAACACAAGAGGAAAGCGAAACTTCCGCGGCAGAAACAAAAGCGGAAAGCGCAGATGCCGCAGCAGAAACCAAAAGCACCCCGAAATATTGGTTCAGCAAAGACCCCGTGACAAAAGCCGACGAAACGCCCGCTGAAATGACGGTTGAGGAGCTTTACGAAAAAGCCAAAGCGGATTTCATGGAATGCCTTTCTTCGGGAGCGCTTGAAAACGCGAAGGTAAAGCTGTATTTCAACGCTGACGGCGAGTGCGAGGTAACACAATCCCCCGCGGGCTTAGCCGAAGCCGCCGCGGAGTTTGTCGGCGGAGTTACGCTTCGGTCAATGTATGTTGAGATATCGCTTGACAGCCGCTTTTCAAACGGCGTTGGCGTAGCCTGCGCCGAGGCGGATTCGGCGGAATTCCCTGAAGCAATGCCGACCTCCTATAATTTCGCGGACGGCGTTTTTGAGGGAGAGCTTTCCGGGATAAAAACCTGCCCGGAACTTAAAGAGGGCGTATCCCTTGCCGAGTACGAATACAGCAGTATGCCCGAATGTATCGCGGAGCTTAACGCCTATGCCGCTGCGGCAGCGCAGACAGCGGGCGAGGTTTTGCTGGATAAAGAAAACCCCTTTGACGAGTGGTATATAAGCTGCTACGGAACGGCGCATACCGTTCTTTGCCGCGATGAAAACGGCTGGAGAATAAACAGCGATTATAATAACGAAATCCTTACCAAAGAATGCACCGAAAAAATCATCTCGGCATTCAATGAAAACAAAACCCTCTCCGCTGCTGCCGATTGCACGGTTCAGCTTATGTTCTATATGGAGGAGTTAGTTGGCGTATCGGCGAATTATTCCGCTGACGAAAAATACTTCTCAACCTATGACGTGTCGTTCTGGGAGAGCTGGAAAGCGCCGTATGAGGAGAGCTACCACGACAAAAGCTTCCTTTGCTGGAGCGGCATTGATGGCTGCCTTAAGGGAGAAAACGGCAGGCTATGCCCCGTTGGTACATACTGCATTGCGACAAAAGCACCGCTTGGGGTTTACGTTTCCCCCTCGGTTATGGGCGATTGGAAAATAACCCGCGTAGGCGAAAAGCCGTTCGCTGAATATGCCGCGGAGGTATCCGACGGCTGGTACGACTACACGCAGCTTGTCTGCAAAATATCCGAAAGCAGGCTTTTTCTGTACGGCGGCGACCTTGAGTTAAGCCTGTATGATATCGAGAAAAACGGCAGCGAGTACGATATCCTGTACCACACGCAAAAGCAGGGTGCGCTAACCGCGAATGACGACGGCACGCTGACGCTTACTATCCGCCACGGCTTCACGAAAAATAATATGTTGCTTCCGCTGACGCTGGAGCGGTATAACCCCGAAATACCGGAGGAATACGACTATACCCCGCCGAAGAATGAGCGGCTTTCCGCAGAGGAATACGCGGCGAGAGATACCGAGAAATACGGCTTGCTTGACCTTTCGGGCGAAAGGGTAACAGGGCAGGAAATACCCGACCCTAATGTTCTTTCGGAGTACCGCCGCTATGTAGCAAACGGCGGCGCGTATACGGTTGAAATATACACCGTAGGCGCAGAGCAGCTGGAGTACGAGCTTGCTTCCTATGACGGAAGCGCGGGCTATCAGCGCTCTGAAATAACCGTCTACGACGGCGACGACCCCATAGGCTGGGAAACTATCACAATAAACGGCGGCTGCTATGAAAGCTATTATAAGCTAGACCGCTACGATATGCGCAAATACGAGTACCGCAGCTCGGACTATGACCCCGCGCCGTTTGTTTCTCTGCTTTGCGAAAGCGAGTACGGCTCAAGAAAGTTTGTTAAGGCATATATGATAACCATAGGCGGGGTTGAGTACATCTGCGAGGAATGGAATTTCGACGATATCGACAATCCCATTTACGTTTATTCCGTTGACGGCGAGATAAAAGGCTATGAGGGCAATTTCTATGGCAAGCCCGTCGTTAATACCGTAACAAGGCTTGAAAAGCAGGCAGATGCGCAGCTTATCCGCATTCCCGAAAACAGCACACACGCCCAGAGCCACGATTTTGATTGATTACCCGAGGGAGAAAACCATGAATAAAAGAGTAATATCCGTACTTTTGTGCGCCCTTATTCTGTCCGGCTGCGCCGCGAAAACTCCGGACGTGGTACCGGAGAACACCGAAGAAGCCGAGGAGAGCGGTAAGCAAACCACCTCCGCTGAAGCAGAGCAAAACGACGAAGCAAAATCCGAGATAAAGGAGCTTCTCGAAAACAGCGCCGAGCGCAGTGTTTACGCCAATGACATGGAGCTTCAGCTTTCCGACGAGGAATGGACGGAGCTTCTCGGGCAGTTTCGTGCGCTTCAGGAAACCGAGCCGGTTTTCCCGAAAGAGAGTGGCGAATTGAGCGGCAGAATAAGGATAACCATAAACGGCGACGAGCACACCCTGTACAGATGCACAGGCAAAAGCAGCACGTTTGTTTCCATAGACGGAAAAGCGGAGTACGCGTGCCTTTCCGATACCGCGGCGCTTTTTGACCGCTATTGCGCGGAGGAATCCTACGGCGAAATCCCCGTTTCGGAAAGTACCCCCGAGGATAGGCTAATCGGCTTGTCAATTGAGTGCAGCGAGCCAAAAACGCAGGACGAGTACCTTGCCGCCGCAAGGAAAATTGTCGCGCAGTGGCTTGACAGCCTTAAAACCGAAACTGGCAGGTATAAGCTGGAAAGCTACAGCTTTACAGACAGCCTTGCGGACAACCGCGTGTTCCACGGCGACGGCTATGTTAACGGCGGCAGGGAATTTGTGTGCTATGTCGGCTTTGATACTCCGACCGAGGACGAAAGCACGGCGTTTTTCGCGTCGGGGACGTATGACACGTTCTATCACTATTATTTCGGGCCGGGCGTTCTGGCGAGATTTCGCTGGGAGAATGGCGTTTGTACGCTAATTGATTATGACGAAGCGTTTGCAATGCTGACCTCCGACAGGCTGAAAAGCGGGCTGTACGGTATCTCTGATAACGATATCGGCTATAAGACCTTTTACGATTTCCAAAACGACAGCGAAAAGACCGCGGAGTACCTTGCAAAATACCGGAAGGCAAGCCTTTGCGGATATCCGGTATCTCATAACGTCATGATGCTTGCAAACGGTAAGGTTATTTATCTTGATATCGGCTGCGACTATCCGCAGGCAGACGGCGACCTCGTTACCGACGAGATGCACGATTATTTCTATTCGGAGGGCGATTACAGCATATACAGTTCTCCGGTTGATTATATCGACGGTTCGGGTGCGGTGACAATGACCTACAAAAACGGCTTCTCGCTTGTGTTTGACGACTACAACCACGACGGCAATCCCGATTACACGATACGCATAGCCAAACAGGAAAACGGCTCGTATTACGACGTGCGCTGCATGGACGTAAACGGCACTCCGTGGGAGGATAATACGGAAGTATTTCTGGCGGGTGAGTTTGCCGAAAGCGTGCGGCTTCAGGTAACAGAAAACGGCATTATAATGCCTGTTGAGGGAGAAAACGGCAGTATAGTATACAAGGAAGAACGCCTGTTTGCCGATAAAAGCAACACCGCTCACCATGATGTTACCGAGGGCGCTCCAAGCGATTATCGTATGTATTCGCAGCGGTTTTACCTCCCCGAAAGCAGCCGTAAATACACACCAGACGACGGTAAGGTGATATGCTGGTTCTGGAATAACACTGACAAAAGCGTAAATGCAGGCGGCGAGTACGAAATACAGCGCCTTAACGGAAGTTTGTGGGAAACGGTTTCCCGCGGGAAGCAAATCCCGTATACGCTCGTAGAAGCGGGCGGCTGTGCAGAGCTTCGCTTTGATATCTCCGACCTTAGCGACGGGGATTCCTCGGTCTACCGCATCAAAACAAACGCCGGCAGCCAAGCGGTATACGGCGGCTTTTACATGGGCAGCAGGGAAGCGGCAAGCCTTGAAATATCCTCTGCGAATTACCCGACAGGAACGAAGCAGATAAGCTTTGAGGTAAAAAACACGGGCTTTTCCACAGTATATCCTGATACAATAGAGGTGTACCACGGTGATGAAAAGCTCTGCGATATTAACACGGCGTCCTGCAAGCAGATAGACAGCGGCAATACCAATGTGATAAATGTATCGGAAAAGGAAATCTCCGGAGATTTTCTCGCCGGAGATTATAGAATTTTGATAACGGCAGGCGGCAGCGAGTATTTCGGAAAAGCTTCTGTAAAGGAAGTGTCGCCCGAGAAGCTTTATTATTTCCCGACCTACGTCACCGCCGAAAAAACCGACGGCGGGATAAATCTGCTCCTAAAAAACGGTATCTGGAACGAGGAAGCTGTCTTGGTGAGCGGCGTTTACAGGGTGCAGTTCCAGCAAGATGACATCTGGCTTGACACGTTTTTAACAAGCGAGCACGAAGAAATTGAGATAGAGTACGGCAAGGCAGAAAAGCTTTTCCTTTCCGACCAAAGCAATTTCCTTGATGAAATGAAAGAGATTTTTGAGAAGATTGCAAGCGGCGAGTATGACGATATCCTTGAAGAAAGAGTGATTTCCGAGGTTAAGTCTATGACGTTTGAGGAGTATCTTAGGGACATCGCCAATATCGGTGTTTCGCAAAAAGGCGACCTTTGCAGAGCGGAACTTCTTCTCGGAAACGGCGAAACCGAGTATGTCTACTTCAGCCTGCCGTGAGCTTTTTAGCCTGGCGATCGCGCGCTACTCGGTGTGAAGTGACTCTAACACGCCAACAAAGCGCTAAAGGGGCGCGGGTCGGGGCAGACAAACGGAATGATTGTCTGGGAAACGAAGAGTTTCCCCCAGTCTTTGACTGATTTGCAGTCAAAGACATTCTCCCCTCCAAATTCTCATTTATTGAGCAGATTACTAATAGAACAGACGACCAACGAGAGATGGTTTCTTCTTTGGTCGTTTTTCATATTTGCATAACTATCGGGTTTGTGTAGAAAGAATAAAGCCATTTGTCGAATTATCGGTTGCCCCTTGTGCCGTTTGGCGTGTTCAACATCTGACGACCAATATATGGGACTGGGGTCAAACGACTGTTTGAAGAGCCGTATGCGGGAAATCCGCACGTACGGTTCCGTGAGGGGCAGTAGACAAGCCTTTCACTGTATTTATTTGAAAGGAGTGTCGAGACTGTCTACTCGACTGAATACTATGGAGCTAAAAGGCAATAACGCATATCGGATAATGCTCAAAGCACAAGAATCGGCTGACAAAAGCGTTAAGGCATTTAAAGACAGGCATTTGAATGACGTTCCTCCAGAACTCATTCAGCAGGTTTACACGGTTTATGGAGTTTACACAAGATTTGGGGTGGTCTCCACACCTCATCTGGCAGCTTGATTCAGTGCGCCCTGGCGAGCCTGATGGGTAACTCTGATGAACTTCGCTGCGTTTCACGCTTTTGATGATAGTACTTTGTTAATTGCGCGGTGTTGCCCTAAATATATTGACAATATCAGTACATTCTCCGTGGTGCTCTCCTTTGCGAAGTAGTGCCACAGAAATGCTGGCTTCCAGACAGCTGCACTGAATTTCCCTATGGCGCTCTGCTGGCATCTGTTCTTTGCAGGTCATGACGTAAAATTTGAAATCAAGTTTCAATAATAACAGCACCGGAAGTGAACGAAAATCACTTCCGGTGCTGTTTATTATATCATGGTATAATCAGAAGCCGCCGTAATGTTTCAGGGTTTCTGCTGCGATCTCAGAACCAACCCTCATAGCCTTTTCAATATCATTTTCAAGCATATATGAGCATACAAATCCGGCGTGGTAGCTGTCGCCGCACCCGGTCGTGTCAATTACGGTATCGACCTTTACAGCCTGCACTCTGAATTCCTGGCCTTTAAAGTATGTGACGCTTCCTCGTTCTGCAAGGGATATATTGAACAGGCAATCATACTTACACGATAACTCTCTGAACTTCGGCAGCAGTTCCTCCGAGCCGCTTATCATAAAGAAATCCATATACGGTGCAAGCCGTTCCATATCAGCAAAATCCCTGTAGACGTCAAAATCCACTGCAAGCTTAAATCCGGACGTTTTCTTCAGTTCAACTACCTGCGAAAAACACGAAGCCCAGAAGTGAACAAAGACCACATCGGATTCGGATAATATTCTGATTTCGTCATCGTTCAGAATGATATCATCAAGTATTTTTCCGTTCCATGAATCATCTTTATAATACCTGTCGCCGTCTGCTGTAAGGTATGTCATATTATTGGCAGTCTGATACCTTTCATCAGTGCGTATATGGCTTTTATCAATATCAAGCCTTGATATTGAATCCATTATCGCTTCCGCATATTTATCTTTTCCGACAATTCCAAGCAGCGTAACATCCATCTCATCAAAGCGAGAGGCATGGGCAGCAAAATTCAGCGCTTCTCCTCCTGGTCTGATTATGTCAGTACCGTCAAAAACATCAGCGCATATACACGGCAGCGCAGTAAGCTTTATTCTTTTCATTCTACAACCTCGCAAAATTCGACATAATAACACAAACCAATTATATCACAAAATATAAATCAAGTCAAGGGAAATACACATATGGTATAAGATTTACCCGTATAAATTCCAAACATAAAAACAAGATTTGTGATCAGCATTATCGCTGATATTTATCCCTGTATCCCGCCGGAGTTTTACCGGAGTACTTTCTGAACACCCTTGAGAAATGGCTCTGCGATGAGAAACCGAGGTAGGAACTTATTGCTGCGGCAGATTTGTCCGAACAACAAAGAAGGCGCTTCGCCTCCTCCGTTTTTTGTTTCAGAATGAAATCCGTGAGAGATATTCCGGCTTCGCGCGAGAATTTAGCTGAAAGATACGGACGGCTCATAAAAAAGCTCCCTGGCTATATCCTCAACGCATATTTTTTCCGAAAAGTGACGGCGGACGTAGTTTGAAACGGATATGGTCAGCTGGGTAGGCTTTTCCCCCTGACGGATACTGCTCATTCTGTCGGCAAAATCAAGGACCATGTTATATTGCAGATTTGTGATCTGCTGAAGATTGTTGAATCTCTCGCTGCGCTGTATAAAAGCGCCTCGTCAGCTTCCATTACGCCCTGTATTGCCGCGTGTGAAACCAGCGTTGCAAGCACCACAAGCGTGTTTTTCGCCTGCCTCAGCTGCTCTGAAGCTAGAATTCCCCCGTTTACCGCAGGCGCGTTAAGCCCTCTGTGTCGCCTGTTCTTACCATTTTGAGTATCTGCTGTTCCAGACGATAGGTGTTCTGGGCATTCTGCGGGTTGTTTACCGGCTGTGAAAGTTCATTTTCGGAACGGGCGCTCTCAAGCTGCGAGGTCATTTCGGACTGCTCGCCATCAAATATCGTGATGTCCTTTAATTCCAGCTTTTCATCATTGAGTATGTAGTTTATAGAGCACAGCATCTGCAAAACGCTTCCCAGAGGCATTCGCATTATCCCCTTCATCGCCGAGATGAACTCTTCGGTATCCCCAGGTTCAACGCCTGTGCTGCCCCGAGAAGAAGATAAAGACAGTGCCGAAGTTCCTTTTTAATCTCGGCACAAAGAGTATGCTCAAACAGCAGAAAAAGAACAACATCGAAGGCGGTCTGTATATGCCGAGGCTGTGCGATATCCAGTACGGCGAGCTTTATATCGACAAGAATCTCGGCAGCGTACCGCTGGGAGTTACAGAGGACGATATTGACGCGGCTATCGGCGATTCCATGAAGCTCTGCGCTGATATTCTGGACGGCAAAGCAAAGACCATCGGCATGAAAGGTGAGTGATATCATGAAACAGCGCGTATTCGTTACCGGCGCTACCGGAGGAATGGGCTTTGCAAGCCTGAAAGAAATGCTGAAATACTCCGAGAAGCAGGATATAGCTATTCTAGCAAGGGATTCCGAAAAGAACCGTAATATTCTGAAGTCCTATACGGAAACGCCGGGGCTTGAAATAGTATGGGGCGACCTCAACAACTATGACGACGTACTGAAATGCGTGAAGGGCTGCGACCTGATCTTTCACATTGCAGCGTTCGTTTCCCCTGTCGCAGACTACTACCCGAAGCAGGCAATGAAAGTAAATTACGGCTCCACGCGGAATATAATCAACGCGATTTACGAGTTTGGACAGCAGGAGCGCACCCGCCTCGTCTACATAGGCACAGTTGCCGAAACGGGCGACAGAATGCCGCCTGTACACTGGGGCAGGGTCGGCGATCCGATAAAGCCTAGTATGTTCGACTATTATGCGGTTTCAAAAGTTGTAGCGGAACGGCTTGTTATCGAGAGCAGTCTGAAATACTGGGTTTCCCTGCGGCAGACGGGTATAATCGGCAGGGCAATGGCAGAAATTGAGGACGCGATAATGTTCCACAATTGCTTCGATAACGTGCTTGAATACTGCTCGACCGTGATTCGGCGCATGCGATGAAGAACCTCTGCGCTTTCTTCCACGACGGTACGCTTGAGGAGAGCTTCTGGGGACACATCTACAGTATAGGCGGCGTCGCGCCCTGCCGTATCTCTACATACGAGATGTACAGGATAATTTACGGCGCTATAGGCATAACAAATCTTGACTATATTCTCAGTCCCAAAAAGTAAGCAACGCTGAACTTCCACGGTCAGTATTATATCGACAGCGGCAAGCTGGAAAATTACCTGCATTTACGCCATGATTCAATGTAGTATTTCTATGACTGCTATCTTGAAAAGCTCGGAGCGCTGTACACTGTTTCAAAGATACTCTGCAAGCTGCCCGGAGGTCAGCGGCTCATGGGAAGCATTCTCCGCAAACGCTTTGACAAGCTGGCACGGACGGAGCACGGAACATTACACTTTATAGAGGATAACGCGGAGGATCACATCGACGCCTACTGGGGCGGCCGCAAAAGATGGGAGGCGCTTCCGGATAAGCTATCCGAAATGTAGCATTTCACGGACTGGGACGCAGTTGTTCCGATAAACCACGGCTATGACGAAACCAAACAGGAAAGCGAACTTGACATTGCGGATATGCAGAAGGCTGCTCAGCACAGAAATGAACAAGTGCGACTGGGGCGGCAAGCTGGAATTCCAGTGCGCTTTCGTAAAAAGATGTGTGAAAGCATTCCTGACCCGGAGCACTCCATCGAAATCGTCGAGATAAACGGCGAGGGTAACGCATGGCGAATCGTGTGGGGCTTAGAGGGCGGCGCTGAAATAGCGCTCGCCGCCTCCGAACTGATGAAAAAAATTCGACGCGGCAGTCTGGGAGCACCATGGACTTTTCTGCTCCGGACCTGATTTCGGCGTTATCAACGAGGAATTTCTTGATTAAAATAGCTGCACAATATAGAAGCCCCCGCAAAGCCGCAGCTCTGTGGGGACTTTTCATTTTACAAGGCTCATTTCAGCAGCTCCAGTATCTCTTCAGAGGTCATGCTCATGATATTTCCGGAGTTCTCCCCTCCGCTGAGTACGATATCCGCAAGACCAGATTTTGCCTGCTGCAACTCGCGTATCTTCTCCTCGATGGTATTCCGGGTGATGAGCTTATAGATCTGCACGTTTTTCTTCTGCCCGATTCGGTAAGCGCGGTCGGAAGCCTGATTTTCAGCCGAGCTGTTCCACCACGGGTCGTAGTGTATAACAACGTCCGCTCCGGTGAGGTTAAGCCCCGTGCCGCCTGCTTTCAGCGATATCAGGAATACGCTGGTGTCGTCGCCGTTGAAGCTGTTCACCATTTTCAGCCGCTGCGCGGGTTTTGTGGAGCCAGTCAGCATGAAATACCGTATTCCCATGCCGTCAAGACGCGCCGCGACAATATCCAGCATTGACGTGAACTGCGAGAACAAAAGCAGCTTGTGCCCGGAATTAACGCAGCTTTCCACAAGCTCCACGCACTGCTCCAGCTTGGCGCTTTTCCCGGTGTAATTATCGTAGACCAGCGCCGGGTCGCAGCATATCTGCCTTAATCGCGTCAGCATTGCGAGGATCTTTATTTTTTCGGTGTTATCACCATTTGAAGCCGTCACCGCAGAGCGCACCTCCGCAACGTTCGCGGAATAAATTCCGCTCTGCTCCTTTTCCATTTCCGAAAGCAGCACCGTTTCCGTTTTTTCGGGAAGCTCGGTCAGCACCCCGGACTTCATCCTGCGCAGGATAAACGGCTTCACAATGCGCTGCAGCGACTGTTTCGCCTGCTCGTTTGCGTCCTTTACGACCGGGGATTCGTAGTGCTGCCGGAAATACCTGTAGCTGAAAAGATAATCCGGCATGATGTAGTCAAATATGCTCCAGAGTTCCGCAAAGCTGTTCTCTACCGGAGTTCCGGTCAGCGCAAACCGGCAGTGGCTGTTCACTGATTTCACCGCCTTTGCCGTCTGCGTGGAGCTGTTCTTGATATACTGCGCTTCGTCCAGAAATTCATAGCGGAATTCATGCTCCTGATACTCCGCGAAGTCCCTTGCAATAAGGGAATAGGAGGTTATCACAACATCGTATTTTTCCATTTCCGCGAACTGCGCGGCGCGCTCAATTACGGAGGCGTGAAATCCGAGAGCACTTCCAGTCCGGAGAATTTCACATATTTGCTCACCGGACGGATCACCGCAGTGTAGAATGCCGCGATCTCATTTTCGGAAATCAGCAGTTCTTCCTTTAATGCGGCGTAAAGCAGCGCTCCGACTGCGTTTGTGAACTCACTGCCGCAGACGAAAATCTGCTTTTTGTCGCTGTCGATGATAATGCAGAAATTCTGCTCTGCATTGAATATTTCTATTTTCCCCACCGGGCGCAGAAAATAGCGTCCCGTGTCAGTTTTCGCGATGTCAAAACTGATTTCCGGGTCGGAAAATTTCACGTCAAAATGACTGCGGCCGTAATTAACTCCGTTTTCCCTGACTATCTGGAAGAAGCGCACTGCGTCCTGTCCATATATCAGGAACCTGCGTTTCCTGTCGGCACCTTCTTTAAAGGTCATGAAAATACTGAATGTTAATTCCAGCAGCGCCGAGCTTTGCTCATCCAGTACTTCCGGGCTGTGTACGAACTCCAGTTCCTTTCCGTATTTCTTGTTCAGCCTGCCCTGGAAAGCCTGATACATATCGTAAAGTAGAAGAAAAGGCTGGTACTCCCGTGCTTCCTGTGAAAGTACATGAGCTATTGGAATAACAGGCGGATGCCCGTCGATAGGTAGAATGCCCCCGGCTGAGAAACTCCGCAGATATTACTCGGATAAGACAGGCATATCGGCCGCCGCAATGGAATAAATATCCACGCGGCGTAGTGGAGTGGGCATTTATTCCATTGCACTGCTGCTCAAGATTTTTTGAGTGAAAATATGTAAAGCCATATTGGCAATATCATCCCTCAGACGCTCCCACAATTGCCGGGGGTTTTCGATATACAAAAATGCTTCGGCAGTTCGTAACTGCCGGAGTTTGGCGTTTATCTGATGTTGTTATCGGATATCCATGTACTGCTCCACTTCTTTGTTCGTGAAGGGGTATTATAAGGCTCAGCCGCTCAATGTCAGTCTGGTCGTATTTCCACGCGCCCATGAACTTTTTAACTTCGCCGCACAGCCCCCAGCACTCGTATTCCAGCAATATCTTTATCGAATATTGTATCGCTCGCGGGCTTCTTCTATCCATATTTTTTTGGTTCAGTCAATAATTCTTTGCGTGAGATATACGAAAATCCGATTTTTATTTGTGGCGCTGACTGATATATTTACTGAAAATGCTTGAAACAAATTGAGAAACCTGCTATAATATATCCGGATGGGATTTTTTGATGTTTAATAGGAGAACCGCTATGAGTATGGAGAAAGTACGCATACACTATATTTTTCACGGAACCGTGCAGGGCGTCGGATTCCGGTATAAAGCCTGCTACAGTGCGAAAAACCGCGGCGTGACCGGCTGGGTGAGGAATTGCAGCGACGGCACGGTCGAGATGGAAGCGGAGGGCTATCCCGCCGACATAGCCGCCGTTATACGTGAGCTTGACGAACATTCCTGGGGAAATATCGAGCGCATAGAATCGGAGAATATCCCGCTTGAGGGCGGCTACGGATTTGAGATTCGATAATTATTGCGTGGCAGACGCATTTTATGACGGAGAAAACATGTGAAAAATATAATTGATTCAGCGGTCAGACCTTATCCGAAACCACATTATTCACTTTCGCTCACTGGCAAACTGGAAGCGGTTATCGGTAAATATTTCGTTTCCGGAGAGGGAATCCCGGATAGAAGTATCTTTACTGTTTATTATAGCGAAAAAACGGCGCATGACGAATGCGTGGAGCTTGTGCCTGATAACATAATAGCATATGTAACCTCAGATTATAAGTTCGCTTTTGTATTGGAAAAGATGTTAAACAAGTTTATTTCTGATACCGCGGAATATTCGTTGTCATATTTACCCGTTAAGGACTTCATGAAAGAGGAATTCTGCATTCAGACAACCGAGCAAACGCCCGGTTTTTTTAAGAGGATCGTCTGGATAAACGACGACTTTTTATATGATGTGAAGCAAGACTTTGATTTTAACACGTTCAGGCTTATTGATGATGGAATAAAATATCTGAATCCCGGGCATTTTACAATATATGAGCTTGTATCATATATCAATTCGGCTGAGCAGTCAGAGCTTATGGTTACCTCTAAAAACCTCATGTGAGCGAAAATGTGCAGTGCGCGCCATCTTCGTCTGTCAACGAGCGAAATTTCTGATGTGACGGCGTCCATGCCGTCACTTGGTTATTTCGCTCTGCAACATCGTGTTGCACCTCCTCGTAAGGCATACAGCCTTACTTCGTCGGCTTTCCTAGAATCTGGCACACCCTGCCCATTTTTGCTTTTCACACCGGTTTTTAGAGGTTCCCTTATATAAAATATGCACCTCCAAAGCGAATTGGAGGTGCTTGTTTTTATCAGGTATTGTGGAGAAGCAGCTGGATATCATCCGTTTTTTCGAACTGCGCCGAAGTCTGAGCGAGAGTCATTCTTTGCTGACCGGAACACGCTTTACGAGTATCGCGGAAACTATCCCTACAGCCACGCCCGCAGCTATGCCGCTGACGCAGAGAATCGGGAGGTAATACACGATCTGAGCCGTTTCCATGATGAGCATTGCAACGAGTATCTGACCTGTGTTGTGCAGTATTCCTCCGATAACGCTGACCCCAACGGTTGAGAACCTGTCCCAGCGCTTCAGAAGGATCATCGCAGTGAGGCTGAGTGCGGCTCCTGCGACGCTGTACGCGAGGGTCATCACATTTCCGAAAAGAATCGCCATCCAGGCTATTCTCACCAGTGAAACAGCGACTGCTTCCTTTGCTCCCAGCTTGTACAGCGCGAATATTACCGCGATATTTGCAAGTCCCAGCTTGATTCCGGGAACTGCGAACGACAGCGGTATAAGGCTTTCAATATAGGAAAGCACCATGGCGATCGCAGCGCAGATCCCCAGCAATGCTATGGACTTGGGTTTTATTTTCATATGACCTCCTACGCGATGATGTCAACGTCCGATTCAGCCTCGGATACGATTTTAACTACCAGCTTGTTCGGAAGGCACACTATCGTTTCGCCGTCGTAGCTTATGCTGTGCTGGTTAACGCAGAGCTTGTCGGGACAGTTCGCGTCGGTCACGTCGGCTTTTCCGTCCTTTATCACCAGGGTGTTGAACCCTGTCGGGGAATTGATCGTTACACTTGTATCCACGTTCAGCGGGTATGTCGCCACCTCTTTGCCGTCCTGGACAACCACAGCGTACCCGCCGCTCTTTTTCCCGAGCTGAATTGTTCCGAATGCTATTCCCGCCGCGGCAAGAAGTACGGCTATGAGTATCAGATCATTCCTGTGTTTCTTTTCTAATGGCTTCATTCCTGCTGTTTCTCCTGAATTATATCATCATGGGGAATGCCTTCGCACTCCCCATGATGTCTGATGTTATCACTGAGCCTTGCTGAAATCTACGCTCTTGATAGCGTGTCTCGGGCAGACCTCGGTGCATGCATTGCAGCCCACGCACTTGGTGTAGTCGATTTTGGCGAAATTGTCCTCGACCTTAATTGCGCCAGCTGGGCAGGTATTCTCGCACTTCTTGCAGCCTATGCAGGAAGTCTTGCACGCCTTTACGGCTACCGCGCCCTTGTCCTTGCTGCTGCATGCGACTACTGTCTTTGCGTCAGCAGGAACAAGCCTGATTACAAAGCTCGGACATGCCCTTGTGCACATTCCGCAGCCGGTGCACTTCGCAGGGTCAACGCAGGCAACGCCGTTGTTGTTGTAAATAGCGCCGCTGGGGCAGACCTTCGCGCAGTCGCCGTAGCCAAGGCAGCCTGAGGAACATGCTCCGTCGCCGCCGTAGAACAGCTTTGCACCGGCGCATGTGGGGATACCCTTGTAATCGTACTTCGGCTTGGTATTGTCGCAGGTGCCGCTGCAGTGTACGAATGCTACCATTCTCGCAGCCGCCTCGACTGAAACGCCGAGCACTTCGCCGAGCTGAGCCGCGGCGGAAGCTCCTCCGGGAACGCACAGGTTAGCGGGCGCAGAGCCTTCCGCAAGAGCCTTCGCATAGCCGTCGCAGCCGGTAAAGCCGCAGGCTCCGCAGTTTGCGCCAGGTAAGCAGGCGCGTATTTTCTGCTCCTTTTCGTCGACCTTCACAGCAAAGAACTTCGCCGCGATTACGAGAATGAGCGCGCAGATAAGTCCGATAGCGACCAGAACTCCGACCGCGATAAGAACTGCTGATAATAATGAATCGTTCATCTTGCAGCCTCCTTACGCAAACAGCTTGTCAACTACGCCGGCAAAGCCCATGAAGCTCATGGAAACGATGGACGCAGCGGCGAGCGTGACAGGAAGTCCTTTGAAGCTCTCCGGGATATTTGCGCTGTCAAGTCTGGAGCGAACGCCGGCAAACAGCACCATAGCCAGCAGGAAGCCAAGTCCGCAGCCGAGGGAGCTTACCATGGACTCAAGGAAGCCGTAGCCGTCCTTGATGTTGTTGATGGTAACACCGAGAACCGCGCAGTTCGTGGTGATAAGCGGGAGGTACACGCCCAGCGACTTGTGAAGCGCGGGGATATACTTCTTGAGGATTATCTCAACGAACTGTACGAGGGTAGCGATAACCAGAATGAAAACGATAGTCTGGAGGTATCCGAGACCGAGCTTATCCAGAACGAATGTCTGTATAGGCCATGTTACTGCGGTAGCTACCAGCATAACGAAGGTAACGGCAGTACCCATGCCCGCCGCCTGGTCGAGTTTTTTGGAAACTCCGAGGAAGGGGCAGATACCGAGGAACTTGTTAAGTACATAGTTGTTAACAAGTACGCTCGACATAAGTATTACAAGAAGCGCCTTGATAGTATCCATATATTACTTGGCCTCCTTTGCTGATCCGGTGTTTTCGGGGTTCTCCAGGCATGCGCTGCGGGACGGGCAGTTTGCGCAGCCGAATTCCTTCTTGCTGATTGCCTTGCCTTTGGTGATCTTGTTTACAACAGCGATAAGCACGCCGAACACGAAGAATCCGCCAGCCGCCTGGGTAAAGAACGGTATGGAGTAATCCTGAAGGAACGGGATCTTAAAGCCGAGGAAGCTTCCGGAGCCGAGGATCTCGCGGACGGTGCCCATGCAGAACAGAGCGAGGGTGAAACCGCCGCCCATTCCGATGCCGTCGAGCGCGGACTCGACAACGGTGTGCTTGCTTGCGAACATCTCAGCTCTGCCGAGAATGATACAGTTTACAACGATAAGCGCGAGGTACGTTCCGAGTGCGGTATACAGATCGGGGAGGTACGCGTTCATCAGCATCTGGATAATGGTAACGAAGCCTGCGATAATAACGATGTATGCAGGGATACGCACCTTATCGGGGATAACCTTGCGGAGCGCGGATATTGCCATGTTGGAGCAGATAAGAACTATCGCTGCTGCAATACCCATACTGAGCGCGCGTGATACTGAATCGGTCACGGCAAGGGTGGGGCAGGTTCCAAGAACCAGCACGAATACAGGGTTTTCCTTAATGAAGCCCTTTAACATAATGGAAAGCTTGCTTTGTTTCTCCATATTACTGAGCCTCCTTTACTGCGTTGAAAGCTGCTGCCACGTCAGCGGCTGCCGTTTTAACAGCGTTTGTTGTGAAGGTGCAGCCGGATACTACGAGTACGTCGTCGCCTATGCTGTCGAGCTGCTGACCCGGATATCCATTAGTGTAGGAGCTCTGGGATACAACGTCGCCATAGTACTCGGTTTCGTTGTGCGACATTACCTTGAACTTCGCGATAGTGCCGTTTTCGTCAACGATATAGAGCAGATTTACAGGACCGCCGTAACCGAATGCGGAAGCGGTCATTGCGTAGTAGGTGGTGCTTTCGCTTGTGAATGTGTACGCGCCGTTTACGGTCGACTGAACTCCAGTGGGAGTAAGTGTAACAACCTCTGCGTCCTTGTACATCTTTACGATACGGCTGATGTTCTTCTCGCTTGCCGCAGCGTATGCCCCGGCAGCGGCAGTCTTGACTGCCTCAACAACGGAAGCGTCCTCGGAAGCCGCGTCGTCAAATGACTTGCTTCCGACATAATTGCCGAATGCGTCGGTAACATATGCTACCTTGTCTGCGACCATCGCATAGCCTGTACGGTTGGAGCTTACAAACAGACCGTCTTTCTCCTCGACCTTGCATGCGCCTGTGTTGTCAAGAGAAGAAGGAAGCAGCTCGCCGATAGCCTCGGCAGCCATCTGGTCATCGGACATTTCACCGGCGGCTACGTCAGCGACTGCGAACAGCGCGGTGTAAGCGTCCGTTACAGCGTTTCTGAACGCCGTGGAGGAGTAGGTAACTCCGGAAACCAGCTCAACGCCGGCAAGCGCGGAATCCTGACCAATGTAGCTTGCGGGGTAGTCGTCGCCGAAATTCTTTGTTTCAGCGTAGTTTGTCAGCACGATATTCTTGATGATACCGTCGGTGCCGATACCTACTGTAATTCCCATCGGGGATTCGCTGTACTGGGAAGTTGTTTCGAGGGTAACAACATAGCCGAGACCGTTGTTTTCCTTGTAAATGCTCTTTACAGTCTCGGGAGCGTCGGCGGCGGGCTCGAGTTCTTCGAATCCGTCGGCGCCGGGCAGAGCCTCGGCAAAGGAGCCCTGAACAGCCTTAGCGTTGTTTTCCGCGATTACGGGAGCGGTGAAGTAGTTGACCGCAGAAAGAGCCAGCGTAACAACGAGGCAGATGACAACAAGCGAAACAACGCTCTTTACTGAATCGTTCATGCCTTAGCACCTCCAAACGGCTTGGTTCTGGTCCATCTCTCAATATAGGGAGTGAGGATATTCATAAGGAGTATGGAGAAGGAAACGCCCTCGGGGTAGCTTCCGAATACACGGATAAGTACGGTGATAAGTCCGCAGCCAACGCCGAAGATGACCTTTCCCCATGCGGTGTTAGGAGTGGTCGCGTAGTCGGTCGCCATGAAGATCGCGCCGATGAACAGACCGCCGGAAAGGATCTCAGCGACAGGATCCTGACCCAGAACGAGGGAGAACAGGAAAACCGTAGCGATGAAGACTACCGGGGTGTGCCATGTGATAACTCCGCGGATAACGAGGTAGATACCGCCGACGAGGAGCGCCAGAGCGCAGGTCTCACCGAGGGCGCCGCCGCACTTGCCGAGGAACAGGTCAAGGTATGTAGGCAGGGTTCCTTCCTGACCGCTGAGGACTCCAAGAGGAGTTGCGCCGGAAACAACATCGGCATTCTGTGGGAATACTGCGGCGGTCATGGTGCCGCTGAAGGACAGCAGCAGGAAAATTCTTGCGGTGATCGCCGGGTTTGCAAAGTTCTGACCGATTCCGCCGAACAGGCACTTTACAACGACAATAGCGAATATTGCGCCGAGAGCGGCCTGCCAGAGCGGAATAGTCGCGGGGAGATTCAGCGCGAGAAGGAGACCGGTAACGGCGGAAGAAAGGTCGCCGATGGTCTGCTCCTTCTTGCAGATGAGGTTGAATACTAATTCGGAAAGCACCGCCGCAGCCATGCAGGTGAGTATAACCATCAGGCTGCTGAATCCGAACAGGATAACCGACGCAACAGCGGCGGGAAGCAGCGCGATGAGTACGTCAAGCATGATGGAGCGTGTTGTGCGGGGCGTAAATATATGCGGAGAAGAAGTAACAGTTAAATTGCTCATTTCTTTCCCTCCTGAGGTTTATAGTTTCTTAGCATAGCCTTAGACAGCTTGTTTCTCTGAACGAGGGGCTGTCCTGTAGGACAGACGAAGGAACAGCAGCCGCACTCCATGCAGAGGTTTACCTTGAGCTTCTTCAGCTCCTCGCAGTCGCCGTCCCTGTAAGCCTTTGAAATTGCCACGGGGTTGAGGTGCAGCGGGCAGTGGGAAACGCAGTTTCCGCAGCGTATGCAGGCGGTCTGCTTCTTGGGCTGGGCGTCCTTTTCGTTGAGCGCGATTATCGCGTTTGTGTTCTTGAGGATAGGGCAGTTGGCGTCAGGAACGGCAATTCCCATCATGGGACCGCCGTAGAGGATCTTTACGGGCTCTTCCTTGAAGCCGCCTGCAAAGTCGATCAGATCCTGAATAGATGTGCCGATAGGAACTATAACGTTCTTGGGTTCCTTGATGGCGCTGCCGTCTACGGTAACGCACTTTTCAACAAGCGGCATACCTGTCTTGCAGTACCTTGCAAGGCACGCCAGTGTAGTGCAGTTCAGAACGACTGCTCCGGCGTCCAGCGGGAGCTTACCCTCGGGAACTACCGCGCCGGTGGTGTGGTAAATCAGCACCTTTTCACCGCCCTGGGGATATATGCTCGGAAGCGGCTTTACAGTAAGGCAGGGATCCGCCGCTGCAAGTTCGTTCATCTTTGCGATGCACTCGGGCTTGTTCTTTTCGATGCCGATGATGATGTTCTTGACCTTGAGGAACTTTTCCAGGAGCGCAAAGCCCTCCTTCATGAGATCCGCCTGGTCGAGCATGGTTCTGGTGTCGCTGGTGATATACGGTTCGCACTCCGCGCCGTTGATAACAACAGCCTTTATGCGCGAAAGATCGTCGATTTTCAGCTTGACCGCAGTGGGGAATCCCGCGCCGCCAAGACCTACCAGACCGCTGTCCTTTACAGCGTTGATGAAGTCCTCGTAGGTTTCCAGCTTGGGCGGCTTGACCGCCTCGGACACCTTCATCTCGCCGTCGGATTCGATCGTGATCGCATTCACGTTGTTGCCGGAGCTTACGAGAATGGTGTCGATTTTCTTTACTGTACCGGAAACGCTGGCGTGAACAGGCGCGCTTACAAAACCGCCTGCAGTCGCGATAACATCGCCGATATCAACATGATCTCCCACCTTTACAGCGGGAACGGCAGGCGCACCAATATGCATCACAACGGGTATTGTGACGGATTTCGGTGCAGGCATTCTTACTGCCGCCATCTGCGCGGTGTTCTTCCTGTGCGGAACATGCGCGCCTTTGAGCTTGATTAGTGGCATTTGACCTAACCTCACATTCGCATTATTATTGAATAGTTGTGCCCCTTTGCACATGAGAAGGGCATACCATATTCAGTATATATCAAGATGGGTGCTTTGTCAACACCTCTCTCCATATTATACTATTTTACATGAAAATTTTCTAAGCAATTCTGACATTTCCATTGCTTAAAAGTCAGTCGATTATCAGCTTCGCGAATCCCTCCGTGCAGTCGTAGCTTCCGTCCGGAAGAACCCATATCGCGTCGACGCCTTCAAGATTTTCCAGAAGAGCTTTGCCATCTGGAATCGTCATGTTGAACAGCGCGGTGGAAAGCGCGTCGGCTTTACCGCTGTCATTGCAGAGAATCGTCACCGAATCAAAATAATTGAGCGGCATAAGCGTGTCCGGGTCGATGATATGGTGATAGCGCACGCCGTCGACCTCGTAATAGCGCTGGTAGTTTCCGCTGGTTACAAGAGCCATTCCGTTGAGCTTCAGCCGCACGATATACGGCTGCTCGGATTCCGTGTCGGGGTTCTGTATTCCAGCAGCCCAGTCGGAGCCGTCGTTCTTGGTTCCGATGGTGCGTACGTTTCCGCCGACATTAAGGCTGTAACCGCTGGTGACGCCTTCGCTGGCAAGAAGCTCTGCAGCTCTTTCCACGGCGTAGCCCTTTGCCGCTGCTCCGAGGTCGAGGGACATCTCCGGGTCGCTGAGGTAAACAGTTCCGGCAGCCTTGTCGATTATCAGATCGTCGATGCTGCAGTGCTCCGAAGCGCTGACCAGATCTTCCACAGGCGGAAGTTCAGCGGATTCCGGGTCGTCTATGCCTTGTTCGCGGTACTTGTGCCAGATTGACAGAACGCTTCCCATTGCAATGTTGCACTTCCCATTTGTCACGGTGTACATTTCCTTTGAGAACTCAAGCAGATCAATCAGCTTTTCGTCGACTTTTACCGGCTCGATGCCGGCGCTGCGGTTTATCGTGCGGACGTTGTTTACGCCTTCGTAACTATGATATATGTCGGTGAGCTGGTGATATTCCTCAAACAGAGAATATACTTTCTCGCAGTTCTGCGAAAAAGTTTTTTCGTCCTCCTCGTATCCGACTATCTGGGTAACAGTGTCGAAGAACTCGAGGTAGGCTTTTGAATACCGCACCTTTTCCTTTTGCATGCTGCAAGCGGAGAGATTAATGGCAGCAGCGATCACAAGGAAGGCTCCTACAGCCTTCTTGACCATACTTCTGTACATTGAAGAACTCCTATTCAAGCCAAAAAGATGAGAGGCGTACAGCCTCTCATCTTCTTGCGTCGTATCAGAACTGTCAGTTTAACCGAATTATCAGCCTACCAGACCCATTGCCTTAACAACAGTCTGGATCATGCCGCCTACGCTCATGGTGCAGCCAGCCTTGAGGGTCTCATCGGTGGTTACAACGTGACCGTTATCGGTGGTCTCGGTGGGGATTGCGGAGATCTCAGCGCTGGTCTTGCCAGTTACGAAGGTCTCGAATGCCTGGTTCTGCTCGAACCACTCAGCGGAGATAGCGGAAGCGCTTCTCATGCCGTACTCGTCCTTCTTCTCTCTCTTGGTCTTGATCTCAGCAGTAGGATCGGAAGTGATCTCGCCTGCTTCGTCAAATGTAACCTTGGGCTGAACCTCGTCGTAGCATACTGCTGCGAGCTTGCCCTCGCCGTCAACTGCTACTGCTGCGAAAGAAGTGTACATTGCAGCGGTGCCGTCCTCGCCGTCAGCTGCGGAAGCTGTTGCAGAATCAACGGAGGTGGAAGTTGTAAGTGCGAGCTTAGCGTCGCCGGTGAAATCAGCAGCACTGTCATCGCTGCAAGCCTTTACGGTAGCGTCGATCAGAGCGCTGATGCTCATTGTGCAGCCAGCCTTAAGAGTTTCGTCGGTTGTAACGACATGACCGTTATCAGTGGTCTCAACAGGGATAGCAGCTACTTCGTCAGCGGTCTTGCCAACTACATAAGCCTCGAAAGCCTCAGCCTGCTCGTACCACTCCTTGCCGATAGCGGAAGCGGGTTTCATGCCGTATTCCTTGAGCTTCTCCTTCTTGGACTTGAAAGTCATGGAAGCAGCGTCCTCGGGAACCTCGCCGTCTGTTACGTCCATCTTGTTCTGTGCAACATCGATAGCGCAGGAAACGATCTTGCCGTCAGCGTCGAGAATGACTGCTGCTACGGTTGCGTCAACCTGTGCGTTGCCTGCTGCAGAAGAAGCGGTAGAGGTTACAACGCCCATACCGAGCTTGTAAGCTGCTGCGTTGTCAGAGCCGCCCTCGCTATTTGCGCTGGAAACGCTCTCGCTGTTTGCGCTGGAACCGCTCTCGCTGCTGTTGCCGTTGGAGCAGCCTGCAAGGCTTACTACCATGGCGGCCGCCATCATAGATGCAAAAATCTTCTTCATAAATTCTTCCTCCTGAAATACATTTACAGCCATGTGCTGTATTACACTCTTTTTACAAGAGTGATTAGGCGCTTAGGCTAACGTATATTTTACTATAAAAGTTCATTCAGGTCAAGATGTTTCATGAGCGCAACTTGAATATTTGTAGCATAAGTTCAATTATTCGACAAACGAGTTGCCGAAAATGTGCAAAATCAACAATGCTAATGCAATGTTTTTCATGAAAACGTCAACTGTTCACTTTGTAATATTGATATAGATACATTAAATTAGCGTAGAGTGTTTGCGTGTGCGTAAAAGGAATGTTTTAACCAGATAGTACATGCTTTGACAACTGTTGAGCGAAGATCAGACATTTATTCTTACGGCTGACGTGAACGCAGAAGATGCTGCCCATCAGCACTCATATCAGAGATTTTGCCGGCATCGGGCGGCTATGACGTTATCCTGATGGAAGTCCAGATGCCGAAAAAACGTACCTGAAGCCGCAAGGGCTGTTCGCAGCGGAGCAAATTCTCTTGGTAAAGACGATACCGTTTCTGCTATGACGGCGAATTCATTCTCGGACGACATGACGACATTCAGAACAGATCCAGCATGCTGTCAAGATATATTTTTTCCCTGACATTGATATGATACTCCGGCTTAGTCATGTAATAGAGCAAAAATTCCAGAACAATTGCGCTGCCGAGACTTCGCCCTTCTATTTTGAAATTAGAGAAACCCATAGGCAGGTAGATGTCTTGAATATCGTTTGTGCCGATAAAACCGGGATTTCTCATTGCCTTAGAAAACAGATATCCTTCCGCTGCGCCGGGAGATTTGCAGTGATGATCCGGGCAGTTTTCCCCGAGATTCCTGCGGCTGACATTTTCGTAGCAGAGCTTCCTGTCTCTGCAATAGAACCAGCAGCATTCGTTGCATAGAAATTCAGCCTTGTCTTTTTCCGATTGAGAGAGCTCACTCAACCGTCCGAACTGCTTGTTAAGCCGAAAATCCGGCACAACGTAAAGGAAATCCCCGCGCTGGAGTTCGCTCCTGAGCTGCTCAAATTCCGTCAGCGCCTTAGTGGTCGAGGACACAAAATAGAATCCCGGATAATTCGTTTTCAGGTAGTTTAACAGTAAATCAGAACAGATGATAACGCCGTTCTGGACTCCGCTGTTTTCGCTGAACAGCTCACACAAATGGTTGCATTTTTTGTCTGAAAGATGTTCGTTTCTGAGCAGTGAGTTGCTGAATGTCAGCCGCGCTGATATCTTGTATTCCCGCATGAGCGCCAGAACTTCTCCCGGGTCGTTATCGCCGAATCCGACGCGCCCTCCGCCCCAGAGGCAGTCCGCCGGGGCGCCGTAAATTGAGCCTATTTCACACCAGTCGTAAAAGTACTCCCTGTGTTCACGGAACAGCGGCAGAAAAACGCGGTATAGTTCGTAGAACTCAAACAGACCCGGAAGGTGATAGTAAGCCGTAGGCTTTGATACATTGTCCATACTTTTTGTGCCTCGTGAATCTCAGCATTTTAGTTTGTGCAGTTCAGCGGTTCGAATGACTGAACATTTCATTTAGTATAGCATATCAGGAGTTCATTGTCAATCTGACATTATCTTGACTTAATAAAAGTAATGTGCTATAATTGATTTTGAAATCAATAGTCCCACGGTTTGGAAATAATGAAAGGGAAACGGCATGGAAGATAATCACAGCAAGAATTCGGTTTCTGGTGATTCCACAGATTTAACAATTGTCAAAGGCGAAAAAACAGGCATTCCAAAATGGCTGATGGTCACTGTTATCGCAATGGCGGCCGTGATAGTCGGGCTGACGGTTACGCTGATAGCTGTAATAGCCGGAAAATCCTCGGGTGAAACTTCGCATAGGTCGCAAAGTTTGCAGAGTTCACAGGGGGCGCAGAGTAATTCCGATTCCACTGGAAACGGCGGTTCGTCCGTGACGGAGGTTCCGGAGAGTCAGACCGGGACTTCGCAGTCGCAGGTTACGGAAAACGGCGTAGTGCTGCAATATTCCGTGGACAATTCCTGGGGAGAAGCTGGAAGTATGTTTTACGGGCTGCAGCTCGGGATCACCAACAACACAGGCGATAATATCTCAGGCTGGGAGCTTGTGATAGATGTAGACGGCCTGCTCGGGTGCGATGGCTGGAACGGCACGTATTCTCGATCTGGGGATACCCTCACCATAACCAGCATGGAGTACAACGGCGACATTCCCGTTGGAAGCACTGTTGCAATAGGCTGTAATATCAATACGGAAAATGAATTTAAAATAAGCAGGGCGGTTCTGAATGAAATGGAATGCACGGTAAAACAGGGCGCGGTTGTTCAGAATAATGTCTCGGCAGACGGCGGAAATCAGAGCGCCGCAGCAGATGTCGAAACGCTCCTGAAACGGAGCGACCAAGCCGAACAGGGCGACGACTGGCTCCACACTGATGGAAATAAGATATTCGATAAGGACGGCAAGCAGGTTTGGCTGACAGGCGTAAACTGGTTCGGATACAACACTGGCACCAATACCTTTGACGGACTGTGGAACAGCGAATTAAAAACGTCTGTGAAGGCTATCGCTGATCATGGATTCAATCTCATACGCGTGCCTATTTCAGCGGAGCTTATCAATAAGTGGGCAGCCGGGGAGTACCCACAGGCAAATTACAACAACGCCTGCAACACTGAGCTAAACAGCATGAACAGCCTGCAAATATTTGATTATTTCCTGAAGCTGGCGGAAGAAAACGGAATAAAAGTAATGCCGGATATCCATTCGGCGGAAACGAACGCCTCCGGTCATACAGTCAACCTGTGGTACACGGATAAGGTGAGCGCCGAGGAGTATTACAGCGCGCTGGAATGGCTAGCCGAAAGATACAAGGACAACGACACGATAATTGCGTACGACCTGAAAAACGAGCCGCACGGAAAGCCCTACGAAGGCAGCGGAGCGGCGATATGGAACGACTCCGACTCCGCAAACAACTGGAAGCACGCCGCAGAAACTGCCGCGGCGCGGATACTGGCAAAGAATCCTAACGTTCTGATAATGGTAGAGGGAACCGAGATATATCCAGTAGACATAACCGGCAACAGGGATTATCACTCCACGAACGACAGCGATTATTATTTCAACTGGTGGGGCGGAAATCTGCGCGGCGTAAGGGATTTCCCGGTCGATCTCGGAGCGTACCAGGATAAACTGGTGTATTCTCCGCACGATTATGGACCTACGGTTTACCTTCAGCCGTGGTTCCAGGGAGATTATGATTTCGACAGTCTTCTGAGCGACTGCTGGCAGGACAACTGGCTGTACATACATAATGAGAATACCGCGCCGCTTTTAATAGGCGAGTGGGGTGGATTCATGAAGGAACCAAACCTGAAGTGGATGACATGCATGCGCCGCCTGATAAGCGAAAACCATCTGAATCACACGTTCTGGTGCTTTAATGCGAACTCCGGTGATACCGGCGGGCTTGTGCTCGACGATTTCACGACCTGGGACGAGGAGAAATACGCATTCGTTAAAGAGGTGCTCTGGCAGGAGAACGGCAAGTTCGTGGGACTTGACCACAAAATCCCGCTTGGCGCCAACGGAATAGCGTTAACCGACGCAAATGGACTAAGCTGAGAATTTAAGGCAATACCGCACAAAGATTGTGCGTGTATTGCGCAGTCAGATTTTTCGTCAGATTGTACAATGAGGACGACGCAAGGCTGACGCCTTGCTAGGACGAATTGTGCAAGATGACGGAAAAGGTGCAAGCAAGACACGTGCAAAATCCAATAAATGGTCTTTGGGCGGTGTTGCCTTAAACGCCTTCGATATTTTCGGGGGCGTTTTGCTGTATTTAGGCTCTTGACTTGTAATGCACCATGTGCTATAATTGTGATGAAAATTAATATTCTTGTATCCGTGGGGGATTAAAATGCTGAACTACAGAAAAATAGAAGCAGGGGACGACGCACAGCTTGCTGAAATAATTCGGGCAAACCTGGAAAAATACCATCTAAACATTCCGGGCACGGTGTATTTCGACCCGGAATTAAACCACCTGAGCAAGTATTACGGAAGCGATCCGCAAAAAAGAGTGTACTACATAGCCCTCGGCGAAAACGGAGAAATGATAGGCGGAGTCGGCGCTGCTGAGTTCACCGGGATTCCGGACTGCGCGGAACTTCAGAAGCTTTATCTTACTGATTCGGCAAAGGGCAAAGGCTACGGAAAGGAGCTTGTCCGGCTGGCGGAAAACTGGGCGAGAGCGGCGGGCTACTGTAATTTGTATCTTGAAACTCACACGAATCTCGAAACGGCGCTGAAACTGTACGAGAAAATGGGATTCCGGCGTATTGAAAAACCACGCTCGGTGGTTCACGGAACGATGGATCACTTTTACCTGAAAGAACTCTGATATAAAAAGCTCCGCGCCGGCTGGCGCGGAGATTGATTTTTACAGATATTTTCCCGTAATGCTGTTTTGGTTCTGCTTTATCTGCTGAGGAGTACCTGCCGCGACTATGCGCCCGCCGGATTCTCCGCCGCCCGGTCCCATGTCTATAATGTAATCCGCGTTTCGTATCACGTCGAGGTCGTGCTCGATTACAACAACGGTCGCGCCGTTATCAAGCAATGCCTGAAATACCCCGAGCAGTACCTGCACGTCAAGCGGGTGCAGACCGATACTCGGTTCGTCGAACACGAATACCGAGTCGGTCTGAGTTCTGCCGATCTCGCTTGCAAGTTTCAGGCGCTGGGCTTCGCCGCCGGAAAGGCTGGGAGTTTCCTCGCCGAGAGTGAGGTACCCAAGCCCGAGCTGCTGAAGCACCCGGAGCCTCTGGCTGACTGATTTCATCTCGCTGCAGAATTCAATCGCGGAGTTTACGTCCATATCCATAAGCTCCGGCAGGGAAGCCTGTTCGCCGGATTTGTCCGTAAGCTTCACAGCGTATGCTGACCTTGCGTACCTTGAGCCGCGGCAGTCCGGGCAGGGGATATCCACGTCCGGAAGGAACTGCACGTCAAGGCTGACAACTCCGGTTCCGTCGCAGCCCGGGCAGCGCAGCGAACCTGTGTTGTAGGAAAAGTCGCTTGCCTTATAGCCCTTTTCCTTCGCGCCGTCTGACCTGGCGTAGAGCTTTCGCAGCTCGTCGTGTACTCCGGCGTAGGTCGCAACGGTGGAGCGCACGTTTATCCCGATCGGAGTCGCGTCGATCAGCTTGACATGTTCGATGCCATCGGCATTTATCTCAAGGATATGCTCCGGCAGAGTGCTTCCGGCTATCCTGGCTTCAAGAGCCGGAACAAGGCTTTCAAGAATCATCGTGGTTTTTCCGGAGCCGGAAACGCCAGTCACAACCGTCAGCCGCCCCTTCGGAATATCGGCTTCCAGCGGCTTTACCGTGTGAATCTGCGATGTGGAAAGGTGAATTGTCCCGGCTGAGAACAGCCCTCCAGGTTCGCAGACCTCGCGCAGCTTAGTTTCCGCTTTTCCGGAAAGGAAAGCGCCTATCTGTGACGCCGTATTTTCGCATATATCCCGGACGGTTCCCTCGGCGATCACATGTCCGCCCTTTGCGCCTGCCTGTGGTCCCATTTCTACTATCCAGTCGGATTCCTTCAAAATCTGAGTGTCGTGGTCGACCAGTATCACGGAATTTCCGTCGGCTACCAGGTCGTGCATTACTCCGGTAAGTCCCACGATGTTTGACGGATGCAGTCCGATAGACGGCTCGTCCAGGACGTACAGAACGCCGGTAGTCCGGTTGCGTACAGCGCGGGCAAGCTGCATTCTCTGGCGTTCGCCGGTGGAAAGCGTAACAGCGGAGCGGTCGAGCGAAAGATATCCAAGCCCCAGGTCGATAAGACGTTTGGCGGTTCCCTCAAAGGAGTCGCATATGCTTACCGCCATCGGACGCATTTCCTCAGGGAGACTGTCAGGAACGCCGCGCACCCAGTCGACCAGTTCAGAAAGAGACATCGTGCAGGCCTGGTCGAGGGAAATTCTGCGCAGCTTCGGGTAACGTGCAGTCTGGGAAAGACGCGTTCCGCGGCAGTCCGGGCAAACGTCCTCTTTCAGGAACTTTTCGACGCGCTTCATGCCCTTCTCGTCCTTGACCTTTGAAAGCGCGTTTTCCACGGTATAGACCGCGTTGTAGTAGGTGAAATCCAGCTCGCCCGCCTGGTTGGAGTTCTTCGGCTTGTAGAAGATATGCTTTTTTTCCGCCGGACCGTGGTACACTATTTCCTTTTCGCGCTCGGTAAGTTCCCGGAACGGCACGTCGGTACGTACTCCCATCTCACGGCAGACGTCGGTCATCAGCGACCACATCAGGCTGTTCCACGGAGCAACCGCGCCCTCGTCGATACTTAGTGAATCGTCCGGAACCAGGGTCGCCGGGTCGACCGTGCGGACGCTGCCGGTGCCGCCGCATTTCTGGCAGGCTCCCTGGGAGTTGAACGCTAATTCCTCGGCGGACGGCGCATAGAAATGCGCGCCGCATTCAGGGCAGACCAGTTCCTTCCCGGCTGCGACAGCCAGGGTCGGCTTGAGGTAGTGTCCGTTGGGACAGCGATGGTCGGCAAGCCTGGAGTACATGAGCCGCAGATTGTTGAGCAGTTCGGTGCCTGTGCCGAAAGTGCTGCGTATTCCCGGAACGCCCGGGCGCTGATGAAGCGCGAGCGCGGCGGGAACGTACTGTATTTCGTCCACGGCTGCCTTTGAAGCCTGGGTCATTCGGCGGCGGGTGTAGGTCGAGAGCGCGTCAAGGTACCGCCGGGAACCTTCCGCATACAGAACTCCGAGCGCCAGCGACGACTTTCCCGAGCCGGATACTCCGGCAATTCCGACTATTTTGTTTAGTGGTATGTCCACATCGATGTTTTTCAGGTTGTGGACTTTCGCCCCGCGTATCAGCATTTTATCTATCATGGATTTTATCCCCCTTGCTGTGGTTATAAATGAATTATACCACATCTCAGAGAATTTTTCCAGAGGAAATTTGCTTGCCTAAAGGTCGCCTCTAAAAACCTCATGCGAGCGAAAATATGCAGTGCGATTAATTTCAGGTTGTATGGCATATTCCCGCGCTCTACTTTGTAATAGCACGGCTTTATCATTGCTGCCAATTCGTTCTATCTGCTCCAGAAATTCTTTTTTCTTCGTCCGTACCTGTGACAGTTCATCCTCCGGGCTTGATAAACTTTTTTGCTTGTTCATTCTTTTTATACCATTTTTTATTTTACTATGCAACTGGTTTGTATGCTTATCTTGCACGATTTCCACTTTGTGGACTTTGTGCAGCGCTGCTATAGGTTTTTTAGAGGTGACCTTAAATAATTTAATGAAAGCGATTGACAAAAAGCATAATATGTGCTATTATCTAAATATCAGCTATGAAAGGACGATAATAGAAATGAAGATTTATTCTGTGCTGGACAAAGAATTCGCGCCCTATGGAAAGGTACTCCAGGGTTACGATACCGCTGGACTTATGAAAGCGCTTGACGAAAAGACTCCTTTGCCTGAAGGCGTTGAATACGTCATGAGCGATACCGCATTAGAAACTGTTGCGATTTTTGGTGAACTGCAAAATAACGCTTACGGCGGAATGCCTATCCAGCTTGGTTGGTGCAATGGACATAATACCAAGCTTAACTGCCTTGAGTACCATCGAGATAGCGAGCTTAATATCGGTCTTTATGATTTTATTCTTCTCGTTGCAAAGGCTGATGATATTGTTGATGGAAAATTAGATACCTCAAAGGTCAAGGCGTTCAGGGCGGCGGCTGGTCAGGTCGTTGAGGTTTACGAAACAACTCTGCACTATGCTCCGTGCAGTGCGAAAAAGTCGGACGGCTTTAAGGTGGTTATTGCTCTTCCTAAGGGAACAAACGGCTCCATGCCCAATATAACTCCAAAGAACGAAGAGGACAGATGGCTCAGAGCATGCAACAAGTGGCTTCTTGCTCATAAAGACGCCAGTGAAGCAGGCGACGGCGCATATATAGGTCTTACAGGTGAAAATATTGATATTTCATCGGATATAGACTGATTCACATTACATAATCAATCGCCCCTGGGAACATGATCTCAGGGGTGTATTTATATTAAGCGACTGCTGTTCAGACTATTTTAGCTGAATTACTTGACAACAGACAAAATAAATAGTATCATAGTATAGTTGCATGTTCAGGAACGCCATGATAAAATGATACACGAAAAAAGGCGGAGGTATAAAATGGGCAGAGAAAAATTGGGAAGCAGACTGGGATTTATTTTGTTAAGCGCCGGCTGTGCAATTGGAATCGGAAATGTGTGGAAGTTTCCGTATGTCGTCGGGCAAAACGGCGGCGGAGTTTTTGTGTTGATCTATCTTATATTTCTTGCTATACTGGGAATCCCGGTGTTATCCATGGAGTTCGCGATTGGCAGGGCGGCGCAGAAAAGTCCGGTCAAGATGTACCAGGAGCTGGAGCCGAAAGGAACCGTCTGGCATATACACGGCAAGGCAGCAATGATAGGCGGGTACCTCCTGATGATGTTCTATACAACAGTTGCCGGCTGGATGGTAAGGTACTTTGTTTCAACTGCAGCCGGCGATTTGTCAGGCCTGGACGCTTCGGGGATATCCCAGAAGTTCAATCAGATGCTTTCCGACGCTCCTATGATGATACTTTATATGGGTATAGTAATTGCGGCGGCGGTGTTGGTGTGCTCCATTGGACTAAAAAACGGGCTTGAGCGTGTTACCAAGGTAATGATGCTGGCACTCCTCGGAATAATGGTTATCCTCGCGATAAACAGTTTCTTCATGCCCGGCGGAGAACAAGGAATTGCATTCTACCTCATGCCGAATTTTGAAGATGTTCAGAAAATAGGCATTGGAACCATAATCGTGAACGCCATGAACCAGGCGTTTTTTACCCTGAGCCTTGGAATAGGCGCGATGGCGATATTCGGAAGCTACATCGGCAAGGAAAGATCACTCCTCGGTGAATCGGTCAATGTTGCGATTCTGGATACTCTGGTAGCGCTTTCCTCCGGACTTATCATATTCCCGGCGTGCTTTGCGTACGGCGTAGACGTGGACAGCGGTCCGAGCCTTATTTTCATTACGCTGCCGAATATATTCAACAACCTCCCGCTTGGCAGACTGTGGGGAAGCCTTTTCTTCGTGTTTATGTCATTTGCGGCGTTGTCTACCGTGTTGGCTGTTTTTGAGGAGATCACAGCATGCACGCAGGATCTGTTCGGCTGGGGACGAAAGAAGTCCTGCATTGTAAACGGAATTCTCCTGTTTGTGCTCTCCCTGCCGTGCAGCCTTGGATTCAATCTGCTGAGCTTCATTCAGCCGCTTGGCGAAGGAACAAATATCATGGATCTTGAGGATTTTATCGTCAGCAACCTGATACTTCCACTTGGTTCTCTGGTAATTATACTGTTCTGCGTGCTGAAAAAGGGCTGGGGCTGGGATAATTACATCAGGGAAGCCAACACAGGCAAGGGTCTGAAAATGAAGAACTTTATGAGAGGTTATGTGACCTGCGTTCTTCCCATAATGGTGATAGTTCTTTTCGTAATAGGAATTATCAGGACATTTGCTCAGTCATGATTATAACCGCACAATAAAAAGTCATAACTGCAGTTAATTAAGGTCACCTCTAAAAACCTTGTTTGAGTAAAATGTGTATAGCACACCGACTGCTTCTTTCAACGAGCGAAATTTCTGATGCGACGGCGTCCATGCCGTCGCCCGGTTATTTCGCTCTGCAACATCGTGTTGCACCTCCTCGTAAGGCATACAGCCTTACTTCGTCGGCTTTCATCGCATTCGGCGCACTCTACCCATTTTCACTTTTCAAATCGGTTTTTAGAGGTTCCCTTACATCATATTCAAGCGTGCTGGGGTGCGATTCCGGAACGTCCTGGAAGCTGCCCTGGACGACGGCGAGCGCAATGCAGTCGGCGAGGAGCAGCGCTGGCTCAGGCTCCGTGAAGAGTTTCGCGCACATGTCCCTGAGCCGCGCGAACGTCTTGTTGGCTTCCGCGAGGGGAGCCATGTTTTCCACGGCGCGTTTCAGCCGGAAATCCTCCGCAATCGACGCGCAGCCTGCCGAGGCGCGGTCGTATAGCCTGTCGTGGAGTTCGTAAAATGGCGTTGTATTCATAGTTCCGCGCCTCCTTCAGCATAGTTTGGTGATTCCGTACGGGTGGACAAGCGACATCGGGCAGAGCAGAATATGGTGCTCCTGCGGGATATAGTGGAGCAGTCCGAAAATCGCTCCGCCGCGCAGATGGCGGCTGTCCGTCACGGCAAGGACATCGCATGTGTTCGGGAATCTCCGGTAGTATGCGCGCAGCGTTATGGATTCGTTACCGAGCTTTAATACGGCGCGGCGGTCGTCTGCCAGCTCTATTTCATCGAATCGCAGAAGGACACCGGCATACGGTTCGGACAGGGTGTTTTTAAGCTCGTTCTTGGCGGCTTTTACGGCTTCGGAGATACTCGTTCCCGCCCTTTCGATGATAAGCTTGCAGGCGTTCTGGTCGGCGGCAGCGCTGCTGATCGAGTAGACTCCGCGGTCGAGCATATCCTTTACAAAGCTCTCCGCGAGGTCAAGCCCCTCAAGCTGCTTTCTGAGCTTCTTTTCAGCAGCCGATTTATTCTGCTTCGGGGATGCCGGCTGAGCCGTGGAGCGTTCGGCGCGCTTTGCGGCTTTTTTCCTTTTCTGTGCGATGTCCTCGGGGATATCCGAGGTTTCAAAGTTTTTCCCCGAGAGCCACTCCATCATAAGCGCAAGGCTGTGTTTGCACGGAAACTGGCGTCTCGAGCAGGAGCATCTGAATACCTGAGTTTCTCCCGAAAAATCCGCCGATGTGTTGTATGGATTTTTCCCGCTGCCGCGGCATTCCCCGAAAATCAGCGTTTCGTCCGCTGTTTTGCGCAGGTTGGAGAATTCGCCCAGGGAGCATAATTTTTTCGCATTCGATACCGCCGCCGGATTTTTGGCGCGGCTGAGCGTATAAGTTCATCTGTAACGATTTGTGCTGTTGGCATCGCTTCCCTCAAAAAAAGATAATATGATTATACTAGAAAATAATGGTAAATGCAATGCGTTGTTCTCCCAAATTGATTATGAAGCGCAAAAACCGGGAGTTACTGAAAACTCCCGGCTCGTTTTATGTTGATGAAACCTGCTGCTTTTCTGCCTTGACTCTGGCGCTGCTCTTTGCGCTGTATTCAGTAACGTTCAGTATGGTTTCTCCGTCTATCTGGAGCGCGCAGGGCTTGTCAAATCTGACAGTTACCTCGTCGGCTTTGATGATGTCGATACACTCGCTGTGCTTCACATGCTCGCCTTTGAAAATAGATGGGAACACGACCAGCGTTTTCAGCTTGTTTGAACCGTGCCAGACGACTACGGAAAACTTGCCGTCGGGAGCGTCCCGGCGCTGATCCGGAGCCGCGATCATTCCGCCGCCGTAGAACCTACCGTTCATCGTGGGGGCGATCCACACCTTTTTGTAGCGCTTTTCCACTCCGTCGACGATCACGGTGGCGTCGGTGGGCTTAAATGCGTAGAGCAGTCCCTTTATAGCGATGCTGGTGTAGTTTACCGGCTTTCCGTTCGACTTTTTTCGCAGTTCATCGCCGACCTCGCAGCAGTAGCCGTCGATCCCGAAACCGATCGCGTTTAAGAATAGTGTTTCCTTCCCGTTTACGGTGACGGAGGGAAGCTCCTTTATGTATTGATTTATCACGAACGGATCACAGCCCTTTTCCTTGCCGATATCGCGCAGGAAGTCGTTTCCGCTGCCCGCAGCGTAATATAGGATATCGTTGTGAATGTCGATTCCTCTGGCGTCGTTCACGAAGCGGTTCAGGGTACCGTCGCCGCCGCAGATTATCACTCGATCCTCACCCTTGAGACCTGCAAAGAATTCCGGATAGCTGATATCCGCCATGCTGCGGAAAGTGAGCTGCTCGTCCTTGTAAAGGCCGGTCAGCTTTCTGGACTGCTCCTCGCAGGTCTTGTTGCCCGCGAACGGATTGTATAAAACGTATATCATTATATATGCTCCTCCAGTTCTTTTTTCATAAGCGCTTCGCAGTATTCGCTGAGTTCCGAGGTCTTTAATTCCCGGACTTTTTCCGCGTCTATGGTTTCCAGTATTTTTATCGTCACTGCGGTTTTTCTGAACCGTTTGATGTTCCGGAAGATGTTCTCCGTGCCCTCGATAGTGGATACTACAATGGGTTTTCCGGCTTTCTGAGCCACTTTCAGAACTCCCGCGTGGAACGGCAGCAGCCTGCCTTCCTTGCTGCGCTTTCCCTCGGGGTAAACTCCGACGGAGTTCCCGGTCTCGGTGAGCAGCTTTGCGGCGCGGTTTACCGTTTCCATGGCTTTCCGTGGACTTTTGCGGTCTATCGGCATGAAGCAGCAGCGGTGTATTATCCTGCCGTAGAACGGAATTTTGAAGTTTTCCTTCTTTGAGATGAACGAGAGCTTGTAACGCTTGAACACCGTCCATTGTATGATGGGGTCATAGTTTGAGCGGTGGTTGCTTATAAAGAGGAAGTTCCCGGTTTCAGGAAATTTCTCCTCGCCGCTGATTTTGTACCGCACTCCGAGGCACCACAGGATAACAGTCGTGGAGCCGTCCAGCAGGGCGCGGTAGAACTTGCTGTCGCGTTCGTACTGCTTCCTGGTATCCACGAAAAGCCCGCAGATAAACAGGAACAAAAACGGCAGCAGTATTAATCCCAGAAGGATCAGAACCACTAATAACACAATTTTCATGAATATCACCAGCAATCAATAATGTAGTGAAATTAAGGCAGTACGCTAAATCTGAACCCGAGTTTCCCGGCAGATTGACAATTTCCGGGCAGTATGCTATAATCAGTTTGCAGGCCGAGACCTGCCAGAAGATAAACAGACAGGAGAACAGCAATGTTATACATAATGCGGCACGGAAGAACAGACTGGAACGAAAGGAACAAGCTGCAGGGAAGAACGGATATTCCGCTGAACGCCAACGGAAGGCAGATGGCGGAAAAAGCGCGAGAGGAGTACGCAGACGTACATTTTGACGTGTGCTACTGCTCGCCGCTGATACGCGCCCGGGAAACGGCTGAGATAGTCCTGCGCGGACGGAACATTCCGATAATTCCGGACGAGCGGCTGGTAGAAATGAGCTTCGGAGCCTGCGAGGGCATGGAATACAGCTTCGACAAGCCGGGAAGTCCCATCGCGGACCTTTTTCTGCACCCCGAGAAATACACCGAGCCGGTGGACGGCGGCGAGAGCTTTGAGCAGCTCTTTGCCAGAACCGGGGAGTTCCTGCGGGAAGTGGCTTACCCGCTCGTGAATGCCGGCAAGGACGTGCTTATCGTAGGTCATGGCGCGATGGATTCGAGCATAGTCTGCCAGGTGCGGAATATTCCGATCGCGGATTTCTGGAGCGCCGGTATAGTCAACTGCAAGCTGATGAAGCTGATGTGAGCGGTTACTCCGCCCGCACAGCCCATCTCATCTTTGTTGACCGCGCGCGGCGGTTCTTCACGCATTCCTCCGGGGTGGGGCGTATTACGTCCCTTGCGACGTCGCTGTAAACGCCCGCGCGGTGCAGCTCCTTGAATGAGCGCTTAACGAGCCTGTCCTCGCCGGAGTGGAACGTCAGTATAGCCGCCCGTCCGCCGGGAGCGAGCACGTTCGGCAGTTTCTCAAGGAACTCATACAGCACCTCAAATTCGCTGTTGACGTCGATGCGGATAGCCTGGAATACGCGCTGACAGGACTTTTTAATCGTTTCCTTCTGCTCGTTTTTCGGCAGGAAGGACAGCGCTTCGGTTATGCACTCGCGGAGCTGTGTGGTGGTCGAGATGTACACGCCCTTGTTGCGGTATCTCATGATGGTACGCGCTATCTGCTCCGCGTATGGCTCGTCGGAGTTTTCCGTCAGCATTCCGACTATCTCCGCGTAGGTCAGCTCCTGGAGACGCTCCGCGCCGCTTTTGCCCTTCTGCGGGTTCATTCGGAGGTCGAGCGGACCGTCGATTTTATAGGAGAATCCGCGCTCCGGATTGTCTATCTGCATGGAGCTTACGCCGAGGTCGGCGAGCACGAAGTCAAACTTCTTTCCGGCGTCGGCGGCGACCTTGTCGATGTCCCTGAAATTTTGCAGCTTTACAGTGAGGATATCCTCGCCGAATCCGAGGTCTGCAAGGCGCTTTTTCGTCTTTTCAGATTCGATGGGATCGACGTCCAGCGCGTAGATGTGTCCGCTTCCCCGGAGCTTTTCAAGCATTGCGCGGGTGTGACCGCCGTAGCCCAGGGTGGCGTCAAGACCGGTCTGTCCCGGTTTTATGTCGAGAAATTCCAGTATCTCGCTGACCATTATTGAAATGTGCATTCCCGCCGGAGTGGCTCCGCGGGAGATTATGTGCTCGATATCCCTGGAGTATTTCTCGGGGTTCAGCTCCTTGTATTTTTCTTCGAATCTTCTCGGGTGAGTTCCCGAATAGCGCACTCTGCGCTTGTGCTTTACTTCTTCGTTTTCCATGGCTGTTCCTTTCACGTGTTATAGTTATATTGTATTATGTTTTCGCCGGATTGTCAAGTGCTGCGGAGGTTTGTGGAGCTCCTTCCGGAATTATGCACAAAAAATCTCAATTTTTATTGCAATTATAACGAAAACGTGATATAATAACATATGTATGCAGAAAGAAAGGGGCGTGAACGCAGATGGACGTCAGAGTCGGTGATATACTTGTCATGAAGAAGGTGCACCCAGGCTGCGGCAGCGACAAAATGCTTGTCCAGCGCTGCGGAGCTGACTTCAGGCTTTGCTGCCAGGGCTGCGGGCATGTATTCATGATACCCCGCTCCAAATGCGAGAAGAAGATCAGGTCAGTCCTCCGCGAGACGGAATCCTCCGAGCGTTAGCAGTGCGGACGTACACATAGTCAACGCATGGAGGTAAACAATGAACGAAAAATTAGTAACGGCGGAGGCGCGCTATGACGAGATAAGCGCAAAGCTGTCCGACCCGGCGGTGATAGCCGATAACAAGCTGTACCGCGACCTGATGAGAGAACACAAGAACCTGACCCCGCTTATGGAGGTCTGGCAGAAATACAAGAAGGCTCAGCGCGGCTTTGACGACGCGGTTGAAGCGCTGAACGAAGCCGGCGGCGACGCAGAGCTTCGCGAGCTTGCCCAGAGCGAGTACGACGAGAACAAAGCGGCTATGGAAAAGCTCTCCGAGGAGCTGAAAATACTCCTGCTCCCGAAGGACCCGGACGACGACCGGAGCTGCATAATCGAGATACGCGCAGGCGCAGGCGGCGAGGAAGCCGCACTGTTCGCAAATTCGCTGCTCAGAATGTACAGCATGTATGCAGCGCGGCAGGGCTGGAAGGTCGAGGAGCTTGACTCCAACCCGACCGAGCTTGGCGGCTACCGCGAGGTGAGCTTCCTTGTGGAGGGCGAAGGCGTGTTCGCCAAAATGAAGTACGAAAGCGGAGTTCACCGCGTCCAGCGCGTTCCCGAAACGGAGTCCCAGGGGCGCATACAGACCTCCACCGTGACGGTGGCGGTGCTTCCGGAGGCCGAGGAAGTCGACGTGGAGATAAACCCCGCCGACCTGCTCATCGAAACGTTCCGCTCAAGCGGCGCGGGAGGTCAGCATATCAACAAGACGGAATCCGCGATAAGAATAATCCACAAGCCGACCGGGACAGTTGTAGAGTGCCAGGAGGAGCGTTCCCAGTTCAAGAACAAGGAAAAGGCGATGAAGAAGCTGTACAGCAAGCTCTACGAAGCGAAGCTGGAAGCCCGCGACAGCGCCATAGCCGAGGAACGCCGCATACAGGTCGGCACCGGAGACCGCTCCGAGCGGATACGCACCTACAATTTCCCGCAGTCCCGCGTGACCGACCACCGCATAGGGCTGACGCTCTATAAGCTGGACGAGATGATGAACGGCGGCTGCGACGAGGTGTTCGAGGCGCTGCGCCTTGCAGACCAGACCGCGAAGCTCCTCAAGCAGCAGTAAGAAAGGAAATGACCAGATTGAACACAGAGCTTCTGCCGTTTTCCGAGCAGTCGGCGAAGAAAGCGGCTGAAATAATGGCGGCGGGCGGCGTAGTCGGCATACCCACCGAGACGGTCTACGGATTAGCCGCAGACGCGCGCAACGAAGCCGCAGTCCGAAGCATATTCGAGGCCAAGGGACGCCCCCAGGACAACCCTCTGATAGTGCATATCAGCGCGCTGGAGCAGCTCCCGCCGCTGGTTCGCGAGATACCGGAGCTGGCGCTGAAAATAGCTGAGAAGTACTGGCCGGGGCCGCTGACGATGATTTTCCCGAAGTCGGACATGATACCTTCGGCTACCAGCGGCGGACTGGACACCGTTGCAGTCAGAATGCCGGAAAGCCCTGCGGCAAGGGCGATAATCGACGCCTGCGGATTCCCGCTCGCGGCGCCGTCCGCGAACCTGTCGGGAAGCCCCAGCCCCACCACTGCCCAGCATGTCATGAACGACATGAACGGCAGGATACCGCTGATAATCGACGGCGGCGAGTGCCGCTGCGGCGTGGAAAGCACCGTGCTGTGCTTCCCGGCGGCTGACCGTGTGAGAATCCTGAGACCCGGCGGAGTTACTGCGGAAATGCTGTCGGAGCTGTGCCAGGCCGATATCGACCCGGCTGTCACCTCCGAGCCGCCCAAGGGCGCTAAGGTGATGTCGCCGGGCATGAAGTACAAGCATTACTCCCCGAAGGCGGAGGTGTTCATCGTGAACGCCCATGGAAAGCAGTTCGGGGACTGGTGCATGTCACATGCCGCAGATGGCACCCTGGCGCTTTCCGCCGACCCGGTGGAGCACGGAATGTTCCGCTGCTTCGGCAGGGACACCGCAGAGCAGGCGCACCGTTTGTTCGCGCTTCTCCGCGAGGCGGACGACGAGGGCGCGAAAACTATCTACGTAGAAATGCCGTCAAAGGAGGGCATAGGGCTTGCGGTGTACAACAGGCTTCTCCGTGCCGCGGCATTCAGGGTGATAGAGGTATGAGCAGACTTATCGTTGGACTTACCGGAATGTCCGGGGCGGGAAAATCAACCGTTTGCCGGGCGTTCGCGGAGAGCGGCTTTGATGTCATAGACTGCGACCTGTCCGCAAGGGAGGTTGTTCAGCCGGGACGCCCCGCGCTGACCGAGCTTCACGACAGGCTGTCGCCGGAGCTTATTCTCCAGGACGGGACGCTCGACCGCAGGAAAACGGCGGAGCTTATCTTCCACAGCGAGGAGAAACGCGCGCTGTTCAACAAAATAATTTACCCTTATATTACATATAATATCGCGGAAAAGCTGAAAAGCGCCGGAGATTACGTTCTTCTGGACGCGCCGACGCTGTTCGAGGCGAGGCTTGAATTCCTGTGCGGGAGCATAGTCAGTGTGACCGCAGACCCCGAGAACTGCGTACAGCGCATAATGAAGCGCGACGGCATCACCGAGGAGCTTGCCCGGGCAAGGCTGAAAAGCCAGCACGGCGAGGAGTTCTACCGGCAGCGGAGCGGCTTCTGCATAGAAAACAACGGAACTCAGCGCCAGCTAGCGGAAGCTGCGCAGGGCGTTATCTCGCAACTGAAAGGCGGCAAATGACAAAATATCGCAGAAAACGGCGCGTACTCCCGGCAGTGTTGATCACCGTGATCATCGCGGCGCTGCTGGGAACTGCGGGGTGGTTCGGCTGGGGATATTATCAGCGTTACACCCACCCGCTGCGCTACGAAAGCTACGTTGAGAAGTACTCCCGGGAGAACGGGCTTGACAAGTATCTTGTTTACGCGGTGATAAAGACCGAGAGCGGCTTCGATCCCGGAGCGGTCTCGAACGTCGGAGCGAGGGGACTCATGCAGATAATGGAGGACACCTTCGACTGGGTGAAGTTCCGGCTGGGCGACGAGGACACGCGCTACCTCGACATGTACGACCCCGAGACGAATATCCGATACGGCTGCTGGCTGGTTGGGTATCTTTGCAGCGAGTTCGGCAATGTGGACACCGCTATGGCGGCGTACCACGCGGGGCGGGGACAGGTGAACGAATGGCTCGCCGATAAGGAGTATTCCTCCGACGGCGTACATCTGGACGTTATCCCGATATCTGACACGGCGCATTACGTCAATAAGATAGACCGGGCGATGGACACATACAAAAAACTCTATGATGAGAAAGGATAATCACTATGGCAAAGTCAGAAAAGTTAACCGTTAAGGAATTAAAGGAAAAGCTGCTTGCGGACAAGAAGAACGCAGTTCTCCGCATGTCCGAGGAGGAACTGAAGAAGTGCGATAAGTTCTGCGAGGGCTACAAGGCGTTCCTGGACATCGCAAAGACTGAGCGCGAGGCTTCCGCCGAGATCGTGAAGATGGCGAAGGCGCGCGGATTCGTTGAGTTCAGTGCGAAGAATAAGTACAAGCCCGGCGACAAGGTTTTCTACCTCAACCGCGAGAAGTCCGTTATCCTGGCTGTTATCGGCAAGGAGTCCATTGAGAACGGCGTGAACCTGGTTGCGGCTCATATCGACTCCCCGCGCCTCGACATGAAGCAGAACCCGCTCTACGAAAAGGACGAGGTAGCTTACTTCAAGACCCACTACTACGGCGGCATCAAGAAGTACCAGTGGCCGACCGTTCCGCTCTCGCTGCATGGCGTTATTATCAAGGCTGACGGCACTAAAGTAACAGTAAACATAGGCGAGGACGAAAACGACCCGGTATTCTGTGTTTCCGACCTGCTCCCGCACCTTGCAGACGAGCAGTACAAGCGCCCGGCTCCCAAGCTCATCAAGGGCGAGGAGCTCAACATCATCATCGGCAGCCGTCCCTTCAAGGACGACGAGGGCAGCGAGCTTGTAAAGCTCAACATCATGCTGATACTCAACGAGAAGTACGGCATTGTCGAGTCTGACTTCATATCCGCCGAGCTGGAAGCAGTTCCTGCGTTCAAGGCTAAGGACGTAGGCTTCGACAGAAGCCTGGTAGGCGCCTACGGTCAGGACGACAGAGTGTGCGCGTACACCGAGCTGATGGCAGTCCTGGAGCTGAACAACCCTGAGAAGACCGCAGTAGCTATCCTCACCGATAAGGAGGAGACCGGCTCCGACGGCAACACCGGACTGCGTTCCTCTTACCTGCGTTATTTCATCGCCGACCTGGCTTCAACCTTCGGCGTAAAGGGCAGAACCGTGCTCCAGAATTCCCGCTGCCTGTCCGCGGACGTTAACGCGGCGTTCGACCCCACGTTCCCCGACGTGTTCGAGAAGCGCAACAGCGCACTGCTGAACGGCGGCGTGTGCGTTACAAAGTACACAGGCTCCCGCGGCAAGAGCGGCACTTCTGACGCTTCCGCAGAGTTCGCAGGCGAGATCCGCAGACTGCTCGACGCCAACGGCGTTATCTGGCAGACCGGCGAGCTTGGCAAGGTAGATATCGGCGGCGGCGGAACGGTGGCGGCGTATATCGCAAACCTCGACGTCAACACTATCGACGTGGGAGTTCCGGTGCTGTCCATGCACGCTCCGTTCGAGATAACCGCAAAAACCGATATCTGGGCGGCTTACAGAGCTTTCGAGGCTTTTGTGAATAACTGATTCTAATTGGAAAATGATGGGGTGACGGGTATGACGGGTTTACCTAACCCTTTTATATAAAATTTGAAAATGTAAAATATATAAAAGAAGTTATAGTAAGCCGTCATACCCGTCATCAACTTGTCAGAACCAGAAACTTGTACAAATTCACCGTCACCTCTGCATAGACATAGAATATGCAGGGGTGATACTGATGATGGGAGAAAAAACGCGCTCCGGGCTGCGGAAGCTCGGCGTGAAGCTGATAGCGGCAGCGCTGATACTGATAGGTCTGGCGTTTATAGTTGATTTGAGCTTCCGCCCAATCGTGGAGACTGTGAATTACAACGAGTGCCACGCGGCGGTGTCGGCGATGATAACCCGCTCGATAGCGGCGGAGCTTGAGCGCGAGGACGCGGATTATTCCTCGCTGGTGACGATTGAGCGGGACGAAAGCGGTTCGGTGTGCTCCATCGAGAGCAACGCAATGAACATCAACCGACTGAAAAACAACATAGCTGCCCGGCTTGAGCGCGAACTTGACCGCATGAGCGGCATAGATATCATGATACCGGTGGGAACACTCACTGGATTGCAGCTTCTGCACGGCCGCGGCTTTGACGTCGGCATGACGGTAAGCCCTGTGGGCTATGCGCAGACCGCGATAGTCAGCGAGTTCACCGAAGCGGGGCTGAACCAGACCCGCCACCGGATAGTAATACATATCGAGGTCACGGCGGACGCGGTGATACCCGGCTTCACGTCAAGGGTACCGGTGTCCGCGTCGATAGTCGCGGCTGAGACCATAATCGTAGGCAAGATACCCGACGCCTACACCCACGTTGTCGCGGGAGATACTGACCTTGTGGGTCTGCTTCAGGACTACGAGGCTGTTTTAGATTAAGGCGGAACGCGCGGAAACAGCGCGGTGCAGCCGCAAACGGAGGTTCAAATGGAGATAAGGGAAGCGGAAAAGCGCGCTGCGGAGCTTCGCGCAGTCATCGAGAAGCACAATCACAGTTACTACGACCTGGACTCCCCGACCATCGAGGACGACGAGTACGACGCGCTCATGCGGGAGCTGCGCGGCATTGAGCAGCAGTTCCCGGAGCTTGCCGTGCCGGATTCCCCGACGCACCGGGTCGGCGGAACGGTCAGCAGCAGTTTTGAGAAGGTAGCTCACACGGTGCAGATGGGCTCCCTCCAGGACGTTTTCAGCGAGGACGAGGTGCGCGGGTTCCTTTCCGGCGTGATGGAGCAGGGCGCGCGTGAGTTCACGGTGGAGCCGAAAATAGACGGTCTGTCCGTGTCGCTGGAGTACGAGAACGGCGTGTTCACAAGAGGCTCCACCCGTGGCGACGGCTTCGAAGGCGAGGACATAACCGCCAACCTTAAAACTATCCGCTCCATTCCGCTGAAGCTCAATGAAGCTCCCGAATTCATCGAGGTGCGCGGCGAGGTCTACATGCCGCGCAGGAGCTTCGCCAAGCTCTGCGAGGAGCAGGAGCGCCTCGGCGAGCCAATGCCGAAGAATCCGAGAAACGCTGCGGCAGGGTCGCTGCGCCAGAAGGATAGCTCGGTCACAGCAAAGCGGAAGCTTGATATTTTCGTGTTCAATCTTCAGCAGCTTCGCGGGAAGGAGCTTTCCAGTCACTCCGAATCGCTCGAATACATGCAGAGCCTGGGCTTCACGGTCATTCCCGATTACAGGGTAGTCCACACGGCAGACGAGGTTATCGAGCGTATCCGGGAGATTGGCGAAATGCGCCGGAGCCTCCCGTTTGACATCGACGGCGCGGTCGTAAAGGTCAACGATTTCGCCATGAGAAACGAGATCGGATTCACAACGAAGGTGCCGAAGTGGGCGGTGGCGTTCAAGTATCCCCCCGAGGAGAAAGAGACCACCCTCAACGAAATCGAGATAAATGTCGGCAGAACCGGCGCACTGACTCCGGTTGCGGTGTTCGATCCGGTTCAGCTTGCCGGAACTACGGTTTCCCGCGCGATCCTGCACAATCAGGACATCATCTCTGACAAGGATATCCGGGTCGGCGACCGCATTGTAGTCCGCAAGGCGGGGGACATCATTCCGGAGGTAGTCCGCAGCGTTTCGCACCGCGAAGGTTCGGAGCCGTACTTCATTCCGAACGTCTGCCCGATATGCGGCGCGGAAGCCCTCCGCGACGAGGACGAAGCTGTTATCCGCTGCCAGAATATCGACTGTCCGGCGCAGCTTGCAAGGTCGATCGAGCATTTCGCGAGCCGCAATGCGATGAACATTGAAGGTCTAGGCGAGGCGATAGTTCAGCAGCTTCTTGACAACAAGTTTGTTTCGAACGTCGCCGATCTCTATGAACTCGATGTGCAGACCGTAATGCAGGTCACGGGCGGCATGAAGTCGGCGGAGAACCTGATAAATTCAATTGAGAACTCCAAAAAAGCGAGCCTTGACAGACTGGTGTTCGCACTGGGAATCCGCGGGATAGGTCAGCGCGCGGCGAAGCTGCTGTGCGAGAAGTTCGGCAGCATGGAAGCGATAATGGAAGCGCTTCCGCTTGAGATTTGCAGCATAGACGGCTTCGGCGACATCATGGCGGATTCGGTCTACAACGCAATGCAGGAGCCGCACCGGATAAAGCTCATTGAGCGGCTGAAAAACCACGGCGTAAACATGACATACGACAGCGGCAAGGTTTCCGACGAGCTGGCAGGCAAGACGTTTGTGCTGACAGGAACCCTCCCCACGCTGACCCGCGACCAGGCGAAGAAGCTTATTGAGGAGCGCGGCGGGAAATGCTCCGGGTCGGTCAGCAAAAAAACTGCCTACGTTCTGGCGGGCGAGGAAGCAGGAAGCAAGCTGACAAAGGCGCAGGAGCTTGGAGTTACGATAATCTCCGAGCAGGAATTCCGCGGCATGATAGGCGAATAAAAAATACCGGGGCTGTACGAAACAGTCCCGGTATTTATTATGGTCACCTCTAAAAACCTCATGTGAGCGAAAATGGGCAGTGCGCGCCATCTTCGTCGTCAAACCTCCTCGTAAGGCATACAGCCTTACTTCGTCGGCTTTCCTAGAATCTGGCACACCCTGCCCATTTTTGCTTTTCACACCGGTTTTTAGAGGTTCCCTTATTATGGTTCGTTTCTTCAATCAAAAATGCTGCACTTAACGGAGGTCTTTTTCAGCCCGAGGTCGCTGTTGACTACAGTCTCGCCCCAGTCGGAAAGCGACGAGCCGTCCCATTCGTCTGCGAGGTCGAGGTACTCAACGCCACCGCCGTTGCCCTTCCAGCTCCAGGCGAGCCAGCCGACACTGTTTTCGTTGCAGTACTCGAGAATGTACTCCTCGTCAACGTCGCCGTCGGAGTGATTCCAGCCGAACTCGCCGACTATCATGCACAGCCCCTTGTCGGTGGACAGCTTGAGATTCCGCGCGATAGTTGCCTTGTTCTTTCCGGCTGTGCCGTACATATGAACGGAGAACATCGTGTTGGCGTCCGGGTCAGCGGCGAATACCTGCTCGCCGTAGTCGGTAACGCTCTGCCCGTACTGACCCCAGCCTGCGGCGTCCACAATGATGGTGTTCTTTATTCCGGCTTCCCGGAGCCTTGGAATTACCGAGGTGTACCCGTCGCACCATTTCTGACCGTCCCAGTTTCCGACCCACTCGTTGGCGATGTTGAGTATAACGTAGTTTTCTTTTCCGATGAGCGCTTCCTTAACTTCTATCCAGTAATCCGCGGCGGTTTCCAGAAGCGAGGTATCGTCCTTTCCGGTGACGTCGTGGACCTCGAGTATTGCGATCATTTCAAGCTCCTTGCACTTGTCGGTAAGCTTGTTGAGGCTTTCAACGCTGTCCTTATTGTACTGCTGACCGCTTCCGCAGACGATGCGCACCGTGTTTGCTCCTGTCGCTGCGATGGCTTCAAGGGCGGTGTCGTCCTGAGCTGTGAACCAGGAGTGCGGGTGATTTATCCCGCGCATGATGAATTCGTTTCCGTTTGCGTCAAGGAGCTTTGTCCCGCTGACCTTGAATCCGGTCTGCTGAGTCTGCTCGTCGGGAATTTCATCGGTTTCGTGAGTTCCACGGCCATCTGTGCTGACTATCTGCTCCGCCGTGGAGATAATTTCGCTGGAGGTCACGGGAGCTTTCGTGCAGCCCGTGCTGAGCGTCAGAGCCGCAGCAAGTATCGATGCTAGTATTCTGTTCATTTTGTTGTATCCTTTCCCATGTAGCTTTTGCTTATTGCTTTTATTCTAGCATTTCCTGCGCAGAATTGCAAGCGGATTTCTTTGAAAAGTGCGCTTTTTCTCCGGAGCTTTACATATTATAACACTTTTCGGGCAAAATTCCCGGAAACAGCCGCCGCTGTTATTTCCGGCTATTGACAATTATGCAGAGTGGTGTTATAATGATAATATCTATAAGTATATATAAAGCTGTCCGGGTTCGGAATGGGGAACCGGGCGGTATTGAGGGAAAATATGAACAAAATAACAAGAGCGCTGTGCATTCTGATGTCGGTGGTCACTCTTTCCGGCTGCGCCTCGCAGGGGACACAGGGGGTCAGTATTGCGGACTTCGCCGAGCACTCGGTGAGCACTGCGGCGGTTCCGGAGGTGACATCTGAGCCGGTTCAGCAGGAGTCTGCGCCGCAGTCGGACGTATCGTCGGCGGAGATAACAGCGGAGCTTTCAGACCCTGATTCCAGCGCAGCCGAAAATCAGCCGGATACAGCGGAAATGCCGGAGGAAACCACACAGCAGACCTCCAGCATACCGGCAAAGCCGCAGACGACCGCTTCCGCTGTGCAGGCAGCTACGAAATCCAGTACGTCAGCAGCAAAGGAACACACCACACCGCACAGCACTGTAACGACCACGCCGAAAACGACAGTTACGACCACACAGGTTGCCGTTGAGCATACTCCGTCCGAATTCGGAAGCAGAAGCTATTCCGCTATGAATTACAGCGAGGTCAAGGGAATCTGGATAAGCTACATTGAACTTGCCGCGCTGCTTCAGGGGCAGTCAAAAGAGGGCTTTCGCAGTAATATCGCGGCTGTCTATGAGAACTGCGCCGATCTTGGGATAAACACGGTGTACGTTCATGTTCGCTCGCACAGCGACGCTTATTACAGGTCTGAGCTGTTTCCATGGTCGAAGTACGTCACTGGAACGCTTGGCAAGGATCCCGGCTACGATCCGCTGGAGGTCATGATCTCCGAGGCACACAAGCGCGGGATATCGTTCCACGCCTGGATAAATCCGCTGCGTGCGTGCGGCTCCTCTGAAATTTCCAGCTACGGAAGCTTTCCGGTCTACACCTTTGCAAAGGGCGATGGAATGGCGGGGAAGTACGCAGTGAACGTCAACGGTACCTACTACCTGAACCCGGCATACGACGAGGTAACGGAGCTTATCGCGGCAGGAGCCGCCGAAATAGTCTCGAATTACGACGTTGACGGGCTGCACATCGACGATTATTTCTATCCCACGACCGACGCTTCGTTTGACTCTGCGGCGTATTCGGCGAGCGGGTATTCCAGCCTTTCGGATTTCCGCTTTGCGAACTGCGACCGCATGGTGAAGGAGCTTTACAGCGCGGTCCATTCGGCGAATTCCACGGCGAAATTCAGCGTAAGCACGCAGGGGCGTATTGAGAACAACTACAATCAGCTCTATGCGGACGTGCGCAAATGGTGTACCACGCCGGGCTATGTGGATATCATGATACCGCAGATCTACTACGGGTTTGAAAATTCCGCAGCGCCGTATCAGTCCACGCTTGACGAGTGGGACGCGCTTGCGAAGCAGGGCGGGATACCGCTGATAGCCGGGCTTTCAGTATCGAAGGTAGGCTGCGAAGATACCTGGGCAGGCAGCGGAAAGTACGAGTGGGTAAATAACAGCGACATAATTTCCAGGCAGGCGGCGGCGGCAAAGAAGTGCTCAAGCTACGGCGGAATCGCGCTGTACAGCTATCGGAGCGTATTCCAGCCGGAAAGCTCGGTCAGCAAACAGGTGAAAAAGGAAATTACGGCACTAAGAGATATTTTATAACGAGGAATTAAAATGAAACGTTTCTTTAAATGCATGATGAGCGCGGTGCTTGCGCTGGGAGTGCTGTCCGGAGCGGCGTCCGCAGTTCCGCAGACGGAGGAAGCCGCAGTATCTGAGGAACAGACCGACGACAGCGCCTTTGCAGAGAGCGCGGCTGATCTGGTTTCCGGCGAGAGCATGGTGTACCTTCCAAGCGGAATGCGCGCGGTAATGCTGACTCCTACGGTGGATTTCTACACCGGGGAACAGACCGACGCGTCCCTTGCGGAGGAGCTTCCGGCGCTGTTCGAGGAGCTTTCCGGGTTTGACATGAACACGGTGATTTTCAACACCGACCACGACGGCGTGAAGTGCTACGACCTCGAGATGGATTCCGGCAGGGGAGCGCTCGGCGCGGCTATAGATTCAGCGCATGAGAACGGGTTCAACGCGTATGTTCAGCTTGACGTCGACTCCCTTATCGACGATGTGACCGCACAGGGCGGCGGGCTGAAATCCGGATTCGCTGCGGCGGCTCACAAGTTCGCGATGAAATATGCCTGCGAGGGAATCCTGCTGGTGAATTACTACACTAAGGATACCCCCGAAATGTACGCGGAGTACATGGCAAGCGGCGCCGGAATAGGCTACGAAAACTGGCTGTACGAAACCAACGAGTTCGTTATACGCACTCTGTCCGAGGTTATCCGCCGTACCAGCAACACCACGGCGGTGGGACTCCAGATAACCGATATGTGGGCGAACAGTTCCTCAAACGAGGAGGGTTCGGCTACATTGGATACGGTTCAGGCGCTTTACGATGGCTTTTGCGATACCCGCGCGTACCTTATGAGCGGCTACGCGGATTTCATCATGGTGAAGGCGTACGGCACCGATTCGGATACCTCGCTGAACTTCGGAAAAGTGGTTTCCTGGTGGTACGACCTTGCTGAAAAAACTGACACTAAACTCTATGTGCTGCATCTCAACGAGCGTATAGGTCAGTACACTGGCTGGTACGAGGACCAGCTCCTGCGGCAGCTCTCCATAATGGAGGATATGCCGGACATCGGCGGAAGCTGCTTCAACTCTCTGTCAGGGCTGCGCAGCGACCTCCTCGGCTCCACAACCACGCTTCTAAAATATTTCGACGAGCAGATAAATACCGATACGCTGTTTGACACCTTGCAGATGACTTCGCCCACGTCCACGAATTTTGTCACATACGATTCAACCGTGAAGTTCATGGGAACCTTCGACGAGAATTTCGATGTGCTGTTCGACGGCGAAAAGGTCAAGCTTAATGAAGCCGGCAACTTCTACTTCCAGAAGGAGCTTAAAGTCGGCAAAAACACTTTTGTTATCGAGCACAAGGGCAAGAAAATATACTATTCGATAGAGCGCCAGGTGGACGTGCTCAAATCCATCGAGCAGACGAAGGACATCGTTGTAGAGGGCGGCTCCAGGGTAACTCTGGAAGCCGTAGCCTACAGCGGCGCAAAGGTGACTGCGGTTATCGGCGGAAAGACAGTCACGCTGAAGGAGAAATCCGGCGCGAGCGAAGATCTCGACGCGAACTCGGATTACGCCAGATTCGTGGGATACTACCGCGTGCCGTCGGGAATCATCGGCGAGAAGCAGTACCTCGGAAATACGAGCTACTACGCGGTGTACCGTGGAATTGAGGAGTACATGACCGGAGGAAGCGTCACCATCGACGCTGAGCCGGAACCTCCGAAGGAGGTCATAGTTGAAGATTTCGTCGACCAGTCAAGCGCGGGAACCGGCGAGATAGTCGGCACGATGGCGCCGGTGCTGACCACATCGGATTACACGACTTACATTAAGACGCTCAATAATTACACCACGGTGTTCGACAGCCAGACCACCGGCTCCGCGCCCTGCCCGACGCTTTCTCAGCTCCCGGCGGGAAGCCTCGATTACTATAAGAGCGCGTCCGGCGATTACGTTATCAGCACGTCCGGCAGGCGTTACAAGGCTACGGACGTCACGACATTCTACGACACCGGGCTTGGAGAAAACAAGCTGTACGTTAAGGCAGTGGGTAATTCCGGCGGCAGAAGCTACATAAAAATACAGCTTGATTACAAGTCCACGTTCAACGTAACAACTCCGATGAGCTTTATCGACGAGGACGACGGACCCTACGGCGTCAGCGACTACAGTCCGGGTAAAGTCGAGATAGTTTTCGATAATGTCACCAGCGTTACCAAGCTGCCGGCATTTGACAGCTGTTCGCTGTTCAGCTCCGGAATATGGGATACCGTTGAGAAGAACGGCGTGCCGAAATTCCGTCTGACCCTTACGCTGCGGCAGGCGGGAATTTACAGCGGCTGCGGAGCGTACTACGACGATAACGGCGACCTCATGCTGACTTTTAATGTTCCGACATCGCCGCTTTCCGGAAAGGTCATCGTAATAGACCCCGGCCACGGCTACGGCAAGACTGCAAGCAAGCTTGACCCCGGAGCCATCGGCAACGCAACAGAGCAGTCCGTGAACCTTGCAGTGGCAAAGCAGCTCGAATCCAAACTGACCGCTATGGGCGCGACCGTTGTAAGGCTCAAGACCGAGAGCGAGTTTATCCTGACCGCCACACGACCGACGGTTGCGCGGGCATACGGTGCGGACATGTTCCTGTCTCTGCATTGTAACTCGGCGCTGAGCGAATCGGCGCACGGCGTTGAGGTGTACTATTTCACACCGTTCTCGCAGCCGCTCGCCAAGAGCATAAACGACAAGCTGTCGAACTATTATGACAACTCTGTTTACGGCGACGGAACACGGAGCAGCCGCGGAGAAAAGTACAGCTACTACTGGGTAACTCTCCAGCAGGATTTCCCGTCTGTGCTGGTCGAGATGGGCTTTATTTCCAACGAGCGTGAGTGCATGGTGATGGCTGATCCCACGTATCAGTCAGGCATTGCGCAGTCTATAGCCGACGGCGTAAAGGCGTACTTTGCGCGCAGCGGACTGAGCTACTCCGGCAGCGGAAGCAGCGAGGCTCCAGACAACAGCGGTGCGAACACCGGAGAAACTCCGTCGGAGCCTGAAAATCCCGGTACCGGAGATACCACCGAGCCGGAAACGCCGGTAACTCCGGTTCCGGACGACAACACCAGCGGAACCGATGATTCTGGCAGCTCTGATACTTCCGAGCCTGACACGTCCGCTCCGGATACATCAGAGCCGGAGCAGCCAGACGCGGCGACAACCGAATCGAGCACATCCGAAACGTCGGAGCCTGAGACCTCTCAGCCCGACCCGGGTGGAATAAAGGTAGAGTAACGCGATAAATATTTCAGCAGCGGAAAATCAGTATTGAATTTTTCCGCTGCTTGTGTTATAATCATCTATGGGGAAGTCATAATCAGGGGAAAATCCGAATATGACTACATAAAGAACATCATACGGAGGAACTATTTTATGTGCGGAATAGTAGGTTATGTAGGTCAGCGCGACTGTACTGACGTGCTGATGCAGGGTCTGGAAAAGCTGGAATACCGCGGATACGACAGCGCAGGTATAGCAGTCTTTGAAAAGACCGGAATAAAGACGGTCAAGACAAAGGGAAAGCTTGCGGACATGCGGCACAAGCTTGATATAGAGGGCAGTCCGGTGGGACATTGCGGAATAGGCCACACCAGGTGGGCGACCCACGGCGAGCCGAGCGACATCAACTCACACCCGCACACAAACGGAAGGGTCACGATCGTACACAACGGAATAATCGAGAACTACATAGAACTCAAGGAGTTTCTGACCGAAAAGGGATACACCTTCACTTCCCAGACGGATACCGAGGTAGTCGCATGCCTGCTGGACTATTACTATTCCGAGAGGAACCCGCTCCGCGCCATCACTGAAACGCTGAAGGAACTCAAGGGAAGCTATGCGCTGGGGATCATTTTCCGTGATTTCCCTGACAGGGTTTATGCGACCCGTAAGGAGTCCCCGCTGATAGTAGGTATCGGCGAGAACGAGTATTTCATCGGAAGCGACATTCCGGCGTTCCTGAAATACACGAAAAAATACGTTCTGCTGGACGATAACGACATCGTATGCATGAAAACCGACGGGATCGAGTATTACGACGTACACGGAATTCCCGAGCAGAAGGAGATCAGCATTGCTGAGTGGGACGTTGAGCAGGCTCAGAAGTGCGGATACCCGCATTTCATGCTAAAGGAGATACACGAGCAGCCGGGGATCGTTGCGAAAACGATGGAGTCCTGCTGCCGCGATGGAGTACCATATTTTGAGAATATCGGTCTGACTGATGATATGCTGCGCGATGTCAAGCGCGTTTTCATAGTTGCGTGCGGAACGGCAATGCACGCCGGAATCATTGCGCGGTACGCAATTGAGCAGCTGGCGCGGGTTCCCGTTACCGTGGAGGTCGCGTCGGAGTTCCGCTACATGGATCCTATAGTCGGAGAGGGAGATCTTGTAATAGTCGTGTCCCAGAGCGGCGAAACCGCTGACACGAAGGCGGGGCTTGAACTCGCGAAGGAGCGCGGTGCAAAGACCCTTGCGGTAGTAAATGTAAAGTACTCCGCGATAGCGCGCCAGGCGGATATGTATATCCATACGCTTGCAGGTCCGGAGATTGCAGTCGCTTCCACGAAGGCGTATACCGCGCAGATATCCGTAATGTACCTGCTTGCGTTCCGGTTTGCGTTTGCAAGGGGCATGATCGGTCTCCAGCGCATGAAGGAGCTGACCGCGCAGGCTCTGTCCGCTCCTGCGGCGATTCAGCGCGTTATCGACCGCAAGAACGAGTGCCAGTTTATCGCAAGCAAGCTTGTGAATGCTGATAATCTGTTCTTCATCGGCAGAAGCTTCGACTATGCGCTGTCTCTGGAGGGCTCGCTGAAGCTCAAGGAGATAAGCTATATTCATTCCGAGGCATATGCTGCCGGCGAACTGAAGCATGGAACGATATCCCTCATTGAGCCTGGAATTCCCGTTATCACGGTAGCGACCCAGGCGAACGTCCTTGCAAAGACCATCAGCAACATGGAGGAAGTCAAGGCGCGCGGCGGAATGATAATAGCAGTCTGCCGGAAGGGCACGGTATTCGCGGAGAACAGCGTTGACCTTACCCTTGAAATAGACGCAGACCTGGACGATATGCTCGTACCGCTGCCGACGGTGTGCGCATTGCAGCTCATTGCATATTATACTTCGGTGCTTCGCGGCATTGACCCCGACAAGCCCAGAAACCTTGCAAAGGCTGTCACAACTGAATAAAAAGTAGGCGGGAACATTCAATTCCCGCCTTTTTGCGCAGCTATGCGAAGTCATGGAGCCTGTTTTATCAGGCTCACTTAATTGAACAGTTCTTTCATCTGTTCCATGAACGGCTCGTCGTAAATCTTGGGGTAGTATCCGAATACCAGCTCGTAGAACTGCGCCGGGGTCAGCGCCTCGAATTCTCCGTACAGGAATCCCGGGTAACTCTTCATCGCGTCAGCCATTGAACACGCCTTGTCGGTTTCGCCGCTGACCAGCTTCTGGCATATCTGGTCGTTGCCGTAGATTATTGCAGGAATGTGCTTTACAGCCGTCGTGAAATCAAACTGCGGTATCGGAACGATCGGTGAAAACTGTGGTTTCACGCGCTCGTAAAATGGCTTTCCGGCACGTTTTATCTCTGATTTCAAAGCTCTCATGCACTTCGCAAGGGGCTTTTTTTCGTTATTGACGTGGGACAGCGCTGCGGAAAGTGCGTCCAGCAGGGCCACCTGATTCAGCTCTGTTTCGCCGTTTTTCACCGCGGAGTACGCCTCGCGCGATATTGCAAGCACCCTGCCGAGCGCCGCTTCCTCTGAAGTCCTCATGTTGTCACCGCCTTTGAGTTATCAAACCTGTCCGGACAGCATATACATCTAAAAAAAGAGAATGCTGCCAATGGAGATGCTGAAATATGGAAAACACCATTCTGATGACCCAGCCAAAAAATCCGGACAAACCTTCCCCGGAGCCACGGGAAAACTACCTGACGTATTCCGTGAACTACACGAATTTCCGCGCGGATGCCATTTCCGGAGCCATCGGAAAACAGAAAACTAAGCCCCGCGATATTCCGGGTGACCTGCGCGAAAGCTCCGAAACTCCAGAATCCGACAGAATTTTCATACCTTACGACCCAGATGAATCGAATTCTGCGGATTCCGCCGAACGGGATATCATATCCGCCGAAGAATTTCCGGAAACAGCCGAGCTTCCCCGAGCCGCGCGGAGCGCCTATCGCCGCCGCAGCGGAATTCCTATGCTGTACACGTTCCTGACCGCCGCCGGGCTTATTCTGGGAATTTACGTCGCGGCTTCCGCACCTGGCGCGGATATTTCCGGGAGCCTGCTGTGCGGCTCCGGAGATTTTCTCGGGCTGCTTTTGCGTCGGCTTTTCTGGGGAGCGGCGTTCCTGATTGCAGAGTACGTCTGCGGTTTTTTCGCGCTTGGAAGGCTGCTGGTGTGGGCGGCTCCGCTTATTTGCGGGCTTGGAACCGGAGCAGCCCTCGCCGGAGCGTTCACGATTGAGGGAATGAACGCATTACGTCTTGCGCCTGGCTGCGCCGGGTGCGCCGCCGCCGTGATATTTGCTGCGGGGACTTCCTCGGGAATGTCGTCGCAGCTTCTGCGGCTGGTGTCATCTGACAAAAACAGTATCGTCTCGACAAGCCCCGCCGCCGGGGAGTATACCCTGCGGTTCCTGGTCTATCTGGCGATACTGTCTGCGTGTGCTATTGCTGAAGCGGCACTGCGCTGCGCCTGAACGTCAGGTCAGCGTTATCGTGAGGGACTTGCTGGTGCTGCTTGATCTCCAGCCGTTGCTGTCGCAGCCCTTTTCTCGGAGGTCTGCAAAGAACTGCTGTTGGTTCACCTTTGCCATCAGGCTGTTCATAATTCCCTGCTTTACATAGATGGTCGTTTCATAGACGCCGTTCTTGTAGTTCTTCGCCGCCTGCTCGACCAGACCATTGTACGCGCTGTTTACGTCGGTGTAGGTCGTGATGCCCATTACTTCGCTGTAGGAATACTTGGTGGCTGTAGCCTTGGGTACTGGGAATGTATTGCGCAGTGTGTGGTCGGCGAACATCTGTGAATCCGGAACGCAGAAATACTCGTATGTGCCGGAGTCGTCCCAAGTGGTGTCCATGTGATACCATTCCCCGTCAAGCTGGAGCATGTTCCACATGTGATCCTCACCGGCGTAGCCCGCAACGCAGAAGCACTGTATCCCGACCGACTGGCAGAGGTACATGAACGCTTTCGCGTAACCCTCGCAGAGCGCCTCTCCGTAAACAAGGGGACCATCCGCCTCGGATTTGTAGCTGGGAGCCTTGGCGTTGTAGGTGGTCATTTCGGTAATGGCGTCATGGATAACAAGCACCCGGTCGAACAGGTTGTCCTGCGCGAGAGCCTTGTCTATCACCTTCTGAGCCGCCGCGTCAAACAGGGGCTGAATCTTTGCTGCCTCAGCTGCTGAGCGTGAATATACCATGTTTACACTGATTATCTCGCCGCCCATTGTGGTGAATCTGTAGCCGTTTGCAAGCCAGAAAAACTGGGGATTGTCGTAGTCGAACGCCCAGTACGCCTTGTCCATGTCGTTTTCGGTGAATCCCTCCCCCGCGACATTGAGGTTGTCCTTATGAGCCGCCGCGCCGTTGTAGATAACTTCGTACAGCTTTTTCTGCTTTGCGGTCAGCGTATTGTAGGCGTACTTGCTCTTGTAGTCCTCAAGAATGTTTTCGCCGGAAAGGGTAGAGGTTTCCTCGGAGCCGCTTATAGTGTATTCCTCGGCAAGGTATTTTCCCGACCAGCCGGTCTTTGCGGCGAGCACGCGCAGTTTTGCGGACTTGCTGACAGTGATTCCCTTTGTGGTGCAGAGCGCGGAGGATTTGGTAGGCTTGCTGCCGTCGAGAGTGTAGTAGAACTTCACCCCGGAAGCAGTGGAGGACAGCTTCACGGTTACGGCGCTGTCGTAATTGCCGCCGGCGTTAGTGACCTTGACCTTCGGCGTGAGCTTGTATTTTACGGTGACAGTTTTGCTCTTGGCGCCGTTTTTCTGCGCGTAGAATTTAAGCGTTGTGTTCTTTGTGATTTTCAGCGTCTTTGTATACAGTTTGTAGCTTCCCCCGGTGCTGTAGTAAATCTGCGAGCCGCTGTCCGCTGTGAGTCTCACAGTCAGCGTTCCGGAGCTTGAATAGGTTCCGGACTTTCTGGAAGCCTTCGGCATTGAAACGGTTTCAGCCGCGAAAGCGACCGTAGATGTTCCGACGTACCGCTGAACGGGGCTGACGAATACCCCCGCTGAAATTACCGCGGCAAGAGCCGCGCTTATTATCTGTTTTTTCATATGTACTCCTTTTAAGTGGATATCGTGAAACAAAATTCCAAAGAAACTATAATTCAATTATACCAAAACTGACTGGCGTTGTCAATGAATTTTGAGCTTAATTAACAGAAAAATGTGAGATTTGTATACATAAGTGCATGTATTGACATTCATACGTTTTTGTGATATAATACAATTCAGTAGAAATTTATGGAAAGGATGTGTTGGTATGAAGTGTAAAAAATGCGGCGCAGAGCTCTCCGACGACGCGGAGTTCTGCCCGGTATGCAGAAGCAGCGTAGGCGGTACTGAACAGGAAGCGGTTTCCTGCACCGCTCCTCCGGCGCCCACACCGAAGCCTGAGAATATCCCTCCTGAGGAACCCGAAGATTATTCCGCCGGGGCGGCGGAGCCGGTCATAGCTCCCGTGAAGAAGCCGCGCAAAATGTGCTTGGCTGTTAGCGTAGTCCTGTCGGTCGTGTTCGGAATGCTGACCATGTTTGTATGTCAGACGGCGGCGGTGCTGTGTACTTTTTCCGGAGCGCTTTCCAGTCACGCCGTATCCGAGCAGATCGCCGGCATTGACGTTGGAAGCATAGAAATAGGCAGCCTTATTCCGGACAATATAAAAGAGCAGTTCGGTATTGACCCGTCAGAGATCACCGGTGATATCGCCGGGATAGTCAGCAGGTTTTCCGGCGGTGCAATGAGCAGCGACCAGGCTGCCGAGATAATCAGGAAGGCGGACATCAGCAAAGAGATTGCGAAGATCGTGCAATCCTACGAGGATTTCATCATGAGCGGGAAATCCGACGTGGACATATCCGCAGAGCTCCAGCGCATAATTCTTGGAGCGAAGCAGGTCTATAAGGACGTTACCGGCATGGAAGTTCCGGCGGATTTCGACCAGGACGTGATAAACGCGCTGAAAGAAAACGCGGAGGCGCTTCAGCAGGCTGCTCCGCAGGCGGCTCTCGGAGTGATGGGAGATACGCTGCGCGTAGTTTTTTCACCTGCGGTCTGGATTGCTGCGTTTGTGTTATCCGCGCTGTTCCCTTTGCTCGCAGGGCTTATCACCAGACGCGTTCCCGCGGGTCTGATGTGCGGAGGCGCTGCGTATTTCGTCTCAGGCGCCGGGATCTTGATTACCAACGCGGTAAGCGAAACGGTAATGAAAACTCTGCGGTTCGACGACGGCGTTATGACGAAGGTGATTTCAAATGCGCTTGGCGACAAGCTGATGCTCTGCGGAGCGGTGCTTGCTGTGGTGGGCGCAGTGCTTATCGCGGCATTTATCGTCGTGAAGGTCACGTCGGCAAGGAAGCTCAGAAAAGCATAAAATATACGGCGGTTCGAAAGGATCGCCGTTTTTATTCACCATCTGCCGTAAGCTGCATACAATACAAGAGAAGGCAGAAAGGGGAATAATTATGTGCGGAATTGCAGGTCAGATAGGTTACGAGCAGGATATGCGCAAAATGAGCGCCGTCATGACGAAAATGAGCGCCGTGCTGGCTCCGAGGGGACCCGACGCGTCGGGGGTTTACATCGATGAAAGCGCGTTTCTAGTTCATCGGAGGCTTATAGTCATTGACCCGGAGAACGGCGCGCAGCCCATGAGCACGGGAAATTACACGCTAATATACAACGGTGAGCTTTACAACACTTCGGAGCTTCGCCGGGAGCTTCAGGCCAACGGTGTTGAGTTCGACGGGCATTCGGATACCGAGGTTGTTTTGAAGGCGTACGCGGCGTGGGGTGAGAAATGCGTTGAGCGGTTCAACGGAATATTCGCGTTTGCGGTCTGGAACAGCCGAGATAAAACTCTGTTCCTCGCCCGGGACAGGATAGGCGTTAAGCCGTTGTTTTACTCGCGCACCGCAGACGGAATAATATTCGCAAGCGAGATAAAAGCGCTGCTGAAGCACCCAGCGGTAAAGCACGTGATAAACCAGGACGGCGCGGCAGAAATAATGCTGATAGGTCCCGCCAAGCGCACCGGGAGCGGAGTATTCCGTGATATCAGCGAGATACCGGCGGCGCACTGCGCAGTGCTGACCCGTGAGGGATTCATAATGCGGAAGTACTGGTCAGTGCATGCGCAGCGACATAGTGAGAATTTCACGGAAACCTCCGCGCATGTCAGGGAGCTTGTGACGGACGCAGTCAAGCGGCAGCTTGTCAGCGATGTGCCGCTGTGCTGCTTTCTGTCCGGAGGTCTGGACAGCAGCATAATCTCCGCGATTGCCGCCGGGGAGTTCCAGAAACAGGGAAAGCGGCTGTCCACCTGGTCGATAGACTACAAGGATAACCACAAGAACTTCCACGCGAGCAGCTTCCAGCCTGACGAGGACGCGCCCTGGGTAGTCAGAATGGCGGAGTTCATTGGTTCAGAGCACACAAACGTGGTGCTGGATACACCGGCGCTGGCCGAGGCGCTGTATGATTCTACGCGGGCGCGCGACCTCCCTGGAATGGCTGACGTAGACAGCTCGTTATATCTGTTCTGCGGGAAGATAAAGGAGAAATTCCCGGTTGCGCTCAGTGGTGAATGCGCTGATGAACTCTTCTGCGGGTATCCATGGTATCACAGGAAAGAAGTGTTGTTTTATGATGGGTTCCCCTGGTCGACGGCTGTACCTGAACGCGCTGCGCTGATGAAAAATCCCATGACCGCATGTGAAGCGGAGGAGTATGTCCGCCGCAGTTATGACAAGTGCCTTTCGCAGGTGGAGTATCTTGATTCCGACAACGAAACCGACCGCAGAATGCGCGAGATGTTCATGCTGAACATGGACTATTTCATGACAACTCTGCTTGATAGAAAGGATCGAATGTCGATGGCACACGGACTGGAGGTCAGAGTGCCGTTCTGCGACTACCGCATAGTTGAGTACGCCTACAATATTCCGTGGGCGATGAAGGCGTACACCGGGCGTGAAAAAGGTCTGCTTCGCCATGCAATGACCGGACTTCTCCCGGAGGACGTGCTCTGGCGCAAAAAAAGTCCGTATCCCAAAACGCATAACCCGGATTACATGCAGCTTTTGTCGGGAAAGCTCCGCAGCGTTCTGGATTCCGACGACTGCCGCCTGACCTCGATCGTGAACGCCGACAGGCTCCGCGAGCTGTTGGATACCAATGGAGCAAGCTTCGGAAAGAACTGGTTCGGGCAGCTTATGACTGTTCCTCAGATCTACGCGTATATGTTACAAATCGAGTACTGGCTGCGTGAGTATAACGTTGAAATAGTATAGGTAACCTCTAAAAACCTCCTTCACGGCAGATTTCTATGACTTATATCATCTGCTTCGTTGTCAAACCTTGAAATACATACAGTATTACTGCGGTTTGACGCCTAGCATCTGATATAAGTCATGTACGAAATCTGCTCGTGTCCCGGTTTTTAGAGGTTCCCATAATAAATGGGCTGGCAGAAATCTGTCAGCCTTTATTAGACTGCCATGCTGCAATTTTTTTCAAATCAGATTTTCGGCTGATATGCGAGTATACGGCCGGTCATTTGACATTTCTGAACGCGGAAGGCGTCATGCCTTCGTAGCGCCTGAACAGCTTGCAGAAGTAGCTTTCCGAGCCGAACCCGGTCTGCTCTGCAATATCTGCGATGGAAAGCTCAGTCGAGGTAAGAAGCGACTTTGCCTCCTGGATACGGCGCTTCGCGATGTACTCCATCGGCCGCAGACCCAGGATATTCCGGAAAAGAAGGCAGAGGTGCTGCTTCGATACCCCTGCGGCGCTGCACAGGTCGTCCATTCCCAGCGGCTCTGCGAAGCGGCTGTTTGTCAGGTCAAGCGCTCTCATGAGCGCAGGGGAGGGCGCTCTGGACGAGCTTCCCGACGAGATGAGCCGGTAGAACTCGATAAGAAAATCATACAAATAACCGGAAGCCCTGAAATTCCCGAAGAAGCTGTCCGCACGGATCGCGTCGTGCATTTTGCGGAAGATGTGTTCCAGGGTTCTGGTGTCGCTCAGCTCGAAAACCCCGGGCTGCTCAAGCCCGAACTGCCGGAGTACTTCCTCAGCTGCGCTTCCTCCTGGAATTACCCAGTGTATGTCCCAGACGTCCTCGTTGGCGTAGTATTCGTGCGGGAACGCCGCTGGCAGGAATATCGCAGAACCTGCGGGAACATTCAGCCGGTTTCCGCTAATGACGAGCGTTCCGCTTCCGCGGGTGCAGAAAAGTATCTGCGGCGAGCTGTGGCCCTCCGGCCGCACAACGTGATCCTGACAGAGGTGCAGTCCCATATTCAGCAGAAAAATGGGAAGCTGCTGTTCGCCGCGAAATATCGGGTAATCGGAATAAACCAAAAAAACCACCTCTATATTCATATCGTTATAAAATAATAATATCATCTATTGACAGGGTTGTCAATATGCTGTACAATAAAATAACAAAATCACTGGAGGTCAATATGGATATTTCAGCTATTTCAAAGAAAAATTCGCCCAAAAGCCGCATGATTTACCATGAGGATCCGCAGGCGCTGCATATCGGAACGCTTCCGAAGCACTGCTATTTCATACCGTTCGCACCCGGCGAGGACTCGTTTTCCGCCAGGGAAAACTCCTCGCGGTTCAAACTGCTGAACGGAGAGTGGGACTTTAGCTATTATGATAGTATCGTTGACATGGAGGACGATTTCACCGTGCTTCCAGGCAGCGAAAAAATGCCGGTGCCGTCCAACTGGCAGCTCCATGGGCATGACAAGCCGCAGTATACGAACATCGCCTATCCGATACCCTACGACCCGCCTTATGTCCCGGACGATATCCCGGTCGGAGTTTACAGCCGGAATTATAGCTACACTCCCGATGGAATGCGCAGAATACTGACGTTTGAAGGCGCTGATAGCTGTCTGTATCTTTACATTAACGGAGTGTTTGTAGGCTATTCCCAGGTATCGCACAGCACTTCCGAGTTTGATGTCACACAGTACCTCCGGGAAGGCGAAAACCGCATTACAGCGGCGGTGCTCAAATGGTGCGACGGAACCTACCTTGAGGATCAGGACAAATTCCGGCTCTCGGGAATATTCCGCGATGTGTACATGCTCTCAAGACCGGAAAAGCGGCTTGAAAACTACATCATAAGAACCGAACTTTCAGAGGATCTCACCTCTGCAAAGCTGACATTCACTCCGTCCGGAAGCCCCGCAGAATGCACTCTCCACGACGATTCCGGCAGGCTGATTTCGAACTTTTCGGCGGCAGACGGCGAAACTATTTCCGTGGAAATATCCGACCCGAAGCTCTGGAATGCCGAAACGCCGTACCTCTACCGCCTGACTATAAACGCAGGCGGCGAGACCATCGGCGAGCGTGTGGGATTCCGCAGGATATGCGTTGAGAACGGCGTTGTTAAGCTGAACGGAACCCCGATAAAATTCAAGGGCGTGAACCGCCACGACAGCTACCCTGACACCGGGTACTACGCGCCGCTGGACAAAATGCGGCTCGACCTCACGCAGATGAAACGCCACAATATAAACGCCGTCAGGACGTCGCACTACCCGAATGCGCCGCAGTTCTATCAGCTCTGCGACGAGCTGGGGCTGTATGTGATAGACGAAGCCGACGTTGAAACGCACGGCTGCGTTATAGTCTACAACGACCTGAAGTGGAGCAAGGGATACGACGGAATCGCGCTTCTTGCCTCGGACGAGCGCTTTAAAACAGCGATATGCGATCGCGCCGAATCCCTGGTAAAACGGGATATCAACCGCCCCTGCGTTCTGCTCTGGTCGCTGGGCAACGAAAGCGGCTGGGGTACGAATTTCCTGGCGGCGGGGCAGCTTGTGAAGTCGCTGGACGACACCCGGCTCCTGCATTACGAAAGCACTCACCGTCTTGACGATTCGCCGACCGATATCCTCGACCTCGTATCTAAAATGTACCCCTCCAGGCAGGAAATGCAGGATTACCTTGCCGACGAAAAGGAGACCCGTCCGTATATCCTCTGCGAGTACTGCCACGCGATGGGCAACGGCCCCGGCGACCTTGAGGATTACCACAGCACGTTTTATTCCAACGAGCGATTCTGCGGCGGGTTCATCTGGGAGTGGGCAGATCATTCGTTTCCGCTTGGGCTCACGCCCGACGGCAGAATAAAATACGGCTATGGCGGCGATTTCGGCGAGCGCCACCACGACGGCAACTTCTGTATGGACGCTCTGAATTATCCCGACCGCACGCCGCACACAGGGCTTCTGGAAGCAAAGCAGGTGTACCGTCCAGTCCGCGTAACAGCGGGGGAGGCCGGACGCTTCATTTTCAGCAGCACGCTTGAATTCGCGGACGCGGGACGGCTCCTAGACTGCCGCTGGGAGATCTCCAGAGCCGGAGTGACGACCTGCGCGGGAACGCTGAATTTCTCACTTCCGCCGATGGGAACTGCGGAGATATCCGTTCCAGAGGCAGCCGAGCCTTCCAACGAGGAATTCTATATCCGCTTCGTGTTCACTGCTAAGGAGGAAACTCCGTACTGTGAAAAGGGGCATGAGGTCTGCTTTGACCAGGTAAAACTGTGCGTAGGAAAGCCCCTGGCAGAACCAGCGCCTGAAACCCCGGTCAAAGTGGAGGAAACAGCGTTTATCGTCAGCGTGACCTCCGGGGAGACCGTGTTCCGGTTCAACAAGCGGCTGTCCGCGTTTGACTCCATAAAGCACAGCAGGAAGGAGCTGCTTGATAAACCGCTGAGCTTCAATTTCTTCCGCGCACCAGTTGATAACGACGTTATGAAAAACGACTGGTACGCTGCGCACCTGAACGAACTTACGCCGCGCAATTACGGCGTGACCGTTGACTCCACCCCGATTTCCGCGGAAATAAAGCTGCGCCAGTCGATGTCGTGGGGAGTTCACCAGCCCGCGGCTTACATGGACGTGACTTACCGGATATCCGGCGGCGCGCTTGATATCGAGTGTTCTGCGGAGTTCTCAAACAAGGTTGAAATGCTGCCGAGATTCGGCATTCGCGCGTTCCTGCCCCGGAGATTCTCGCAGGTGGAGTATTACGGATACGGCCCGTATGAGAGCTACGCCGACAAACACCAGGCAAGCTGGGTAGGGAAGTTCACAGCGGACGTAAGCGAACTTCACGAGGATTACATCAGACCGCAGGAGAATTCCTCGCACTGGGGCTGCGCATACGTCGAGCTGACCGACGGCGAGACCGCTCTGCGGTTCGCCTCCGACCCAGGATTTTCGTTCAACGCCTCGGAGTACACGCAGGAGGAGCTTGCGGCGAAGCGGCACAATTTTGAACTTGAAAAATGCGGAAGCAGCGTTGTTTGCATAGACAGCCGAATGGCGGGAGTTGGCTCCAATGCCTGCGGCCCGGCGCTGGACGATAAATACCGCCTGCCGCTGCCGGAGATCTCCGCGAAGTTCCGAATTGAAATAAGCACCAAGGAGAAACACTGATGAATTTTTGCGATACCTACAATAACCGCAGGCTGTTTTGCAGCGGCTGGGAATTTTTCAAAGCGCCTTTTGGCTCCGAATATTCCGACGGCTTTGATTTCATGGCGGTTGACCTCCCGCACGACTGGCTGATTTACAACACTAATAATCTGTATGAGACCTCCACGGGCTGGTATAGGAAAAGCTTCAGCTATGAAAAGAAGCCCGGAGTGCGCACTTACATAAGATTTGACGGCGTTTACATGGATTCTCACGTGTTCGTCAACGGAAAGACCGCCGGCGAGTGGAAGTACGGATATTCCGCGTTCCAGTTTGATATAACCGACCTCGTCGTGAACGGCGAAAATACGATAACTGTCCGCGTCGACCACCGCGCGCCGAACTCCCGCTGGTATTCCGGTGCAGGAATTTATCGCAGCGTGTGGCTGTGCGAATCTCCCGAAACGCGTTTCGGAAACGACGGCGTGTACATTTCCACGGAAAAGAACGGCGAGGATTGGACAGTAACCGTGACCTCCGAGGTACTGCGCCCTGCTGGGACTCCGATAGCAGGAACAAGGCTCCGTCAGACTGTGCTTGACCCTGACGGAAACGCCGCCGCTTTCGCTGAATCGGACGCCTGCGCCGCTGATTTCTCCTGCATTCCGGAGGCTGTCCGTGCGGACGGAGCCAGCTATTCCGTAACAACGCAGAATCTGCGCGTTGATTCCCCAGCGCTCTGGGATATCGAGTCCCCGAAGCTGTACACGCTGGTTTCCGAGATAATATCCGGCGGCGACGTTGTTCAGCGCATTTCGCAGCGGTTCGGATTCCGCACGGCGGAGTTCACCACCGACCGGGGATTTTTCCTCAACGGGCGGCATGTGAAGCTGCACGGCTCCTGCGAGCACCACGACAACGGCTGCCTGGGCGCGGTCTCCAACAGAGCCGCGATTCTGCGCAGGTTCAGAAAGCTACGAGAGATGGGAGTTAACGCGATAAGAACTTCCCACAACATGCCCGCGCAGGAATTCATGGAACTTGCCGACGAATTCGGAATGCTGATCCTCTCCGAGGGCTTCGACATGTGGGAGCGCAGCAAGACCGACTACGACTATGCGCGTTTCTTTGACGAGTGGGTAGAAAAGGACGTGGCTTCCTGGGTAAGGCGCGACCGGAATCACCCCTCCATTATCGGCTGGAGCATAGGAAACGAGATATTCGACACCCACGCCGACGAGCGCGGTCAGGAGGTAACGTCGCTGCTAAGGCGGCTGGTGAAGCTCCACGACCCGCAGGGCAACGGGTATGTTACCTTTGGCTCGAATTACATGCAGTGGGAGAACGGCCAGAAGTGCGCCGATATTCTGAAGCTGGCGGGCTACAATTACGGCGAGCGGCTTTACAACGAGCATCACGAGGCTCACCCCGACTGGGCAATCTACGGCAGCGAGACTGCCTCGGTGGTTCAGAGCCGTGGCATATATCACTTCCCGCTCTCGCAGACCGTACTCGCGGACGATGACGAGCAGTGCTCCTCGATCGGAAATAGCTGCACTGGCTGGGGCGCGAAGAACACCGAGGAGTGCATTATAAAGGACAGGGACGCGGAATTCTGCGCGGGTCAGTTCATCTGGAGTGGATTCGACTACATCGGAGAGCCTACCCCGTACAGCACGAAGAATTCCTATTTCGGTCAGTACGACACCGCGGGATTCCCGAAAGACAGCGCGTACGTTTTCCGCGCAGAGTGGACGGACTATAAGAAGGCGCCGTTCGTTCATATTTTCCCGCACTGGGATTTCAACGAGGGTCAGCCGGTAGATGTCAGAGTTTGTTCCAATGCGCCGAGGGTGGAGCTTTTCCTGAACGGAGAATCTCAGGGAGCGTTAGACATCGACCACAAGCACGGTCAGAAGCTGACATCAGACTACATTATTCCCTATCACAAGGGCGAGCTGCGCGCAGTGGCGTACGATGAAAACGGAAACATCATCGCGGAGGATACAGCGCGTTCCTTCGGCGACGCCGTGAAGCTGGAAGCAGTACCGGACAAAACCGCGCTGCATGCCGACAGCAGCGACCTTATCTACATTGAGATAGCCGCATACGACGAAAACGGAACATTCTGCGCCAACGCAAGCAACCGTGTGAACGTCACGGTGTCGGGCGCGGGAAGGCTCCTCGGACTGGACAACGGCGACAGCACCGATTACGACCAGTACAAAGGAACCTCGCGCAGGCTTTTTTCCGGCAGACTTCTCGCTGTGATAGGCGCCACGGAAACCGCCGGAGATATCCGGGTGAAGGTGCAGTCCCCGGGGCTGCCGGAGTGTTCCGTAACGCTCACAGCCGAGAAATCGGAGAATGAGTCCGGCGTTTCCTGCAAAGAAGTGCTGAAATTTGTTCCCACCGAGTGTGGAAGAAACGACGAGATACCCGTCCGCAAGGTCGAACTGCTGGCGGACGCGCTGGAGTTCACGCCCGACCGCCGCGAGATAACCGTAAGAACGCTGATTTTCCCGGCAAACGCGGACATGGCAGGTGATATCGAGTACCGCGTGACGAACATAACCGGAATAGTAACCAACATCGCAGACTGCGTAGTAAACGCGGACAGCACAGTGACCGTCCGGGCGAAGGGCGACGGGGAGTTTTATCTCAGGGCGCTCTGTAAAAACGGAACGGACAGAGTGCATATTCTGTCGGTGCTGCCGTTCAGGGCAGCAGGGCTTGGAGCCGCGTTCATCGACGCATACGGCTTCGTTGCAGGCGGTCTGTATTCCAGAGCCAGCGAGAATATTTGCAGCGGCGTGAACCGCGGCGTTGGTTTCGCATTCGGCGGAACCTCATGGGCGGCGTACGATAATGTAGACTTCGGGCGCGACGGCTCCGATATAGTGACCGTTTCGATCTGGGCGAACACGCTCGATCCGGTCAGACTGCGGGTGTGGGACGGGATTCCCGGCGATGGCGAGTTGATCGGTGAATTCACCTACCATGAGGAGCCGAACTGGATGGTATTTGTTCCGGAGACATACCGGCTTGCAAAGAAGCTGCGCGGAGTTCACACCATCTGCGTGGAGGCCGACTGCGGCTACCAGATGAGCGGATTCAGATTCGAGCGCGTGCGCCGGGAGTTTTCGGAGATAAACTCGGCTTCGGCTGAGCAGATTTACGGCGACAAGTTCACCAAGTGTGAGGACGAAGTGACAGGGATAGGCAACAATGTCGTGCTTGATTTCGGCGAGTTTGACTTCACGGACGAGCAGCCGTCGAAGCTCGTTATCTGCGGAAGATCCCCGCTGCCGCTGAACAGTATCCACCTTACCGCCGGAACAGAGCGTATTCTCTGCGAGTTCAGAACGGAAGGCGAATCCGGCTATGTTGAGCGTGAGTTCCCGCTGGATGGCATTGCAGGTAAGCAGAACATCAGTTTTACGTTCCTTCCCGGCAGCGATTTTGATTTCAGATCGTTCAGATTTGAAAAGTAAAAAGAAATTTAAGTAATTACCTGATTTTTACTTGCATTTTTCTTCGGAAAGGTGTATAATGTAAACGTTATCTTGATGATGACATCATAAGAAATCAGGAGGAGAAACATGACATTAACGAAAAGAATACTCAGTGGATTGCTTGCTGCGGGAATGATTCTCAGCCTCACCGCGTGCGATGAGGAGCCGGCGGTATCCGGCGGAAATTCCGCAGGGAACACACCGGGCGCCCCCGCTGTGACTACTACAGCAGCGACCACGACCACCGACCCGGACGATAACGCTCCCACCGACGCGGAAATCAAGGAAGTCGGCACCGACGCCTACACTCCCGACGGCAACAGCGGTACGATCGTGTGGCTCGGCTACTATGATCTCATCACCGACGGCAGCGCTTCCGAGCAGTACAAGATATTCAACAGCGAACTCTACGGCGGCGATATTGAGTATGTATCAACAACCAGCGGCACGGCTTACTTTGAGAAGCTGGCTACTATGATATCCTCGGACGATTCTCCGGATATCGTAAGATACGAGTGGCAGTCCTTCCCAACGGGCATGAGCAAGAATATGTACGAGCCGCTCGACGGCGAGATCGACATGACCTCCCCGCTGTGGTCTGACATGGCTGAGACCGCTGAGCGCTTTGCGTACAAGGGCAAGCACTATTATTATCCCTACCGCATAACCACCAACTTCGCGCTGAACTACAACCGCAAGTCCCTTGAGGAATACGCGCTTGACGATCCCTACGACCTCTACATGAACAATCAGTGGACATGGGATACATTCAAACAGCTCCTTATCGACTGGTGCAGCGCTGACGACAGCCACATCGGCTATGCAGGCGAGGGCGCGATGAGCTTCATCGCAACGACCGGCACATCTCTTGTAAAGGTACAGGAGGACGGCACCGCCAGGAACAACCTCAGCGATATCAACGTATCCCGCGCGATGGAATACTGCGCAGACCTCTACAGAAACGGTCTGACCTATCAGAACGAAATAGGCGACTGGGTATCTCCGCAGCTCTGGGCTGATAACTCCGACCGCATTCTGTTCCTGGGCATGAACCCCGAGTGGACATACGGCGCGGCAGCCGGTCAGGTTCAGAATAAGCCGGGCGCAGCGGACGACATCTGCAATACCGTGTCTGACTTCGCGTTTGTTCCGTTCCCGAGAGACCCGCAGGCTGACAAATACTACATCGCGTACGACACCTTCGGATACCTTGTTGCAAAGGGTGCAAAGAACAAGAAGGGCGCTCTCGACTGGATCAACCTCTGCCGCGTTTACGAAACTGACCCGGCTGTAAATGCCACCAAGAAGCAGGAAGCGATAAATCCCGAGCCTGTTTACTTCACCAGCGGCAAGTACGAGGGACTTCAGAAGTGGGCGCTTGTCTGGGACGAGCGTCAGTATGACCTCTGGCAGGATATGATGGATCCGAGCAAGTTCAGCTTCACTTTCGACGACTGCTGGGGCTTCAACGACGATCTCAAGACCATCTGCAACACTATCCTGTTCGACCCGATGTTCCACGGCGAATCCTTCACAAAGCTCAGCGCCGAGTACTCACCGGTAATTGATTCCATAATCAACGGCTGATAAACGCAAAATGCTGTCGCACTATTGCGGCAGCATTTACTATTTAACCCCTCCGGTCAGAGTCGGAGGGGTTTGCTTATACGGAAGCGGCGGCGCTGTTTCTTTCGCTGACGAATTTCACGAACTCGTCCTGAGGAACAGGCTTTGAGTAGTAATAGCCCTGTATGTAGTCGCAGCGCAGGTCTGAGAACTTCTTTACCATGTCCTTGGTTTCGATACCTTCGACTACTATCTCCATGTCGAGGTCCTTTATCATTTTAACGGTATTCTGAAGGATAGTCCACATTTTGCTGGTCTGGTTGTTCACGAAGGATTTGTCGAGCTTCACTATCTTGAGCGGAAGAGCTGCGATGCGGTACATGTTGGAATAGCCCGTGCCATAGTCGTCAAGCGAGAAAGATATTCCTGCGCTGCTGAGTTCTGCGAGATTCTCGGTCATCACGCTCTGGTCGAAGCTGGCGGCGGTCTCGGTTATTTCAAGGTTTATCTGCTCCGGAGAAACTCCATATTTGTTCATTATTCCGAGTATCTTTTCTGAAAGACCGTGCTGCATGCACTGTGAAACGGAAAGATTCACCTCGATATAGCTTAATCCGAGCTTTTTGAACTCATCGCTGCCGATGAACCTGCATACTTCCTCAAGCACAAACTCGCCTATCTTGTGTATAGCTCCGCTCTTTTCAGCGGCGGGAATAAATATTTCAGGGGAGATGAATCCGTCTTTTTCGTCGATGAGCCTGAGCAGCGCTTCTGCAGATTCGAACCTCTTGTTTTCAACGGAATAGATTGGCTGATAGTAGACATGGAATCCATGATTTGCAAATGCGTTGTCTATTATGCAGTCAATTTCTGACAGCAGGGTCATGCTTCTTTTAACGCTTGCGCTGCTGGCGTGCAGCACTTCGCCGTTATATGGAATCTTGGAACTGAACTCTGCACCGAAAGTTGTCAGCGACTTAAGGTCGCGGATATCTTCCGGACACTGCGCGGTGCATACATATGCAATAAGATTGATGTCGTACTGATTTATCTTGAAAGTCTTTTTTAGCTCGCTGTTTATCATTTCGGCGGCTTTCTGCGTGTGGTCGCTGTCACAGTTGTTGAGAGTCAGACGCAGACAGCCCTCACCGATGTTATATACTTCACCGTAATTCTTTATGCTTTTTTTCGTATTTATCATTATTCTGCCTACATTCATCAGCAGCTCGTTCATCAGTTCATATCCGATAATGCTGCTGATTGTCCGATAGTTGGAAATGTTGACCATGATAATTGATACCTGATTTGCAGTCAGGAAGTATTTTTTCATATCGTCCGCATAGGCGCTCATTTTGCGCAATCCGGTGGCGGAGTCAATGATTTCTTCCGGCCGCTGTATCATAGCGATGATCAGCAGAATGCCGACCGCACCTGTGAAAGAGGTAACGCAGATATCCGGAAACATCGGTATCAGGACGCCTGCAACTCCCGCAAGCGGTATCTGGAACAGCAGGCAGACTATCTTCGGAAATGAGAACAATTTGTGATAGAACAACACATAGCACATTGCGATGATAATATAGAATCCGGCTGTCGCATAGGTAACGTAAGCCATAGGATTTATCGTATATACACCATCGGGATAATCGACAACAGTTCCGGTGAATATGTTGCATATCAGCAGCGAAATGTCAGCGATATATGGCACAGCCAGCGTTATCCACATTGATTTTTGCCTCGGCAGCTTGTACCATACGCTGGTCAGGCTCAGCACATATAAAAGGAAGCATGGCGTTGTGGTATTGTAGACTATCATCTGCACCGAATGAGCAAACCGCCTTAACATCAGATCCGGAACGCAGAGGTTGTCAAGCGCGTCTGCCCATATTTCAAGACTGCAGCTCAGCAGTGTTACCGATACAAGGATCAGAAATAAATGATTTGCAGTGCCTTTGGTCATGCGGCGGGTGAGCTGTGATAACAGAGCTATAACAAGGATCACCAGCGCGGCAATATCAAGGTAGAAAATACGTTCAGTCATCATATCACCTTCAGAATCATATTCTTTATATATTAATTATATCATACTTGGATTATATTTGCAATACTTCAACAATAACAATAGCGTATCTTTGTTAACATTGTACAAAAAAGACCTGCGATAAAAGGCTTGAGTTTATTGCAGGTCTGATTGACGCTGTTACTGATCCCTTACAGCTTTTCTGCTGCGCTTGTCTTCATACATTCTGGCGTCAGCTATTCTGATGATATCGTCTATGCTGTCGGAAGAACTCCATCCTGAAAGATCAGTTTTTTCCATGCCGACGCTTACTTCCACGCGGTAAGGGCAGCCGGAACTGCGGTTGTAGCCCGCAAGATAAGCCCTGACCTCCGTGATATAGTCCTCCGGGCTGAAATCATCGCCAGAGGCTATCACGGCAAATTCATCACCTCCGAACCGCGAACATACCAGCTCGTAGCCGGGCGCGGACATCAGCGCTGCTGCGACTGTCTTTATCGCACGGTCGCCTTCGTTATGTCCGAAATTGTCGTTGATATATTTCAGCCTGTCCATGTCGATGGAGAAAAGATAGATGAATTTTCCCTCGCCGCACAGCTTGTCGAATTTTTTGTAGAATCCTCGGCGGTTCAGAAGACCGGTCAGCGGGTCGCGGATGTGCATTTCAGCAAGCTCGCTGTTCATTCGTTCCAGCTTCACGCGATGTATCAGATTTTCCAGTATCTGGACTGTATTGCTGATATATCTTCGGCGGTTGGAGTAAATAAATTCCTCTGCAAAAGCGATAGCCGCACAGGCGTAACCCAGAACTTCGTCCATAAAATGCAGCGGCGAGAAATACAGCACATCAAACTTATCAAGCGTATCTTCAAGATCGGGCAGAATATTTTCAGCCGGAAAAATGATGTCGGTGTTGGTGTGATTTTCCATTCTGCGGACAAAAAACGCGTTCATTTTTTCAGTGAAAAGATCGTGATAGCGCGCTTCGTCAGGCGTTTTGCTGAAAAGATCCGTGTTCAGGCAGAACCATTCGAAGTAGTCGCCATGGGTAGACATAACATCTGCAAGCTCTGAAAGATCACGGCACTGTGTTGCTTTTCTGAGAAAGTTGAACATAAAGTCTTCGTGCCAGATCGAATTGTCGACTCTTTCATAGAGTTTGATTATTTTATCGCAGGCGTTTGCCGAGTCTGTTTTGTTGCAGCCGCAGGAGCCGCCGAGCTGCATTCTGTAGGGTATCACAGCGTCACGGACAGTATCTCCGGCTAGCACTTTCCCGATTATTTCCATCGTTCTTGCGCCCACTGCCGAATAATCCACACAGCCAGTGGTGAGCCTTGGCTGGTAAAATTTCTCCAGTTCGATGCCGTCGAATCCGGTGACAATCACATCATCCGGGACAGCGTATCCCTTTTCCGAAAGGTACTGGCAGACGGTTATCGCCATGGAATCATTGCAGCAGATGATAGCCTCTGGCATGGGAAGACCGCTTTCCACAAAACAGTCCATGGCGCGGCGGGTGGGTTCCTCCCAGAAATCGCCGTAGCCTAACCTGCGTTCGTCAAATTCGATGCCATTTTCAGCTAGTACGCGCTTGAAGCAGTCGATACGGGCTTCAGAAAAGTCGTTATCTTTGAATCCCGCTATGAAATTCACGGTGCGGCAGTGGTGGTCCTCAACGACATGACGGATTATCCGCTCAAAGGTGGTGACGTAGTCGAACATTACGCTGGGAACTCCGTCGAAATGTCCGTCTATTGTGACCACCGGGATATTACCGTCTTTTGCGGCGGCGATTATTGAAGCGGAAACATCGTTGTTATTGATGGAGCCCGGCAGCACTACAAGAGCGTCAATGATATCAGTATTTATCACCTTATAGACGCTGGCTTCACCCGTGGTTTCGTGTGAGCGGCTGTACAGGTCGCAGAAAGTGGTGAACATCATGACTTTCCAGCCACTGTCTACAGCGCTTCTGCATATTGAGTCCATCATGCTCTTGACGTCCTCGTTCGGCATTTTGGAGCCGCATATGCCGAGGATCCTGTAGTTCTTGTCTTTTCCCTTGAACATATCAATTACCCTTTTCGTGAACTAACTTTAATAAAGTTACCAGTTTTCATCTTAATGATACCACAAAGAATCGTATTTGTCAATGTTGAATAGTGAAATATAGTTAAAAAACAAAACCCCCGATCCTGCGAACGGGGGTATATGTGTAAAGTGAGCGTAAATAACAGAAATTACTTGAGCTCGATCTTAGCGCCAGCCTCTTCGAGCTTAGCCTTGATCTCCTCAGCCTCAGCCTTGGAAACGCCTTCCTTAAGAGCCTTAGGAGCAGCCTCAACGAGCTCCTTAGCCTCCTTAAGACCCAGACCCAGAACGTCCTTAACAGCCTTGATAACAGCCATCTTAGCGTCGCCGAAGGAAGCGAGAACAACGTCGAACTCGGTCTTCTCTTCAGCAGCAGCAGCGCCAGCGCCTGCAGCAGGAGCAGCAGCTACAGCAGCAGCGGAAACGCCGAACTCTTCCTCAAGTGCCTTAACGAGCTCGTTCAGTTCGAGAACGGAAAGAGCCTTAACTTCTTCGATCATAGCGGTAATCTTCTCAGATGCCATTTTAGTATCCTCCATTAAATTAAAATTATTGTGCGTTTTCACGCAGTAAGTTTAAGCCGTGCGAAGCAAATCGCAGGCTGCGCCGCAATTAAGCGGACTGCTCTTCGTTCTTCTTTGCGATCTCGTTGAGTGCGATAGCAACTCTCTGAATCGGAGACTGAAGCATGAATACGAGCTGAGAGAGCAGGGTTTCCTTGGACGGAAGCTTTGCGTAAGCTTCAACTTCTTCCTTAGAAATAACCTTGCCGTCGATGAAGCCGAGCTTGATAGCGAATGTGCTGTCAGGAGCCTCGGTCTGCTTGAACAGGAGCTTGGGGGCAATGATGATGTCCTCAGCGGAAAGAGCGATAGCAGTTGTGCCGGAGAGAGCGGGCTCAAGACCCTCTATCCCTGCGATCTCAGCTGCACGCTTGAGCAGTGTGTTCTTAACTACGAAATACTCTACGCCGTTTTCACGAAGATCCTTACGGAGCTTGGTGTCGGCCTCAACGGAGATACCCTTGTAGTCAACGAGAACACCGCCGGCAGCGTTCTTGAGCTTTTCAGCTAAGTCAGCGACATATGCCTGCTTCTGTTCGAGTACGCTTTTACTAGGCATTTAATTCACTCCTTTACTAAATTTGCGCTGTTCAGTAATGAGGAGAAAAATAAATCCCTCTCTGTAGACACAGAAAGGGAGCAGATGTTATAATCTCATTCCCATTCCTCGGCAGGCGGTGTTAACCATTAAAGACTTTCGTCAACCTGCTGTCTTTAGAACAGCATAATTATTATATCACGTCAAACACGGTTTGTCAAGTGCTTTTTCAGAAAAATTTTAATTTATTCTTCGGTTTCTTCCGTTTCATCGTCCGCAGCGATTTCCTCGATTATTGCGCGTATTTCGTCACGCCCCTCGCCGGTCTGGGCTGAAAATTCGATAATAGTGATGTCCTCGGCGCAGGGGAGTTCGTTCAGCAGGGAAGCGCGGCGCTCTTCCCGCTGCTTCTTGGACAGCTTGTCCGCTTTTGTGAGTATCACAACGAACGGTATTCCGCTGTCGATCAGGAAATTCACCATCATCACATCGTCGGAGGTCGGCGGGTGGCGGAAGTCGATGAGCTGGAACACCAGCGCAAGCTCGCGGTCGTCGTGAAGGTACCCCTCGATCAGTCCCACCCAGCGCTCCTTGTCTGACTTCGCGACCTTCGCGTAACCGTATCCCGGGAGGTCTACAAAATAGAGATTCTCCAGGCTGTAGAAGTTGATGGTAGCGGTCTTGCCGGGAACCGCGCTGACCCTTGCCAGGGATTTTCGGTTGAATATCTTGTTTATCAGGGAGGATTTCCCGACGTTGGAGCGCCCGGAAAACGCGATCTCAGTACGCTCGGACTTAGGTATCTGCTTGAAACTGCCGTAGGACGTGTAGAATTCTGCGTTGTTGTAGTTCATATGTCACCTTAAAAAAAGCCGCCGAGTACTACCCGGCGGCAGCATTATTTAGTTTGCAGTAAGCGCGGGGAGCTTCTTCTCCGCCTTGGCCTTGGCGGTTGTGCGGCGCTTGAGCGGAGCCTTTTCCTTCGGGTTGCAGTTCGGAATGACCAGCGCAGTTTCCAGGACTGTGGAGATATCCTCGGCAACAACGAACTTCAGGCTGTTCTTTACAACGTCGTCCAGTTCGTCGATGTCAGGCTCGTTTTCCTTCGGAATGCAAACCGTCTTAACGCCCGCACGGTATGCGGCCATTGTTTTTTCCTTCAGACCGCCTATCGCGAGTACCTTTCCGCGGAGGGTTATCTCGCCGGTCATTGCAACGTCCCTGCGCACCGGAGTGCCGGAGAGCGCGGAAACAAGCGCAGTCGTCAGCGTTACGCCGGCGGAGGGGCCGTCCTTCGGGACTGCTCCCTCGGGAGCGTGGATATGGATATCCTTGGTTTTCCAGAACTCGGGGTCGATGTTGTATTTCTTCGCAATGGAGCGGGTCAGGCTGACCGCTATCTTCGCGGATTCCTTCATTACATCGCCAAGGCTGCCGGTGAATTCGGTCTTGCCGGTGCCGTCGAGTATCAGTACTTCAAGCGGCATAAGCACGCCGCCTACGGAGGTCCACGCCATGCCGTTCACAAGACCTACTTCGTCGTGAGCTTCGAGGTGCTCAGGCAGGTACTTCTTTACGCCGAGGAAATCTGTGATGTTCTCATCGGTGACCGTGACCTTCTTCTCGCCGGAAACCAGCTTCTTAGCGGCCTTGCGGCAGATATCCGCGATGGAGTGCTCCAGCTTTCTCACGCCGGCTTCGCGGGTGTAGAAGTCGATGATGGAGTACAGCGCCTTATCGTTGACCTTGAGGGTCGTCGATTTCTCGCCGTGCTTCTTGAGCTGCTTCGGGAGCAGGTGCTTTTTCGCAATGTTGAATTTTTCCTCGCGGGTGTAGCTTGAAAGCTCGATAACTTCCATTCGGTCGAGCAGCGGAGCCGGGATAGTATCCAGGCTGTTAGCGGTTGTGATGAACAGAACGTCGCTGAGGTCGAGCGGGATCTCAAGGAAGTGGTCGGTGAATGTGGTGTTCTGCTCGCTGTCGAGGACTTCAAGCATAGCGGAAGCGGGGTCGCCCTTGTAGTCGCTGCCCATCTTGTCGATTTCGTCGAGCAGCATTACGGGGTTCATGCTCTTTGCCTGCTTGAGCGCAGCCGCGATACGTCCGGGCATTGCGCCGATATAGGTCTTTCTGTGACCGCGGATCTCGGCTTCGTCGTGAACGCCGCCTAGAGAAATGCGTACGTAATTTCTGCCGAGCGCTTCAGCGATGGACTTGCCGATAGAGGTCTTGCCGACTCCGGGAGGACCGTAAAGGCAGATGATCTGTCCCTTGACATCGGGAGCGAGCGCACGTACGGAAATAATCTCGGTGATACGCTCCTTGACCTTCTTCAGACCGTAGTGATCCTTGTCGAGCTGCTTCTGTACCTTGTCGATATCGAGCTTATCCTTTGTTTTGACGTTCCAGGGAAGCTCAAGCACAGTGTCGAGATAGCCGCGGATAACGCCCGCCTCCTGAGAGGAGTAGGACATCTTCACGAGTTTCTGCGCCTCGCCGACGAGTTTTTCTGTAATTTCGTCGGAGAGGTTCAGCGCCCTGATCTTCTCTATGTAGCCGTCGGCTTCTTCCTGCGGGTTGTCGCCCTCGCCGAGCTGCTTGTAAATGGCGCGGAGCTGCTCGCGGAGGTAATATTCGCGCTGGTTCTTGTCGACCTGCTCCTTGACCTGCTCCTGAATGTCAATCTCAGTTTCGATTATTTCGATCTCGCTTTCGAGCATGGAGATAAGCATTTTCACGCGGCGCAGAAGTCCGTTGGTCTCAAGCAGAGACTGCTTGTCCTCGACCTTGAGCACTACGTTGAAAACTACCTTTTCGAAAAGCTCTGCGCAGTTTTCCTCGCTCATTATTCCCTCGAACAGTTCGCGGGGCATTCTTGGGGATATCTGCGCGTACTCTGCGAAGGTGTTTTTCAGCGCGCGTACTGCGGCTGCTGCGGTGCTCTCGGAAAGCTCCATGCCGCGAACGGGAAGTTCCTTCACCTCAAACTGGAGGTACTCCTTGCCGGGAACGCTCTTTACGCGCTTTGCGCGTGTGAGACCCTCCACAAGCACTCTTGTGGAGCCGTCCGGAGTAGTAAGGAGCTGGCGCACCTCTGCGATAACGCCGACCTCGTAGATGTCAGAAAGTTCCGGCTCGGTCTGGGCCGCGTCCTTCTGGGCTACGAGGAAGATCCTTCCATTGCCCTCGGCCGCCGCCTTGACAGCGTTAACGGAGCGTTCCCTTCCGATGTCGAAGTGAAGCACCATAGCCGGGAATACAACAAGCCCCCTGAGGGAGATGGCAGGGATCAGCTCGTTGGCTGTTTTAGTTGTGTTGCTCATATATTTATGTCCCCTTTCTCTTGTTTCATTTTCGTATGAACACTATTATATAACATTTCGCGAAAAAATGCAAGCCCTTATTTGTGGCATTAAAATCTCACATTAATATGTAAGCAGAAAATGCTCGTTCGCCAACCTGGATATCTAAGGCAACACCGCACAAAGACCATTTATTGGATTTTGCACGTGTCTTGCTTGCATATTTTCCGTCATCTTGCACAATTCGTCCTAGCAAGGCGACAGCCTTGCGTCGTCCTCATTGTACAATCTGACGAAAAATCTGACTGCGCAATACACGCACAATCTTTGTGCGGTATTGCCCTAAAAATTCGTTTTTCTGGCAGCGTCAGCGATGGAATATAAGGCTGAAAATTCCATAAAGAACCGGCTGATGGAGAACGTATATCCATATGGTATACCTGCCGACCGCAGCGAGCCATTTGATGTGGGTCGGGTAGCAGAACTTCGGTAGCCTTCCTGCCTTTGCGATGATTCCGAAGTAGCTTCCCGCGAGGAACAGGAAGAACCAGGGCATCATCGGGAAGTAATCCGAGGAACTGAACGACGCGTTGTGAAGTCCCAGTGGGAACAGCACGCCGACATTGTAAGCCTCCATCGGGAGCTTTATGGCGAACAGATTCGGGATACCGATGTAACCCGGGGAGATCATGCCGTTTGCGTAGGTCAGCCGGACGTTCATCGTGAGAATGAACAGCAGAACGCATACGCCTATGCCAACCCAGGAGGGGAGCAGGTCGAAAAGCTTCTGCCCGAGCCCGAACAGCATCATGCTGACGCCGAGGAAATGCAGGATACCGAACATGACGGTTCCGCTTGTGAAGAACGGCATGACGAAGGTCATTATCATGCCGATGAAGAAGCACTGCGCGCCGCGTTTGATGTTGTTGGAGGAATAGCGGCAGACCGTACCGGAAATAAATATGAACAGTCCTGCGAAGATATCCCGTATCACATCAAACCAGCCGTCGAAGAAAATCGGAATATCCAGACCGAACAGGTATTTCAGGTCGTACATGGCGTGGTAGACCACCATGCAGATTATGGCAAATCCGCGGAGCTCGTCGAGGATACCGACCCTCGACGAGCCGGAACTTTTCTTTGTATTATCCATTTATGTATATCTCCGTTCTGATTATTTGTACAACATACATAACATTGTATCACATTTCAAGAAAAATTACAAGAAGAACTTGAACAGTTTTGCATTTTGTGATACAATAATAAAATGAAATTCTGATGAAAATCGGCAGAATGTGAGGAAAACCGATGGAATACACCAATATAGGCGGCGTAAAGATAGAAAAGACCGCCGCGCTTGCTCCGATGGCGAGCGTAGCCGACAGGGCGTACCGTATCATGGCGAAGGAATACGGAGCCTGCTATGTTGTCGGCGAGATGGCAAGCTGCAAGGGCTTGTGCTACAACGACAGAAAGACCGCCGAGCTGCTTTCGGTCACTCCCGGGGAGCGCCCGATGGCGGTGCAGCTTTTCGGGAACGAGCCGGAGTTCGTGAAGGGCGCAGTGGAGATAGCCGAGCGTTTTCAGCCCGACATTATCGACATAAATTCCGGCTGCCCCATGCCGAAGATAGTTTCCGGCGGCGCGGGGAGCGCGCTCATGAAAACCCCTGAGCTTTTCGGCGATGTTGTAAAGTCTGCTGTGGAAGCCGCGCATGTCCCGGTGACGGTAAAGATACGCGCCGGCTGGGACGAAAACAGCATAAACGCGGTGGAGATAGCGAAAATCGCGGAGCAGAGCGGCGCGGCGGCGGTGGCAGTCCACGGGCGCACGAAAACTCAGCTCTACGCCGGGAAGGCTGACTGGGACGTGATCCGCGCCGTGAAGCAGTCGGTGAGCATTCCGGTCATCGGCAACGGCGACGTATCCACCCCGGAGCTTTGCAGGGAAATGTACGAATACACCGGCTGCGACCTTGTGATGGTCGGCAGGGGAAGCTACGGCAGACCCTGGCTGTTCCGGCAGATACGCGAGTACCTCGAAACCGGGAGCTATTCCCCTGAACCCACCGCCGGGGAAAAACTCGACATAATGCGCCGGCATATCCGGCTGATAGTCGAGGATAAGGGCGAGCGCGTCGGAATGAAGGAAGCGCGCCGACCGGCTTCCTGGTATCTTAAAGGCATGAAGGGCGCGGCGAAGTTCCGCGACATGTGCAGCGAGCTTACAACGCTTGACGAACTCGAGCGGCTTATAGAAAAAATTAAAGAGCAACAAGGAGAACACGAAAATGAAGATCTGTGAAGAAAAGATACCACCACTGATGGTATTCCAGGAACTTTTCAATGAAAACGTGCTTTTCGCACGCGGAATAAACTGGCTCTATCCCGACAAGACCGAGGAACAGCGCCTGATGGGCTTCGCGAACATAAGCTCCGAGCTTCTGATGACCGGCAAGACCCTGGGAGAGTACCTTACCGACGCGGTCATGTATTCCAAGTCCCCGCTGTTTGCTGCTATAGTCAAGGAGCCGACCGAGGCGCGCAAAAAGGCGCTTGCCTACGATATCGCGCTTATCAAGAAGATCGTGAAGGAGTACACAGCCTCTGCGGTAAAGAAGGCGCTTGCAGACATCGCGGGCGCGACCGCCGACTACGCGGCGCTTCCTGAGTATGAGAGCGGCAAGTTCACACTCAACGCCGACCGCCTGATAAAGTTCGCGCAGAAGAACGGCACCGGCGATTTTGCAAAGTACAAGGCGTTCACGTTCCGCGGCGGAAAGCTGATACCCGTCGAGCACATCGACCCCATCAGGCTGACCGACCTCAAGAATTACGAGCTTCAGCGCAATCAGGTCGTAGAGAACACCATAGCGTTCCTGAACGGCCTTCCTGCGCAGAACGCGCTGCTTTACGGCGACCGCGGCTGCGGAAAGTCCTCTACGATCAAGGCTATCCTCAACGAGTACGACCAGCTCCGCATGATAGAGCTTCCGAAGGCGGAGATCGCAGGTCTCGGCGACCTTTACGCAATGCTGAAGGATATCCCGATGCACTTCATAGTCACCATCGACGACCTGACATTCACACAGGACGACGAGCGGTTCGGAATACTCAAGGCGACGCTTGACGGAAGCCTTTCCGCACGCCCCGACAACATACTTATCTACGCCACCACCAACCGCCGCAAGCTCATCAAGGAGACCTACGCAGACCGCTCCGCGACCGACGTAAACAAGAGCGACGCGGTAGACGAGAGCATGTCCCTTGCGGATCGTTTCGGACTGTTCATCACGTTCACACAGCCGAACCGCGAGATTTATTTCGACATCGTAAGACAGCTTGCAGAGGATATGGATATAGAGATCGACGACAGCGAGCTTACCCAGGCTGCGGAGCGCTTTGCACTCAAGCGCGGCGGACGTTCACCGCGCATCGCACGGCAGTTCGTGGACTGGCTCAACGCGCGCATTGAGCTCGGATTGGATTACTGAAATGAAGAAGTTTGCACGGATAATTCCCGCACTGCTTGCGGCCTCGATGCTCGCCGGGTGCAGCGGCGACAATTCCCCCGCGCCATCGGAGATAATCATTACCGGGGTGACTTCCGAGGCTGAAAACGCGGTGTTCCCGGTGAAACTCGCCGACGGAACGATGATAGATCACGCCCCGGAAAGCGCGGCGAGTCTTTCCCCGGCTGCGACCGAGATACTCGCGGAGCTGGGATATTCCGACCGGCTGACCGCTGTCTGCCGCTACTGCGACTTCCCGGAAGGTCTGACCTCACAGACCGCAGGCAGCAGCGAAAATCCCGATATTGATAAACTGACCGAGCTTCATCCGGAGGTGCTGTTCACGACCTCTCCGCTGGCGGAGCGCGAGGTCTACGCCCTCCAGACCGCCGGGATCACTATCGTGGAGCTTCCTGCGCCTAAATCCATCGAGGACTACGGCGGGCTTTACGGCACGATAGCGGCGGTGTTCAGCGGCGAGGAGGCGGGCAAAGCTGCTTCCGGCAAGGCGGTTAGCGACCTTGAAAGCGCCGCCAGCAGCGTTGAGATGGGTACATTCATATATGTAACGCCCAAGCTTACAGCGGCGGGCGCAGATACCTTTGAAAGCGCGGTGCTGTCCCTTTGCGGGAACAACCTCTGTGCGGCTTCCGGATACAGCGAGAGCGCCGATGACATCACCGGCACTCCCGAGTATATCGTTGCGGCAGACAGCCTGACTGAATCTGATATTGCCGGCAGCGAGCTGTTCGGAGGCTTTGTTTCCGACGGTGCAAAGGTGGTTTTCGTTCCTGCGCAGCGCTTCGAGCGTCCCTCCGGCAGGCTTGCGGAGATATTCACCTACATCGGCGAGACTGAGTAACCGCTGTCCTTCCAGAAATCCAACACATCACCGAGAATAGCTGAATTAGTTTCGGAAACGGCGTGGAGCAGATAAACCGCGCCGTTATGCGTTTTACCGGTGATTTTCTTGAATGCCGCGTCCTTGTCGGGCTGGTTGTTTACGTCCCAGTCGGGGTAGGCGAAGCTCCATAGCACGGTGGTGTAGCCGAGATCCTTTGCGCAGGCGAGCACCCGCTCGGAGAATTCCCCCATAGGAGGCCGCATGACGTACATTTCGTAGCCAAACTCCTTTTTAACGTAGTCGTGTAGCAGCGACAGCTCGGAATACAGCTCGTCCGGCGAGCAGTCCGGGAGGGAAGGGTGGCTCCAGGTGTGGTTTCCGACTGTGTGCCCCTCGGCGATCATGCGCCGGACAAGTTCCGGGTTTCGCTTGCAGTAGTCATAGGTCACGAAGAACACCGCGCGGACGTTCTTCTCTTTCAGCGTATCGAGAATATCGGCGGTGCAGCCGTTCTCGTAGCCCTCGTCGAACGTGAGCCACAGCCGCTTTTCCTCGCTCCCGCCGATGAACAGACCGCCCATGCCGCCATACTGCTTCTGCGCCCTTATTGCACCGAGCGGGCGGTTATTGCTGTCGGTCTCGACGCCCATTCCGTACGCGACCTTGGTGTTGTCGAGGCTTTCGTACCGTGAGTATTCCGACAGCGGCGGAGCCGCAGCCACCGCTGCGGCAAGCACTATTGAATAAAAGCTATTCATTTTTATCCCACCTTATTTCATATTTCAGCTCCCGCCCGGCGAAAAAGTCGCCGAGACTCTGGAGGGTCGTTTCTGCAATGCTCCGGAGCGCTTCCCGCGTCAGGAACGCCTGGTGCGAGGTTATCAGCACGTTCGGCCGCGATACAAGCAGCGACAGCGTTTCGTCTGTGACTATCCGGTCGGAGTTGTCCTCGAAAAACAGCCCGGTCTCCTCCTCGTAGACGTCGAGAGCCGCGCCGCCTATCCGCTTTTCGTTGAGCGCGTTCAGCAGCGCTTCGCTGTCGATGAGCTTCCCTCGTGAGGTGTTGACGATGAGGGTATCCGGCTTCATCAGGGAAAGCGCATGCTCGTTTATGATGTAGCGCGTGTCCTCGGTCAGCGGGCAGTGCAGCGAGATGATGTCGGAGCGCCGGAACAGCTCCTCCCGGGAAACGTAGTCGATACCGCTGCCTTCAGCCGGGAACGGGTCGTTTGCGATGACTTCCATGCCGAACCCGCGGCAGATATCTATAAAGGTACGTCCGATCTTGCCGGTTCCGATAACTCCGGCGGTTTTTCCGTGGAGGTCGAACCCGATAAGCCCGTTAAGGCTGAAATTGAAGTCGCGTGTGCGAATGTACGCTTTGTGGAGCTTCCGGTTGAGCATGAGTATCATGCCCATCGCGTGTTCCGCGACCGCATAGGGCGAATATGCGGGGACCCTCACGACCCGGAGTTTCCCGGCGGCTTCCTTCAGCGCGACATTGTTGTAGCCTGCGCACCTCATCGCGATCATCTCCACACCGATGTCCGCGAGGGAGCGCACAGTTGAGGCTCCGATGTCGTCGTTGACGAACGCGCAGACTGCGCGGCAGCCCTCGGCGAGCTTCACGGATTCGGGGCGGAGCCGGCTTTCAAAATAGACAAGCTCAAAATCCCTGTTCAGCTTGTCGAAGTATATCCGGTCGTAGGGCTTGGTGTCGAAAAAGGCGATTCGTTCCATTTTATTCTCTCCTTGCTGCGATTTTTCGAACTCTGCGAATATTGTTGCCGGAAGCGAGCAGAATATGCTTTTTAAGAATTTTGTAAGATTTATGTCGATTCTTTTGTAAGAAATTCATGTTATAATCAAATCATCAAAGGAAAAGGAGGCGGTCTGTTGGAAAGGTCAGACAAGCAGCGCGTACTTGTGGTCGACGACGACCGTGAGATAGTAGCGGCTATAGTCCGGCTGCTGGAGCGCGAGGGGATCGAAACGATAGCCGCATACAACGGCAGGGAAGCTGTGGAGCGGCTCACTGAAAACGAGATACACCTTATCATTATCGACATCATGATGCCGGAAATGGACGGTATCTCAGCGACGATAAAGATACGCACCGAGCGCAACATTCCGGTGATAATGCTGTCGGCAAAGACCGAGGAAAGCGACAAGATACTTGGTCTGTCGGTTGGCGCCGACGATTACGTCACAAAGCCGTTTTCGCCTGCGGAGCTTATCGCGAGGGTGAAGTCGCAGCTAAGGCGCTATATGACCCTGGGCGACTACGCGAACCGTTCCGGCGGCAGCGATGTTGCGCTTGGAGGTCTGCTGCTGCACCGCGAGCAGCGTCAGCTCGACGTCGACGGCGAGCCGGTGAAGCTCACGCCGAAGGAGTACCGCATAGTTGAGCTGCTGATGTCGAACCCGGGAAGGGTGTTTTCCGCAGAGGAAATTTACGAGAGGGTATGGAACGAGACGGCGTATTCGGTAGAAAATACGATCATGGTGCATATCCGCAGGATACGCGAGAAGATCGAGATAAATCCGAACGAGCCGAGATATTTAAAGGTGGTGTGGGGAATTGGATACAAAATGGAGAAAATTCAGCCGCAGCGGGGGCTTTAAGGCAATCCTGCTGCTGATAGTGCTGGGCTGCGCGGCGGCTGTCGGCGCGATAACAGGATACATTCCGGAGAGCAATTATTTAAGGGACGGTCTGTTCGGCGATGTGCTTTCGCACAGCAGATTTACTGATTCTGAGACCTACGCAGGAGAGTTAAGCTCAATTGCGGATTCGGCCGCAGAGGAGTGCATAACTTTTTTAAGAGACGGTCAGCCGGACTATGTGAAGTATTACTATAAGGTCACAAACCGAAGCGTGACTGTAGAGTCCAGCATTCAGCCGTACTATACATATTACATTGACGACAGCGGATTCCTGGCTTCGGAAGATTCGCCTATCCCGGACTCCCTGTACGGGGCGACATATGACGTTCCCGACAACATAAAGGTTTCTTTTGGAATACCTCAGCGCCGGTTTGACTTTCTGAAAACCAACTGGGACATAACGCGCCACAACATGCTTGTGATAATCATTTCCGATGGAGTTCTGATGCTTGCAGGACTGGCAGCTCTTATCATGCTGTGCAGGACTTCCGGCGAAAAGGCTGATGGCACTGTGACGTTCCCGAAGTTTTTCAAGCTGTGGTTTGAACCGTCGGTATTACTGCTTTGCTGGTACACCTATGTTGCAATCGGATCCGCTGATACAGTTGCGAGGGATGTAATTTTCAGGTCGTATTACACGAGCGGCATTCTCGAAGTCGGTTTTCCGGGAACTGTAGAAAGCGTTATGGCGCTCGTCATGTACGGGCTTGGCGTAATGGCTTTCGGTGCAATACTGACCTACATTGCGGTAAGCGTTTGCATAAGGGCTAAGAACAAGAGCGTTGAAAAGGGCTTCCTGACCTACTGGGTGTTCCATTTCATATGGAAGGCGCTCAAAGCGCTTGGCAGAGCGCTACTGACCGTATGCAGGACCGTCCGCGAGTTCTGCACCGGGGAGCTTTACAAAACCGACCGTGCAGCGAAGAAATTCGTCCTTCTTGATGTGACGTTCATCGGGATAACTCTCGTTGTTCTGGCGCTGTTCCTTGCTGCTGCGTCCAACAATGTTTTGGGACTTATGCTGTTCTGGTGCGTTGTTTGGTTTATCGCGCTTGGACTTTTCCTCTACGGACGATACCTTGTTACCCGCGACGAAGCCAAACTTGAGCAGCAGATACGCGAGATAAGCCAGGGAAACTATTCCTACGACCCGCAGCTCAGCAAGAATTCACCGTACACAGCAAGCTGCGAGGTACTGAGCAAAGTCGCAGATGGCTACCGCCGCGGAATCGAGGAAAGCGTAAAGGCGGAGCGCACCAAAATAGAGCTTATTACGAATGTCTCCCACGACCTTAAAACTCCGCTGACCTCAATAATCAGCTACATCGACCTGCTGTCAAGGGAAAATCTCGAACCGCAGGCAAGGGAGTACGTCGGGATACTGCAAAAGAAGTCTGAGCGGCTGAAGCACATCGTGTCGGACGTATTCGAGCTTGCCAAGACCACCAGCGGCGAAATAACGGTAGAGCATGAGCGCCTTGACCTGACCCGCCTCTCCAACCAGACCCTCGCCGAGATGGAGGACAAAATAAGCGCGGCTGGTCTGATGGTCAAAACCGACATCTGCGAGCCTCCCGTGGAGGTCATAAGCGACGGAAAGCGGCTCTACCGCGTGATCCAAAACCTGATGGACAACGCGCTGAAATACTCGCTCATGGGAACGCGCATATATTACACACTGAAAAAGGACGGCGGCACAGCCGAAATAACCATAAAGAACATAGCCGCCTACGAGATGGATTTCACCAAGGAAGAGATCCTGGAGCGGTTCTCAAGAGGCGACAAAGCGCGCTCCACCGAGGGAAGCGGACTTGGACTGTCCATCGCGCAGGGCTTTACGATAGCCTGCGGCGGTGCGTTCGATATTGACATTGACGGCGATATGTTCAAGGTGCGCATGACCTTCCCGCTGGCGGCTCCGGCTGAAATAACCGAAGAAAAGACGGCGGTGACGGCAGATGCATAAATCTCTGCTTTCCGAACGGCGCGGGCTTGCGATATTCAGCGAAAAGGCGCTGATGATAGCCGCCGCGCTGATCTCGCTGCTTTTGCAGATCATCTCTTTCGTCACGACATGGCAGGGCGCGGAGGCGTACTTTTCCTCCGCGTTTCCGCTGGCGCCGCTGCTTTTTGCGGTGGCGGTGCAGTCGGTGGTGTATTTCACCTCGAACTCGATACGGAGGAAGCCCGGCGCGGGAAAAATAATCGCGCTGGCGCTTGCACTGCTGTGTTCGAACTACTTCTCGTTCGTGGGAATATACAGCGCCGTTAATCCGCCGACGGTTTACCTTCAGCGGACATACAACGCTTATTCCGCAGAGCTGACCGCGGCGGCGGAGGAACTTGACTCCGCGCGAAAAGCGAGAAGCACCGGAGACATCGACGCCGCAGTAAACGCCGTTATCAGCCGATATTCCGAGCTGACCTCGCAGAAAGCGGCAATGGATAAGCTGACGGAGCAGCTTGCGGAGATCAGCGGCACTGGTGTGACCGCCGGAATGACCCCGCCGTCACGGTGGAACTACGCGACCTACGAGGACTACGCCGCGGCGTATCAGGCGTACATTGAGGGGATTTCCCAGGGAACGGCGGCCGCGGCTGGCACCGAGGCGCAGGCGCTCCTGAGCCGGTACGGCTTCACGAGCGACGCCGACGCTGCGGAGCGGTCTGCGGAGCTGACCGCCGAAATGTCGCTGATTGAGGGTGTGTTCGGCGCTTCCGGAAGCGGATTCTATTCCGCCGCCGAGCAGATCCGCGCTGAAATGCTCGCCGGCGGCAGAAATGCGGCGGAACGCGTGTTTTCGCTGTACGAAAAGCTGTCCGGGAATCGTCTGGAGTACACGGCGGATATCCCCGGCGTGACCCTCGGTCTGCCGGAGTATTCCGAACTTTCGGCGGGGAAAGCTCCGGCGGCTGTCCGGGAGCAGATGCTCGGGAAGATATCCTCCGCGTGCGATACCATCAACGCCGCAGGGGGCGATGTCAGCGCTGACAGCTTCCCGGTGGAGAACGTGTACACGCTTCCGCTGAGGGCTGTGTTCGTGGATTTCAGAACCGACGCGGCAGTTTCGATGGCGCTTGCGCTGCTGACCGATTACCTGTCGCTGGCGGCGGCGGTGAGCTACGTACAGAAGAAAAGCATTCTTGCCGCGCGTAATACGGCTCAGGCTGCGGCTTCCGACGAGTTTTTCTTTGAGCAGAACATAGCCGGAGCGCTCCGTCTGGGGGCGTTCGCGGAAGGAAACGAACTCCGGGAATCGGACGAAAAGCAGCTTTCCGAGCGCCTGGCGGAGTACGTCAGCAGGTTCACGGCGGCGGACTTCGCGGCGGAACAGGGGTGTACTCTGCTTGCGCGCCGCGAGGACGTAAAGGATCACGAGCTGCTGACTGCGTTTCTGTGCCAGTGCGGCTACGCGAAGCTGCTGACCGCCGAGGAGGTCGGGACGCTTGGCGGCAATGCTGATTCCGATTGCGTCCTGCTGCGGACGAAGTTCCTGATGTGGGTCAGCGAAAAGACTGCGGGAAAGGCGGTGTGACCGGTTGAATATTCCGATATTCCTTGCTGCCGGAATGGCGGCGGAGCTTGTTCTGGCGCTGATCAGACCGCTTCGCGGCGCGACCAGGGGACTGGTCTGCTGGAGCGTATCCGCAGTCGTGCTGTCGATGTGCTGCGCGGTGTACTTCATAAGCTCCGGCGACATCACGTTCGACCTTCCAAGCGCGATACGTGGCATAGGCGGCGCAGGCGTGCTGGTGCTGATTGCGGCTCTTATCGAACTGTTTTCTCCTTCCCGCCGGAGCCGACAAAAGCCGGAGCAGGATCCGCAGCGCTCGGAACGCTCGCTGAACATCGTGCTGTCGGTTGCAGCAGGTATACTCTGCGCGGCTTCCCTGGCTCTGTCGCTTTTCGGGGAGCGCGACACTGCGGCGCTGCTTCTTGTGCCTCCGACTGCGGCTGCACTCCGGCAGACTATGTGGTTCATGAAGTCCGCCGGAGCAGAACACCCTGCCACACAGCGCGAAAAACTCGCGGAGCGTATCTCATGCGGCAAGTATAAATTATAACGTGACCGCCGCCGGAAAGAAGCGGCGGTTTTCCGTTTGTAGATATATACAATTATAGGCTGCCCGTTTTGTGAAGTTAGCTAAAATGCGGCTTTGCGTAACGTATGTTATGCTAAAAATTAGCTTAAAACCTGCGGCTAATTCATAAAAATCTATTGATTTTTTGAGGAAAATGTGATAAAATAGTGATAACTGGTGTGGAGTTGTTCGTAGGCTCCTCCGGAATTAACTGCTATAAGGAGTGCCTGCATGTCTCCGAAATTAAGTGAGTTGATAACCCTGCTCAAAGGACACAGGGTGTTTATACAAACGCATAACTTTCCAGACCCTGACGCGATAGCCAGCGCATTTGGCCTGCAAGTTCTTCTGGAGCGTTTCAAGATACCTACGACGATATGCCATCACGGAAATGTCGAGCGTACCGCGACTGCGAATATGGTTTCTGAATTCGGGATCAAAATGACCGAGGATACCGAACTTGAGGATATGACCAGCGACGATTATATAATCACGGTGGATTCTCAGAAGGGAAACGCGAATATACTCGATCTCGTGGGCAACGAAGTTGCCTGTATCGACCATCACCCGACTTTCTGCCCGGCTGATTATAAATACAAGGATATCCGCATAGTCGGAAGCTGTGCGACGCTTATCGCGGACTACTACATGTCCTACAAGATGGATATGCCGAAGGACGTCGCGACCGCGCTGCTGTACGGTCTGAAAATGGATACGGCGGATTTCACCCGCGGCGTTACAGAGCTTGACATTGATGTATACAAGTATCTGTTCCCGAGGGCTGACAATTCGCTGATACGCAAGTTCCAGTCGGGAGTTATACAGTACGACGAGCTGGAAGCGTTCGTTGATTCGATGAAGAACATCGACATTCTGAACGGCGTGGCATTCGCGTTCCTGAATTTCCAGTGCGCGGACGCATTCGTAGCTACTATATCCGATTTTATTCTGAATCTCGACGTTGTAACGTTCGCAGTCGTGTATTCCCGCAAGGCGAAGGGCTTCAAATTCTCCGTCCGCTCCGAGCTTGACGAGCTGAACGCAGGGAAAATCGCGGAGCAAGCACTGAAAACAGTCGGGAGCGGCGGCGGTCACAGCTCCATGGCAGGCGGATTCGCCGAGGAGAGCAAGGTACTGGATATCAGCATTGACTTTAACCGCGTGATACAGAATCTGTTTCTTGACGTTATCGACCCTCTGCGTCCGAAAGCCGACGAGCCGGAGGAAGTCCCCGTTGAGGAAAGCCAGAACACGATAGATTTAGAACAGACAAAACCGCAGCTTTGACAAGAGCTGCGGCTTTTTTGTGCAAAGTGGTTGAAATTTTCCATGATTTGTGGTAAAATATAATCTGTAAAAATATATAAGCGGGAAACCGCGAAAGGACGATTCCAGAATGAATATAGCAGTTGTAGGACTTGGCCTTATCGGAGGCTCTGTTTGTAAGGCTCTGAAGGCTAATACTTTCCATCATATAATGGGAATGGATACCGACAAGGAAACCGTAAGAAAGGCTCTCGAGCAGGGCGCGATCGACGAGGAGATCGACGAGTCCAGATTAGGCGAGGCTAATCTTACCGTAGTTGCGCTCTATCCGGTTCCGACAGTGGAGTTCGTGAAGAAAAACGCCGACCGTTTCAAGAAAGGTTCGATAGTAATAGATGTCGGTGGCGTAAAGGGGTACGTAGTCAACGGCTGCACCCCGATACTGGACGAGAAGGGCGTGTACTTCCTCGGAACCCACCCGATGGCGGGTACTGAAAACTCCGGCTTCGATTATTCCAAGGCGGATATGTTCGTAAAGGCAAGCTATATTCTGACCCCGACCAAGAGCACTCCGCAGATAGCCATAGACCTCGTATCCACGCTGGGAAGCTGCATGGGATTCGGTCAGGTGGTTATCGCAACGCCCGAGCAGCACGATATCAATATCGCGTTCACTTCGCAGCTTGCCCACGTTGTTTCCAACGCCTACGTCAAGAGCCCCTCGCTGCTCCGCGCGGACGGATTCTCCGCAGGCAGCTTCCTTGACCTGACGAGAGTTGCAAAGCTGAACGAAGAAATGTGGTCGAGCCTGTTCCTGTGCAACAAGGACGCCCTGCTTTTTGAGATCAACACGATAATCGAGAAGCTGTCGGAGTACCGCGACGCAATGGTGAACGACGACAAGCCCACGCTGAAGGAGCTGCTGAAGGTCGGCAGGGAGCGCAAGGAAGAAAGCATGAAGTACTACGGTCAGGAGAAGGCGCTGAATGGCTGAGAAACAAAGCCCGGGCATTGCCTACGTCGTATCCCTGTGCGGAATAATGTGCGGACTGTCGCTCGCGCTGATGTTCTGCCTGGGAATGATACCCGGTTTCGAGTATGTCAGCCCGGCGGTCGCCGGGGTCCTGATATGGGTCGTGAGGGAACGCCTCGGCGTGCGGTACGGGCTGGTAAGCTACGCCGCAGTCGGGATACTTACCATGCTGTTCACCGCGAATTACGAGGCGAGCATGATGTATATTTTTCTGCTCGGCTACTATCCTATCGTGAGACAGTACCTCATGAAGCTGAAATATCCCGTGCTGCGCTGGGTCAGCAAGCTGGCTCTGTATGCCGCGGCGGCGATCGCATGCTATTTTGTGCTGATAAACATTTTCGGAATGTCGCAGCTTCTTGAGGACATGGGCGAGTTCGGACAGTACGGTCAGTGGGTGCTGCTCGGGCTGGGCGCAGTCGCGTTCGTGCTATATGACATTTTCCTCGGGCTGTACTACCCGTTCTATGAAAAGGTACTGAAACCCAAGATATCCAAACGAATGAAATAAAGGAGAATTTGATATGTCAGAAAGGATCCCACAGAGAAACGAGATACCAGCAGAGCACAAGTGGTCGATCGAGGATCTTTACGCCACCGACGCCGCATGGGAGCAGGATCTCAGCAAGGCGAAGGAATTCCCGGAGAAGATCGCTTCCTATAAGGGGCTTCTCTCCACAGATTCCGCAAAGCTGCTGGAATACCTGAAATACGACGATGATATGACCGTCATTCTGGAGAATATGATAAACTACGCTCAGCGCAAAAACGACGAGGACACCCGCGAGGCGAAGTACCAGGACATGGTAAGCCGTCTTGAGATGCTGTTCGTAGACATTTCCGGAGCGTCCGCGTTCGTAACTCCCGAGATACTCTCCATCAATGACGAAACCATGGAGCGCTTCTATAAGGAGCAGCCCGGCATGGAGCTTTACCGCCTGTGCATCGACAGAGTACGCCGCAGAAAGGCGCATATCCTCTCCGAAGCAGAGGAGCGCATAATGGCTCTGGCAGGCGACATGACGAATTCCCCAGACACGATATTCTCAATGCTGGACGACGCCGATATGAAGTTCCCGGACGCAGTCGATAAGGACGGAAACAAGCACCAGGTAACTCACGGCAGCTATATCCCGCTCATGCATTCCAACGACCGCGCGCTGAGAAAATCCGCATTCGAGAGTCTCTACGGCGTTTACGAGAATTTCAAGAATACCTCCGCAGCGGTGCTTGCTTCCCAGGTCAAGTGCCTGACGTTCAACGCAAGGGCGAGAAGATACGAAAGCACCCTCGAGGCAGCGCTCAGTGGCAACGAGGTACCGGTCGAGGTATACAAGCAGCTTATCGAGGCTGTTCACGAAAACATGGATTATATGTATAAGTACGTGAAGCTGCGCAAGAAGCTGCTCGGCGTTGACGAGCTGCACGCCTACGACCTCTATGCGCCTATCGTAAGCGACATTGAGGTCAAGATCCCGTTCGACCAGGCAAAGCAGGAGGTCTACGACTCCCTGGCGCCGATGGGCGAGGATTACCGCGCGATATTCCGCGAGGGAATCGAGAACCGCTGGATAGACATCTACGAAAACGAGGGCAAGCGCAGCGGAGCGTATTCCGCAGGCGCGAGGGTACACCCGTACGTCCTGCTGAACCACAAGGACACTCTTGACAGCGAGTTCACTCTGGCGCACGAGATGGGCCACGCTATTCATTCCTACCTTTCAAATAAAAATCAACCCATTGTTTACGCGGATTACGTGATTTTCGTAGCCGAGGTTGCTTCTACCTGCAACGAGAGCCTGCTCATGCAGCACCTTCTCAAGACCACCACGGATAAGAAGCGCCGCGCGTACCTCATCAATTATTTCCTCGAGCAGTTCCGTACAACGCTTTACCGTCAGACTATGTTCGCGGAGTTCGAACTGATGATAAACGAGAAGGTCGAAAACGGCGAGAGCCTTACTGCGGAAGCGCTCTGCGACATGTACAGAAAGCTGAACCTGCTGTATTACGGCGAGGATATCGTTATCGACCATGAGCTTGACATGGAGTGGGCAAGGATCCCGCACTTCTATTACAATTACTACGTTTACCAGTACGCCACAGGATTCTCTGCTGCGATCGCGCTCAGCCAGCGAATACTCAAGGAGGGCGAGTCCGCTGTCAAGGATTACATCGGATTCCTGAGCGGCGGCTGCTCGAAGGATCCTATATCGCTGCTGCGCGGCGCGGGAGTGGATATGACTTCCAAGAAACCGGTGACGGAAGCGCTCAAGCTGTTCGGCGAGCTGATCGACGAGATGGAAGATCTCATGCAGTGACGGAGGCGGTATGCAGGTAACTTCAAAAGAGGAGATCTTCAAGCCGTATCTCTGCCTGTTCAGCGGAAGCAAAGTTGTGTGCCTTGACAACAGGTTCTGCGTGGTGAGCTGCGAAGGCTCTCTGCTTGAGTCTGGCGAGTGCGTGCTGAAAAGCGTCCGCGAAACGGTGCCGGAACCTCTCGGCGTAGTGATGGATACCACGCTGTACAAAAACGAGCATTTCTATTGCCTGAGGCTCCACCCGATAAAGAACGGAATAGGTGAAACGATAGCGTATATCGGCGAGATCCTGGATTCCGGGTCGGTGCGCGGAATGATGGAGCGCACCGAGGGACCTTCTGACATACTGCCGCTTTATAACGCGGTGGAGATGAATTCCGCAGCGATCTGGAAGCACGCCGCGAATCTGCGCTACGGCATGGTAAAGGCGAAGGATTACACGCGCCTGACCGAGGTACTCGGAATAGAAACGGCGATGTCGAATCTGTCGTCGGTGTGCGAGAATGCTTTCAACTACGCTGAAATGCTGTACCGCACCCAGCGCGAAACGGTCGTAGACGCAGGCGAGCTTTGCGAGAATCTCGCGAAACGCTGCAACGCTGCGCTCGCCAAGTGCGGAAGGCGCATAGAAGCGCTGATAGACCCGGGCAGTCTGTACATCTACGCCGACAGCCGCCGCGCCGTTGTCGCGCTGGTGAACGCAGTGCAGAACGCGCTGCTGTATTCCCCGAAGGAGACCGAGCCGATACTTACCGTGTGTTACCGTGAGTCCCGCGGCAGGAAGTTCGTAGAGATACGCGTCGTAAATGAAAGTTCCATGTTCAGCAGCAAGGATTTCAGCGGCAGCGTTGACGTAAATTTCAGCTACCAGCGGATGGGCTATGGAATTCCGATAATCAAGCGGTTTGCGCAGGTCAGCGGCGGGTGGTTCGACATGACGGAGGAAAACGGCAGAGTGACGGTGACGATATCGCTTCCGGCGGCGCATTACGGCTCAGGCGCGGAGCTTCCGCTGAGGAAACCGTCCGCTGCTCAGTACGATACTGGTATCCCGGATTTCACAGAGATAATGATGCGCGAGGTCGTGCAGTTCTTCGGCGAGAGCGCCGAAAGCGCGGAGTAAATTCACAGCTGATATTCAGTGTATTTTCACAGCGCTGTCATATTTTCTGTGTATAATCAAACTAGTTTATAAGGCGGCGTCTGAAAATGGCGCCTGCTTTTAGCAGAAAAATCTATTGTGAAAAGAAACGGTTAGAATCAATACTTGACAGGAGATGGATCTATGTACAGAATTCTTGTTGTTGACGATGAGGAGAATATCCGCGAGGTGATCAAGGAGTACGCCGAGTTTGAGGGTCATCAGGTATCCGAGGCGTGCGATGGCATGCAGGCTATCGAGATGGTGAAGAACAACGATTACGACATCATCATAATGGACGTAATGATGCCGCGCCTTGACGGCTATTCCGCATGCAAGGAGATCCGCAAGATCAAGCAGATCCCGGTACTTATGCTGTCCGCCCGCGGCGAGGAGTACGACAAGCTGTTCGGATTTGAGATAGGCATTGACGACTACGTTGTAAAGCCGTTCTCTCCGAAGGAGGTCATGGCGCGCGTTAACGCGATAGTAAAGCGCAACCAGGGGGCTAAGCAGGCGCCAGCGGCTCCGGCGCCCGAAACCGTGAAGTTCGGCGGGCTGGAGATCAACTTTACCTCCCGCGACGTGTACATCGACGGAGTAAAGGCGAACCTCACCCCGAAGGAGTACGACCTTCTGTTCTATCTCGTGCGCAATAAGAACATCGCGCTCACAAGAAACAAGCTCCTCGAGGAAGTCTGGGGCTACGATTTCTTCGGAGACGACCGCACCATTGACACCCACATCAAAATGCTCAGAAACAACCTCGGTCCGTATCGCAACTATATTGTAACGCTCAGGGGAATGGGCTACAAGTTCGAGGCTGACTGATGAAATTCCGCAGGAGCATTAAATTTAATGTCTGGGCGCGCTTCGAAGCTATAGTCATTGCAATGCTGGCGTTCACCTATGTGTTCCTGATAGTGCTGTTTCCGTCGTTCTACGAGTGGATGAAAACTTACGAGATTGCCGAGTCTATGGCATACATCAAAACTAGCTGGAGCCTTGGAGATTCCGACAATTTCGGCACTGTAGTGACCAACATTGCACGCAAGAATAAAATGTACATCGAGGTCTCAACGCCATACCGAATCGGTTACGTTGACTATCTCGGCGGAAGCCAGTCGTTATCTCAGCTGTCGAAAACGCAGTACCAGCAGGCGGCGCTTGATTCGGACACCGGCGTATACTACGACCAGATAAGGGACGAGCGCGAAAATAACACCGTGCTGATGATGTGCACCTACATCGGCACCAAAGACGACCCGCAGGCGTATATATTCATTTGCAGCTATCTTCAGCCTATCGGTACAACAGTGGCTATATTCCAGCGGCAGTTCCTATTCGTATCGCTGATTATGATGATGTTGACGCTGTTCGTGTCGCTGTTCTTTGCGAACAAGATAACCAACCCGATAATCAACATCAACAAACATGCGAAGGATCTTCCGCAGGGCAAGTTCGACGCAGTGATTGACGATCACGACTTCAACGAGATCCAACAGCTTGCTTCCACGCTTCAGGAGGCTTCAAAGGAGATTGCAAAATCAGACGACCTCCGCCGGGAACTCATGGCGAACATCTCCCATGACCTGCGCACGCCGCTGACGATGATAAAGGCGTATGCCGAGATGATACGCGACCTTTCCGGCGACAACCCGGAAAAACGCGCACGGCACCTTAAAGTCATAATCGACGAAACCGACCGCCTGTCCTCGCTGGTTAACGATATCCTCGACCTGTCGAAGCTTCAGGCAGGTGTTACCGAGATGAACATGACGGTGTTCGATCTGTCGGAACGGCTGTCCGGAGTTATCTCAAGATTTGACATTCTGAAAGAGAACGACGGCATAATAATCAAGCTGGAAGCGGAGGATAATATCGTTATCAACGCGGATATAACAAAGCTTGAGCAGGTGGTCTACAACCTGATAAACAACGCCGTGACCTACACCGGGGACGACAACACGGTCATCGTGCGGCTGTTCCGTAAGGAAGACGGGCTGATAAGGTTTGAAGTGACCGACCACGGCGACGGAATCGCGCCGGAGTACCTGCCGTACATCTGGGACAGATATTACAAGGTCAGCGAGCGGAACAAGACGCACAAGCGCGCCAAAATGGGAAGCGGTATCGGACTTTCCATTGTAAAGAACGTGCTGGAGCAGCACGGATTCAAGTACGGCGCAGACAGCGAGGTAGGGAGGGGGAGTACCTTCTGGTTTGAGGCTCCCGAGTATCACGAGCAGCCCGAGCCGCAGCCTGAGCAGCCGCGATTATCCCTCAGGCTGAAAAAGCAGACGGAAATTAAGGAGCAGTTCGACGATACCAGCAGGAAATAAATCCCGGCAGTTTATGGGAAACATCAAAGTAATATAGCTGCAAATCCGCATTATAAAAGGATTTGTAGTGACGTATAACCAACGCGCCATACTTTGATCAATAAAAAGGACGCTTTTCACTGGAAGGCGTCCTTTTTCTATATAAAATTATGAAACAATGACAAAAAGGGGGCAGGCTGCAATCAAAGCGGCAAAAGCACATTGTTTCAAATTGTCACACCATGTCTATAAGGTTACCTCTAAAAATGTGATATAATTTTATTGCGGAAATTTTAAATCCGATGTAGTATTTGCCGCTAAAACCGTAGTATATAGGTGAAGCCGTAAAGGAGGCGATAAAATGATAGAAGATGAAAAAATCGTGGAATTGTTTTTCGAACGGTCAGAACAAGCAATACAGGAGCTTGGCAATAAGTATGGCAAAGTCTGCCGCAAACTGTCATACAACATCGTGAACAACATGCAGGACGCAGAAGAATGTGTAAACGACGCTTATCTGGGAGCGTGGAACGCGATCCCGCCGGAAAAGCCCGATCCGCTGCTGACCTACCTTTGCAAGATCGTTCGGAACATATCTCTGAAAATGTATTACAGGAAAGAAGCCGCCAGGCGAAACAGTACGTATGCAATCGCTATGGAGGAGATCGAAGCCTGCTTAGCAGCCCCGAATACAGTAGAAACCGAATTTGAAGCAAGGGAGCTGGCGCGGGTAATCGAAAGTTTTCTGGATACGCTGACCGCCGAAAATCGTGTAATCTTCATGCGGCGGTATTGGTTTTCGGACAGCTGTAAGGATATAGCCAAGTTTGTGGGCCTTACAGAGAAAAATATCTCTGTCCGGCTGACGCGCATACGTCGGAAAATGAAAAAGTACTTGATCGAGAAGGAGGTGTTTATATGAATCAAAGAAGTTTACCGAAGCTATGAGCAAAATCGACAACAAGTATGTCGGCGAAGCGCTTTTCTACAGCGGAACCCGTTTGGCGAAAAAAAGCTCTAAAAGAATTGCGGCTTTAGTTGCTGCCATCATAGCCGTATTAGGTCTTTGCGGATTCGCTGCATATGAAATTGGGCTGTTTGACCCGTGGCTGCAAAAACCATCTGCCGAGCCAATAGAAACTGTTCGGAACGCGATCGAAGGTCAGGCTGACAAGGAATATACAATTGCCCTGCGCGTTGAGAAAATAAAGGTCGATGAAGATGAAACGGCGCGTGTTAAAGCTATGTATTCCGGCAGCGAACTTGCAGAAGCAAGAGGTTGGACAGACGAATATCTTGAGGAACACTTTATTGTCGTATGGGCTAAATATTATACGGAGTACGACCATACCAAGACATTTTTAGACGACGGTTATACTGAACAGTATTTTTACCTGACCCAAGATATAAAATCCGGGAAATGGATAATTAACGATAATACATCTCCAAATCAAAGTTCAAAATAACAGAGTAAACACCATTCACAAGGACAGTTACGTTATGGCTGTCCTTATTTTGTACAACCGGGTAATAAAGCGAACGGCCATGACAAAGAAGAAAAGAGAGAAAAACTGAAAAAGCTGATGTCAAACGCCGACAGAACATAGAGGTTTACTTTAACCGTGCCGGGCAGATTTTGTCAGACGCACAAAAGAAGTCCGAAACAACCGAGTGACCGTTCGTTTCGGACTTTTGCGTGATAATATATCCCACAGGCGTTCCCGCATTACGCTTCCGGGATTTTTATAGGTTAAATATATCTGAGAATGTCCTTTTCCTTGCCGTTTTCGATGAAGATTCGGGGAACTCGCGTTCCTATGCAGCAAAGCAGTTCGTAGCTTATCGTTCCGATGAGGTCGGCTGCATGGTCGACCGAGGAGCCGCCGAAAGTTTCGTCAGAGTAGACCGTTACCTCGTCGCCTATCTGCGCTTCCGGGATATCCGTGATGTCCACAAGTGTCTGATCCATGCAGATACGTCCGCAGACCGGAGCCGGCTTGCCGTGAATCAGTACATTCCACTGACCGGAGAGCCTGCGGTTGAAGCCGTCTGCATATCCGCAGGGGATAAGCGCGAGCCGGGTCTCGTGATCTGCCTTGAACGTCCTGCCGTAGCTTACCGTGTCGCCGGGCTTGATAGTCTTTATCTGGCTGATTACCGCCTTCATGCTGAATACGGACTTGATTCCGTCCGGGAGCGGGTATTCGGTGTTCGGGCGGTGTCCGTACATCACTATGCCTGCGCGGATAAAGTCGCCGTCGAAATCCTTGTGGAACAGTATGCCGCCGCTGTTCTGAGAATGCATGGGAAGCTTCCTTGCATGGCAGATGTCCGCGAGCTTTTTGTACTGTTTCTCGGTGAACTCCACATCTTCCTTTTCGAGGGAGTCCGCAACGGAGAAGTGCGTGTATCCTGCGCGGCAGTCAAGCCCCGGAAGGGCAAGTATCTGGTCTGCTTCCTCCGCCGTTGTTATACCTACACGGCACATTCCGGTGTCGAACTTGATATGCACCGGTACCTTCAGACCAGCCTTCACAGCCGCCTCGGAAAGCTCCCTGGCGTAGGGAACGCTTCCGACTGTAAATATGTAGTTCTTGTCAAGATTTTCGAAAATCAGCGGAATATCGCAGTAACCGAAAATCAGTATATCGCCCTCGACCCCGGCCGAGGAAAGATTCTGAGCCTCCCACAGATTGGATACCGCGAAGTGCTTTACGCCGATGTGGTTCATTGCAAGCGCGCATTCCGCGTCGCCGTGACCGTAGGCGTTTGCCTTTACTATTGCGATAATATCGCGGTTTCCGGAGTATTCCCTGATGATCTCTATATTATTTTTCAGGACGTCGAGATTGATTTCCGCCCATGCTCTGTGATAAAAATTCTTCATGTTCGCTCCTCAATGTGTTGAAATTTCAGAAAAAGTGTGGTATAATATTATAAGGCATTTATTGATGAAAAACTATTGACTTCTTTTTCTGATATCGCCTTGTATATTATATTACTAATTCCCGAAAAATTCAATACCTTTTCCGGGTGATGGGCATTTTTTTGAAAAAGCAGTCGCGAAAGGCAGAATCTATGGCAGTACGCAGAAAGAGCAACTGGTATATATATTTAATAGCGTTTTGTATAACTCTTGCTATGATAATCATGGCGATATTTTCCTTCCGGGACTTTCTGTTCCCCAAGTCGCAGGAGACCGGGCTGAGCACCGACGGCACCCTTTCCGATGATTTTGTGCCGGATCACAGCATGGATCTGTCGGTCATGACAATGATATCCGACGGCTCTGCGGATATGCCGTCGCTGTTCATTGCGGTGACTTACAATGCAGTCGACAACCGCCTGCTGTTTATTCCGGTTACTGACGGAATAGCGCTTGCTTCCTCCGGCAGAACGCTCCCGAACATCTATGCGGCGCAGGGCGGTCAGGGGGTTGCCGCTGCAGTGTCCGACGCACTTGGTATAAAGTTTGACGGCTACGTGAAGTTCGACCGCGCGACCCTCACCGGGCTGATAGCGACCTATGGAAACGTGGAGTACAACGTTGCGAAAACGCTCCTCATCACCGACGGAACTGAAGTCGAGGCGATAAACTCCGGCGACCAGATCTTTACAGCTGAGAAGGTGTTCCGTTATATAATGTTCGCGGATTTCGGCGAGGACGAGTCCTACAGATTCAACATGATCGGTTCCCTGCTGATAGAGCTTGTGAACCAGAATGTTTCCTACATTGACGGCTCTCTGCTCACCGCATACGCCGAGGATATCCTCAACGCGGAGACTGACCTCACGGCGGACATTCTTTCCGCGCGCAAGGCGGCAATGCTGAACACTGTAAAGTACGGCATCAACCCCGCCGATTACTACGTACCCTACGGCGTGTACGGCGACGACGGAAGCTTCACTGTATCGGATAACTCCATCACGACAATTCAGCAGAAGTCCGGTCAGAACGAGGAATAACAGGAGGCACGGCATGGAAGAAAGAATACAGCGCACGATGAAAGCGCTGGAGCGCAACAAAATCAAGCCCTACTACGTGGAAACGCGCGAGCAGCTCTACGACCTGGTTCGGGAACTTGTAAAAAACGATAAGCTGATAACCGCCGGAGGCTCCATGACGCTTGAAGAAAGCGGCGTGAAAGAGCTGCTCATGACGGAATTCAAGGGTGTGTACCTTGACCGCTCCGAGGGAAAGACCCCTGATGAGGTAGAGGACATACTGCACAAGGCGTTTGTTTCTGATACATTTTTCGCAAGCAGCAACGCGGTCACGGAGGACGGCGCACTGTACAATGTCGATGGCAGGGGAAACCGCGTCGCGGCAATGATCTACGGACCGGCTCAGGTAGTGCTGATCGTTGGAACCAACAAGATAGTGAAGGACATGGACGAGGCGGTCTGTCGGGTGGAGCAGGTGGCTGCTCCGATGAATACAAAGCGGCTGAACTGCAAGACCCCGTGCGAGGTAACGGGCACTTGCTCGCACTGCCGCAGCGAGGGCAGAGTATGCTGCTCGTTCGTAAGGCTGGAGCAGCAGCGCGTCCCCGACCGAATAAAAGTAATCATCGTCAATGAGAGCCTGGGATACTGAGCCAGGCTGCTGAGACGCAAAGAAAGGATACATAATTATGGCAATTTTAAAGCTTAAAGCGCCCTGCAAGGACTACATCTGGGGCGGCAACAGACTTCGTGAGGAATACGGCAAGCAGCTCGATTCCGACAGAATTGCGGAAAGCTGGGAGCTTTCCTGCCACAAGGACGGTCAGAGCGTTATCACCGGCGGCGAGTTCGATGGAAAGACCCTTTCCGACTACATAGCGGCAAAGGGTAAGGGCGTCCTCGGCAAGAACTGCGGCCGTTTTGAGTACTTCCCGGTGCTGATAAAGCTCATCGACGCGAAGGACAACCTCTCCGTTCAGGTGCACCCCTCAAATGAGTACGCACTGCGTGTAGAGGGCGAGTACGGCAAGACCGAAATGTGGTACATCGTTGACTGCGACCCCGGCGCGGAGCTTCTCTACGGCTTCAAGCACGAGATAAGCAAGGAGGAGTTCGCGGAGCGCATCGCGAACAATACTCTGCTTGAAGTTACAAACAACGTTCCGGTGCACAAGGGCGACGTGTTCTTTATTGAGAGCGGAACTCTGCATGCAATAGGCAAGGGAATCCTCATTGCTGAGATCCAGCAGAATTCCAACACCACCTACCGTATCTACGACTACGGCAGAGTTGGCAAGGACGGCAAGCCCCGTGAACTCCACGTTGAGAAGGCGAAAGAAGTCACCAATCTTGTGCCTCCGAAGTACCCGACCACCGCTCAGGGCGCTCCCACAGCCATCGAGGGCGGCAAGGAGACGCTGCTGCGCTCCTGCGAGTATTTCAATGTAAACAAGCTGGAGCTTGACGGCACCACAAAGCTCACAGCGGGCGAAGGCTCGTTCAATTCCCTGCTCGTGCTCGACGGAGCATTTGAGATCGCGGCAGGCTCTGAGAAGGCCTCCGCAAAGAAGGGCGACAGCCTGTTCATCACCGCCGGCACTGGCGAGTACACCGTAACCGGTAAGGGAACAATTATTCTCACCGACATCATCTGAACCTGACAGGAGGCGCAGCATGGCAAACATGGAGAGACACCTCGGCATAGACATCGGCGGAACCAACATAGCATGCGGAATCGTGAATGAAAACTGCGAGATAGTCGCACGCTCCAAAGTCAAGACAAACTCACCGAGACCCTACGCGGAGATACTCGCGGACATAATCCGCGCCGCGGAGCTTGCCTGCGCTGAAGCGGGAATAACTTCGCAGCAGCTTGCTTCCATCGGTATCGGTTGCCCTGGAACCTGTAACCAGGCGACCGGCGTGGTGGAATACTCGAATAACCTCGGATTCGTAAATGCTCCGCTGCGTACCGATATAGAATCCAAGTTCGGCGTCCCCACATACCTCGGCAACGACGCGGACGCGGCAGCCTACGGCGAGTACTGCGCAGGCGCAGCAAAGGGCGCGGGAAGCGCGGTAGTGATCACGCTCGGAACAGGCGTAGGCTCTGGTATCATCATTGACGGGAAAATCTACAGCGGCTCGAATTTTGCGGGCGGCGAGATAGGTCATACGGTCATCGAGGTGGACGGCAGACCCTGCACCTGCGGCCGCAAGGGTTGTTTTGAAGCATATTCCTCCGCGACCGGGCTTGTGAATACCACGCGCGAGTACTCCGAGAAGTTCCCGGACAGTCTCATGGCAGAATTAATAAAGAACGAAGGAAAGGTCAGCGCCCGGACTGCTTACATAGCTAGGAAGCAGGGCGACGAAGCCGGAAAGCTCGTTACGGACCTTTATGTGAAGTACCTCGCGGTGGGGATAACGAACGTTATCAACATCTTCCAGCCGGATATACTCTGTATCGGCGGGGGAGTCTGCAACGAGGGCGACACGCTGCTCGTTCCGCTGAAAAAGGCGGTCGCAGAGCAGGTTTATTCCAAGAGAAGCGCTAAAAATACCGAGATCGTGATTTGCTCCCTCGGTAATGACGCAGGCATAATCGGAGCCGCAATGCTCCACCGTTCCTGCAAATAAATTTCGTGACCCGGAATCCGGGCGGAAAGGAAAAATCATGAGAAGTGATCTTATTAAAGAAGGAGTAGAGAAAACTCCTCACAGAGCGATACTCAAGGCTCTGGGCGTAACTGACAGCGAAATGCACAGACCGTTCATCGCAGTTGTCTGTGCTGCCAGCGATTACGTCCCCGGACATATGCATCTGCACGAGATCTCCCGCGCAGTAAAGGACGGTATCAGAAATGCGGGCGGCGTTCCGTTTGAGTTCTTCACCATCGGAGTATGCGACGGCCTCGCAATGAACCACAAGGGCATGAGATATTCCCTCGCTTCCAGAGAGCTCATCGCTGACTCCATCGAGGTAATGCTGACCGCTCACCCGTTGGACGGCGTTGTATTCATTCCGAACTGCGACAAGATAGTACCCGGAATGGTGCTTGCAGCGGCAAGAATGAACCTCCCGGCTATCTTCTGCAGCGGCGGTCCTATGAACCCCGGCTGCGTACAGGGCAAGCGCGTAGGCTATTCTGAGATCTACGAGGCTATCGGTCAGTATTCCAACGGCGAGATCGGCGACGATGTTATCAAGGATTTCGAAGATAACGCATGCCCCACCTGCGGAAGCTGCTCCGGCATGTACACCGCAAACTCCATGAACTGCCTGACCGAGGCTATGGGTCTTGCTCTCCCGACCGCCGGAACCGAGCCTGCTGTAAACTCCGCACGCCGCAGACTTGCAAAGGAGTCCGGCGAGCGCGCTGTTGAGCTTGTAAAGCAGAATATCCGTCCGCTCGATATCCTCACCAAGAAGAACATGCTGAACGCTCTCGCAACCGATATGGCGATCGGCGCTTCCTCCAACACCGTACTTCACCTGCTTGCTATCGCACACGAAGCTAAGGTCGACATCTCCCTCGACGACATCGACCAGATGAGCAGAAAGACCCCGCAGCTTGCAAAGCTGAACCCTGCTTCCAGCGTGTTCATCACTGACCTTAACGCGGTAGGCGGAATCCAGACTGTGATCCGCGAGCTGTCAAAGGGCGGCCACGTAAACACTGATGTACTGACCGTTTCCGGTACTCAGGCTGACCGTATCGCAAAGGCAAAGGACGCAGACGGCGTTATAGTTCACAAAATCGACTCCCCGATACGCAAGGACGGCGGTATCGCTATCCTGAGCGGCAACCTTGCAGAGCATGGTTCCGTAGTTAAGCAGGGCGCAGTAAAGCCCGAGATGATGGACTTCACCGGTACGGCGCGCGTATTCAACGGCGAACAGGCAGCATGCGACGCTATCCTCGGCGGCGACATCAAGGCAGGCGACGTTGTAGTAATTCGCTACGAAGGTCCGAAGGGCGGTCCCGGAATGCCTGAGATGCTGGCTCCGACTGCGGCGATCGTTGGTAAGGGTCTTGACGGAAACGTTGCGCTCATCACAGATGGACGCTTCTCCGGCGCTTCCAGAGGCGCGGCTATCGGACACGTTTCCCCTGAGGCCGCCGAGGGCGGTCTGATCGCATTCGTTGAGGACGGCGATAAGATCCACATTGACATTCCGAACCGCAGCATTACTCTGCTTGTTGACGACGCAGAGATCGCAAAGCGCAAGGAGAAGGGCATTCTTCCTCCGAAGGAGCTTGAAGGCTACCTCAAGAGATACGCGAAGATGGTTACTTCCTCCAATACCGGCGCAGTATTCGCTGACTAATAATTACAGCCCCGTCAGAAATGGCGGGGCTTGTTCTATTTTTGGACAGACAGGAATACATTGTAGCATGATAGAGTTGAAGCTGAAGCGGACGGCGCTCCGCTGGGATTTTTCGTTTTTTGCAGTGCTTGCTGTGTTTTTCATTTGGGATTATTCCGGGTTTGGTTTCGCCGCGCTTGGGATATGCACCGCTCACGAGCTTGCCCACCTTGCCGTAATGCGGCTCTGTGGAATGTCGCCCGACAGCCTGACATTCTACGGAGCCGGGATACGCCTGAGCGCCAGCGCCGTGGAAAGCGCTCCGCCGGGAGTTCAGGCGGCAGTCTACGCGGCGGGGTGCGCGATGAATTTCCTGCTCGGCGGAGTTTTCCTCGCGGCAGGGGAGGGTCGAATAGCCGCGGTCAGCTTTGCGGCCGGAGCGTTCAATCTGCTCCCGCTCGGGGAGTTCGACGGACGCCGCCTGCTGAAACTACTGCTGATATCCCGTGCGGCCCCCGAAAATGTAGATACGGCGCTCAGAATCTGCGGAATTATTTCCGCGGTAATAGCCGGAGCGGTGCTTTTCAAAGCCGGGGGAGCGAGTCCTACTTTCTTCATCACGGCGGCGTATCTGGTGATTCTTTCAGCAAAAAGGCTGTAAAAACTTGCAAAAACAGCTTGACAATTGGATATTTTTACTGTATAATAAGAAAAGCAAATGTCCGGTACCTTACAACTATATATTTGGCTATGGAGGAAAATTATATGAGATATGAAATCAAAGGCGAGCCGCTGCCTGTCGTAATCGTTTATCTTGAGGCTGGCGAGTCCATCAAGTGCGAGAAGGGCGCAATGTCCTGGATGACTCCCAACATGAAGATGGAAACCGGTGCAGGAGGCGTTGGAAAGGCGTTCAGCAGAATGTTCTCCGGCGAGTCCATTTTCCAGAATACATACACCGCTGTCGGCGGTCAGGGAATGATCGCGTTTGCGTCCAGCTTCCCCGGTTCCATCATTCCTATTGATGTAAGCAAGGGCGATTTTATCGTTCAGAAGTCCGGCTACCTGGCTTCCGAGCCTTCCGTTGAGCTTTCCATCGCGTTCCAGAAGAAGCTCGGCGCTGGATTCTTCGGCGGCGAGGGCTTTATCATGCAGAAGCTTCATGGAACTGGTATGGCGTTCGTCGAAATCGACGGCTACGTTGTTGAGTACGAGCTGCAGGCAGGTCAGCAGATGCTTATTGACACCGGTTATCTGGCTGCTATGTCAGGCTCCTGCACAATTGATATCCAGACCGTAAAGGGTATCGGTAACGTACTGTTCGGCGGCGAAGGTCTGTTCAATACTGTTGTTACTGGTCCTGGCAAGATCTACCTCCAGACAATGCCTATCAGCAATGTTGCGGGCGCGATCGCTTCTGTTATGCCCAAGAGCAATTGATTTTTCCGGCATATTGGGGCGGTGCAGTTATGCACCGCCTTTTTTGTACAGTTTCTTAATATAATATTACATTTCTGTAACAGTTATTGACAAATAATATCAAAAATGATATACTGATATGTGAAAATGATATATTGTATCTTTGGAAAAAGTGCAACCTTAACCATATTACGACTGTTTTATTGATAGAAAGCTAAAGGGGGTGACAGCATGGAAGAAAACGAGAAGCCAAGAAAACGCAGGGTGATGATCCACGTCAAGGATCTCCGTAAGGAGTACACGCTTGAAGGCGGGGAATCCGTAGTAGCGCTGAAACGAATCAACCTCGACATAATGGAAGGCGAGCTCTGCTGCATTTTCGGTACGTCTGGCTCAGGTAAATCCACGCTGCTGAATCAGCTTGCCGGTCTTGAAAAACCGACATTCGGGGACGTTTACATAAGAGGAGTTCCTATAACGCGGCTGAGTGAAAATCAGCTTGCGGCGTTCCGACAGAAACACATTGGATTTGTGTTCCAGTCATATAATCTGCTGCCGTTCATGAACGCGGTGGAAAACGTAGCAATGCCGCTGATGTTCCGTGGAGACGGCAAGCGCGACAGAACGCGTAAAGCGGTCGCAATGCTGAAAAAAGTAGGTCTGGGGAACCGACTGAAGCACTATCCACGGCAGATGTCCGGCGGTCAGCAGCAGCGAGTCGGAATCGCGAGGGCGTTCGTCGCTAGACCTGACGTAGTGTTCGCCGACGAGCCTACCGGAAACCTCGACTCAAAAACGACCATTGAGGTAATGGACATGATCAAGTCCTTTGCAAGAAAATATAATCAGACCATAGTACTTGTAACGCACGACCCGGAGCTGGCGCAATATGCAGACAGAATAGTAACGCTCGTCGACGGAAGAATAGTAAGCGATACAAAAGGAGAGCACAATGAGCAAGAGAATAAGTAAGATATTATCAATACTTCTGAGCGCGTCGCTGGCAGCGGCGTCCGTTCCAGTGATCCCGTTAGCCGCGTATGCTGATGACGGTACCACTTCCAGCACGTCGGAAACACAGAATCCCGGCGACAAGAAAGACGATGCGGGGCTTACCCTGAACCCTGTTGTAGTAAATTACTCGATTCTTGACAGCAAGGGAAAAGAGCAGAAGACTATTTATAAAAATACCTCCTTCGTTATGAAAATGACGATAAAGGATATCAAGGTCAAGACAAGCCAGGTGACCGGCGGCGGAGCCGGAATCGACTTCCTCAAGTCCGTGGACAGCTTCAAGGGCACTCTTGAGAGCCTGACTGTCGTTTCGCAGGGCGATGAATTATTAAGATACGACATAGTACTGAAGGACTGCAAGTGGGTCGGCGACGACAAGAACTTCGGCTTCAAGGTAGGCTACATCGGCGGAAGCGACTATGTGGACGGCTCGGTAAACGTGCTTGAGTGCACAACTTCTGACAGCACGCCAACTCCTGACGAGTCCAACCCGGAGCCTATAATCAAGATAACCGCAGTGGAGCCTGACAGCCCCATCAAGGCGGGCGAGGAAGGCGAATTCAAGATCCGACTGAAAAATCTTGGAGCAACCTCCGCGTACAATATACTTGCAGAGGTCACTTCCGCTGAGGAGATACTCATTAAGGAAGGCACCGGCACACAGGATATCGAGAGCCTCGGCTTCAAGGACGAGAAGATACTCACAATAAAGTATAAAGCGCTCGGCAAAATAACATCTGAGAAGCAGAATTTCACGGTAAACCTCAGATATTATTATGACAACGGCTCTACGGAGACCACCGGAAGCGCTACTGCACAGGTAGCCGCCGCCGCGGAGATATCCACCGAGGAAAAGGTATATCCGGTTATCGACGCAAGCTTCTCAATGACAGAGGCTGACATTGATCCGGATAAGAGCTACAGCGGCGTTCTCACGATAAAGAACAGCGGCTCCGCAGATATAAAGGGTCTGTTCGTGAACTTCACAAGCACAGACGATATCGTTATAACCGACGGCACTGCCTCCAGGTACTTTGAGGATATCCCGATCGGAACAACAAAGCAGATAACAATGAAGTTCCGCACTATGAAGGATATCACCGCCATCAAGCAGTCCATCACGGCAAACCTCAAGTATAACTATGTTTCCGGCGGCGATGAAAAGGAAGGCACATACGAGGAAGCGTTCGTAATGTTCGGTCAGAAGGCCGCTGAGACAGCTCCGCTGCCGATAATCTCCTCGACCCCGCTTGATTTCGACCTCCAGGCTGGCAAGAGCTACCGCAAGGCTTTCTTTATTGTTAACAAGGGCAACGAGGATATGGAGAACATCACCGTCAAGGTAAAGGGCGGCGAGGGGATCAATATCACAAACGGCACTGATACATTCTTTGTCGATAAGATAAAGGCGGGCGGTCAGAAGCGCATTCTTGTACGCTTTGATACCGCCGCGGAGCTTGCAAGCGTTAGCCAGACCCTCGATGTTGAGCTTGAGTACCGCTACGACAAGAGCGGCACTGTTACGACCGAGACCAAGACCGGCACGATCAGCATGAATTCGGAAGTATCAACTGCTCCGGTGCTCCGCATCACCGGAGAAAAGCTCGATTCCGCGATAGTTCCCAACACTGATTACGAGTACACCATCACCGTAAAGAACTACGGCGACATCACCGTAAGGGACGTATTTGTTGACCTGACCGGCACGGACGCGTTCTACTTCCTTGACGGAACAGAATCCGCGTTCATTGACATCATCAGACCGCAGTCTACGGCTTCTGTAAAGGTTAAGTTCAGGACCCTTGAGGATATCACCGCCGCAAAGCAGGGAATCACTGCGGCAATGAAGTACAGCTACGGCAGAAATACTTCCATCAAGCAGGGCGAGAGTTCCTCCTCCGTGGTTATCATCGCGGCTCCTAACAAGGCAGCCGACGGCAAGGATACCGGAGCGGCTCCGAATATCATCATCGGCAAGTACGACATCGGCGCAGACCAGATCGCGGCAGGCGACGTATTTACCCTTGATCTTGATTTCTACAACACAAACGCAACCACCGGAGTAGAGAACATGGTAATGACCGTAAACGCAAGCGGCGACCTGTCTATCTACGGCGGCAGCAGTTCCTTCTACTATGCGAACCTCCCCGCTGCGGGCGCGGCAAGCGAGTCCATACAGCTCAGGGCGCTTCCTACAGCGGCTACGGGCACATCTTCCATTTCCGTGTCCTTCAAGTACGATTACCTTGTAGGTGACACCCGTACAAGCATGACCTCTGAGCAGACCATCTATGTTCCGCTTTATCAGCCCGATAAGCTGTCACTTTCCGTAAGCAAGCCCACATACGATATTTACGTAGGCAACGAGGTTTACATAACCCTCAGCTACATGAACAAGGGACGCGCAGACGCCTCCAATGTTAAGGTCGAGATCGTAAGCGACACCAGCAGTTCAGACGAGGGACCGGTCGACGACAACGCCGATATCGGCGGAACGACTTCCGAGTCCGGGAATACCTCTGTTCCGACAGCAGAATCCGGAAATACCATGGCGGGAAGCACCGGAGATATTTTGATGTCCGATATGGCGTATCAGAGCGATGTAATGATAGGCGGCTATGCCGTTGCTTCTGATATAATGTACGACGACGGCGGTGCAATGGGCAGCGCAGGCTACGACTATGGTATGGGCGGCTACGACGACGGCGGCGATTACAGCGACCCGGGCTACACAGCGCTCAACACCGAGAAGGTAATAGGCAATATCACAGCCGGCGGAAACGGCACCGCAGACTTCGTTATAACTCCTACAAGAGCCGGCACGGTCAGCTTTATTCTCAAGGTGACATATGAGGACTCCAACATGAACGAGATCGTAAAGGAGCTTCCCGTATCCCTGAACGTTATAGAGCAGCAGTGGGATTTCCCGGATTACCCCATGACCGCTGAAACCACAGATGTTGACGGCGAGGGCGGATTCCCGTGGATAGTTGTAATAATAGGCGGCGCAGTACTGGTTGCTGCTGGCGTTGTAGTGCTCGTCGTTGTTCTCAGGAAGAAGCACAAGAACGGCAAGAAGCTCACAGCAGACGATATCGACTGGGAGGACGAGCTGGACGACGAGGACGAAAAGTCCGACAGCGACGATAAGACAAAGGTTTAATGGTGACGAGCCATGAAAATTTTAGACATGATAAAGATGTGCCTGCAAAACCTGACGCGCAGGAAGTCGAGAACTATCCTGACTGTCCTGGGCGTTGTGGTTGGCTGCTGTGCCATCGTAACTATGATGTCGATCGGCTTCGGAGTTCAGAATTCGCAGCAGATCATGCTTGAGGGCATGGGCGACCTGACCCTTATACAGGTATATTCAAGCGGACGTAAGGACTCCAAGCTGGACGACACGGCTATCAAGAAATTCCAGAACATCGCAAATGTCGATGTCGCGGTCGGAAAAAGCCAGCTTAACAATGTAAACATGACAGTTTATGCCGGAGATAACGACCGCTACGTGATGCAGTGGGTTAATGTAGTCGGCATAAACAAGGACGCAATGGAGAAATTCGGATTTCAGCTAATAGAAGGCTCCTACCCGAAGAACAGCTTTGAGGTGCTTGCGGGACAGTACACAGCGTACAATCTGATGGACTCCATGCGGCCTGACGGCAATAATATGATAAGCCGCTGGGATTATATGTACTCATACGATCCCAACACCGGTGAGATGACCGAGAATGATTCCTCGGCGCTTCCTGATCCTTACATGCAGCTTAACGGGCAGACGCTCAAGCTGGAGCTTTACAGCTACGATAATTCTGATTCCAAGAAATACCAGGAAGTAAAGGTTACGGGCGTAGTCAAGGAAGACTACAACAAGGACTATTCCACTAGCGAGGGACTGATATTCTTTACCAGCGATCTCCAGGCGCTGTATAAGATGTTCTATCCGTCCGCAGACCAGAATAAGATGGAATACAGCGAGATATACGTCAAGGCGAAGGATATCTCGCAGGTCGCTGACATTGAAAGCGCAATCAAGAAACTTGGCTATTCCACCTATTCGATGGAGTCGGTCCGTAAGCCCCTTGAGGAAGAGGCTCGCAAGCAGCAGATGATGCTTGGCGGACTTGGCGCGGTTTCTCTGTTTGTAGCGGCTCTCGGCATTACGAATACTATGATAATGTCGATATCTGAGCGTACGCGTGAGATCGGCGTCATGAAGGCGCTCGGGTGCTTCCTGGGCAATATACGGACCGTGTTCCTCATGGAGGCGGGGTTTATCGGGCTTATCGGCGGTTTTATAGGCAGCATACTGAGTTTCTTCATTTCGGTGGGTATGAATGTCTTTACCAATGAAGCGGCGAAGTCGATGCAGATAACTGACATAGGCTCGCTGTGGACAATGATAACCACCGCAATGGATCCTGCCAACAGTCCGATGTCCATTGTTCCGCTGTGGCTTTATGGCTTTGCTATACTGTTTTCAATCTGCATAGGACTCGGCTCGGGATTCTACCCCGCAAACAAGGCGGTGCACATCTCCGCAATGGAGGCTATCAAGCGCGAATGACATAATAATAACAAGGACAGGCTGACGAAAGTTGACCTGTCCTTGTTTGATTTATTAAATGTGCACTAAAGTTTTTTGGTAAAATTGTGAAAACTGTGTGATATGCATAAAAGATATGATAGATATGCCGATTTAGCATTTTACAATAAGTGAGAATGATGTTATAATAATATCAATAAAAACCGATGGCTTTTATTGAAAAAATCTGTCGGTTTTTCACAAGACTTTCACAAATGGAGGTACACTTACAATGGCTAGATTTACTTTACCGAGAGATGTTTATCACGGAAAGGGCGCACTCGAGAACCTGAAGGCTCTCAAGGGAAAAAAGGCTGTTATCGTTGTCGGCGGCGGCTCTATGAAGCGTTTCGGCTTCCTTGACAAAGCAGAGAACTATCTGAAGGAAGCTGGCTTTGATGTAATGATCATCGACGGCGTTGAGCCTGATCCTTCTGTAACCACCGTTATGAACGGCGCAGCAAAGATGCTCGACTTCCAGCCTGACTGGATCGTAGCAATGGGCGGCGGCTCTCCTATCGACGCTGCTAAGGCAATGTGGATCAAGTACGAGTATCCGGAATGTACCTTTGAGGATATGTGCAAGGTATTCGGTATCCCTGAGCTGAGAAAGAAAGCACACTTCTGCGCTATTCCTTCCACTTCCGGTACTGCTACCGAGGTTACTGCGTTCTCCATCATCACCGACTACGACAACGGCATCAAGTACCCGATCGCAGACTTCGAGATCACTCCTGATGTTGCCATCGTTGATTCCGACCTTGCAGAGACAATGCCGCAGAAGCTGACAGCTCATACCGGTATGGACGCTATGACCCACGCTATCGAGGCATACGTATCCACCGCTAACTGCGACTTCACAGACGCACTCGCTATCCACGCTATCGAGATGATCCAGGCTGACCTGGTAAAGTCCTACAACGGCGACATGGCTGCACGTGCAAGAATGCACAATGCACAGTGCCTTGCTGGTATGGCGTTCTCTAACGCACTGCTTGGCATCGTTCATTCCATGGCTCACAAGACCGGCGCTATCTTCCAGGATTACGGCGCACATATTATCCACGGCGCAGCAAACGCAATGTACCTGCCTAAGGTAATCGCGTTCAACGCTAAGGATCCGACAGCTAAGAAGCGCTACGGCGTTATTGCTGATTACATGCACCTCGAAGGCTCCAACGATGATGAGAAGATCGCTTCCCTCATCAAGTACCTCCGCGGCATGAACGATCAGCTCAAGATCCCGCACTGCATCAAGAACTACGGTGCAGACAGCTATCCCTGCGAGCAGGGCTTCGTTCCCGAGAATGTATTCCTTGAGAGAGTACACGACATCGCAGTTAACGCTATCGCAGACGCATGTACCGGTTCTAATCCCCGTCAGCCCTCGCCTGAGGAGATGGAGAAGCTGCTCAAGTGCTGCTACTACGACACAGACGTTGATTTCTAATCATCGGCTAACTGCATAAACCGACCCCGCCGGAGTAATCCAGCGGGGTTTCTGCTTGACAAAACAAGGTGATTGAGCTATAATAATGAAGTAATGATTCTTGAGCGACCAGGGCTTATTTTATTGTGACCAAACATAAAGGAATATAAAATGCAGAAAAACAGGGATCTTACCTCCGGCAGCATAACCGGCGGATTGTGGGCGTTTGCCGTGCCGCTTATGCTGGGAAACGTATTGCAGCAGTTCTATAATCTGGCTGATACATGGGTCGTCGGGAAGTACATCGGCGACAACGCGCTGGCTGCGGTCGGCTCGTCGTATACGCTCATGACGTTCCTGACCTCGGTTATAATCGGGTTATCGCTGGGAACCGGCTCGTTTATATCAATGGCGTTTGGCAGAAAAGAGCAGGACTCCATACGCAATGGCATATTCATGTCAGCGGGGATAATCGGAATACTTACATTGCTGATAATCGCCGCATTTTACATGCTTACTGACCCGATAATTTCACTGCTGAACGTCCCGGAGGAACTGATCGGCGACATGCACACATACCTTGTTTACGTGTTCACTGGTTTTTTCGCGGTCTTCCTTTATAATTACATCTCCAACATACTGCGCGGCATGGGAAATTCCACCCTGCCGCTGATTTTCCTGGGAGTGTCCGTGGCGCTGAACGTCGGGCTTGACCTGCTTTTTGTCATACCGTTAGGCATGGGAATAATGGGAGCCGCGCTGGCTACGGCCATAGCGCAGTACGTTTCCGGCGTCGGCGTACTTGTATATTTCATCGCGGCTTATCCCGAGTTCCGGCTGACCCGCCGGGATATGCGATGGGACAGCCGGAATTTCCGCAGTATTTTGTCGCTGTCGGGATTTACCTGCTTGCAGCAATCGGTGATGAATCTGGGAATTCTGATGGTGCAGACAGTCGTGAACAGCTTCGGCTCGGTGGTTATGGCGGCGTTTTCGGTAGCTGTGAAGATAGACACGATCGCGTACATGTCGGTTCAGGACTTCGGCAATGCGTTCTCAGTGTTCACCGCCCAGAATTACGGCGCGGGCAAGAATGAACGTATCCGCGGTGGGATAAGGCAGTCGGCTATCAGCGTTGTACTGTTTTGTATCGCGGTGAGCGCGGCGGTGAGCCTGCTGGCAGAGCCGTTGATGAGCGCATTCGTGGACAGCTCCAGCCGAGAGACGATCGAGGTCGGCGTGCAGTACCTCCGGACGGAAGGCGCGTGCTACATCGGAATCGGAATTCTATTCATGTTGTACGGCTACTATCGCGCTGTAAACAAGCCGGTGATGTCCGTTGTGCTTACTGTTTTTTCGCTTGGGACCCGCGTGCTGCTTGCTAATCTGCTGTCTGCGGTTCCGGAAATCGGCGTTTTCGGCATATGGATATCAATTCCGATAGGCTGGTTTCTCGCGGACGCGGTGGGCGTCGGTTATTTCATTGCGGTGGAGCGGAAACGTCTGTTCCGGAACGGCGGCGGAACAATTTGAAAATATTCTGGAAAAATTGCTCCAGACCACTTGACAAAGGGAATTGTATGTGTTATAATTACTTTGCCGCATGTGCAGGGTGAGTTGTGCCCGTTAGTGGAAACAGCTCGTAAGCGCAGAAATGCAACCCCGACGCAGCGAGTCTGAATAAAAAGAGGTAAACAAAATGTACGCAGTAATCGAAACAGGCGGAAAGCAGTATCAGGTTAAAGAGGGCGACATCGTCTTCATCGAGAAGCTTGAGGCCGAGGGCGAGATCACATTCGACAAGGTTATCATGGTAGGCAAGGACGACGGCGTTAAGGTCGGCGCTCCCTATGTTGACGGAGCAAGCGTAAAGGCTACTCTGCTCAAGAACGGCAAGTCCAAGAAGATCACCGTTTTCACCTACAAGCCCAAGAAGAGCAGCAAGAGAAAGATGGGCCACAGACAGCCGTACAGCCAGGTAAGAATTGAAGCAATCAACGCATAATCTTCGGATAGTGTTTGCCAGGCGAGAGGGCAGGATATACGGCTTTGTTGTGACTGGACACGCAGGTTACGGCGAGGAGGGCGAGGATATCGTCTGCTCCGCTGTAAGCTCTGCTGTACAGCTCGTGTGCAATACCGTTACGGATTTCTTCCATGCTGACGCTGACGCGGCGGTAGGCGAGAACCGGATCGAACTCCGTCTGAACAGTTCTGATGACCCCAGCGAAAAATTGCTTGAAGCGTTCCGTGACCACATGGAGTATATTCAGGCAAAGTATCCGGGGGTAAAGGTTGAGACAAGGGAAGCTTGACTTCCGAATGATAACAGGAGGAATATAACAATGATTAGAATTGATTTACAGTATTTCGCTCATAAAAAAGGTATGGGTTCTACCAAGAACGGCCGTGATTCCGAGTCCAAGAGACTTGGCGTTAAGCGCGCTGACATGCAGGTAGTATCCGCAGGCAGCATTCTCGTTAGACAGAGAGGCACACATATCCACGCTGGCAACAACGTAGGCAAGGGTTCTGATGACACTCTGTTCGCTCTGATTGATGGAACTGTAAAGTTCGAGCGCCTCGGCAGAGATAAGAAGCAGGTTAGCGTTTACGCAGCTGACTAATTTCTGCAATCTCATTAATCAACTAAGCCGGATTGCAAAGATCCGGCTTAATTTTTATCCGGGGAGAGTAATATTTGCCCTGGAACGTGAAATAACAAACAGAGGAAAGCGAGGCGGCATAGATGTTTGTTGATAAGGTAGAAATATCCATCAAGGCAGGGAACGGCGGCAATGGCGCGGTGACATTCCACCGCGAGAAGTATGTGAATGCCGGAGGTCCCGACGGCGGCGATGGTGGAAAAGGCAGCGATATCGTTTTTGTCGCTGACGATAATCTTTCCACACTGATCGACTTCCGCTACAAAAGAAAATATATTGCTCCCGACGGCGAGCCGGGCGGTGCGAAGCGCTGCTCCGGCAAGTCAATGGAGCCTACGGTGATACGCGTACCCCGCGGAACCATCGTTAAGGACGCGCACACCGGCAGGATCATGGCGGATATCTCCGACGACGAGCCGGTGGTCGTAGCAAAGGGCGGCAGAGGCGGCTGGGGAAATTCCCATTTTGCGACCCCTACGCGCCAGATACCGCGTTTTGCGAAGCCGGGTTTTCCGGGCGAAGCCTTTGACGTTGTGCTTGAGCTGAAGCTCCTTGCCGACGTAGGCCTTGTTGGCTTCCCGAACGTAGGCAAATCCACGCTGATAAGCGTAGTAAGCGCTGCGAAGCCGAAAATCGCAAATTATCACTTCACGACCCTGACCCCGGTGCTTGGCGTTGTGAAGCATGGGGAGCAGTCATTCGTAATGGCGGATATCCCTGGCCTTATCGAGGGTGCGAGCGAGGGCGTAGGTCTCGGACACGCGTTCCTGCGCCATGTGGAGCGCTGCCGTCTTATCGTACACGTGGTCGACGTATCCGGCGTTGAGGGCAGAGACCCCCGAGACGATTTCGAAAAGATAAATCAGGAGCTTGCGAACTTCTCCGAGGATCTCGCAGAGCGGCCGCAGATCGTTGCAGCCAACAAATCCGATATGGCAACCGAGGAGCAGGTAGCCGAATTCCGTGAGTTCATCGAGTCCAAGGGACTTCCGTTCTTTGCGATTTCCGCAGCTACTACTCAGGGAACCGACGCGCTGATGGACTGCGTAGCCGAGGAGCTGTCAAAACTCCCGCCGCCCAAGCGTTTCGAGGTTCAGCCGCTGACCCTTGCGGAGCTCGAGCAGCTTGAGACCGAGAAGCACAGCTTTAAGGTCGAGAAGATAGACGGAGTTTACGTTGTGGACGCTCCGTTCCTTGCACCGATTCTCAGCACCTGCAATATGGAGGACTACGAGAGCCTCCAGTACTTCCAGCGCGTGCTTCGCTCGAGCGGGATAATCGACGAGTTGGAGGCGCAGGGTATCCAGGAGGACGATCTCGTCTCCATATACGATTTCGAGTTCAATTACGTGAGATAATCTGTAGGAAACCCCAGCGGCTTCCGAGGTGCGAATATGAATCTGATCAGCGTATTACTTCAGCAGCTTGACCGTTCCTCGCCGGGCAGCGTTGAAACGGCTAAGCAGGTCATTGGCATGTTAAACGGAGCAGCACCGGAGACGGCGTTGTTCTTCGGCGACGATACGTACACCCCGCGGCTGATATCCGAGAAGTTCGGGTGCAGACTCTGCGCTGCCCTGACAGACGAGCAGCGCGCCGAGCAGGGAAAGGCGGCAGGTCTTGACTGCTGCGCAGTTCAGCAGTTTGAGCTTCCCGGCGGAAGCTACGACCTGATCTGGTACAACGGAATCGTTGAATTCGATGGAGTTACGCAGCGGCTTGAATTGCTGCGCGACAAGCTGAAAAAAGGCGGCACGCTGGTTTACCGCAACGTTAGCTGGCTGACGGAACCATCTCCGGATACTAAGGTGTTCTGCCAGCGCAGGTTCGGGCAGATACTGCCGCTTGACAGGGTGCTTGTCCTCGCGAAGGAGCAGGGCTGGAAGGTGCAGGATTTCTACATTGCGCCTAAGTCTGACTGGAATGCGGGGTACTACACTCCGCTTCTCGCCGCCGCCGAAAAGTACGCGGGCGTCCACAAGGAGGATAGCTCGGTATCGCTTGGCATGAGCGAGCTTCGCAAGGAGGCGGGGATTTTTGAAGCGCACTGCGAGGAATATAGCTGCGTATATTACATACTGAAAGGTTGATGGAATGGCGTTACCAGTATTGACGGAGCGCGAAGCGGGGGCGTACAGCCCTAATGTTCTTGCGTTCTACGGCGACTGCGTTTATGAGCTGCTGGTGCGGCGTGAGGTCGTGCTTCGCGGCAACACAAACGCCGGGAGGCTCCACGACCTGGCGGTCGAGCAGGTGCGGGCTTCCTATCAGTCCATGGCGGTCGACGTTATCGAGCCTATGCTTACTGAGAAAGAATCCGATATACTCCGTCGCGGAAGAAACGCGGGAGGTATCTCGGTTCCAAAGAGCGCGAAGCCGTCCGAGTACCGCAGGGCGACCGCACTGGAGGCTCTGTTCGGGTATCTCAGCCTTTCGGGGCAGCAGGAACGTATTGAGGAGCTGTTTACGGCGATTTGCGAGGCTCTTCCGGTCTGAACGCGGAGGTGTATTCCCATGACCAGAAAGGAAAAAACAGATAAGCTCCGCAGCATACGGCGCTGGCTGCTGGATATCCTGATAATTATTGCTGGATCCGGCGTGTACGCACTGGGAGTTCATTGCTTCACGGCGCCGAATAACATCGCGCCCGGCGGAGTTACGGGTATTGCAACGATAATCAGCTTCGTGACGGATCTTAATGTCGGTACGCTTATCGCTGCGATAAACGTGCCGCTTCTCATCGCCGGATTTGTTCTGCTTAACAAGCGGACGATGATAAAGACGTTGATTTCAGTTGCGGCGCTTTCCGTAATGACCGACTACCTTTTTAAGGACATTCCGGTGTACATCGCGGACAACGGCGGCGGGATCCTGGCTTCAATCTTCGGCGGGCTTCTGATGGGTGCCGGCATCGGCATCGTGTACGTCCGCGAGGGAACGACAGGCGGCACCGATATCGTCAACAAGATAATCAACAGGTTCAGACCCGAAATAAAGCTGGGACAGATATCGTTCCTGGTAAATGCGGCTGTAGCCGTCAGCGGCTATATCGTTTATAAGAACCTTGACGTTGTAATGTACGCGATAATCGCTGTTTTTGTGCAGGCAAAGGTGATTGACGTGCTGGTTTACGGCGGTCTCGAGGGGAAATTCCTGATGATTTTTTCAGAGAAGCCGCACGAGATATCCGAGAAGCTCTTAAAGCAGAAACGCGGAGTTACGCTGCTCCACGGCGAGGGAGCCTATTCCGGCGAGGAAAAGCTGGTCGTGTGCATTGCAGTACACAAGAACGAATATGTAAAGGTAAAGCGGATCGTAAAAGAGATCGATCCGGACGCTTTTGTAATTATAACCGGCGCGAGCGAAGTCCTGGGAAAGGGCTTCCAGAGGCTGGATCAAAACTAATAAAACAAGGAGAATAAGTTATGTCAGGACATTCAAAATGGAGTACGATCAAGCGTAAGAAGGGCGAGAAGGACGGCGCAAGAGCAAAGGTTTTTACAAAGATCAGCCGTGAGATCCTCGTATGCATCAAGGAGACCGGCAGCGCTGACCCCGCTAACAACTCCAGACTCTACGCCCTCGTGCAGAAGGCAAAGAGCAACAATATCCCGAACGACAACATTGACCGTCTGTTGAAGAAGGCTGCCGGCGGCGCAGAGAAGAACGACTACGAGGACTGCGTATACGAGGGCTATGGTCCGAACGGCGTTGCAGTTATAGTTGAGTGCCTTACCGATAACAGAAACCGTACCGCAGGCGAGATCCGTCATTACTTTGACAAGTTCGGCGGGAACATGGGCGCTACCGGATGCGTTGACTTCCTGTTCACGCTGAAGGGCGTTATTGTTCTTGACAACGAGGACGGCGACATCGACGAGGACAAGGCAATGGAGGATATCCTCGAAGCAGGCGGCGACGATTTCAGCTTTGAGGACGGCGTTGTTGAGATAACAACTGATCCTTCCGCTGTAGCAACCGTTGCTGAGGAACTCGGCAAGAAGGGCTACAAGGTTGTTTCCGCAGAGGCAGAGCAGGTTCCCTCCACATACACGACCCTTACCGACGAGGATCACATCAAGAAGATGGGTCTGCTGCTGGAAGCCCTTGAGGACAACGACGATGTTCAAAATGTATGGCATAACTGGGACGCTCCCGAGTCTGACGACGAGGATTGATCCCTGGTTTGCGGCTGATTTAATGCTTCAGCGCTTTGATCGCATTTTACTTACATAAAATGATTCCCCCTGGAGTATCCGGGGGGAATATGAGTATAAAAGTCCCGCTGTTCGTGACAGCGGGACTAGTGTTATACAGCAAACTGGCTGTTGTACAGGTTAGCGTAGAATCCGTTTTTAGCGAGGAGTTCCTCATGGTTGCCCTGTTCGATGATGTGACCGTCCTTCATTACAAGGATAACGTCAGCCTCGCGGATAGTTGAAAGGCGGTGAGCAACAATGAAGCTAGTTCTGCCGTTCATCATCTTCGCAAAGGAGTCCTGAATCTTGATCTCAGTTCTGGTATCAATAGAGGATGTAGCCTCGTCCAGAATAAGCATAGGCGGCAGGCAGAGCATAACGCGGGTTATGCACAGAAGCTGTTTCTGACCCTGCGAAAGGCTTCCGCCGTCCTCGGTTATCACGGTGTCGTAACCCTGCGGCAGTCGCTTTATGAAGCTGTGCGCGTGCGACGCCTTCGCAGCCGCAATGATTTCCTCGTCTGTGGCGTCTGGCTTGCCCATTACAATGTTGTCGCGGATAGTTCCGGAGCGCAGCCAGGTTTCCTGAAGGACCATACCGTAGCTGCTTCTCAGGCTGTTTCGGGTCGCATTCCGTATATCTGTGCCCTCGACTGTAATGGAGCCGCTGTTGACGTCGTAGAATCTCATCAGCAGGTTGATTATAGTAGTCTTTCCGCAGCCGGTCGGACCTACTATAGCGATACGCTGACCCGGCTTAACACTGAGGTTCAGTCCTTCGATGAGCTTCCTGTCGGGTACATATGAGAACGAAACATCGTTGAGTTCTACGCTGCCCTTGACGTCCGCAAGCTCCATAGCGTCGGCAGGTTCGGGGATCTGCGGTTCTTCCTCGATGAGTTCAAACAGGCGGGAAGCGCATGCGAGCGCGTTCTGAAGCTCCGTAACCACTCCGGAGATCTCATTGAACGGCTTGGTATACTGGTTAGCATAGGAGAGGCATGCGGAAAGCTGACCTATAGTAAACGGATTTACAGCGCCGGCAGTCGCGATGCATATGAGCGCTCCGGCGAGAGCAACTCCGGCGTAAACAACGCTGTTGACGAAACGCGTGCAGGGGTTTGTAAGCGAGGAGTAGAACGTAGCCCTGAGAGAGCAGTCAGCGAGTCGGTCGTTTATCCTGTCGAATTCCTCCAGCGCCTCGCCCTCGTGGGAGAACGCCTGAACGACCTTCTGATTTCCGATCATTTCGTCGATGAATGCAGTCTGCTGACCGCGGGTCTCGGACTGAACCCGGAACATGCGGTAGGTGCGGTTTGCAATGAACCGCGCAATGAACAGAGACAGCGGAGTAACGATCACAACGACTATAGCTATTTTCCAGCTTATTGAAAACAGGAAGAACAGCGTACCGAGGATCGTGACGATACCGGTAAAAAGCTGAGTAAATCCCATCAGCAGACCGTCTGCGAACTGATCTGCGTCTGCAATCACGCGGTTAACGATGTCGCCGTAGGGGTGGGCGTCGATGTAGCTCAGCGGAAGTATCTCGATTTTCCGGAACGCCTCGTTGCGAATGTCACGTACAACATGGTAGGTTATGCGGTTGTTGATGGTGTTCATGAGCCACTGGATAAGCGCTGTTATACCGATGATGATACCGGTTTTGATGAGTATAGCCGCGATTCCCGCGAAATCAACCTGCCCCTTGCCGACGATAAGATCGATCGCGTCGCCGATAAGGATAGGCGTGTAGAGGGTCAGAGCCACCGTGATGGCAGCGAACAGTATCGACAGCACCATGAAGAACCCGTGGCGCTGAACGTATTTCAGCACCTTCTTAAGAGTGCCTTTCTGCGCGGTATTTTTTTTGCTTCCGGCTGTCTTTGGCTTTGCCATTTATACCGCCTCCTTCTTGAACTGGGAATTGTAGATCTCGCTGTAGACGGGGCAGCTGTTAAGCAGCTCGTCGTGCTTGCCTATGCCGGCTATCTTGCCATCGTCGAGGACGATTATTTTATCTGCGTGCTGTATTGAGGAGGTACGCTGTGACACAATGAATACGGTAGGATTCGTGTCCATTTCGCGGATAGACCTGCGGAGCGCCGCGTCGGTCGCGAAGTCAAGCGCGGAGGCGCTGTCGTCGAGTATCAGTATCTCGGGCTTCCTGACGAGCGCGCGGGCGATGGTGAATCTCTGGCGCTGACCGCCGGAGAGGTTCTTTCCGCCCTGTTCTATCTCGAAGTCAAGGCCGCCCTTGCTTTCGATAACGTCCGCAGCCTGGGCGGTTTTAGCCGCCGCGAGTATCTCGTCGTCGGTGGCGTCGTCCTTGCCCCAGCGCATGTTGTCGCGAATCGAGCCTTTAAACAGCACCGCCTTCTGCGGAACAATTCCGATACGCTCGCGCAGATCCGGAATTTCGAAGCTCTTTACATCGCGGCCACCGATGAGGACTTCACCCGCGGTAGCGTCATAGAAACGTGGTATCATGTTAACCAGCGAGGATTTGCCCGAGCCGGTGCCGCCGATTATGCCGACGGTTTCGCCGCGCTTTACTGCGAAGTCCATGCCGGTAAGGGAATCCTCTCCGGCGTTTTTGTATTTCAGGGAAACGCCGCGGAATTCAACTGCGTAATCAGCATTGCCGATAACGTCCTTGTCAGAGGTGACTTCCTGAGACGACTTGATGTCGAACAGAGCCTGAACGCGGTTTCCGCAGGCAACGCATTTTGTAAGGCTGATGATGAGGTTTGCGAGCTTGATAAGCTCTACAAGGATCTGGGACATGTAGTTGTAAAGCGCAACAACATCGCCCTGGGAAAGGGTTCCGTCATTTACCTGAACGGAGCCTGTCTGAATGAGCCAGATTATCGCGAGGTTGATTATTACGTAGGTCAGCGGGTTCATCAGCGCGGATATTCTTCCGACGAACTTCTGACCGGCGGTCAGCTCGTCGTTGCTCTTATTGAAGGTGTCGATCTCCTGATCTTCCTTGCAGAACGCGCGCACAACGCGGACGCCGGTGAGGTTCTCACGCGTAATTCCGAGCACTTTGTCGAGCCTTGCCTGAACCTTCTTGTAAAGCGGAATGCACCACAGCATGATTCCGAAGATAACAACGGAAAGCACCGGTATAGCCGCAACGAATATAAGCGCCGCCTGAACGTTGATAGTAAACGCCATGATCATAGCGCCGAATACCACGAACGGCGAGCGCAGCAGCAGACGGAGCGTAAGGTTTACGCCGTTCTGTATCTGGTTCATATCGCTGGTCATTCTGGTGATGAGGGTGGAAGTTCCGACCTGGTCGATTTCAGACCACGACAGGCTCTCAATGTGGCGGAATAATTCGTGCTTCACCTTGGAGGAGAACCCTACCGCCGCCTTGGCGGCAAAGTACTGCGCGGTGATGGAGAACGCAAGCCCGACTATACCCAGACCCACGAGCAGGCATACCATTCCGATAACGTAGCCCTTGTCGCCGTTGGCTATGCCGTCGTCGATTATCGAAGCGATAACGAGCGGCACGAAAAGCTCCAGGAGAGCTTCAAGCAGCTTGAACAGCGGTCCGAGTATGCATTCCTTTTTGTATTTTTTAATGTGAACAAGTAGTTTTAACAATTGATACCCTTCCCTTCAAAGATTATCTTGACAAATCACAAATAATAGTATATCATAAAAGAAAGATATTTTAAAGATATAGCATTGAAAAAATCTATACAAATTATGTATAGACATAATAGTTACAACATATGGAGGCAGAAATGGATCTGAAACAACTGCGTTATTTCACGACTGTTGCCGAAGAGGGCACCATAAGCGCCGCCGCGAAGAAGCTTTTTATGTCGCAGCCGCCGCTGAGCACTCAGATGAAGCTGCTGGAGCAGGAGCTGGGCTGTTCGCTGTTCGAGCGGGGGCAGAAGCATATCCGCCTGACCGAAACCGGAAGACTCCTTTACGACCGCGCACAGACGCTCCTGCGCATGGAAGCGTCAATGCGGCAGGATGTGGAGGCGTGCGCCCGAACCGAGAAAGATACGATACGAATAGGGGTAGTTTCGTCGGTGATATGTACCCGTGCGGGGGAGTGGATATCGGATTTTCTGAAGAAGAACGACGGCGTTACCATCGAGATAACGGAGAGCAACACATATTCGCTGATCGAGAAGCTGCGGACAGATCAGATACACGCGGCGCTTGTAAGAACACCGTTCCCTGAGAACGAGTTCAGAGTACACAGCCTGGCGCATGAAAAGATGATAGCGGTAGGCGCAAAGCGAAGGCTCCCGGACATGGTAACAATGAATATTCTTTCACATTACCCCCTGATTCTATACCGCCGCTGGGAGCCGATAATAAAGGAGGCGTTCCAGAAAAACAGCCTGGAGCCGCGCTGCGTCTGCATATGCGACGACGCCAGAACAGCGGTCGACCTCGCGGAACGCGCGGTCGGTATCTCGCTGGTTCCTGGTTCGGCGGCGGGGCTTCTGCATTCCGAAAAGGCGGAGTTCCATTCGATAGCCGACTGCCCTATAGAAACAGAGATCGTGCTTATTTACAAGGAGAACGCGTATTTTCCGGAAAGCGTGAAGAAATTCATGGATTACCTTATGACTATCAAATAAATAAAAAAGCACGTCCGCCAATGGACGTGCTTTTTGCTGCAGATCACGGTTCGTGAACCGTGAATGTTATCGAGATGTTGGAAACGGAGGTCTTATCGCTGATGTCCATTATCTGGGCGGAGCAGTCGGTAAAATCTCCATCGGGAGTGCGCGCTTCCTTGGGCAGGTCGTTTACCCATGCATTGTAGAGGTTTACACGCGTGCAGTGCTTGTCGTCGGAGGTTGTGAACTCCTTGCCGTTTAACTGATACGGCGAGTTGTTGATGAGTATCTTGTCAATGCTTATTGTGTATCCGGGGAACAGATCCTCGCCGTTGGAGATTCCCAGTGCCGAGAACGCAACTCCCTTTGCTTCGCCGCATTCCGTAAAGTCAAGGCTGACCGTGTAGGTTCCCGCGCCTGTGATTATTACGTTCTTGTCCTTGATACCCTTGGTTTTGTTGGTCGGGTCGTAGGTGTCGCCAATGCTGTAGGATTTGGTGTAGTCCGCGCTCTGGTACATTATCCAGGCAACAGCCGCGTCATCTGAGGGTGCTATCTCAACGTCTGCGAGGGCGTCCTCCTCGGCTGCCTTACGGGTGGATTCGATCTTTTCCTTAGCCGCCGCCTTGATTTCCTCTGTTGATTTTCCGGCTTCATTTGCGACCGCCCTGGAGCTGAACAGCTCTGCAAGTTTCTCGTCGGAGAGCGTGTTTGTTATGCGCTTGTAGAAGTTGCTGCAATCCCACAGAACAGGGCAGTAGTCGTAGAGGTCGCAGTTGTCGAGGAGGTTTTCGTAGAACTTGTCGGTATCCTGCTTGATTCCGCCGTTTTTTAGCATTACCGCATACTCGCCGATAACAACGCCATAGCCCTGCTTGGAGAATTTGCTGAGCTTCTCAAAAAGCCCGTTCTGCTCGTCGTAATCCTGCGGAGAGCCCCACTGGGTAACTCCATCAGTGCCGCAGTAATCCCAGGGAGTGTAGTAGTGTACGGAAAGAAGCAGCTTGCTGTCCGCTGTGTCCTCCGGCATCTGGAAGCGGTCGTCGCAGGTCTTGGTGATATCGGTGTTGTAGCCTGCGATAAGCAGGAAGCGGTCTGCGTTCCTGCCGCCGAGGGAGCGTATCAGCTTTACGAATTCGCTGTTTATCTCGTTGGTGGTCTCGTAGCATTCCTTCTCGCTGAGAACTCCGCGGGAGCCTGTTATTTCCTTATCGTTGAGCCTGTCGCCGAGTTCCTCGTTGGCGGATTCGAATATCAGCTTGTAGGAGCGGTCGGCAAAATGCTCGCCTATCTGCGTCCACATTGCCTTATACATTTCCATTGCCTTGTCGCGGGTCTCCTGCTCTGCGGAGCCGAACATACCCCACCAGCCGCCGTCCCAGTGGTCGTTTATTATGACGTACATATCAGCGTCGAGCGCCCATGTCACCACTTCGTCAACCCTGTCCATCAGAGCGGAATCTATGGTATAGTCGCCGCTCTCGTAGTTCATGCCGTTAGTCCACGCAATAGGGATACGTATAGTGTCGAATCCGGCGGCTTTCATTCCCTGGATCATCTCCTGAGTAGTCCGGGGCTGACCCCACACTATCTCTCCGGAGGTCGCGCTTGAGCCGTTTATGTAAGCCTGGTGATTGTACGCCTCAAGGGTATTGCCGAGATTGATTCCATTGCCCATTGCACGAATGACTTCAAGAGCCGTCATATTGTTTTCCTCTGTATCAGCGGCGCTTTCTGTAGTTTCTGCTGACGCGGCTTCTGAAGTTCCGCCCGAATTGGAAGCGGTTTTGCCGGAGTAGCCAGTCAGCGCCAGCATTGCTGAAAGCACGGCGGAAATTCCGGCGTTGAGAATTAAATTGATTTCCATTTTGTTACCTCCATATAGGCATGAAAAACATGTCGAAAACGATTACATTAATATTTTAGCACAAAATGCCCATAAATTCAAGTACTATGTGGACATCTTTTGGCATAATCGACTATCAGAGAATATAATTATACGTTTCGGACAAATTAGGCGGCTAATGCAGAAAAATAACAGGTATTGATTTTTTAAGAGAATTGATATATAATTATTAAAGATAAAGGTCGGTGAAAGAAATGAAAAATACAAAGGCTTACGGTGCGGAGATCCAGGATGAACTTCGGGAGACCGCTCCAGAATATGAAAAATGGCGGCGCAGATTATTTATAATGAACTGCGTTATTGCAGCCGGGGTATTCCTTCTTGAGATTGGCGTAAACATTATACTTTTTGTGCAGGGGAAGGTCAATCCGGATATAGTGTACCATCTGATGAGGTACCTTGTTGTTCCTTCCGGACTGGTGTTTCTTGCAGTGCTGTTTGATGGAATTATGATGCGGTGCTTTCCGAACAAGGACTGGCTGCTGAATTATATAATGGTGCTGACCGTTGTATTTATGTGCACGGTCGTGGCGGTGACGCATTACGTATTTCCGATAACGATGACCGCTTTCGTAATTCCCGTGCTGATGTCCGTGGTATTCGGGAATAACCGCATGACGGCTGCGACTGCAGCAAGCTGCAGTGTGTGCGTGATTCTGACAGGAATCTGGCGCAACATCGACGGCACCGATACTGACAGGTATTACGTGGTTCAGGAGGTCGTGATCTCCCTCGGAATAATATTTATGTCGCTTATCGTTGCAGAAATTGTAAACTCGCTGATAACTGAGCAGAATCACCGTCTGCTGGACGCACTCCGCAAGGAGAAGCGCTCTCAGCAGGAGGCCGAGACAGCAAATATGGCGAAAAGCTCGTTCCTGGCGAATATGTCGCACGAGATACGCACGCCTATAAATGCGATACTCGGAATGAACGAGATGATACTCCGCGAGGAGAAGGATCCTGCGATACGCGGCTATGCCGGGAACATACAGGCGTCGGGAAACTCGCTGCTGTCGATAGTCAGCGACGTGCTCGACATTTCAAAAATCGAGTCCGGCAAGCTTGAGATAATTCCGGTGGACTATGAAGTAAACTCGCTGATAAGCGACTGCTGCAACATGGCTGCGGGCCGCGCGAAGGCGAAGGAGCTGGAACTGCTGGTCGAGTGCGCGGACAACGTTCCGATGAAGCTCTGCGGCGATGAAACTCATATCCGGCAGATAATCATGAACCTTCTCACAAACGCGGTAAAGTACACTGAGAAGGGCACAGTGAAGCTGATAGTCAGCGGAAGATTTACCGACGGTGGGTTTGTGCTGAAAGTGGATGTCAGCGATACCGGAATCGGCATTGCCGAGGAGAATCTGCCGCAGCTATTCACACAGTTCCAGCGGTTCGACCTCCAGCGCAACCGGAATATCGAGGGCACAGGGCTGGGTCTGTCGATAGTCAAGCGGCTTTGCGACCTTATGAGCGGAACAATTACCGCGAGAAGCGTCATGGGAAGCGGCAGCACGTTCACGGTCGAGCTTCCCCAGAAGGTAGTTGACAGCACTCCATGCGGCGGAGTGAATCTGAATTATTCCGCGGGCGCGGAGCACGAATATCATCACAGCTTTGAAGCTCCGGAAGCGAAGATACTCGCGGTGGACGACCTTCCTGTAAACCTGCTCGTAATAGCAAACCTGCTCAAGGAAACCCGCATTAAAATCGACACCGCCGGAAGCGGCAGGGAGTGCCTGGATAAATGCTCCCAGCAGAAATACGACCTGATACTGATGGATCACATGATGCCCGAAATGGACGGTGTGCAGACGTTTGAAAAGCTCCATGGCGACAAGTCCTCGCCAAACTTTGAAACTCCGGTGATAATGCTGACGGCTAACGCCCTCGCCGGAATGCGGGAGCAGTACATGGACGTAGGATTTGCGGATTACGTTTCCAAGCCGGTTCGCGGCGCAAAGCTCGAGGAAGCTATACGCCGGAATCTGCCGGAGTCCCTGATCAAACCTGCGTCGCCGGAAATCCCCGCCGAAGCGGTCAGCACGGAGCCGTCCGGGTTCGCCGACATTTGCAGCGCAGTCCCGGAGCTGAACGTCAACGCAGCTTTGCAGTACTGCTGTGGCAGCGCTGAGCTGCTTAATGACCTGCTTCATGACTTCACGGAAAACGATCACTTTAGCGACTTGAAAGCCGCGTTTGAAGAAAAGCGCTGGGAGGACTACCGCAGACATGCTCACTCGCTGAAAAGCACGTCGCTGATGATAGGGCTTACCGGACTTTCAGAGCGCGCGAGGGCTTCCGAACTTGCTCTGAAGGGCGGCTGCACCGAGTTTGCGGAGCTAAACCATGATTCGCTGATCGAGGAATACAGCGCGCTCCTTGGAAAAATCAAAGATTATTTGAAAGATAAGAGTGAATAAAATGCCACAATTTATTGAAATAACCTCCCTGGATCACCCGGGCTGCGAGGTCTACACGAAACTTACCGAAGCGCAGCTCCGCAACCGCCTGGAGCCGGAAAAAGGAATATTCATAGCTGAAAGTCCGAAGGTAATACAGCTTGCGCTTGAGCGCGGATACGAGCTGATATCCATTCTGACCGAGAAACGCTGCCTTGACGGCGTTGCCGGCGACCTTTTAAGGAACTGCGGAGATATCCCTGTTTACCTTGCTGAGCCGGATATACTCTCGACAATGACGGGCTACAAGCTGAATCGCGGCGTGCTTTGTGCCGTTCGGCGTCCGAAACCGAAGTCTGCGGAGGAGATTTGCAGGAACGCTCACCGCATAGCTGTTCTTGAAAATATCGTCGACACAACGAACATCGGAGCGGTGTTCCGCTCAGCTGCGGCTCTCGGAATAGACGCGGTGCTCGTAACGCCTTCCTGCTGCGATCCGCTGCTGAGAAGAGCGGTGCGCGTCAGCATGGGGACGGTGCTTGTGGTTCCCTGGGCGCAGATAGGCGAGGAGCCGGAGGACTGGCCGGAGAATGGGCTGTCGCTGCTGAATTCCTGGGGATTCAAAACGGCTGCAATGGCGCTCAGCGGCAGGTCCGTGAGCATTGACGATCCCGCGCTTGCCGCTGTGGATAAGCTTGCGATCGTGCTGGGAACCGAGGGCGACGGACTTTCAAAGGACACGATAGCCCGCTGCGATTATACCGTGAAGATCCCGATGTCGAACGGGGTTGATTCCCTGAATGTAGCTGCGGCGGGAGCAGTAGCATTCTGGCAGCTCAAATGGCGCGGGGAGTGATCTGAATGCCTTTTCTCTATGAACATGGCGACATGCTGAATCGCCCGATAGAGTGCTTCTATTTTGACACTAGTTCAAAGTATTTTCCGGTGCATGCCCACTGGCACTTCTATATGGAGTTGATCTACATGTACGACGGAAAGGTCGAAGCTTCCAGTGCGGGTGAGAAATACATTGTTGAAAAGGGCGACATGATGCTTTTCCACCCGAAGGCGGTGCATTCTATTTCGTACTGCCCGGGTTCGCCGGATGCGCGGTACGCTGTTATCAAGCTTGATATCAGCCGCATGAGCCTTACGCCGAGCTACGCGCCAAAACTCAGAAGTATTTTCCTGAGCGCCGAAAAGAAAAATATGACGCCGTTCTTCGCGGCTTCCCAGACTGAAAAAATGCGCGCCGGCGAGGTACTCACGCGGTGCATTGAGGAAATGAGGCAGCAGAGATACGGCTTTGATCTCGTGATACGTTCCGAGCTGTATGGGCTGCTGATCAACATTCTGCGCTGCTGGCAGGATCAGGGATTTTCAGTCGACAGCGAGGCGTATTCCGAGGACTCCCGTTATGACATTTACAACATTACGGAGTTCATCGACGAGCGGCTGTCGTCCGGCGTGCAGGTCAGCGAGGTCGCGGAGCGCTGCGGCATGAGCTATTCCTATTTTGCAAAGAAGTTCCTTGCGGTCTACGGAAAGACCTGCAAGGAATACATTGAGGAAATGCGTATTATCAAAGCTGAAGAATTCCTGGTTTTCACGGATTTTGATTTGCAGAAGATCAGCAGCGAAACGGGATTTTCCGACTGCTCGCACATGATAAAGAGCTTCAAGAAGCTGCGTGGAATAACGCCCAAGAAGTACCGCATTAAGCTTGCTGAATAAAACGACCCCGCACCGGAAAAGTGCGGGGCAAATTTATAATCTGCATTCGTAGAGCTTAGGCAGCTTGTCGAGCGTCACTGCATTTTCGCAGGAGTAAGCCCGGCGCAGCTCATCATACGATGTGAAATTTTCGGAAGTCGTGAAACTGCCAGACCAGGTCATGAACCAGCTCCAGGGTACATGGTGTTCGATGAGCGCGGGAACGTCCGGAATAGTGCCGATCTCCGCGACTGCCGCGAGTTTTTCCGTGGAAATACTGCCGCTGATTTCGGCGTATTCCATGGCAAGGTCTGTGTGCTCGTGAGCCGGGGGATACAGGTCGCGGGAGATGATGTCGACTACATCGTCGCCGGGATAGTTTTCGATTTTCGGGGAATTCTGTACCCAGATGAGGTTGTCAAGGCGGTGGCGTTCCGTGAAGCGCTCGAACATCAGGCGGTAGAGCTTTTTGCACGGCTCCGCGCCTTCGCGTCCCCACCAGAACCAGCTGCCCTCGGCCTCGTGGAAGGGTCTCCATAGTATCGGGATATGCTCGTCGCTGAAAGGCCGCAGAAGTCCCGCCATGTAGTCGAGGTCGTTCAGAAATGCCGCGTTTTCCGGAGTTCCGGACTGAGCGGCTCTGGAAGCGCTGAAATCCGTGTTCTCGGAATAGAAAGACTTGTCGCGGCCGCCCAGCGGGGAAAACCAGTGCCAGGTGAAGGTGATAAGTCCGCCGAGCCTTGCCCATTCCCATGCTTTTCGGAGCGTTCCGCGGGCGTTAACGACCTCAGTCATGCATTCCTCGCTGGAGTCCTCCGGGCGGATATTAGGCGAGTAGCCGAGGAGTTCAAACCCGCAGAGCGCCGGGAGTTTCCCGGTTATGCGGCGTATATGCTCCAGTTCGGGCTGCTCCATTGTCTGGGTGTGCTGGCCCAGTATCAGCCTGTTTCCGCGGTTCTCCTCGAGGTAATCAAGTACGCGCTGAACCTCCGGCTGCGCGTTCGGGTTAACGGCTCTCATTATTTCACTCCTCTGAATCCGGTGATGTCCTTGATGACCTCTCCGGCTATGATAAGTCCCACAACGGACGGTACGAACGCGTTGCTTCCCGGCACCTGATTGCGGTGTGTGCATTTCCTTTTTGTTCCGGGAGGGCAGACGCAGTGCTGCTTGCAGCTTATCGCCATATCGTCGGCCGGGGTGATAGGCTTTTCCGTGGAATATACCACCTTCAGCTTGCGGACTCCGCGCTTTTTCAGCTCGTATCGCATTACGCGGGCAAGCGGGCAGACCGAGGTGCTGTAGATATCCGCGACTTCAAAACGGGTCGGGTCGACCTTGTTTCCTGCGCCCATGGAGCATATTATCGGAGTGCGGCACTTCTGCGCGTTCATTACAAGCTCTATTTTTCCGGTTACGGTGTCGATGGCGTCAACAACGTAGTCATACTGCGAGAAATCGAACTGGTCTGCGGTTTCGGGAGTGTAGAAGGTCTGCCAGCAGTTGACCGTCATGTCGGGGTTTATATCAAGCAGGCGCTCTTTGGCTACTTCTACCTTATATCTGCCGACTGTTTTCCTGGTGGCGAATATCTGGCGGTTTATGTTAGTGAGGCAGACCTTGTCGTCGTCGATGATGTCGAGGGTGCCTACCCCGCTTCTTGCGAGGGCTTCAGCGGTGAATCCGCCTACGCCTCCTATTCCGAATATTGCCACTCTGGAGCCGGCGAGTTTTTCCATGGCTTCCTTGCCGAATATGAGTTCGGTTCTTGAAAATTGATTCAGCATTCTGTATTCCTGTCCTTTGTCTATTAAACATATGGTTCTGATATATTATACATTTTCGCTCCGGGATTGTCAATAGCTAATCGCGAAATAATTATACAGTATTGACGAAAATTCGCGAAAGGTATTGAAAAAAAGCCGCGCATAGGATATAATAACATATATGCATATGCCGCAGAAACCAGGCTGCGAAATAAATCCGGTCGGCAGACCCAGGGAGGAAAACATCTTGACATCAGCAAACGATCTTACAAAGAACATAAAGCGCGTTATCTTCACAGAGGAGGAGATAAAGGCGAAAATTGCGGAGGCGGGCAGGGAACTCAGCGAGAAATACGCCGGAAAGCCTCTGCTTCTGGTGAGCATACTTAACGGCGCGTTCGTATTCATGGCGGACTTCTGCCGCGCGGTGACGATTCCGTGCGAGATAGCGTTCATGTGCGCAAAGAGTTACTATAACGGCACCGTATCCAGCGGCGAGGTCACTATCACGAAGGATCTTACCCAGGACATCAGCGGGTACCACGTTGTCATACTTGAGGACATAATCGACACCGGACGCACTCTGAAAGCAGTTGTGGAGCTGCTGAAGAAGCGCGATCCGCTTTCACTTGAGGTTATCACGCTGCTGGACAAGCCTTCCCGCCGTGCGGTGGAGTTCGAAGCGGACAAGGCGCTGTTCACTATCCCGGATTATTTCGTGATAGGCTACGGGCTTGACTGCGGCGAGAAGTACCGCAACCTGCCCTACATCGCAGAGTACAGCGCGGACTGAGAGGTAAAATAAACACAAATTCAAATAACACTAAGCAGCTGGGATTCCTTGAAAGGGTATTCAAACTGAAGGAAAATCACACGGACGTCAAAACCTAGCTTGCCGCGGGACTTACTACGTTTATGACGATGGCGTATATTCTGGCGGTCAACCCGAGTATTCTTTCAGCGGCAGGAATGGACGGCACCGCGGTTCTCATCGCTGCCTGCATAGCTTCCTTCATCGGCACAATGCTGATGGGACTTCTCGCGAATCTGCCGTTTGCGCTCTCGGCGGGAATGGCAAAAAGATACCGCCGCTGATTTTACGTATTGACGGTGCTGTTTATTCTGAATATATTTTCCTGTAAATTTTCAGCCGCTCTGGGTCAGCTCAGGGCGGCTGTGTATATATTAAAATCCCCCGGAAGGCTCGTCTGAACCCCGGGGGATTACTATTAGTGATTTCTGAACCACTTGCGTATCCATGCTCCGCTTTCGGAGTAATCGCTGTCCGACCACTTTCCGTCCGCCTTCGCGGATTCCTTGAAGCAGGAGGAGGATTCGTTCTTGTTTGCGAGGTTCCAGTTGCAGTAGCTTACGCCGTATTTATCAAGCAGCTTGAGCCACTTTTCAGTCTGCGCGAAGTCGTTGCCGCCGTTGCCGGAGGCGTCGCAGCAGCCGAATTCCGAAACGAATATCGGAAGTCCGCCGTTGATGCATTTTTCCGTGCGTTCACGCAGCCAGTCCGTATGCGTAGCCGCATAGAAATGCAGCGCGTACATTACGTTGTCGTATTTCAGCGGGTCGGCAAGCGCCTGGTCGATGTCTTGGCTCCAGGTTGGCGTTCCGACTATTATTACAGCGTCCTTGTCGTTTTTGCGTATTACCGGGATAACCTTTTCAGCGTAAGGTTTTATAACGCCTTTCCAGGTCGCGTTTCCGTTCGGCTCGTTTACTATCTCGTAGATAATGTTGGGGTAGTCTGCGTACTTCTTTGATATCTTGTCGAAGAACTTTATTGCTTCGTCCGTATACTGGCTCGGGTCGCCTGGATTCAGCACGTGCCAGTCAATGATGACGTACATTCCGAGCTTGATACATATATCCACGCCCTTTTCCAGGAGCTGAGTGCTTCCTTCCTTGTTCTGCATGTAGCACTGACCGTTGCCCCATTCGTCAACGTACATCGCCATGCGGACTACATTTGTGTTCCAGTCGTCGCGCAGGGTTCGGAATGCGTTTTCGTTTACGAAGTCCGGAAACCAGGTGATTCCGTGAGTGCTCATGCCCCGGAGCTGGTATCCCTTTCCGTTTTTGTCCACAAGCTGGGTTCCCCTTACGGAAAGCTGACCGTGAGCGGCTACCGGAGTAGTTCCGTCCGGATCCTCGGGAGCAGGCGGAACCGTCTGTAACGTGACCGCCGGTGTGGTGGTAGCAGGCTGAACGCTGCCGCCGTTCTGCCCGGAGTTTGTTCCGACGGAAGCAGCCGAGCCGTTAACTGTAGCTTTCGACGGCGTGAAATCACCGGGGCATGACCAGTTGAATCCGAAGCCAGTATTGCCGCCGCTGGGAACGCTTCCGTTATAGGACTCGTTCTTAATGGTGAGCGTAGTTCCGCTCACTGAGAAAACGCCGTTCCAGCTTGCGGTCAGCTTGAATCCGGAGGGAACTGTCACTTTAACGGTCCAGCTTCCGACGTCGGAGCCGGAATTGTTCGTAAGTGTAGCTTCGTAGCCGCCGCACTTGTTTTCGCCTTCCTCCCAGGTGGAGTTCAGCTTCCAGTCAACCGAAAATTTCGTGAGCTCAGCCGGTTTTGTGGTTGTCGAGGTCTTGACCGTTGAAGCAGTGGTTTTCACAGTCGTGGCTGCTGTCGAAATCGGTTCGGGAGCGGCGCCTGTCGTGCTTTGAGCGGGTGTTGTTTCGGAAGAAATATTCGATGTTACTGGGGATTCAGCGGTTGACGTTTCGCCAGAAAAGTCCTCGGTTGGAGCGATTCCGCTATTTACGGAAAGTTCCGGAGCGGGGGACGACTCCACTGATACTGTGGAAGGAGCCGCTGTGAACTCGCCGCTGTCGGATACGTCAGAGGAAACCGCCGTTTCGGAATCAGCCGGAATCTCCGCAGGCTTCTGGTCGGCGGAGCAGCCGCATAGCAGCGAAGCGCATAGAATCGCCGCGATAATGGATCTGAGCTTGTTTTTCATATAATTATCCTTTCTGAACAGGTATAATTAATTATATCATCTCAGCAGTAAAAAATCAACTGTGTACTATCACAAAATCCGTTATGAAAACTTATGCAGAAAAATAAAAAATCATATTGAAATCCGGCGAGTTTTGTGTTATTATATATAGTGATAATTCTGTGCAGACACAGAGTACAAAAACGGATAAGGGAGTAAAATTATGCCAAAGAAACAGGACATCAACAAGATATTGATTATCGGATCAGGTCCTATCATCATCGGACAGGCGTGCGAGTTCGACTATTCCGGTACGCAGGCGTGCAAGGCGCTTCGCAGGCTGGGATACCAGATAGTACTGGTGAACTCCAACCCCGCTACCATCATGACCGACCCCGATGTAGCCGACATCACCTACATCGAGCCGCTCAACGTTGACAGGCTCACCCAGATCATCGAGAAGGAGCGCCCCGACGCGCTGCTGCCGAACCTCGGCGGTCAGTCCGGTCTGAACCTCTGCTCCGAGCTGAGCGAGGCTGGCGTACTTGAAAAGTACAACGTGCAGGTGATCGGCGTTCAGGTCGACGCGATCGAGCGCGGTGAGGATCGTATCGAATTCAAGCACACAATGCAGAAGCTCGGCATTGAAATGCCCCGCAGCGAGGTAGCATATTCCGTTGAGGAAGCTGTGAAGATCGCTGAGCAGCTCAAGTACCCGGTTGTGCTCCGTCCGGCTTACACCATGGGCGGCGCAGGCGGCGGCATGGTCTACAACATCGACGAGCTGAAGGTAGTCTGCGCCCGCGGACTCCAGGCCAGCCTTGTAGGTCAGGTGCTCGTTGAGGAGTGCATAAGCGGCTGGGAAGAGCTTGAGCTCGAGGTAGTACGCGACGCAAACGACAACGTGATTACTGTATGCTTCATTGAAAATATCGACCCCATCGGCGTACACACCGGCGATTCCTTCTGCTCCGCACCCATGCTGACCATCAGCGAGGACGTCCAGAAGAAACTCCAGGAGTATTCCTACAAGATAGTAAAGGCTATCGAGGTGATCGGCGGCTGCAATTGCCAGTTCGCGCACGACCCTGTTTCCGGACGTATCGTTGTAATCGAGATCAACCCGAGAACCTCCCGTTCCTCCGCGCTTGCTTCCAAGGCGACCGGTTTCCCGATCGCACTGGTTTCCGCTATGCTCGCGTGCGGCCTGACCCTCGACGAGATTCCCTGCGGCAAGTACGGCACGCTGGATAAGTACGTTCCCGGCGGCGATTATGTTGTTATCAAGTTCGCGCGCTGGGCATTCGAGAAGTTCAAGGGCGCTGAGGACAAGCTCGGCACACAGATGAAGGCAGTCGGCGAGGTAATGTCCATCGGCAAGACCTACAAGGAAGCCTTCCAGAAGGCAATTCGCAGCCTTGAGACCGGCAGATACGGCCTCGGCTTCGCTAAGGACTTCAACAAGCTGTCAAAGGCAGAACTGCTTGCAAAGCTGCGCTACCCGACCAGCGAGCGCCAGTTCATCATTTACGAGGCACTCCGCAAGGGCGCTACAATCGACGAGATATACGACCTCACCAAGATCAAGCACTGGTTCCTCCAGCAGATGAAGGAGCTGGTTGACGAGGAGAACGCGCTCATTGAGAAGAAGGGCGCAGTTCCCGCAGAGCCGGTGCTCCGCCAGGCAAAGCTCGACGGATTTTCCGACAGATACCTCAGTCAGATACTCGGCGTTTCCGAGGAGGATGTACGCACCACCCGCGAGAAGTACGGTATCCGCGAGGCTTGGGAGGGTATCCACGTAAGCAGCACCGAGAATGCGGCATATTATTACTCCACCTATCATGATATCAAGGACACAAGCCCGGTTTCCGACAAGCCGAAGATAATGATTCTCGGCGGCGGCCCCAACCGAATCGGTCAGGGCATCGAGTTCGACTACTGCTGTGTTCACGCGGCGCTCGCACTGAAGAAGCTCGGATTTGAGTCCATCATCGTAAACTGCAACCCTGAAACTGTTTCCACCGACTATGACACCTCCGACAAGCTCTATTTCGAGCCGCTGACCCTGGAGGATGTTCTCGCTATCCACGAGAAGGAGAAGCCGTTAGGCGTTATCGCGCAGTTCGGCGGTCAGACTCCGCTAAATCTTGCAGGCGACCTCAAGAAGTACGGCGTAAATATCCTCGGCACAAGCCCGGAGACTATCGACCTCGCAGAGGATCGCGACCACTTCCGCGCAATGATGGAGAAGCTCGGTATTCCTATGCCGGAATCCGGAATGGCTGTCAACGTTGACGAGGCTCTCGAAATCGCAAACAGGATCGGATACCCGGTAATGGTTCGTCCGTCCTACGTTCTCGGCGGCCGTGGAATGGAGATCGTTCACGATGATGAGATGATGAAGGTCTACATGTCTGCCGCTGTTGGCGTAACTCCCGACAGACCTATCCTTATAGACCGCTTCCTGCACCACGCTACCGAGTGCGAGGCAGACGCCATCTCCGACGGCAAGAACTGCTTCGTTCCCGCTGTTATGGAGCACATCGAGCTTGCCGGCGTACACTCCGGCGATTCTGCATGCATACTCCCGAGCAAGAATCTCACCGCAAAGCAGGTAGAGACAATCAAGGAGTACACCAGAAAGATCGCCGTTGAGATGAACGTCTGCGGTCTGATGAATATGCAGTACGCCATCGAGGACAACACCGTGTACGTTCTTGAGGCTAACCCGCGTGCTTCCAGAACGGTTCCGCTGGTTTCCAAGGTGTGCAGCATAAACATGGTTCAGATAGCTACGCAGATCATTACTTCCTCGCTGACTGGCAAGCCCAGCCCCGTTCCGGAGCTTCGCGATCACCAGATCAACCACTACGGCGTAAAGGAAGCAGTGTTCCCGTTCAACATGTTCCCTGAGGTAGACCCCGTGCTTGGACCTGAAATGAGATCCACCGGCGAGGTGCTTGGTATCTCCCCGAGCTTCGGCGAGGCATACTACAAAGCTCAGGAAGCGACCCGCACAAAGCTTCCCCAGGAGGGCACAGTGCTGCTGAGCGTATGCGACCGCGACAAGCCCGAGCTTATCGAGGTAGCGAAGGCGTTCAACGACCTAGGATTCAAAATTCTCGCAACCGGAAAGAGCTTTGAGATGATAAAGGAAGCAGGTATCCCGGCTGAGCGCATTTTCAAGATGTACGAGGGCAGACCCAACATCGGCGACGCTATCGCGAACGGAAATATTCAGCTCATCATCAACACTCCTGCCGGTAAGGACAGCGTGACTGACGACAGCTACATCAGAAAGGCTGCGATCAAGCACAGAATTCCTTACATCACAACGATGGCTGCCGCAAAGGCAAGCGCGGAAGGCATTCGCGCAATAAAGGAGAACAAGCACTTTGGCGTGAAGTCTCTCCAGGCGCACCACGCTGATATAATCTGATTTAACGTTTCCCTCCGGAATAGCCTTCCGGAGGGAGATTTTTTAAGTAATTCAGCGGAATTTTAAAAATATTTTATAAAAACTGTTGCAAAAATAACCTAAATATGTTATTATAAATATATAGAGTGGCAGGGTGCGTCATGCAGCCGCGCCATGGGATAATTGAAAGGAATTATGATCATGCCAAGACAGAAGAAAACCACGACCACGACTACCGCAAAGGCGGAGACCGCAGTAAAGGCTGCCGAGACGACAGCAGCTAAGCCTGTAGCAGCAAAGCCTGAAAAGCCCGTTGAGGTTAAGGCTGGCAAGACTGCTGAAGTTAAGGCTGCTCCTGCTGAGACTCCCAAGGCTGCTAGGAAGCCCGCTGCAAAGACCACAGCTAAAAACGCTGTAAAGCCAGCAGCAAAGGCTGATTCCGCTCCCAAGAAGAGAGCCGGAAGAAAGCCGAAGCCCATCACAGTAAATGATGTAGTAGCAAAGGTATACAAGCGCATCAACAAGGCTGCCGGTAAGCAGGTGGCCGCTGAGGGCAGAGCCGCAGTTGACATTAAGCTGTATGGTTCGTTTGAGGCTCATATGTACATCGAGGTCAAGGACGGAAAGGTTTCCGTTGAGCCCTATGATTACATCGAGAGAGACCTTGAGGCTGCAGTTCCGGTCGACGTAGCGCTTGCAATCGCAGACGGCAAGACAACCATTAAGGAAGCGGTTGAGAATGGCTCCCTGTATGTTTTCGGAAATGTTCAGTTTGCGCTCAAGTTTGCTAAGCTTTTCGATTGATTCAGTATAATAAAAATCCTCGCGATATGATTTGCGGGGATTTTTATATTACAGGAAAACAAACAGCGGCAGAGTAGACCTGCCGCTGTTTTTATGTGAAATTCGAATTACTCGTATTCAACTACGTTGACCCAGGAGAGCAGGAAATCGCGCTCTTCCTTCTTGCCCTTTACGGACTGGGAAGCAGCAACGATAGGAAGCCACTTCTGAATGTACTGCTTTGCTGTATCGCTCTTCTTGCTGAACAGGTCGAGGTACTTCTCAGCAGTTTCCTTGTCGTTGTTGAGGTAGAACAGCAGGTAAGTGCGTGCAACATCAGCGGAAGCATTGCCCTGTGTAGCATGTGCCCAGTCAATGATGTAAGCGGTGCCGTCGTCCTTTACGATAATGTTGGATGGGTTGAAATCGCCGTGGCATACCTTCTTATGCTCGTGCATACCCTCAAGGCGGGTGTGCAGCTCATAACGTGTGGTGGCGTCGAGGTTGGTTTCGCTGATCTTGCGGTTCATTTTGTCCTTCAGCTTGTTGAGCATCGGGCATTTTGCAGCATGAACCTGCATCTGAAGGTCAACGAACATTTCAAGGTACTCGTCCTTCTTTGCGGGGTTCTCCTGCATGAGTTGTGCAAGGGTCTTGCCCTCAATGAACTCAGAAACGATTGCCCACTTGCCGTCGATCATCTTGACTTCAAGCACTTTGGGTACGTTAATGCCTATATTCTCTACACGCGCCTGATTGAGCGCTTCGTTGAGTATGTCAGGCTTTGCGTAGCTCTCGTCAAATACCTTGACCAGTGTGTTGCCTTCGCGGTAGATGGTCTTGCCGGGTCTGACAGCTAAAATATTTTCGGACATAGCTTTATCCTCCTGTAAAAAGAATGACATGCCAGTGATGGCAGTCTATATATCAAGGAGCATTGCGCCCCATGAATACAAGCACAAAGCCGGGCACGGGCTAAAAGTCCATGCCCGGCTGCGTTAAATCAGTACGGGAGTACTATTGAGAGGGGATCAAACCTTCTCGTGAGTACCATAGTATGCGTTGAGATACATCTGCTTGATTTCCTTGAAGAGCGGGAATCTCGGGTTAGCACCGGTGCACTGGTCATCGAATGCCTGCTCAACCATTGCGTCAAGTCTGTCGAGGAAGTCCTTCTCGTCAACGCCGTAGTCCTTGATGGTCTTCTTAACGCCGATTCTATCCTTGAGCTCGTCGATCTTCTTGATAAGACCTTCAACCTTAGCCTCGTCGTTCTTGCCGGTCACACCGAGGAACTCAGCAACCTCAGCATAACGACGCATGGTGTGCGGGTGAGTATACTGAGAGAATGTACCCATCTTAGCAGGAGCCTCAGCGCTGTTGAAGCGGATAACTTCGTCGATCAGCAGAGCGTTTGCGATACCGTGGGGCAGGTGGTGGAACGCACCGAGCTTGTGAGCCATAGAGTGGCAAACACCCAGGAATGCGTTAGCAAATGCCATACCAGCCATTGTAGCAGCGTTAGCCATGTTCTCACGAGCAACCGGATCATATACGCCGGAGATAGCGGAATCATAAGCAGCAGGCAGGTTCTCGAAGATGAGCTGGAGTGACTTGAGTGCGAGACCGTCTGTGAACGGAGTAGCCATAACGGAAGCATAAGCCTCGAGGCAGTGTGTAACTGCGTCGATACCGGAAGCGGAAGTCAGACCTCTCGGGCCGGTTCTCATCATGTCAGCGTCAACGATTGCCATCTTAGGCATGAGCTGATAGTCAGCCAGCGGGTACTTAACGCCTGTGGACTGATCGGTGATAACTGCGAACGGAGTAACCTCAGAACCAGTACCAGCGGAAGTAGGAACAGCGATGAAGTAAGCCTTCTCGCCCATGTTCGGGAAGGTGTAAACTCTCTTACGGATATCAATGAAGCGCATTGCCATATCCATGAAGTCAGCCTCGGGGTGCTCATACAGAACCCACATGATCTTACCAGCGTCCATTGCGGAACCGCCGCCAACAGCGATGATGCAGTCAGGCTCGAACTTTCTCATAGCCTCTGCGCCCTTCTGAGCGGAAGCCAGGGAAGGATCAGGCTCAACATCAGCGAATGTGGTGTGAACAATGCCCATCTCGTCAAGTCTGTCAGTAATAGCCTTTGTGAAGCCGCTCTTGAACAGGAAGGAGTCAGTTACGATGAACACTCTCTTCTTGCCCATAACGTCCTTGAGCTCCTTGAGAGCAACAGGGAGGCAGCCCTTCTTGATATAAACCTTCTCAGGTGCGCGGAACCACAGCATATTCTCTCTCCTCTCGGCAACGGTCTTGACATTCAGCAGGTGCTTAACACCAATGTTCTCGGAAACGGAGTTACCGCCCCAAGAACCGCAGCCCAGTGTGAGGGAAGGAGCAAACTTGAAGTTGTAGAGGTCGCCGATGCCACCGAGGGAAGAAGGAGTGTTAACGATAAGACGGCAAGCCTTCATTCTCTCAGCCCACTTGTCGAGCTTCTCTCTCTCGGTGTTGTTGTTGATCCAGAGTACGGAAGTATGACCAAGACCGCCGTTGTTCTTCAGCAGGGTGTCAGCCATATCAAGAGCCTGATCGAAGTTATCAGACTTGTACATGCCGAGGATAGTGGTGAGCTTCTCGTGGCCGAATGCCTCATCAGGCTCCAGGGAAGTAGCCTCACCGATGATTACCTTAACGGACTCGGGGATCTCGAAGCCAGCCATCTTTGCGATCTGGAAAGGACGCTGACCAACGATCTTAGCGTTAAGAGCGCCGTTGATGAGCATAACCTTTCTGATCATGTCAGCCTGCTTCTTGTCGAGGAACATGCAGCCTCTCTTCTCGAATTCCTTCTTGACATCGTTGTAGATGGTCTTGTCAACGATAAGAGTCTGCTCGGTTGCGCAGATCATACCGTTATCGAAGGTCTTGGAGTGAATGATGGAGTTAACTGCGTTAACGATATCAGCAGTGGAGTCAATGATAGCGGAAGCGTTACCCGCACCTACGCCGATAGCGGGGGTGCCGGAGGAGTATGCAGCCTTAACCATTCCAGGGCCGCCGGTTGCGAGGATTATATCAACTTCCTTCATGAGGAGGTTTGTAAGATCAAGGGAAGGAACATCTACCCAAGAGATGATGCCGTCAGGAGCGCCAGCCTTAACTGCTGCCTCATAAACGATCTTTGCAGCCTCAACGGTGCACTTCTTTGCACGGGGGTGCGGGCTGATGATGATACCGTTTCTGGTCTTGAGAGAGATAAGGGTCTTGAAGATAGCGGTGGAAGTAGGGTTGGTTGTAGGAATAACCGCGCCGACAACGCCGATAGGCTCTGCGATCTTCTCAATGCCGTATGCCTCGTCGCGCTCGATAACGCCGCATGTCTTTGTGTGCTTGTATGCATTGTAGATATGCTCAGCAGCATAGTTGTTCTTGATAACCTTGTCCTCTACAATACCGTAGCCTGTTTCTTCAACAGCCATCTTTGCAAGCGGTATTCTCTGCTTGTTAGCTGCGGAAGCGGCTGCAAAGAAAATAGCGTCAACCTGCTCCTGGGTATAGGTTGAGAAAATCTCCTGTGCTTCCTTGACTTTCTTAAGTGCTTTTTCAAAGCTCTCTACGCTGTCAACCAGTTCATGAAATGCCATAGTCATCTTCTCCTTAAATTTTATATACATGCCTGGGTCGCTCATTTCCTGCTGGGAGCTTCCGGCGGCGGTGACGGTTTACTAACCCGCGGCGCTGTCGGGATTTCCGGCATTCTCTGGGCGCCATTGCCCTGATCGGCTGAGCCGACCTTTATTAACCATTGACACGTGCGGGACATAGACTTTTTTATGCCCTATTCGCACCTGTTAATATTTTAACACATTATTTATATGCTGTAAAATGTAATATTGATATAGCTATATCAGCAAAAAGCATATCACCCTATCGCCCCGAAATATTTGTCCCTGGAGCGGTTTACAGCCGCGACGAATTCACGGTCAAAGTCGGATAAACGGTAGTCTCTGCGGTATATCAGTACGTCCTTGTAGGGTTTGTCGCTGCCCTTGATTTTAAGTTGAACAAGCCCGTAATCCTTGAGGAGCTCCTGCGGTACGGGGGACACCCACATGAATGTATCCGGAACTGTTCCGAGAATCGCAAACTGCGTACCGCGCTCGTAGACGTATATCCGCCGGTCGATGAACTCGGTAAGCTCCGACTTTCTGACATCTATCATGGGGACCGATGGCACATAAGGGTCAGCGTGGCAGACCTCAATGTACTCTGCGAGGTCGTCAAGACAGACCTCTTCCCTTTGGGTCAGCGGGTTGTTCTTTGATATAAGCAGAACATAGGTGAACTCCGCAACGGTCTCGCTTGTGAGCTTTTTGTCCTTGAAAAGGTCGCTGAAGTACTTTTCGTACGACGCCTGGTAGCGCACGATCCCGAGGTTGAAATCCTCCCTGACGACGCTGTTTATCGTGTTCATCGAGTTTGTCTCGCAGTAGTAGAATTCTGCAGGGGAGCCGGATTTTATGCAGCGCGAGAAGTCCGCCATTGCATAGCTGAGGTAGCTTGCCCGCGGAACGCTGACCGAAAAGCTCTGCTTTTTCTGCCTTCCGTTGTGGTATATCTGCTCCACTTCGTCGACCTTCTGCACGATCTGGCGCGCATATTGAAGGAATTCCTCGCCGTCCGGCGTTATTGAAATGCCCTTTGTTGTACGACGGAAAATGGTGATCCCGAGGGATTCCTCAAGCTCTTTGATTGCGCGGCTGAGGTTCGGTTGACCCATATAGAGGTTTTCCGCCGCCTTGCTTATCGAACGCGTTTTTGCCACTTCCACGGCATATTTAAGATGAAGTATGTTCAACTCAATTCCTGCCTTTCGTCGTAGTTTATAGAAATAATCAATGCTTGGCTGATAATTATTTATCAAATCAATGTAAAGCCCTCATTGACAAAAAATAAACAACTTGATAAATCCGGGTAAAAACATTCGCTCCTCCATTCTTTATTTGAAGAAGCGAATGCGATGAATACCGTTAATCTCTTTCAAGCGCCGAAATGCCGCTTCTGACCATCTTGACGATTCCGAACGGCTTGAGCAGGCTGATGAAGCTGTCGATTTTCTCGGGCTTTCCGGTGAGCTCCAGCATAATGCTGTCCTCTGCGATGTCCACGGACTTAGCGCGGAACAGGTTTGCGACCTCGACGATACCGCGTCTGTCCTCAACGGAGCGGCCGGCGCGTACGATGACATGCTCGCGGCATACTGCGTCGGTAAGGATCTTGACTTCCTTTACATCGTGGAGCTTCATGAGCTGGTTCTTAATCTGTTCAAGGACTCTCAGATCGCCCGCTACCACGATTGTGAGCCTGGAGATCTCGGGTATTTCGGTCTCGGCTGCGTTAAGGCTCTTTATATTGAAGCACCGTCTGCTGAAAAGGCTTGAAACTCTGAGCAGAACGCCTTCGTTGTTTGCAACTTTTACGGATAATACATATTCCTGCATGGATCACGCCTCCAGATCAATTGATGTAATGGGGTTAACGACCGGCTTTCCTGCGGGGATCATCGGAAGAACGTTAATATCTCTGTCAATACGCACTTCTATCATTACCGGCGCCGACTTCGATATACTTAGCGCTTCAGTGAGTACGGGGGTGATATCCTCGGTCTTTTCGATCACGAATGTCTTAACGCCGAAAGCCTCGCCGAGCTTGACGTAATCAATGTGACGAGCGTCAAGAGTGGTCTCGGAGAAGTGCTTGCTGTAGAAAAGCCTCTGCCACTGGCGCACCATTCCGAGAACGTTATTGTTCATGACGATCTCAATGATGTTGATGCCGTGTGCAGCCGCGGAAATAAGCTCGTTGAGGTTCATTGCAAAGGAGCCGTCTCCAGCCATGTTTACTACGGTCTTGTCTGGGTTGCCGGTCTTTGCGCCGAGGGCGGCTCCGAGGCCGTATCCCATAGTTCCCAGACCGCCCGAGGAGATGAAGCTGCGCGGGTTTCTGCACTTGTAGTACTGTGCCGCCCACATCTGAGTCTGACCTACTTCTGTGGTGATTATAGCCTCGCCGGAAGTGAGCCTGTCGAGTTCCTCGATAACCGCCTCAGGCGTAACGGGAAGCTCCTTTGTGCCTTCTTGAACAGGCTCGCCGAAGTCGCCGCCGAGTACCTCCTCGCACCACTCCGGGTGGGACTGCTGCGCGATTTTCGCGTTGAGCGCAGAGAGAACAGCCTTTACATCACCGGAAACGGTAACGTCAACGTCGATATTCTTGTTGAATTCAGCGGGGTCTATGTCGATGTGAATGATCTTAGCCTGCTTGCCGAAAACGGAGGTATCGCCGGTAACGCGGTCGGAGAAGCGCGTGCCGATTCCTATGAAAAGGTCGCAGTTGTTGAGCGCGTAAGCTGCCTTGACGGTTCCGTGCATTCCGAGCATGCCTATGTAGCGGCGATCGGTCTCGTCGTAAGCGCCCTGACCCATCAGCGAGCAGGAAACTGGCGCGTCGGTCAGTTCTGCGAGCGTCTTCAGTTCTGCTGAGGCCTCGGAAGCGATAACGCCGCCGCCCGCGTAAATGTAGGGCTTCTTTGCATTAGCAATTAGTTCAGCCGCTGCGCTGATCTCGTCCTCTTTGAGGGGAGCCGCTTCGAACGGCTTCTGCGCCGGGGCAGGGGTATACTCTGTGAAAGCCTGGGTGATATCCTTCGGAACATCGACCAGCACCGGACCCTTGCGGCCGCTCATAGCGATCTGGAACGCAAGGCGGATAGTATCAGCAAGCTCGTCAACTGACTTTACGATGAAGTTGTGCTTTGTGATGGGCATAGTAATTCCGGTGATGTCCACCTCCTGGAAGGAGTCCAGACCCAGCAGACCGCAGGAAACGTTGCCCGTGATGGCTACCAACGGGATAGAGTCCATGTAAGCTGTCGCAATACCCGTAACGAGGTTGGTAGCGCCGGGGCCGGAAGTAGCAAGCACGATACCGGTCTTACCGGTGGAGCGTGCGTAGCCGTCGGCCGCATGGCAGGCGCCCTGCTCATGGCAGGTAATTACATGCCTGATTTTGTCGCTGTACTTGTACAGACTGTCGTAAATATTGAGAACAGCGCCTCCCGGATAGCCGAAAATAGTATCCGCGCCCTGTTCGAGCAAGCACTCAACGATTATATCTGAGCCGCTCAGTTTCATTCATATCACCTTTCTCTTTGTTTATATTATGACTGCCGCTTTTAGCTAAAACAGTATATACTTTTATTTTACCACAGACTAAGTATATTGTCAACGACATATCAGCTATTTTTTCGACGCATAGCTGAATTTTTAATGAAAAAGGCAGAAGCTGGTAACTTCTGCCTTGCATATTATCCGTTTGAAAGCGCGAACGCAACGATCGCCGATAGATTTTCCTCGCTGACGTAGTCGCAGCCGTTTTTCAGAATGTTTATCATTTCCTGAGTTCCGGGCTTGTTCTGCTTTTCAAGGTCGGTGCAGATGGTCTGGAGGAGCTTTCTCTGGAGCCATTTCAGCTTGTGATAGTCAAGAGCGCCCCTGAGGTAGAATATCGGGATATCGGTCGGGTTGTTCTCATGCAGTATCTTGTTGTATATCTCGCCGGGAGGGTTCATGCCGACTGCGCCTGCGCAAATAAGGTTCCAGCGCTTCTGAGCCCTGGGAAGTCCCTGTATCTTGTTCGCGAAAATCCACCCGATGAATATTGCCTCCTCGTCCCGGGGAATAGCCTTGACGGCCTCCTTATAGGAATAAGCCGGAACACCCAGCTTTGAAGCCAGCATTTCAGCGTATCTTCTCGCGCTTCCCGCGTTGCTTTCATAAATTACTGCTTTCATGGAGTATGTCCCTTCCTGCTCATTGTCTGCGCGTCCGCAGTTCCTTTTTATGGTTTTTGTCGCTGTACATAAGCTCGTCGGTCATGCGGATCATGTATTCCAGGTCAGCAGAATCGGTCAGATCGAACGACTTTATACCCACGCTGGCTGAGATCTCAAATTCTTTGCCGGAGATGGAATTCAGGTTTTCAAGGTAAGCGTCCACAGACCGGTGGATTTCCTCGGAACTTATCGTGCCCGGAATGACCGCGACCATCTCGTCTCCGCCCCAGCGGACACAGAGCGCGTTTTGCGGGCAGCACGACCGGAGCGCGTCCGCAACTGCGCAAATCGCGTAATCGCCGTCGTCGTGGCCGTAGTTGTCATTGATGTGCTTCAGCCCGTCAAGGTCTGCGAGGATAACCGTCATGGTTCCGCTGCACTTTTTCAGCAGCTCCGGATAGAGATTCTTGAGCGCGGCGCGGTTAAGCAGGTGAGTCAGACCATCGCAGCGGTACATTTCCTCTATCTTTTCGGTCAGATAATGCTGATACTGCATTGAGCGGAAAGCTCCGAATGCGGTGTTGAGCGTGCTTGTTATCTGGAAAGTCTTATAGTAGTTCTGAATATCGTAGTTGTGGTAGCTGAAGCACAGAAATCCCATCGGAACGCCCATGTAGTTCAGCGAAAGAAAAATGAGCGGCTCCTCGTGCTCTGTCAGCATGTCCTTCAGGTTTGGGTGGAGGTCGGATTTCCTCATGTCGTCTATTCTGCCATGCATGGGGAAATTCGTGTTGTAAATGATTTTGACCGTGTCGGCAAATACGGAGTCCGAATGTTTCCTGAGCGGGTCAAAGGTGCGGTCGGTGCACTCCGGGTTGAGTGCGATCACCATATCGTAAAAATCGTACTTATCCAGCACGTTTGCGACCTCTGAGAAATCCTGACATTCCAGTATGCGGGATATCATGCGGAACATGTGTTCTTCCTCGATCTGGTAGCGGTTGAACGAGTTGTTGATGTAGGAAAGTTCCTCAGAGGCGTTGAGTTTTACGGAAGTCGTGCAGCCGCAGCTTTCGGAAGCCTGAAGCTCAGGCACCACAAGAACGCTCTCTGGAACCGCTCTGCCGGAGAGCATCTGCATTATCGTGTCCGAGACAGTCCGCGCCAGGTGCTCGCTGCTGCAAAGGCAGGTAGTTATCTGAGGGGTGCTGTATCTTATTTCGTTTATGCCGTCAAAGCCCGTTACGATTACATTTTCGGGAATTTTGATTCCGTGCCGTTTCAGAACCGACACGGTAGTGATCGCCATAGCGTCGTTGGCGCAGATTATTGCCTGAGGAAGTCTCCGGCGGCGCACGAAAAGCTGTTCCACAGCGCTTTCAGTAGGAACGCTCCAGAATTCTCCGTAGCTGATATCATCGTTGCCGAAATCCACGTCATATTCAGCGGCGACCTTCCTTACAACATCAATGCGTTCCTCGGAAAATGCATTACCTTTTATTCCAGCGATCATGTGGATATTTTTCACATTGTGGTCTGCGATAACGTGACGGACGATTTTTTCAAATCCGGCGGTGTAGTCGAAAGTGATTTGTGTGCAGCCGGGGTACTGCGCTCCGATGGTGATCACAGGAAGCCCGTGCGCCCTTGCGTCCAAAATTATACGCCGGACGGTATCCTTGTCCTTGATGGCTTCGTCGTTTATTACAACCGCGTCGGTTATATCGTAGTTGATCAGGTCAAATACCGCTTTCTCGCCCTGTTCGTCAATGGAGTTCCAGAAAAGCTCAGACGGAGTGGAGTATACAAGCAGCCTGGCATTGCAGGAAGCAAGGAATTTTGCAAATGTTGTTATGAATCTGTGATTGGTCGCATCGTGTATTTTAGGAGTGCAAAGCGCCACAATTGTTTTTCCGTAAAGCACAGGAAATCTCCTTTGCAAATTCATGATGGTGTCTCGCCAGGAATCTAATATAATGTAAGAAACATTATTAATTCTATTATATCACAAGATTTAGGGAATTTCAATACCGATGATAAAATTTTCTTTGGTGCAAATCTACCCTTATATAAAATAGTATGTCCTTGTAGTATGTCCTTGTAGTATGTCCTTGTTCGGCATAATTGTATAATCAGCCTGAAAAATCGTACAAATCTATCATGATTATTAAATCTGTCAAAAAAACCTTATAAACAAGTTTAATCTTGTACGTTTTTGCCACTTTACAAATCAAATATTTCTGGTATACTAACAGTAAACGTTTTCAAAGACCTGCGCAAAAGAAAGGAACCGCGCGGGCAAAAGGGAAGGGGAGATAGTATGTTTCTTTTCAGATGGCTGTGGAAGAACATGAAGGGCTGCCGCGCGATATACATACTTGCGCTGTGCATTACGGTAGTGTGCCAGTCGATGTACATAATCACACCGTATTTTACGCAGCAGATAACCGATACGTTCATAGTAAACGAGAACGCGCTCCAGAATTTGGAGGAGCACACGGACGTGCTGATTTTCATGCTGGCGGCAATGGTAGGATTCACTCTGCTTCGCTGCGGATTGCAGTACGGAAGCAACATGATGTACGAGCACACGTCGCAGACCCTGATCTATCGCGTCAGGAAAGTGCTTTTCGACAAGATAGAAAATCAGGACGCGGCGTTCTATAACGTATACCGCACCGGCGACATCATGACCCGCGTTTCATCCGATCTTGACATGGTTCGTCACTCCATCGCATGGATAATCAAGACCATCGTTGAGTGCATCGTGCTGTTCTCGGCTTCGCTGATATTTTTCTTTACCATGGATTGGCTGATGGCGCTTTGTATGATTTCGCTGACTCCGGTGATACTGTTGATCACGTGGCTTTTCAAGCGCAGGGTAGGCCCCCTTTACGTTGATCTTCGCGAGAAGCTCTCCAGAATGAACACCGCCGCCGAGGAGAACATCTCCGGCAACCGCGTGGTAAAGGCGTTTGCCCGCGAGGACTACGAAATGAATCGGTTCGACGAATTCAGCCAGGAGTACAACAAGGCTAATAAGAAAGCGGCGTTCATGTGGCTGAAGTTCTTCCCGTACCTTGAGGTCACTGCGCAGTCGCTGTCTGTTGTAATGCTAATCGCCGGCGGACTTTTCGTAGTGTTCGGACGTATCACAATGGGTCAGTATGCGGCTTTCTCGGGTCTTATCTGGACGCTTTCCAACCCGATGAGAACGCTCGGGAACATTGTTAACGACCTCCAGCGCTTCACCGCTTCCGCCAACAAGATAATCGAGATCTACTACGGAAGCCCCCGCATAGTCGACCGCAACGACGCGGTAGACAAGCCCGGCAGATTTGACGGCAAAATCGAGTTCGACCACGTTAGCTTCTCTTACGACAACACAGAGGTGCTCAAGGATATCTCCTTTACAGTGGAGCCCGGCGAAACCGTCGTAGTAATGGGCGAGACAGGCTCGGGCAAGACTACTCTTGCGGAGCTTATACCGCGTATCTATGATGTAAACAGCGGCGAGGTCAGGGTCGACGGAGTTAATGTGACCCACCTGAAACTCAAGCAGCTCCGCCACAATATAGGATTCGCAACCCAGGACGTGCTGCTGTATTCCGATACGATAGACGGCAACATCAGTTTCGGTGATTCCGATATGCCCGAGGAGGACGTTGTAAAGTACGCAAAGGCGGCAGACGCGGACGGTTTTATCAGGAAGCTTTCCGATGGTTACGAGACCATCGTCGGCGAGCGCGGCGTGGGACTTTCCGGCGGACAGAAGCAGCGAATCTCCCTTGCAAGAGCGCTTGCGGTAAAGCCTTCGATACTGATACTCGACGATACGACCTCCGCAGTCGACCTGGAAACTGAAAAGCATATCCAGAACGCTCTTGCAAACCTTGATTTCCCCTGCACGAAGCTGATAATCGCACAGCGTATTTCCACGGCGAAGTACGCCGATAAGATAATCGTGCTGAAGGACGGAAAGATATCCGAGCAGGGAACACACGAAGAGCTTATAAAGCAGCACGGCTACTACCGTGAAGTATTCGATTTGCAGAAGTAAGGAGGGATACAGATGGCTAGAAATAAATTCGACGTCGACGAAGTACTTGAGACCCCGTTCGACATACGGCACCTGAAACGTTCGCTGGTCTATGCGGCGAAATACAAGAAGCGCATCGCGATATCCCTGATACTCAGCGCCCTAGGCTCTGTGATAGGGCTGTTATCGCCGCTGATAGTTCAGAATGCGATTGATAATTACATGATACCGGTCGACCAGGCTTCCGCCGTGGCACCGGACGACCGCGTGAAGTACATCATACTGAGCGGAGCGGCGGTTTTGGCGTGCATTATCGTGAGCGTTATATTTGCGAAGATACGTTCGGTGATGATGACTAAGGTGGGTCAGGATATCGTCTACGATATCAGAAAGGACCTTTTCGAGCACATGCAGCGGCTCAGCTTTGAGTACTACGACAGCCGCCCGCACGGCAAGATACTTACCCGAATCATCAACTATATCAACGCGATATCCGACCTGATGACCAACGGACTTATCAACTTTATCCTTGAGATAATCAACCTGGTGTTCATCACAATATTCATGTTTTTCGTGAACTGGCAGCTCGCGCTTGTTACAATGGCTGGGCTTCCTGTGTACGCATTCATAATGCTGGTTATCAAAAACGGTCAGCGTAAGGCGTGGCAGCAGGTTTCAAACAAGAGCTCCAACCTCAATGCGTATCTGCATGAGAGCATAGTCGGCGTAAAGATATCCCAGATGTTCACCCGCGAGGAAGAAAACGCTGAGATCAACGATAAACTCGCAAAGAAGTACAAAAAGGCGTGGATGAAGGCAGTTTCCTATTCAAACCTAGTATGGCCGAGTACCGATGTTGTGTCCATCATCGTCAGAGCGTTCATCTTTGTGGTTGGACTTATAGGAATGCGCGGTATGGTGTCGTTTGGTACGATCATTGCAATGACGGATTATTCCGCGAGATTCTGGCAGCCGCTGATGAACCTCTCCAACCTGATGAATACCTTTATAAACGCAGTCGCAAATCTCGAGCGTATCTTTGAAATGATGGACGAGCCGGTAACAGTCGACGACGCTCCCAACGCGGTTGAAATGCCCGAGATACACGGAGATGTACACTTTAAAGATGTCACCTTCGCATATGAGCCGGGAATCAACATTCTGGAACATCTGTCGTTTGACGTAAAGGCAGGCGAGAGCGTAGCGCTTGTAGGACCTACCGGAGCCGGTAAAACGACGATAGTAAACCTGCTGTCGAGATTCTATAACCTGAGCGGCGGAGAAGTCCGCATTGACGACAGCGACATTTCAAATGTAACGCTGCACTCCCTGCGTTCGCAGATGGGCATAATGCTTCAGGACAGCTTCATATTCAGCGGAACAATCCGGGACAACATAGCATATGGAAAGCTTGACGCCACAGACGATGAAATCCGGACAGCGTGCTCAATAGTCGGTATCGACAACTATATTGAGTCGCTGCCTGACGGATACAACACGGTGGTGAACGAGCGCGGCTCGGGACTTTCCCAGGGTCAGAAGCAGCTTATAGCGTTTGCAAGAACGATAGTTTCAGACCCGAAGATACTTGTGCTTGATGAAGCGACTTCCTCGATAGACGCCATGACCGAGAGGTATTTACAGCATGGCCTTGATCACCTGATGCGTGGCAGAACGTCGTTTATAATCGCGCACCGTCTTTCCACGATACGTAGCTGCGACCGGATCATGTACGTTTCCAACAAGGGAATAAGCGAAGCGGGAACACACGATGAGCTGATGGCGAAGAAAGGCGATTATTACAAGCTTTATACTGCGCAGTCGGTATAATAGAAAATCGCTCCGGGTTTCCGGAGCGATTTTTTTAGAGGTGACCTTATACAAAAATGCGCCGCAGGATATGCGGCGCAAATTATTTGAGCTATTAAGATTAAGCCTTGCCAACAGAACCGAACAGTTCCATCTTCTCCTTAACCTTAGCCTTGATAGCCTCAGTACCGGGTGCGAGGAGCTTTCTGGGATCGAAGCCCTTGCCCTGGAGATCCTTGCCCTCTTCGATGTACTTTCTTGTAGCTTCCTGGAATACGAGCTGGCACTCGGTGTTAACGTTGATCTTAGCAACGCCGAGAGAAATAGCCTTCTTGATCATATCGTCAGGAATGCCAGTGCCGCCGTGAAGTACGAGAGGCATGTCGCCAACTTCTGCCTTGATCTTAGCAAGCGTATCGAAGGAAAGACCGGGCCAGTTTGCGGGATACTTGCCGTGGATATTACCGATACCAGCAGCCAGCATTGTAACGCCCAGGTCAGCAACCATCTTGCACTCCTTAGGATCAGCGCACTCGCCCATACCGATTACGCCGTCTTCCTCGCCGCCGATAGAACCTACCTCAGCCTCGAGGGAGATACCGAGGATATCGCAGGTGTTTACAAGAGCAGTAGTCTTTGCGATGTTCTCTTCGATCGGATAGTGAGAGCCGTCGAACATGATGGAGGAGAAGCCTGCGTTGATGCAAGCCTTAGCGCCTTCGAAGGTGCCGTGGTCAAGGTGCAGAGCAACCGGAACGGTGATGTGAAGGTTCTCAATCATGCCCTTTACCATGCCGACGATGGTGGAATAACCGCACATATACTTGCCTGCGCCCTCAGAAACACCGAGGATAACAGGAGACTTGCACTCCTCTGCGGTGAGAAGGATAGCCTTTGTCCACTCAAGGTTGTTGATGTTGAACTGACCAACAGCGTACTTGCCGTCGCGAGCCTTGTTCAGCATTTCTTTTGCAGAAACTAACATTCTTATGATCTCCTTTGAATTAAAGTTGGATAATATTCAATCCAAAACTATTATAGCACGTTTCTCGGAAAAAAGCAATATATTTTCTGATTTTTTTTCCAGATAACCTGCCGTTGGTTATTGCTTAAGATTCCGGCACATCATTTCAACTGCGTTTCCAGACCGAGCGTAGGCGACATACAGCTCTGGGAACAGCGTGCAGAAGCAAACGCTGTTCCCGAGGCATTCCGGAAGCTGATCTTCAATGGTCAGATAGTATCTCGGCCCGCTATTTACGATTCACGATATTCGCCACAGCGCTATTTCTTTACTGATTGAAATAAATGACTGACAAACTAAGCAAAACCGGCATTGGAACTCCAGACGCTGAAATCGCTGCCGCTTGCCTGACCGAGTATATGCAAGGCCTTCAGAAGCGTAATCCGCTGACCGTCGAACAGTACAAGGAATACGCCAAGATAATTGAGCAGGTTGAGTAGAAAAACGGGGAAGTTACTCGGCTTGATGAGCAAGCCGAGTACGCAGGTAGCCTCTTAAAACACCGTGAGGAGCTGCGAACGCAGGTTGAAGCCGTTATTGACGAGTTGGACGAGCAGTACCATGAGAGGAACGCCGCCGTTGCTCATTTGGACGAAGAAATAGCGGAAAAGTCCTCTGCGCTCACGCAAACCTCCGCCGAACTTGCAGATAAACAGACCTTTCTTGAAACAAGCGCAAAAAAGGTTACGAAACTCAAAGCCATAGATGAGATTGAAACGGGCAAGCCGATTTTCGGCGGCAAGGTCACGCTCTTCAAAGAGGATTATGGCGATGTGACCGACCTTGCAAGGAAGCAGATAGCGACCGAGAGTAAGGAAAGCGAACTGTCAGCAGAAATCATAAGGCTGAGAAAAGATAATGAGCAGGCAGCCATACAAATCGCCGCTCAGAAACAGGAGATACTAAGGCTATACCCACTGAAACAGGAGCTGCGCAAGGTGAAAAACGAGTTAAGCAGCCTTAAATTGAGGTTTCAGAAGGTGATGTTGTATAATAAAACTTGACACCCCACGCTCAAAAGGATATACTAAAATCA